>Ga0315320_10001953_pt1 | contig 17116 bp, 15 predicted proteins | sample M140m21515metaG_FD_203458 | JGI IMG/M metagenome (GOLD analysis project Ga0315320, IMG submission 203458) | Ammonia-oxidizing marine archaeal communities from Monterey Bay, California, United States - M1 40m 21515 | ecosystem: Environmental > Aquatic > Marine > Coastal | place: USA: California... | reverse complement strand
TCGGCATCGGGAACATGGGGATCCTCGAAGAGGCTCAGATGACACGTTTCCTCGATCGTTATTCGAGTGAAGTGGTGCTGAGCTTTCTTCTGGGCATGCTCTTGTTTTCAGGGGCGATGCAGCTCGACACGGCGCTGATCAAAAAATATCGGAACTCGATCGTGTACGCGGCGACACTCGGAACGGTGCTCTCGATCACGATGACCGGAACCTTCGTGTGGTTGTTCATGGGATGGATGAACTCGATCACTCCGCCAACCTGGGACTACAAGGTCACCTTTATGGGTGCGCTGCTCTTCGCCGCGATCATCGCCCCCACCGACCCGGTGGCCATCATGAGCCTGCTGCGCCGCCTGAAACTCTCTCAAGCGATCAGGGCGTACATCGCGGGTGAGTCGCTGTTCAACGATGCAATCTCGATCATCGCATTCATCCTGCTGCTTCAACTGGTGGTGCTGGGCAATCCGTTCTTCGATGGAGATACGGCCACCAACAACGTGGTCAGTGGCTGGGGACTGTCCCTTGATTTCCTCTGGATCGCGGGAGGTGCGATTCTGCTCGGCCTCGCCACCGGAAGACTCGGGGTGGCACTCTTCACCTCCAGTGGCAAGAACGGACTCGGCATTCTGGTGACGATCGGAACGGCGCTGGGGACCGGAGGACTTGCAGACGCACTGGGTGTTTCCAGTGCGGTGGCAGTGACCATCGCGGGAATCACCTTCGCCCAGCTTCGTTCGGAACGTGAAAGTGGCTCGGAAAGCACGCGTGCCGTCGGGGAATTCTGGACATCGATCGATGGCGTGATCAATCCGCTCTTTTTCGCACTGATCGGTCTCGAACTTCTGGTGCTGAGCTGGAATCTCCAGACGACGCTGGCCGCGATCCTGCTGTTTCCGATCATCATCTTCGCCCGGTACGCGAGCCTCTCGGTGCCATGGCTGCTACGCCCGGGAAAACGAAGGATCAATCAGCCCGGCCTCCTTCTGATGACCTGGGCGGGGATGCGTGGTGGCGTCTCCTTCGCGCTGGCACTGGGCATGCCGTCGGGCACCGCGGAACAGGCCACCCTGAGAGATGGATTCATCCTTGCGGTGTTCATCATCGTGGTGATGTCGGTGCTCATACAGGGGCTCACGATGGGCCCAGTGGCCAGATTCCTCTCCTCGCGGGTCAAATGACGGCACGTCGCAGACGGGAACGATCAGCCGAAGAGCGAGGCATGCGATGGGCCAGGTGCTCGACATAGATCATGGATATTTTCTCTTCGAATGCTCCGTGGCACGGGGATAGGATCGAACGACTCGTATCAACTCCTGAAATCCAGGATCACAGGCCGACCAGTGGACACCGAAAGAACGACATCCCCAACACGACGGACCGGCCTGCTGAGTCTCACTCTGGGCGCGGCGAGCATCCCCGCAGCCCTGATCTTCGGGCTCGGAATCATTCCCGCCCTGCTGGCGATCGTGCTTGCCGCACGCAGACGAAACCCGAACCTGCCCCGGCCGGCTTCCGCCGGAGTTGGTCTGGCACTTGGCCTGACGGGTGCCCTCGCATCCAGCCTCGTGATGCTTGCGCTCTTTGGAACGTTGGTTCTTCCCAGGCTCGAGACGGGCATGGCTCGTTCGGTCATTGGAAACCGGCTCACCGCTGAGTTCACCACCATTCAGGGAGAGCGGCTGGACGTTCCGAATCTTCGAGGAGAACCGGTGCTCATCGACGTGTGGGCGACCTGGTGCGGCCCATGCATTGCCGCGATGCCGGTACTTGAGAGGATCCGGGAAGACACCTCGGCACAGGTGGTCGGTGTCACCCTCGAACCCGAAAGCCATGTGTCACGATGGATCGATGAGCGCCGCCGGATGACGGGAGCCCCCGGCTACGCGATCGTCGCAATGGAACGAGACGACGCACCCGGCCCGATCGCGGGTGTCACGGCATTGCCGACGATGTTCATTCTGGATGGCGAAGGTGTCATTCGGGATGTGATGGTTGGATTCCATGACTATGATTCGATCAGAAGCGCGATGGACAAGGTCCTCGACTCCACATCAGGAAGCACATCCGGAAGAGAAAACGCACGATGACCACACTCAACGCACAGTACCTTCGAACCAAGCACTCCGAAGGCGACGACTACGAAACCTATCTCTCGAAGGATCCGTCCAGAAGTGAAAGCTGGCGGGACATCGAAGGACGCCTCGAAGTCTCTTCGGCCCAACGGTCCGTTCTCGATGGATTCACCCGTTCTATGAAGGTTCTCTGCCTGTCGGGAACCTGGTGCGGCGACTGCGTTGTCCAGGGACCGATGATCGAATGCCTTGCCCGCGCCTGCGAAGCGATCGACCTTCGCTGGCTCGACCGGGACGAACATGACGACCTCGCGGAGCAGGTGAAGATCAATGCGGGCCTGAGAGTTCCGACCGTGGTCTTCTGCTCGGAGGATTTCGAACTGGTGGGATCCTACGGTGACCGCACGCTGACCCGCTATCGAGCCATCGCGGCGAAGCAGCTCGGTGCATCCTGCCCGCTGCCGGGAGCCCATGTCCCGGAAGATGAACTCAATGCGACGATGCAGGACTGGCTCGATGAATTCGAACGCGTTCAGTTGCTCCTGAGACTGTCACCGAGGCTTCGACAGAAGCACGGAGACTGAGTCGCCCGGCTCGTCAGTCGGAAGAGTCCTCGAAGCGTGGCCAGAGCAACAGATCCTCGCCGGGAGGCGTGATCAGCGACCTCTCTCGTTCCAGGCGCAGGCCCGGAATGTCCTCTTCCATCGTCGTGAACCCAGACTGGTCGAGGCCATCAGGCCCCACCGACCAGAGCATCGGCCCTCCGTCGAGGAGTCGGTATCGCAGGGGTTGCCCGTCATGGGGATCGCTTGGAATCCTCGAAAGAAATTCAGGCACAAGTGCGTCGAGCGTCTCGGGCCAGCCTCCCTCGAGATCCCTGAAGCGATGAAGTGCCACGAGCAGGGTGACGAATTCGAATTCAAAACGAATTTCATGACTGCGAAGGATCATCGCTTCAAACGAAGGAAAAAGAAGCTGAAGCGGATACAGCTGAAGGGTGCTTCGTATCCCTCCGTTGTTCGATGAGATCAGACCGGCCACGGCATCGTGTTCGGTCCAATCCATGCTCCAGGGATCCGCAGTCATGAGCGTCTCCGCGGAGAGAAAACCTCGCTCGGCGACACCCGAGACTTCCGCTCGTGAGTCCGCCAGCGAGGCCATCGCCGGCCCGAGCAGCGGCCTGATCAAACCGTAGGCGAACACGCGTGGCAGCGGATTTCCCGTCCCTGCGGAAAAAGAGGTGAACCCCTCGAGCTGAAGAACCCCGTTTCCGGAACCATCGTCGGAGTACAGCCTCTGAAGGATGTCTCGGATCATCGCGCGCTCGCCGAGAAGATCGATCGGAAGCGGCGCCAGCCGCGGGTCTGCGAGCGCTCGAGCGAGTGTCTGCAGATCAGCCTGCTTCGGGCAGGTTTCGGGATCGACCATCAATTCAATCAGTCCCTGATAGGTCTCGGAGAGTATCGCATACCCCATGAGCTGCGAGATCAACAACTTGTCCTGACAGACCAGCCGCCCCATGTTCAGGCAAGCGATGATGTCGGCCACCGCGACGTCAGACCGACCCTGATTCGCGGCCATCACGGCATGTTCAAGCAGCAGACGGGAAAGCATCCTCGGAAGTACCGTCAGGCGGTTCGAAAGTTCAAGAGAAGTCAGACGTGACTTGTCGACTTCGCCCGAGTCCTCAGGCTCGGAGGGCAGCGACATCACGGCGCTTCTCTCGAATCCCATCAGCAGAACGAGGCGATCATCTCCACGCGGAATGTCCATGGCATGGACGAACCCGAGTCGATCCCGGGCGAGAGCCTCCCGGATGTCGCCGAGCAGCTCGTCATGGCGATTGAACCACGCTGCCAACCTGACCGCGTCGGTCTCATCATCCAGTTCATTCAGGAATTCGAGAATGGATTCACGACCCTCGATATCCATGCCGAGCAAGGCTTCACGAAGCCCGGTCCAGGCGCGTTCCGATTCCGGGACTGCCAGACTGGGCGCGTTGATCTCTGCGAGGAAGTCGTAGTCGATGACCATGCGGTGACGGGGAAAGGACAGAATGGCGATGAAGACGCAAAACGTCAGCAACACCAGAACCAGAAGAAGCCTCGAACGAAAGGACTTCCTGGGAGCCGGGGTCATGAGCCGGCACCCCAGCCCGATGACTTGGACTTGAGTCCCCCGCTCTTGGAGTTCTGAATCTCGACCCAGCATTCCTCGAGCAGTTCCCGCACGCCGAGGCCGATGGCTCCCGACACGACCATGGGGCGCTCTCCCTCGGGCATCCCCAACTCGCTGGCCATGCGGTCGATGAATTCCTCGCGTTCATCCTCGGGAATCAGATCGATCTTGTTCAGAGCGATCAGCTCGCGCTTCTCGAGGAGCAGAGGGCTGAAGCTTGAGAGTTCATGTCGAATCGCACGGTGGTTGTCCGCAGGGCTGGAACCGTCCGGAGGCGAGGCATCCAGAAGGTGCAGCAGGAACGAAGTTCTTTCGACGTGCCGGAGGAAGTCATGGCCGAGTCCCGCCCCTGACGCGGCGCCTTCGATCAATCCGGGAAGATCCGCCACGACCAGTCGTCGCTCACCGGGAAGATCGATCATTCCCAGCTGAGGACCGAGAGTCGTGAATGGATAGTCGGCCACCTTCGGCCTCGCCTTCGACACACGCGAAAGCATCGTCGATTTACCGGCGTTGGGAAGACCGACGAGGCCGATGTCGGCGATCAACTTCAGTTCAAGCCTGATTTCAAGCTCGACCGGTTCACCACCCTCTTCGAACTCCCGAGGGGTCTGATGGGTGGGCGTCGCGAAGTGAATGTTTCCGCGGCCTCCCTTGCCACCTTCCGCCACCACGTGACGCTGATCGGGGGAGACGATGTCGACCAGAAGCTCTCCGGTCGCGGTGTCGAAGACCTGACATCCGAGGGGAAGCGGAAGCTCGAGTGCCTCTCCACGCTTGCCGTAGCATTCCTTCTTGCGACCGTTCTCACCATCCGGTGCGGTGATCAGCCTTCGGCGCGCGTAACTGGCAAGCGTGTCGAGATGTGGATCACCCACCAACACGACATCGCCGCCGTTCCCGCCGTCACCGCCGTCGGGACCACCTTTGACGAGGCCTTTTGAATGGTGCAGACTGTTCGAACCATTGCCGCCCTTGCCGGAGCGAATGGTGAACGTGGCATGATCAACAAGCATTCACGGCCTCCGTGCACGGGGGACGATCAGGACAGTGAACGATGAGATGAAACTCAGGCGCGCTGACGCGAATTCTGACGTTCGACGACTTCGAACTTCTGAATCGAATCGTCTTCAGGCACGATGTCGACGAATCGACCGCGGAAACGAACCGTTCCGGGAACCAGTGCCATCAAGGTGTCGTCGCGACCACGGAGGACCTGGTGTCCAGCCTTGAAGGACGTGCCACACTGACGGATGATGATCGAACCGGCCTTCGCGTACTGCCCACCGAAGAGCTTGACGCCGCGGAACTGTGGATTGGAGTCGCGACCGTTCTTGGTCGAACCTTGACCCTTTTTATGTGCCATCGTTGAACACTCCTGTTCTCGTGAAGACTGTCCGCCATGGAAACTGGCGAGGTCCGAACCCATGTGGTTTCGGGTCGGGAAGTATAGCGAAATTCGGGAAGGGAGACGACCTGTAAAAGCATGAAAGCGAGGGAAGTCACCCTGAAAACGGGTCCAGGTCCGGATAAGCCCACCAGAACGGCGGAGGCCGCGGAATCAATGCGCAATCAGCGCCAGATCCAGATCCCATTGCCGATCTTGGCGTGAAACTGGTTCCCACGATCGGTTTCTTCCGGGCGAGTGGGCTGAGCGGCCGCGCTGACGGAGTCAGCCATGTTCCCCGGGGTCACGTAATCCAGACGAAGCGTCTTTCTGAGGACGACGTCGTCCTGAGTGAGCGGATGCTTGACACGCTCGAAGGCGTTGCTGAGACCGGTGACGAAAATCGTCATTTCGTTGGAGTCGAGGTCCGTTGCCTTCCAGATGACGATTCCATCCCGAGCGTTTTCCTTGCCCTGCCGGAGATCACCGATGATCTGATTCTCGTTCTCCATCAGAGGCTGAGCAAGCAGCCCCATCAGGCGACGGGAGACTTCAGTGGGCACACCATCACCGGAACGGAGAATCTCACCCTTGTCTGTGAAGAGCTCGGCGCGAGGCGCGAACATCCTGTCCTCGGCGGTGCGGTTGATCACCTGGTAGGTGAAATAGTGGTAGTGCCTTCCATCGATGGGGTCGACGTACAGACGGAGCGGCCCGGGCTTGAAATCAAGCGTCCAGACATCGACCCGGCTCGAAGAGGCCATTGGTTCCGCCGAAGCGTCCGCGGCCGATGAAAAGAACGTTCCAGCCAGGGCACCAGAGATGGACAGTGACAGCCCAAGAAAGGTGCACATCCAGTTGGGGCGGATTCGTGGGGTACGGGTGCTCGTGTTCGAGTCGTTCATGATTCGGATGGCCTCGCAGGATCCTGAGAAACGTCGTGCTGAAGGGAGTCTCCGACTGAAATTCGCGTCGAAGTACGTGAGGGATCATGATATCGGGAAAGACCGTCTAATGATGAAAGATTCACCCCCTGCCCCATGGTTTCCCTACCCTTTCTATCAATGACATCGCAGGACAGGAGCCAGATGACAGACGAGGCATCTCCAGAACATGCCCTTCAGAGGCCAGATGGGCCGGTGATCGCGCAACCGGGCCCGGCCCGACTGCTTGAAGCGATCCAGTGCCTCCTGCAAGCGGATGCGAAAAGAGCACGGCGCTTCCTTGCCTTCACGGAGAAATCCGGTGTCAGCCTCGAGCACCTCTGGTGCGCCTTCGATGAGAACCGAAGCATCAAGGCCACCGCGATGGCGACCTTGAATCCAGGCAGGACCGCCATGTTGTTCGCAACCAGACCGAAGACGAGGCAGAACCTGGAAATCACGGGAAGAGTGATCGATGCCACCTGCCGAGGATTGCACAAAGCCGGCGTAGGGCTCGCTCAGAGCCTCATTCCTCCGGAAAACCCATTTGAAATCGAGGCCTTCGAGGCCGGGGGCCTGAAGAAGATCGCGACACTGACGTACATGGAACGTGGTGTTCCCAGAAAGAAAGAACGCTTCAAAGAGCAGCTCCCGTCAGAACTCCGAGTGGAGATCTACCGCCCGGAACATCGGACTCGCCTGGAAACTCTTCTGGCAGAGACCTATCGGGACACGTTGGACTGCCCTGGCCTCTCGCGACTGCGGTCACCATCCGATGTGGTGGACGGTCACATCGAATCAGGAATCTTCAAACCTGAATGGTGGTTCTTTCTGATGAAAGGCGACACCCCGGTGGGCATCTCGATGATGAACATCTCGAAGACGAATGAATCGATCGAACTCGTGTATCTCGGACTGTCACCGGAGATCAGAGGGCGAGGCATCGGGCGCGCCTTGATGGCGCATGCCCTGCGTCGCGTCAGCGATTCCTCTCAAAAGACAGTCGTTCTCGCGGTGGACGACTCGAACGAACCCGCACGCAGGATCTACGAGCACTTCGGATTCAGAAGCACGGCCAGAAGACATGCGTTCGTCCGAAGTCTCGACGAGGGTCGAGACTGAAACGTTCACTCAGATTTTCAAGCTGTCAAGTGGGTGCATGTTTTCCACAGCGGATCGACATACGAGTCGGAGCAAGGTGGAGAACTGAATTCAGATTTTGAAAACCCTCCAAAACAAGGGGTTTTACACCCACGACATGCAAGGAGTTCGCAGCCCCCCCTTGCATGAGCGAATGTTTGAGGTACATTCAGTGAGTTCCACAAGGATGTGGAAACGCTTCGTTTTCATGGTGATGACTTCTTCATTTGCCGGAATTCGTCGCAGCAAACAAGGACCCGCATCGGCTTGCCGGTGTACGGCCCGGACTTCATCGCTTCCGAGCATCGAACCACATACGGCCTCGCGGCCTCCTCGCGGCCTCAGGGATTCGACGGAGAAGGACAGCAGCGTGTTTCGCGCTGCGAGAGATGTCGCTCGCCCTTTGGTAGAAGATTTCCGTGCTTTTGGGAACACTCGTACCGGTCCAGGTTTGCTTCAACGAATGACGACTGCAAGGGCGAGATGCCCGAGCGGAGTTCACAAATGGCCTGTCAGCATGGATTTCAAGGCGAGAGCGGCCTCCGCTCTGGAACATGTCATTCCACTCAGGGGCGTCAGGACGTGACGTCAGCTCCCAGCAGGAATGGCCACTCCTCTCGAAGGGATTCGAAAAGATGAACGGTGATGCTCGCCGATACGGCGATGGCTGTGGCATGCCCTGAGCCCGATTCGGCTCGAAGGACCTGACCAAACCTGCATCAACGAGCATCTCAGCGCGTCTGCCTCCTCATCCGATTGGATGAAGGCATTCATCCCCCTCTCGACCTGATCCCTCTCGAGAAACGAACCTGATGCAGCGAACGCCACACACCGATTGCCAGACGCCCACGACGCCTCGAAACAGAATCACGCAACTGGATCGGTCGCACACCGGATCCCAACAGTCCGAGCACCGTTCCGCCGGAACCACCGAAGACACCAAGACGGTGTTTTCAGAGCGTCTCGTCGACAAGATCGGGAAGCACCGCTTCGGCATGTGGTTCGATCACACCACCAAGATCGAAATCACCGGCACGCGCATCGATGTGGCCGCACAGAGCCAGTTCGTCGCGGACTGGATCCGGCGACACTTCGGCGCGGATCTCGAAGCCGTGGCGCGGGAAACCCTGGGATCTGGTGCCTCGGTGGGACTTCATGTCGCCCCCGAGGTCTTCAGACGCGATGGAATCGACGGTCAGCAGAGCGACTCCGCACCTGATTCGGCACGAACCTCGGAGCCGGGCACCGGCACGACCGCAGGAGACGCGGACGCACGCGGACCTCGCTCGCGGACATCGGAGCTCGCCCCAAGCCCCGAAGACGTCCAACGATACGGTCCACGATCGAGAAGGCGCACGAATGATCGCCGGCAGATGCTGCGACAACTTCAGAACTTCGTCATCGGTGGCTCGAACCGACTGGCCTACCAGGCGTCGCTTTCGATCGCGGAGGAGCATGAGGCGGCTCCGAGGATGCTGTTTCTTCACGGAGAATGCGGGATCGGCAAGACCCATCTCCTGCAAGGCGTGATCGAGCAGAGGATTCGATCCTCCAAGAACGCCATCACGAGTCGCCGGGTCCGATACGTCACCGGCGAGGAATTCACCAACGAATACATCGCCGCGGTGCGTGGTGGAAAGATCGACAGCTTCAGGAATCGCATTCGCCAGCTCGATCTTCTCGCCATCGACGACATCCACTTCCTCAGCAACAAGACCGCGACGCAGAATGAATTCCTTCACACACTGGACGCGATCAATCTCAGCGGCGCCTCGATCGTGCTCGCCTCGGACGAACATCCCAGACAGATCGGAAGATTCAGCGCCTCACTGACGAGCCGGTTCCTCGCTGGCATGGTGGTTCGAATCGGGCGGCCCGACATCCAGATGCGCGAAGAACTCGTCCGTCGTCTCGCAGAGGAGCGTGATCTTCAGCTGACCGAGGCCGCGGCACGCCTGCTGGCAGGACGATTCAGCGGCTCCGTGCGGGAACTCAACGGAGCGCTCATGAAGCTGGCCGCTCTGCGACGTCTCGATGGCGCACGCGGCGGGGCCGTTGGTGCCATCATGGTCGAACAGATGTTCGAAGGAGAAAGCGCTCCCGGCCCTCGGACACCTGTTCGTCTGGGTGAGATCATCGATTCGGTCTGTGATCGCCTTGGCATCGAACCCGACGAACTCCTCGGACGAGGACGCCACAGACGCGTGGTTCTGGCACGAAGCCTCGTCGTTCATCTCGCACGATCGTTGACCACGCTCAGTTTTCCCGAGATCGCAAGAGGCCTGGGACGTGAGAATCATTCGACGGTGCACACTGCAGCTCGACGCATCGAAGCCGATCTTGCCGCGGCGGAAGCCGCCATGGGCCAGAAGGAATACGTGCCTCGCCCTCTTCCGCTGCCCGATGATGCGGAAATCACCCTGAGAGAGTTGGTCGAGCAGTTGAAATACGACGTCTCGAAGAGATGTAGTCGAAGGTAGTCGGTTCAGATCGGTTGGGCTGGTGTACACTTGACGCATGTCAGACCCCGGCCATCGATTCGTGTATTCCTCGCTCCTGCTGTGCCTCAGCTGCCTCCTGCCGATCGCACCGGCGCAGGCTCAGAATTATCTGGAAGTCGACACTTTTGAATCGTCGGTTCGTGCCGTAGGCAAGGGGATCACCCCGACCAGGGATGGTTCCAATCACAAGATCATTCTGGCCCTTCGCCAGCTTCGAGATCCCGATCTGACTCCTTTGTTCGAGAACCTACTCGAATCGAGTCAGCCGCTGCTGCGCATCGACGCCCTGCTGGCGCTCAGGGAGCTCGATTCTGATGACACCGTCGAGCTTCCATCGATTCTCAGCCGGTTCAATCAAAGAGAAAGATTGATCGCGACTTCCGCACTGATCGATCTCGAGCTGATGACCGCCGATCAGGCGCAGGCGCTGGTGAAGAGCGAAGACATCTCGGACGCCGAAAGGCTGATGCTGATCGGCCACCTCATCAAGATGGCGAAAGGGACGGAGCAGTCCGAGACACTCCGCCTGCTGACCCGGGATTCCGATCCTGCAACGCGGCTGCTCGCGTCAATCCTGCTGGCTGAAATAGGTGAGGAGGACGCTCTTCAGACCGAACTGCTCGCCTTCGCGAATCTGGACAGTCAGACCAGAGTCCTGACCGGCACCGTGGTGATCGACTTCTACAACTGGCATCCGAACGAATACGGCCTGGCCATTCTGAGAGAGGCCACCACCGACAAGGCATTCGTACGAAGCCTGCGTCTTGCCGCCGCGGATGCGGCGCTTGCATGCGAATGCCCCGAAGGCCTTGAAATCTGGGAGGCCGCCGGCAGGAACGCAAATGCCGCTGGCGACCGTTCACGACTGGCCGCGGCTGCACTGGATCGCGGACTTCGAACGCCTGACTGGGCCGCGCTGCGAGATGGTCGACTTCTGAACGAACGACTCGCGGATGCCGGCGAAGCCCTGGGCAAGGGCACAGAACTCCTGCCACAGGCCAGGAGCCTCCTGGAGGTGAAACATCCACTCTCCCTGCAGGCGGTGCTGGCGATCGCGGATCATTCGACACCGGAAACCGCGGAAGCGATCTGGATGACGCTGCTGACACAGGCACTCCAGGACCCGAGACTCCAGCCGAGTGCAGGCAGGGTGATCACGAGGATGGCCGACATCCGCTCCCCTGAACTCAAGGGGATGCTCCGAAGAATCGCCAGCTCGGACCAGAAGATTCTGGCGGAATTCGCACTGATCGGCTTGATGAATTCAAGCAATGATTCGGCGAAGACCGATGCAGTTCTCTTTGCCGAGAACCCGAACACGAACATTCGATCCATCGCGCTCGTGATCAGGGCGCTTTCAGATGAAGTCATGACCGACAAGCAGATGACGGAACTCGGGATCATCGCCTCGGGAGGAGGCAGGGTCGATTCGTCAATGAGGGCCCTGGCAGCCTGGGCATGGCTGGAGCGAACTGGAAACTCAGATCGTGCCATCACCAAACTGATCGCAAGCGACTGACGAAATCACGCAACCCGCCCTGCGCTGCCGACATCAGCGAGGGCAGAACTGAAAACGGAGTACTGAAAAGTGGGCGAGGAAATCTCACTGACGCGAACGGGAATCACTGCGGAGGAATTCGCGGGAATCTCACATCTGCTTCGTCGCTCGAAAGCCAACGCCACGGTTGAGGCATTCGAGGAAGCTGCCGCAGTGGCCTTTGACAGGACCTGCTGCATCAGTACGACCTCGGGCGGCATCGCGATAGAACTGGCACTCGCCGCAACTGGCATCGGCCCCGGCGACGAGGTCATTCTTCCCGCCATCGGCGCGCGATCGGCCGCTGCCGGCGCACAGAGACTCGGCGCGACCATTGTTGCCATCGACGTCGATCCAAGAACACTCTGCATGAGAGTCGAGGACGCGGAAGCCGCCATCAATGAACGCACCAAGGTGGTGGTGGCGAGTTCGGCACTCGGATGCCCGGCAGGGATGAATGAATTCTCGGCACTGGCGACGCGATCGGAACTGCCGATGATCGAGATCGTCGGCCCCTCGATCGGCGGCAGCGTCCGTGGCGAACGCTCCGCACGATTCGGACGCATGGCGGTCATCGACCTCGGCCAGGCGAGCCCCCTTTCAACCGAAAGTGGTGGCTTGATTCTCACCCACGACGATCACCTCGATGCCTTGCTTCGAGAGCTTCGAAACGGCAGACGCGCGATCGGACCGAACGGCCGCCTTGCCTCGAATGCCCCGGGATACGACGCGCCGCTGGATGACGTCAGAGCCGCACTCGGGCTGGTCAGACTTGGAAAACTGGATTCCGTGATCGCACGACGGGCGGAGATGGCCGCGAGTTACATCAGAGCCTTGAGCGGACATTCGGACCTGATTCTTCAGACCGCTCCCGAAGGCGTCCAGATGGGGTGGAGCAGAATGCTGGTCCGACTCAGCGACCGATTCTCGGTCGAGGAACGGGACGAGATCATCGAGGGACTTTCGCGCCACGACATCATCGGTGACCCACTGATCGAATTGGCCCAGCACTCGATCGCTCCGACCATCCTCGAAGGACAGGCCTGGCCGGTCGCGGAACGGGCCACGGACAGGGCGATCAGTCTCCCCTTCCACGATCAACTGCGAGAACGAGAGATCGATCTCGTCGCACAGACACTCGAACTGATGATCACACGGACGAGTTTCCGACGAGACGATCTGCCGGGATTCTAGAGGGCGCCTCTTTCCCTGAACACATGGATCACGCCGCATGCATTGGGTCGCATGAAGCAGTGAAGTCCTAGAAGCGACACGATGCCTCTCGAACCCGAGCGAGGGGTGACTTCAATCCGCAGCCTCAAGATCCCAGGTCACTCCCACTCGATGGTGGCAGGAGGCTTGGATGAGATGTCGTAGACGACGCGATTCACGCCGTTGACCTCGTTGATGATGCGATTCGAGATCGAAGCCAGGACGTCATAGGGGATGCGCGCCCAGTCCGCGGTCATGAAGTCCTGGGTCTCGACGGCGCGAATCGCCACGACCGAGTCGTAGGTCCGTCCATCCCCCATCACCCCGACCGAGCGGACGGGGAGGAGCACCGCGAAGACCTGGTTCGTCGAACGGTAGAGCTCATTGGCGACGATTTCCTCCAGCAGGATCTCATCACAGTCGCAGAGCAGGTCCAGCTTGTCCTGAGTGATGTCTCCCAGCACGCGGACGGCGAGGCCGGGTCCGGGGAACGGGTGACGCCAGACGATCGAGGCGGGCAGGCCGAGGACCTCGCCCAACGCCCGCACTTCGTCCTTGAAGAGATCACGCAGCGGCTCGACGAGTTCGAACCCGAGTTCCTCGGGAAGACCGCCGACATTGTGATGGAGTTTGATGTTGGCGGCGGTGCCGGCCAGAGACTGTCCGCTTTCGATGACATCCGGATAGAGCGTCCCCTGTGCGAGGAACTCGACATCTCCGTCGACGTCGGCGGCCGCCTCTCGAAAGACCTCGATGAAGCGATGACCGATGAGGCGACGCTTTTCCTGAGGATCCGTGACACCCTCGAGATCCCCTAGGAACTCCTTGGAGGCATCGATGACTCGAAGGTCGATGTCGAAATGTCCGCGGAACGTCCGTTCCACGAGTTCGCGTTCGTTCTTCCGGAGAAGACCGTTGTCCACGAAGATGCAGGTGAGCTGGTCACCGATCGCACGCGCCAGAAGCGCGGCCACCACCGAGGAGTCCACACCGCCGGAGAGGCCGCAGATCACTCGACCGTCGCCGACCTGCTCCTTCACTCTGGCGCATTCGGCTTCCATGAACTCACTCATCTTCCAACTTCCGGAACAACCGCAGATGCCGAAGAGGAAGTTTCTCAGGATGTCGACGCCGTGTGGCGTGTGCGTGACTTCAGGATGGAACTGGACGCCATAGAAAGGGAGTTCGGTGTGCCGAACCGCGGCATAGGGACAGGTGTCTGTATGGGCGAGTGCGATGAAATTGTCGCTGATGCCGGAGACCTGGTCTCCATGACTCATCCAGACGGAGGTCATCGTGGGAATGCCACCGAGAAGACCTTCGGTCGAATCGATGTCGAGTTTCGCACGACCGTATTCACGTGACTCGGCGGGCTCGACGGTTCCGCCGAGCAGCTGACACCCCAGTTGCATGCCGTAACAGATGCCGAGCACGGGAACGCCGAGTTCGAAGAGTCGCTCATCACAACGTGGAGCACCCTCTTCGTGAACGCTCGAGGGGCCACCCGAGAGAATCACACCCTTCGGAGACAGCGAACGCAGGGTCTCCAGAGGCGTTTCTGGAGCCACCAGGAGGCTGAAGGCACCCGCCTCGCGGACGCGACGTGCGATCAACTGGGCATACTGGCTGCCGAAATCAAGGATCAGAATCGGTTCGGTGTTCTTGGGACCGCCGTGGGTCATGCGAATGCTCCGGTGATCGGGGTGCGCTTCGAATTTCACAGAATACTCCGTTGAGGGACCTCCGTGGGTGGTCGAGGGATGCGGAACCCCACGAAAACGGGATTCTGGCTGTATCCTGTAGGGGTGAAATCGTTGAAAGAACAATCCGGATGGATCGTGGCGCATCTCGTGCTCTGCATGGGAGCCATGATCGCGGGATGCGAGGCTCCATCCATCACCAGGGGTGGGTTCAAATCTGGCTCCCCCGCGGCGCGAACCCATGCCATTGAAGTCACCATCAACGAGGCGGATTCAACGGGAAGAATCAGTCGAGACAACGTCAAATCGATGGTCGAACTGCTGAATGCGGACGACGATCTCGTCCGCTTCATGGCGATCAGCGCGTTGTCGAAAGTCAGCGGGGATGATCTGGGATACAGGTTCTTCGACCCTCAGGCGCTCCGATTCAGGTCGGTTGAAAAATGGCGAACCTATGCTCTTCAGGGCAACGGTTCGAAGGAGATCTCGATCGAACCTCCGTTCGTAGAGGTCGTCGAGTCGGGAGTCGGATCATGACCTCCCCCTCCTCGGCGCCGGACATCCAGCTGCATCTGACCAGCAACCCGAAATACCTCGCTTCGGTGCGAGGCATGATCCTCTCACTCAGCGAGACCGTGGGTTTCGATGTCGTCGACTCGGGCCACATCGCGCTTGCCGTCGACGAAACCCTGGCAAACATCATTCGCCATGGCTACGAGCTCAGGGAGAACGAGCCGATCCATGTCGCGATCTGGTTGTTGAAGGATGAAACGCCCGGCATCAGGATCGTGATCGAGGATGAGGCCAGACAAGTCGAACCAGAGGACATCTGCGGTCGTGATCTCGAAGACATCAAGCCGGGCGGACTTGGCGTCCACATCATCAATGACGTGATGTGTGAATCCAGCATCGAGAAACGAGAGTCCAAGGGCATGCGTGTCACATTGCTGAAACACCTGAAGAACAAGAACGTCGACTGCACGGAAAATTCCAACACGACTCGCTGAGGCGAGTGCACGAAGGGCATCATGTCTTCACAACAGAACATCGAAATCAAGGTCGAGAGACTTCCCGCTGGAATCGTGCTCCGGCCCATGGGAGACATCGACCTCAGTCGCGCGCCGGCGTTTCGACTCGAAATCGCCAATTCCCTGAAGGACAACACCCTGACGGTCTTCATCGATCTCGGGCAGGTCCCGTACATGGACTCCTCGGGCGTCGCCACGTTGGTCGAAGCCCTCCAACTGACGAACCAGGCAGGTGTCAAACTGGCACTCTACGGATTGCAGGAACGTGTCCGATCCATCTTCGAGATCGCACGTCTGGACAAGGTCTTCAAGATCACGGAAACCTTCGAACAGGCACAGGAGGATTGAATCTGTGACCCCTGGACGCTCCATCTACAAGCTGGCGGACTACGTAGGAAACGCATGGTTCGAACTCAACGAGTTCATCGGCAGCCTCGTCTGGCTGTTCATCGACACTCTGACATGGGTCTATCGATCCCTGGTCCTGCGTGAAGTGCGGATCGGAAGAAGCGCACTGGTCACGCAGATCCTGAGAGTCGGGGTGCGCTCGATCGCGATCGTCTCACTGGTCAGCGGTTGCATCGGTTTCATCCTGGCACTTCAGACGGCACCAAGCCTCGCCCAATTCGGGCAGGTGGACAAGGTCGCCAATCTCGTCGGGGTCGCTGTCCTTCGCGAACTCGGCCCTCTGATCGCAGCGGTCGTTCTCACCGGTTTCGCGGGCGCCTCGATCGCGGCCGAGATCGGAACCATGGTGGTCAACGAGGAGGTCGAGGCCCTTGAATCGATGGCCTTGAATCCGATTCGCTTTCTGGTCGTCCCCCGCCTCATCGCGACGGCGATAAGCCTCTTTCTGCTGACGATCATCGGAGACCTCTGCGCCGTGTTCGCCGGTGGTTTCGTAGGTGTGGTCTTCCTGGACATTCCGTACGAGGTCTACAAACTCAACACACTGCAGCAGCTGACGACCTCGGATTTCTCGACCGGTCTGATCAAGTCGGTGATGTTCGGAATCGTTCTGGGTCTCATCGCCTGCCGCAACGGGCTGCGTGTCTCAGGTGGAGCAGCCGGGGTGGGCAAGGCCACCACGGACACGGTGGTCCAGACCATCGTCACCGTCATCTTTCTTGACCTCGGCTTCACGGCGTTCTTCTACGCCGTGGGCTGGACGTGATTCCGACTCACTCCCCGTCCATCGCCCCCGATTTCAAGCCCGCCGAGATTCGACTCGCTGCGGGGTTAGAGATCATTCGTTCCATTGAATACGGCTGTGCCGGACGACCGAGCAGAATCGCGACGGACATCATCGAAATGGTGGCGACGAGCGGTACCACACCGCCTTTGAGGAGCGTGTTGGTTAAGTGAGGCAGAGCGCCCGCCGCCCAGGGTGACGATGAGAAATCAAGAAGTACGAGTGGAAGCAGGCCGACCGCCGTGA
>Ga0315320_10001952_pt1 | contig 17124 bp, 21 predicted proteins | sample M140m21515metaG_FD_203458 | JGI IMG/M metagenome (GOLD analysis project Ga0315320, IMG submission 203458) | Ammonia-oxidizing marine archaeal communities from Monterey Bay, California, United States - M1 40m 21515 | ecosystem: Environmental > Aquatic > Marine > Coastal | place: USA: California... | reverse complement strand
TTGATGTTGTTGGAATTCGATTGGGTATTGCAATTTTGATTGACTGTAAGCATTGGAAACGCTATAATTCCTCCTCATTAACATCTGCTGTAAATAAACAAATTGAAAGGACCAAACAATATGTTGCAAAGACTGAAGGATCTATGGCCGTACCTGTAATTGTTACTCTTTATCAAGATAAAATTGATTTTATTGATAAGGTTCCAATTGTGCCTATCTTCCAATTTTCTTCATTCATTGATGAATTTTATGGAAATATTGATCAAATGAAAACTATAGAAACAGACTAGTGATGAATAAGCCTAAACTACCAATTACAAATATTTTAGTAATTTTTAATGAATTCTCTAAAGCTTTGGAATAATCTTCATAGATACTTTGACCCATTACTCTTACTTCTGTTTCATTTTCCAAAATTTCATATTTTGCTGATTTAATATCTAATTCTGCTTTTTGAGCAATTTGAATAAACCATTTTGAAAGTTTGTCTCCACTTGTAATTAATCCTAATTGATAATACCCATTTCTATTTCTAGCTTTGACTGCTGCATAATGTGTGTCAGATGTGCAAATTTCTAATAAATTAAAACCCTCTTCTGAAAATTTTTCTATGATTTTCTCTCTAACTCCATTTTCCATATTGTTTGCATCTGCCCATCCGAGAAAATATTTTTTATTATTAATTTTTAGACATGTGATTCCTAGTCCTCCCATTGCAAGATCTTCTGTCCATACATCCATATCATTTGTATTTGCATATCCTAATTCGATTGGAAAATTATCTTTTGTAATTAGTGAATCCAAACATGATTTGGCAGCTTTTAACATATCATCTCCATCTTCTTTTGATATTTCTTCTCCCATTGCATTATGACAATCTACAGTCATTATTTTTGTAAAATTTCTATTCTTACCATACTGTTCGATTTCTTTTTTCATATAACTTGGAATGTCTTCCATACCGTGTGGTGACAGTGATAATAACAATAATGGGTTATTTCCAAAAAGCATGCCTGTAACTCTTGCTTTGTTAATTTGTACAACTACTGGTTCTGTACATTTTATACCCTCTTCTTTAATTTCAAAATTTTGTAGATTTTTTAGATAATTATCTACCTCATTTCTAGATGGTAGATTTAATGCATGATCTGAAATACTATGCATTACCATTGCTGATGATGATAAATTTTTGTATATCAAATATGGTATGTTACTTCCTCCTACTGGGTGATACGGGCCTGGATGTATCTCTGGTAACACCATTGTAAATTTAGTTTCATTATTTGAAGAAAATCTGATTTGTGATGTTCCCACTTTTGTTTCAGTTGCATGTTCTTCCATTAACTCTTCTGCATCCTCTACATCGTTACCTTGTGATGCTAGATATGCTTGAATAGTTTTATGTGTACTTTTCATTCCTGGTCTTCCTGCTCTATCTGTTACTATTGACCATACACTTGCAATGATTAAAAATGCAATTCCGTATCCTAATGCAATTACATTAGTTAACATTGAAATCCATAATTCTTGTGGAATTAAAACAAAAAACATTGCTAGTGGTTGAATGAATGCAATTGCCCATGCTTTTTTCAAACTTGCACCTAATGTTGTTGTATATAGTCCAATTCTAAAACTTGCAAAAAGTATCATTCCAAATGTAATAAAAAATAATGATGTTTCTTTAGATAATACTACACTTGATAATAATCCCATTAGAATTGTAACTACCCATAACATATTTCCAAAAAGTGAAGAGTGTAGTGATTTTGAATATTCTTTTTTCTTTGCAAATTTTATGTCTAGTATTTGCATTGCTGCCATTACTCCTAATACTATTGGTATTCTATACCAAAATTCTTCTATGTTGAGATTGTTGAGATATCCAAAATATGTTGCTAGTACAGTAACTAGACCTACTCCCATAGATGCTGCTAATGAAAAATAATGTGAACCTGGATTAACTAGTGTAAGTGAGAATCTGTTGTGAATACTTGAAACGTCGTCTTGTTCCTTTTCCATTGTTTTTTCACGGAGCAAAAAATAGATCAATTATCCATGAAATTGCAATTAAGCTAATTGGAATTGATACTACTATTCTAGGATCTAATTTGAAACCTTTTGTTTCATCTTCGAAAAATCTCATAAGGCCTCCACTTGATGCTGGAAGTGGAGCTGCTTTGTCTGCCATTATGATTCAGAAAAATGAATTTTAACATAAAAACTTTATTATTTTTCCTTAATTTTGTCTATCATTTCTAGTACTGAATTAATTGATTTGAGTATAGCCTGTTGTTTGTCGTGATCCGTTTCTTTTTCTAACTCTTTTGATAAATCCTCCAATTTTTTATTCAGTGTATGTTTTAGTGGATTTTCCCTCTTTTCTTCAGTTACAATTTTTTTCTTTTCTGGTTTTCGTCCACATTTTGTGCATAATGCTTGCCCTTCTTTCATTACTCTTACTCCCTTACAATATGGACATGGTTCGCTTAGTAATGTGGCGCCATTTAATAGCATTTTAGCAGCTTCTTTTCTGAGTTCTTCTGACACAGATTTTCATTGTTTTTGCATTTAAAAAATCTGATTGTTTTTTATTTTTATGCCAAACAAGGCTTAATAGTGCGTATCATTGAATTCATTTCGAACGTATGGCAGTAATTTGTAATACTTGTGGTCTACCTGAAGACTTGTGTGCATGTGGGGAACTTGCAAAAGATAGTACTAAAATTATAATTCGATTAGAAACTAGACGATTTAAGAAAAAAGGTACAATGATCGAAGGTCTTGATCCAAAATTGAATAATTTAGAAACTACTGCAAAGGATCTTAAAAATAAATATGCTTGCGGCGGAACTGCAAAAGAAGGTTATATTTTCTTACAAGGTGATCATAGAGATACAATCAAGGATACTTTGGTTAATTTGGGTTTTGCTGAAGATACTATAGAACTTCATTAGAAAAAAATTGCAAAATCCAAGTAAAATATTTCAACTATTTGGAATTCCTTTTACTGCTCTATTGTCTGTAATTTTTGGATTACTTCTAATTTCTTTCCCTATTGGAATTTACATTGTATTTGAAACGGATATTGGCGATGACATCAATTATGATTATCCAATCACACACTTAGATCTTTTTAGTCAAACTAATTTCTATCAATCTTCTATTGATCTAAGTCTTGGAGATGCTTTTGTAGTTTTATGGATGTTTTATCTTGCTATTTTTGTTATTTCTATTCTTGGTCCTAAACAAAATTTTCTAAAATCTATTTCATCTTTAATTTCTATGGGTCAATATGATGTAAAATTAAATTATATGTTTGCCATTACAAAATGGTTATCTATACTAATTTTAATTTCTGCATTAATTAATTTCATTCAAGAGTCTTTTGGAATAGTTACTGTTCCTCCACTTGGCGATAATAATTTAATTCAATTTTTTTACGTATCTCTTGCTCCTCTTTTAGAGGAATTTCTATTTAGAATAATACTAGTTGGAATTCCTCTATTTGCATTATATTCTAGTCGTGCATCTTTACGTTATTTTTTAAAATGTTTGTGGAATCCTTCATCATTAAATATTCTTGATTCTAAAAAAGCTATTTTGATAATTGTTTTTGTAGGCATTTCTTTTGGATTTGCTCATATTGCATTTGGTGATTCTTGGAGTGAAGGTAAATTTGCTCAGGCTACTGCTGGTGGCATTATCTTGGGGTGGGTATATCTCAAATATGGTATTGTAACATCTTTGTTGATACATTGGGCTACTAATTATTTTATTTTTGCATACGCTCATTTTATTTCTCAAATAAATTATATTCCATTAGAAATTGCTTTTGCTAACCCTTTGATGTCTTCATTAGAGTTACTGTTTTTATCTTCTGGAGTATTGGGTGTGTGTATTCTATTTCTAAATAAATTTTATTTAAAAAAATCTTTAATTTAAAATTTTTTTAATTTTCTCAGTTAGGTTGGGTTTTTCATTTAATTCTAATAATAATTCTAAATCTTCTTGATCATCCACATCTAACATTATTCGTTTTACAAATACCATTGCAACATTCATTGTATGTTCTTTTGCTGTCTTCATATGATTTCTATAACTATCATTGTCATAATGTGTTTTCATAAGATCTATTGGCATTCTCACTAGTGCATTTGTTCCATCAAATTTTCTTGATGGGATTATTATTGCAAAATTTGGATGTAATTGATGCTTTAACATAAAATCAATATCCTGTGTTTTGATATTTGGTATATCTTGAGGAAATACTACTGATGCATTAAAATTATTTTTTAACAGATACTCGTCTGCAAGAGATACTGCTTGATTTACGCTTTCTTCTTTTTCGTCTATTATTGTAATTGTATTAAATTTCTTACCTATTTCAATTGCTTTTTTTTCTTTTGTTATTAAAATTATTTCTTCAATTTTTAGTGAGATGGATAGTACTTGTAGGATTTCCTCTAACATAATTTTACATAGTTCTTCTACTTTTTCTGTAGGTAATTGTAATCTAGTTTTTGCATTAGAAAATGTCTTTACTGGAATTATTGCTGCTATTTTCAAATTAAACGTGCACTTGTTTTAGAATGAAATTTGCTAATGCTTCTTCTGCTAATTTATTTTTCATAGTAATTTTTGTTTCATATGCTTTCATATCTAATCCTTGAATTTTACTAACAAGTGCTTTATCTTTTGTATCTACAATTACATTTGAACATACATCTGAATACATTTTTGCTAATCCATATGAGTTTGATTCAATTCCTGCTGCTTGCATGTATTTTGCTGCTGGGCCACTAATTGAATTATCTCCAATTAATGGACTCACTGCAATTACTTTTTTCTTAATTTTTGATAATTCTTTTCTAATTCCTTTAATTTGTAACATTGGACCAATTGATGTTAGTGGATTGCCTGGTGCTATTATTACCATGTCTGCATCATGAATTGCATTGATTGCTTCTGGATTTGGTCTAGCTTTATCTGCACCGATATATTGAATTCCTTCTACTGGATCCATTCCTCTATGTTTTACCCAGTATTCTTGTAAATGTAATTCCCCTTTGTTTGAAGTTATTCTTGTTTCAACTGTATTGTCTGTAACTGGAATAATGTTTGCTGTAACTGCAAATTTCTCACACATCCATTTTGTAATGTCACTAAGATTTCTTCCATTTTTTAACATGTTTGTTCTGATCAAGTGAGTTGCTGCATCTCTGTCTCCTACTCCAAACCATGTCTCTTCACCAAATACTTCCATTTGTCTCAAAAAGTTGAATGTATCCTTTTTAATTCCCCATCCTCTTTCTTGGTCAAGTAAATCTGCTAATCCATAAATTATTGTATCAATATCTGGGCATACATAAAGTCCGTATAACCAATAATTGTCTCCTACATTGCTTATTACGTTGACTTTTTTTTCTTGAGCTACCAAACCTCTTACGAGTTTGACCGATCCCGTTCCTCCTGCTAGTACTGTAATCATATCATATCCTCTAAAACGATTTTTCGTAAGTAGTTACTCCATATTACTTTTTAGAAGATCCTAATTTCGCAAATTAGCATTTGTTACAAGAAGTTAGGATAAGTTTATTACGGCTATTTAGTGGATTTTAGTCGTGGCTAAGGCTATATTTTTAACCATTTTGCTTGCTGGTCTTATTGTTATTGGTTCAAGTGCTCCTGCATTTGCTGCACAATTAGATACTACACTTAATCCAAATAATGCTGCATCTCCATTTAAAATGAGTTATCTCAAAACTGTCTTTATTGAATATCCAAACGGCGGCGATTTGTTTGACGCTTTAGGTGGAACTCAATGGAAAACCGAAGGAACAGCTGATGCAACAAATCCTGGAGTTCAAACATTAATGATGGAACTTAACGATGGAATTCAACAAGATGGAAGTCAGGCAAGAGTTTCTGACTTGAATGTTACATATGAATTTCAATTAACTGGTAGAAATTTACAAACTTCTATTGATTACCGTGTAATTTTAGAGGGAACTATTACTGATTATATTATTACTGAGGATTCTCAAAAAAAATTAGTTGATTTAGGATGGAGAGGTTTAACCGCTACATCTTCTATTGTCATTGATGGTGTTGAAATCAATATTCCTTTAGAGACTTTGAAAACTGAAGAACCAATTCTTTACAATACTTTTGTTGACACTGAAGCTGAATCTGTACTTAATCGAGAATTAATTAACGCTCATTTTATTGTAGAACAACCATTAACTAATTGGCATTTCTTGTTTGACCCAACTGGAATCAATGCTGATGCAAATACATTTGGATTAGATGACTCAATTCAAGGCTTTGTTGTTTCAAGTTGGACTATGGGTGAAAGTAGTATTAGAGAAGGTCGACAAGTTGAACGTGTCTTTGAAGCAGAAGTAATGGCTGATGAAACTTACATTGTAAGAAGTGTTCAATCTACTGATACTGCAAATTTGTCTTCTATTGGATTTGGTGCTTTGGATGTTTTAGATGGAGTTGAAATTATTGGTGTAACTCCAACTCCTCCTGAGGATTATATGACAACTTCAACTGGGGGTTTCCCAATTATGATTATTTACGGAATGGCTGGATTAGCTGCAGTTGCAGGAATTGGATTTTTCTTTATCAGTAGCAGATCAATGAAAAACGCTGCAACTACTCAACAAGGAATTGATCCAAGTAATCTTGTTGGATATCAAACAAGTGCTTCCTCTGGCGGTTATCAAACAAATAGAGGTGAGGCTCAATTGAAAACTGATACTGATTATAGTCAAACAAGAAGTGTTTATGAGGAATCTACAGAGACTGCACATCAAGAACCTGAACCAACTCCTGAAGAAACCACAACAGATGATTCTGCTAAACCAAAACCTACACTCCCAAAAGGATTTGAAGAAAAACTAGATGAACCTAAAGAAGAAACAAAAACTAAATCTTCTAGAGGAACATTGCCAAAAGGCTTCTAACATTTTTTAGTTTCTCTAAAATTTATTGTATTTTAATAATGAAGTATATTTTTAGAAATTTAATACAAAATTTGTAATCTAATTCGTATGTTTGTGGCATGTGAAACTAAAATAATTATAATTTTTCAAACATCTATGATTTTATTTTAAAATAATATTATGTGTGCTGGGAGTAACCCTCCTTCTGTTTTCACGATATTTCGCTTTGCAGCCTACCTGAACCTGGTACAGGCACCTATGGTTCTGTTTGGCTTTGCTCCATGTGGGTCGTCTGTTTCATTCCTTTTATGGAAACCTCAGGTTTTCACCATCACTGTGCGCCATATTGGATTATTTTCTGCTCCGTTGCCAACCATCTCTGATTATCTATCTCCAGATCACATTTCCTGTATGGAGGGAGGAGTTTCCTCTGCCGTAGCAGCGTGTCGTGCTCCAGCTCACATGGTAATACTAATTTCTAATATGATTTGAATATTACTTTGTGGGTTTTGTGCCTATGATAAACAATGTTCCAAATTCTCTTTTCCACTTTTCATTACCTTTCAAATCCTTGATTTGTTTTGTTTGTGTGATGAAACCTGCATTTTTAAAAAATTCTTTCCACTCTTTTTTTGAATGTAAATGCATTTGAATTTTCATCATATTACTCCATTTTGTCGTGGCTTTATTGTCTGTGTAAAAATCTGTGCCGCAAAAGAACTGTCCTCCAGGTTTTAATAATTTGTAAATTCTTTGAATTGTATTCTCTATTGAATCTGCATAATATATTGACTCCATTGCAAAAATAAAATCAAATTTTCCTGAATACTTCCATTCTTCTATGTCTGTGCAAACAAAACTTTCTTTGTTATTTTTTATTTTTTTATTTGCTTGAATGATCATTTTTTTACTTTTGTCTATTCCCATTGCTTTTTTACATGTTGAAATATTTGAAATATATCTAATCACCCAACCATTACCACAACCAACATCTAAAAATGAAAAAGGTTTGTTAAATGAAATTTTTTTTAAAAATTTTAATACATTCACTCCGTGTCCTTTTTCCATTGATTCTGCTTTCCCATTAATTGCCCACTCATCAAATTTCTTACTTACATTATCCATAATTACAATATTTTTTTATTCAATTATAAACTTCTTGATACTGATGATTCATTCGAATCAATTCTACGTGTTCTTTATAACATATTTTCAGTAAATTATTTTGAAAAGAAATTGCCTGATGAGTCTTGTAGAAATTGTGGTGGGTGTTTAACTGAAGCAACACATTGTTTTCAATGCTTCAAATCTACATCCATGATTTGTAAAACTTGTTCTGCATTGACTTCTGAACAATTTCATTCGTTATGTATGTCCAAATCGACCAACCAAAACATATCTGTGCCTAAAATCATGCCTAGCTTCTACATCTCTGTAGTTGCTATGGCATGATTTTTTTTAATTCAAATATGATTTGAAAATTATAGATTACTTCCCCTTGACTAAATTGAACAATTGTCTGACTGCTAATTTTGGATGACTCATTGCTAATTTGACCATGTTTGATAATCCAAAATCTGCTTTTATAAAATCTAAAAATTCTTCTGTTTTTAGTTCTTTAATTATATCTAATTCTTTATCCCATTCTTTATCTGATAATCCTATCCATCTATCTTGAACTTTTCCTGCAGAGTTAATTTTAGATTCAATTGCATTTCTCCAATTCTCTTCATACGGGTATAGGGATTTTTCATCTGTTTTATTATTTTTAATGGCATTTGACGCAACTTCTCCTGCAACTCTGCCAAATTTTATTGCATATCTAATTCCTTCTAAAACTAAAGGATTAGCTTGACCTGCAGTATCCCCTACTAAAATTAAATTATTAAAAACTGTCTTACGTGATAACCCGTCGTTTGGAATTAATCCATAATGAAATTCTATTGGTGTGATCTTTCCCAATTTTTTTATTGGTCCTAATTTTTTTTCTATGATATCTTTAAGTCTTTGAGTTGGATCTATATTTGAGTCTGGTTTTCCTACCCCTACCCCTATCCTGACAATATTGTTTCCAAGTGGAAAAATCCATGCATATCCTGCAGGAGTATATTCTTGTCCAACCATTAGCCACCATGTTTCTGAATCTACATTTTCAACTTTTGCTTCATATTCTGCACCTACTCCAAATCTTTTCCATTGTGTGACAAAACCCATTGCTTTAGAAATTGTTGACGTAAATCCTGTTGCATCAATTATTACTTTGGCATGAAATGATGTTTTTCCATTTACTCCTATACCACTTACACCCACAATATCATTTTCATCATTTTTAATCACTTCATTGATATTGGTTTTTAGAAAAATATCTACTCCTATTTTTTTTGCCTCATTAGCTAACCATCGATATGTTTTTCTTACATCTAATACTGCAGCTGTGGCAACTACATCACTAATGGTTACTTGGTTATTTGGTGATGCAAACGAGAAATTTTTAATTGGATTGTAACAATCGTCTGGAATTCCAAATTCCTTAATGCTCTCAATCCATGTTACTCCACTTGTTCTTACTGTTTCTGCAATGGTATTTTCTTTTTCAATTAGTGCCACTTTGATTCCATTTTTTGCAGCTGCAAATGCTGCTGATGATCCAGCTGGACCTCCTCCTACTATGACTAAATCATAATTATATTCTTCAGACAAGTAAATTCTATGATAACTATCTAGGATATAATTTTGAGTATGTGTAAATTTTTTATTTTTTTAATACTGGTTCGCCTGTAGTATCATTTTCTCTTTCTATATCGAATGTTTCCATATGTGCTGGGTCTCTGTGCATATAGCTATGAGTTTCTCCTCTTATGTTTCTGCAAAATTTTGAATGAATTGTTTTTTGGACTTCTAAAGTTGTTTCATTTTCATGAAATAGTCTTTTTCCGCATTCCACACATCTAAATTCAGGCATAAATCTCATCAATTACAAATCTATTTAGATGTTTCAGAATTATTTATGGCTGATCTATGTGGTGTATTCCTATGATCCTAAACTTTAGATGTTTCAAAATATTTTATAATTTATGTCTGAATTTGATCTTACTTCCTTTATGATGTGGGGAATAATTACTGGAATTAGTATGCTAGTTTTTGGATTTTCATATCGTAGATATTTGAGACGAAATAATTTTGTTTTTTAGGTTTAGGAATTATTAATTTTTTTAATATACTCTATGATTCCTGTATAGTCTAAATCCCCAAACCCTTCACTTATGGCATTCGTGTATATCTCTTCAGCTTTACTTATCATTGGTAATTCAATTCCTGAATGTTTTGCAGCATTTGTCATAGTGGTAATATCTTTTTTTAAATTTGACAGTGTAAATGTTGCATCGTAATCCCCGTCTATCATTTTGAATGCTTTATTTTCACTCATCCCTGTTTTGAAATATGTTGAATTTAGAACTTCTAAAAATATCTTAGGATCTACATTCAATTTTTTAAGTAGTGTAATTCCTTCGGATAATGATAACGCCAACATGGTGATTTGTAAATTCATGGCTAGTTTGATTGAATTTGCAATTCCTTGTTCTCCTAAAAACAATATTTTGTTTGCAATTTTTTCAAATATTGGTTTACAATAATCAAAACTAGATTTTGGACCTGATACCATCATTACTAATTTACCTGTTATCGCAACATTTGGCCCTCCCATGACTGGAATTTCTATTTTTTTAATATCATTTCGTTGAAATTCATCTGCAATTCTTTTTGATTCCTCTGCATCAATTGTACTCATGTCTGCAATTATTGGTTTTTTATTTTTACTTTCAACAATACCTTTTTCTCCAAATGAAACTTCTCTTACTGCTATTGCGTCTTTTACCACGATGATTACAAGTTCTGTATTTTCTGCAACTGCTTTTGGTGAATCCATTACTTTGGCACCGTTGTTCTCTACTCTCATTGTTTTTTCTTTTGTTCTATTGTAAACTGCAACATCTTGGCCCAAATTTAATAGATTTAGTACTATTGCTTCGCCTAACATTCCAATTCCTATTACTCCTATTTTCATTGAGTTGTCTCCAAATTGTTAACATTAATGTCGTTCTTCATTTTGTATTTCCCATTGAGCATTTCCAAATCTTGATACTGCAAATTCTAATTGCCCTATTGTTTTATCTCCTTTTTTGACTTTGGCAAAATCAAATTTTTTCATTTTAAATATTTTTTCTTTTGGTTTGTATCCTCCTTCAATAACTTTAATTTTGAATTTTTTACTAGCTTTGATAATCATTCTTCTTGCAATTTGAACATCTCCCATCCATGAAAACATTTCAAAATCTCCGAAGTTTTTTGTTGTAATTTCATAACCGTATAGTCTTGCCTCTAGTTTATTCTTTTGTATTTTTGATTGTTCATTTAACCATCCTACTATTTCTTCTCCGTGACCCTTTTGAACTCCAAATGTTTCCGAATTTCCCATATTATCTCACTTTTGATATGGATACATAATAATCATTTTCACATTAATGTTAAACTAAAATATTGATGAATTTCTGTAATCTTATGCTTACAATTGATTGTAAAGATGTTTCATCAGTTCAAAATGAATTACTAGTATATGTTGCTGATAAAGTTGAGGCAATCCCTACATTAAAAAATCAACAATTTACATTATCTACTTTAGATGATGATGATACTTTAGATGTTGAGGTAGTTATATCTGCAATTAGGGAATATTTTGATTCTATTCATGAAGGTTCTAATTTTGCTGTAATTTCTAAAAATGAATTCATTAGTATAACTTCTGTGAATGGAAAAATATTGGAAAATGATTCTAAAACTCAACAAGGGAACATGTTTTCATGTACTCATTGTGGTTTCATAACTCAATATCAAGTTGAATTAAATGTTCATATGAGAATACATTATCTGTAATTTTTTTATTGTTTCTTAACATGATCTTTATATGTAATTATTTCAAAAATTTATTGTGGAAAAAATCACTGATAGTAATAATCTCAAAGTTTATTGTGAAAAATGTGATTTAATTTTAAATTCTCGTCAAAAATACCTTAAACATCTTGATAGTCATTCATCAACAATACCTTGTGACGTTTGTCCAATTGATACTGTTGTTGAAAAATTAATAAATTTTTTTACAAGAAAATCCTCTCAAAATTTAGAATAGGTTTTTTTAACTCATTTTATTCATCTTAACTAATGAAGAAAAAGGGCCTCATTTTAGGGATAATTATAATTTCAATTATTGTTGGAGTTGCAGCATCTGTTTCTTCTTCTAATGTTGAATCTTATGATATTGATATGACTAGAACTCATGGAAGCATTTCTACTGCAATGGGCTCTCCGATTTTAGGTGATCCCGATGCCCCTGTTACAATAGTTGAATTTGGTGATTACCAATGTCATCAATGTCACAATTGGTTTCTTGATACTAAGCCTATGATTATGCGTGATTATATCGAAACCGGAAAAGTAAATTTAGTTTTTGTAGATTTTGCATTTCTAGGTAGGGATTCTCCAAAAGCAGCTGAAGCAACATACTGTGCTGATGATCAAAACAAGTATTGGGAATATCATGATTCTCTTTACACTGCACAAGAATCTAAAATTGATAATGGTTGGGCAAATTCAGAAAGATTGAAAGCATTTGCATTTAACTTGAATCTTGACATGGATTTGTTTAATGAGTGTCTGGACTCTGGAAAATATTCTAAACGTGTACAATACAATTCTCAAGAGGCTAGAGATAATGGTGTTAGGGGAACTCCTGGATTTTTTATAATTGGTCCTGATTTTCAACAACACCCTATTGGAGGTGCACAACCATTTTCAGTATTCCAGAGAGTCTTGGATACTATGATCTAAATGTTAAAAATTCTTAAACTTGTTTTTTCAAATTTATTATTTTTAATACTCTCTTTAATTATTTTTTCATCTATGATGACTGTTTTATTATTTATTTCTGAATTTATTTTCTTTGAACCCTTTTTTGTTACTCATATTCCATCTGGAAGTGAACTTGGATTTAGTTTAATTGTAATTCTTTCTATATTATCTGCATTAGTAATTCCTATGAATCTTTTTAGAATTACTCATCTAAAGAATTCTAAACAAAAAATTGGTGGAAGTATTTTTGGATCTATTGTGGGTTCTGTTGCTGGTGCATGTAGTTGTGGTCCAATTGGATTTGCTGTGATTTCAACATTTGGTTCAATTGGAGCTACTGCGACAGCATTTCTTACAAATTATGAAATTCCAATTAGGATTATTGCTATTGTGATCCTTGTGATCACTTATTTTACTACCATTAAATCCCTAAAAACTGAATGTCAAGTAAATTTTTAGTAAGAATTGATTGAAAATTACCTATTAGCCAAATTTTTGTAACCTTAGATTCTATCATCTAGTCTAATTATTGCTTATTGTGACAATACTTTATGTTCCAATACGACCAAGTAGACGAGATTCTGATCTCGATGAAATAGAAGATTCTGAAGATTAATTTTCTATTCCCATTTTATCTAAAAATTATGTTTATTCCATGTAGAATTCAGATTTTTATTTGCCCTTTTTAGGTTGGTTTGTATGCAAAATTGGAATCTTTTTGTTGGAATGTTTTTAATTTCTAGTCCAATTTTATTTGCAATGATCGCATTTCCAGATTCCATTGCTTGGAGTTGGAATGAGGGTCGAGGTGGTTACTTTTTTGCTTTAGTTTTTGTTGTAGCTGAATTAATTGGTTTGAAAATAATTATTTCTAAAAAAAGATTACTTGCTTTAGTTCCTATTTCATTAGTTACAATTTCATATTTGATTTCTTTAGAATATGGTTTAAGAGAATTTCTAATTGAATCTGCAACACAATTTAATGTCCAACTAATTTACTCCTGGACTTGGATGTGGGATTTCATAGTAATGGCAATCTTCATTGTAATTGGATTGACTATTTTCTTTGGGAAACGCTGGATTAGAATTGCACCTGCCGCACCAATTTTTCTTAGTGGAACTGCAATAATTCTTTCATTAGATGCATTTTTCCCATATGATACCCTTGGTCCATTACAATACATTGTTCCTTATTTTGTTCAAGCAAATGTTTGGATAATTACTGCACTTGATCTGGGAACAGCAATAGCTCGTGATAATATAATGTTCTTGCGTGGTGATCATGGGTCAATGGCACTTCAAGTTTTTTGGCCTTCTGCAGGGGTTCATAGTATAATCATTTTCTCACTTGTAATTGGTGCGTTTATGTTAAAAATGAATATTCCTAAAAATCGTAAAATTTTATATTTCATTATAGGTATTGCTGGAACTATAATTGTTAATTTAATTCGTATTTTTTCATTATCTTGGTATGCTCTTAAGGTTACAACTGATCCTGTTGCCTGGGAGGAATATCATAAAATTGCTGGTGAAATAATGTTTTTGCCTTGGTTATTTGCTTTCATTTTAGTCGTAATTTTGATAGAATCTAGGCGTTTAAAAAAATCTGAATCTAATAATCTAAAAAATTAATTTTCTTAATTTAAAAATAATTGGTAATGTTACTTTGACCTTTAATTTCTGTAAGGTCTGCCACTTTTATTCCTAATCTTCGTATTAACATTGTCTGTTCCTCTAACCCATCTTGCAGTAATTGTTCTACATTTTTTTCTAATTCTTTTATGCTATTTGTTGAATTTTTTAGCATTTTTGATTTTGATTTATTTGTTAGATCTGATTGTACAAAATGTATTCCAACTGATTTGAACATTTTATTATTTTTCTTAACTACATTAATTACTTGTTTGCATAATTCATACAAATTTTCTAATAGAAATTCATAATTTTTAGAATCTTCTTTTAAAGTAATTATTTTACTATATTGTATGCTTTCTTCTTTTTCTTTTACTGGTTCATCGTTAATTCCTCTAATTGCATTAAAGATGTAAGTTCCACTCTTTCTTCCAAATTCATTGTTTAACGTAAAAACATCTATTTTTTTTAAGTCTTGAATAGTTTCTAAATTCATTTCTTTAAATCTTTGCTCAGTTTTTTTTCCAATACCTGGTATTACTCTGATGTTAAGTTGTTCTAAAAATTGTTCTATTCTATCTGGTTCAACAATAGTTAGTCCATCTGGTTTTTGATAGTCTGAAGCAATTTTTGATATTAATTTATTTGGTGAAACACCTATTGAACAACTTAGTTTCAGTTTTGCTCTGATTAAATTTTTAATTTGTTGCGCCAGATGACTTGCTTTTTTAAAATTTTCTTCAGATCTTTTTGTCACATCTAAGTAAGCTTCGTCTCTTCCTACATATTCAAAAATATCTGCATTTTCTTTCATTATTTTCATTGCCTTTTCAGTCATTTTTGAATAATATTCAAAATCTACTGGTAAGAATTCTGCATCCTCTCGATTTTCAAGTCTTTTTTTTGCAAATGAGATTGGTATTCCTGATTTAACTCCGTATTTTCTTGCTGTATAATTTGCAGTTGCAATTGCACCACTATCTCCCCCTCTATCTGAGAAAACACAGACACATACGGGTTTTGTTTTTAGCTCTGGTTTTCTAACTTCTTCACATTGGGCATAAAAATAATCAAAATCTATGTGGAAAACGACTCTTCCCAATACTACTTCTAAATTGATTTGATTATTATTGTATTGTGTATGTTTCTGGTTTTTTCAATATTTCTTTATTAACTTGATATTTTCTTTTACTTAAAATAATTAAAATTTTAATTTATTTAGTTAAAAACTATTTTTTTGCAATTATGATGTCCACTTTATAGTTTAGATTTGCTCTATTATTCAGTTTAAGCTGCCATGGAATGAATGATGGTTTTTTTGTTTCACTACTAATTTTAAATTCTAATTGAATCAATTTTTTACGTATTTGTAATTCATTTAAAGGATGTTTTACTGAATAAATCCCCCTTTGGTAATCATAAGGATCTGAAATTATTATATGTCCTTTTGATATTTGACTATTCATTATTTTTAATAAAATATTTGGTTCTATGAATTCTAGAATATTTAATCCTAATATCATATCAAATTTTTTATTACCAAATGGTAGTGAGGCAAAATCCGATAAAATGAATTCAATATTATTTTTTTGATTTTTTTTAGCTATCTGAATCGCAATGAATGATTTATCAATTCCAAAAACTTTTTCATTAAAATCAGAAATATAATTGCTAATGATTCCAATTGAACATCCATATTCTAAAACTACTTTTCTTTTAGGAATTAATTCCAGATGTTTTTTGATTTTTTTATAGAATTCATCATTTCTACTATTTTTGTAAATCTCTGCCCATCTTTCTTCTACTTCTGATTTATCTGTATTTTTCCAACTAATTTCATTAAATATTAGTTTTAATTTTTCTTTCATTTTTTTAGTTGAGGCTAACTTGTATAATTTACCACTCAAAATTTTATGTTCTGAAATATATTTATCAAAATCTATTAACATAATAGGAATTTTATCAATTATTGGAAAATCCAATTGACATTTTTTACATTTTAAAATTCCTTCCAAAATTTCTCTCCCTTTCTTGTAACTATCCAGATTTAATTTGCCTCCACAATTTGGACATCTAATAAAATTCAAACTTGATTCAAACATTTCAATTTCTATTATTTTTATGGAAATTAATAATTTTTGAATTTAATTTTTATACTGAATTTAAATTAGTTATCCGTTTTATTTAAAACAATTTGTTAAAATCTAAATATTGATGCAACTTAATCCTGGTATGGAATATCCTGTTACTGCTGATGAAAATGGTGTAAATTTTAATCCTGATAATATGGAAAAAGAAAAACTGTATCATTGTATTTTTAAAAATAAAGCTATGTTAGTATTCAAAGACTCTCAAGATATGATGAATTGTTATGAAATTGAGGAACCTGCTTTGGTTGAACAAATCAAAAAATGTTCTTCTGATAGTGATCTTGAAAAATTATTTCAGGACTATTTGAATGGAAAACACCTTAAAAACTAAATATAAGATAAAATAATTTTTTATTGTAGGAATTCCAAATTGAGTACTAACAAAAAATCAAATGATGCAGAAGATATTTTATCCGAATTTGATTCTAGAATTAAACCTGAACCAACACCAGAACCTGAACCAACACCAGAACCTGAACCAACACCTG
>Ga0315320_10001951_pt1 | contig 17138 bp, 17 predicted proteins | sample M140m21515metaG_FD_203458 | JGI IMG/M metagenome (GOLD analysis project Ga0315320, IMG submission 203458) | Ammonia-oxidizing marine archaeal communities from Monterey Bay, California, United States - M1 40m 21515 | ecosystem: Environmental > Aquatic > Marine > Coastal | place: USA: California... | reverse complement strand
CCATTATGTCAATTTTGTTTTGACCCAAACGAACATATTAGAGACTGGACAAGAGGAGGATTTTTCTTTGGTAAAAATAAAACAAGAAAACGAAGTAAGAGGAAAACAAATCGTAGAAAAAAGAAAAATAAGAAATCAAAAAAGAAAAGAAATAAAAAAACAAAAAAGAAAAAAGATAGAAAATGGACTGATAAAAGTTATCCTTATAGAGATGTTAATAGTAAAGACGCTATAGCAGATTTTTTATCATTGAGAAGATTGGCAAAAGGTAAAATAAATCCAAATTCAACAATTGGTAATAAAACCGTTGATTGGGGAACCGAAAAAGCTAGAAGAAAAACAAAATATAGAAATCATTCTTTTGTAGAAATGTGGAATAGAAAAGATAGAAGAGATAAAATGATGCAATTTGCAAAAAGAATTTATAAACAGGGACATAGTAAAACAGTTCTTCAAGCAATAAAGAGTGCGATAGATTTACAATGGGGAACGGTAAATACAATGAGGGCAGCCGCAGCAATTCATATGTATAAAAAATATGAAGCGAAAAGAGTTTTGGATTTTACTGCTGGATGGGGTGCAAGAATGATAGCAGCAATGGCACTAGATATTGATTATATTGGTATAGATAGTAATAAATCGTTAAAACCTGGATACGAAAAGATTATCAAGTTATTGAAACCTTACACAAAAAGTAAAGTTAAAATGATTTGGAGTGAGGCTCAAAAAGTAGATTTATCAAAGGTGGGTAAATATGATTATGTCTTTACATCTCCTCCATATGAATATTTAGAAGTATATGAAAATATGACTAATTATGAAAAGAAAGGTAGTAAAATTAGTCAACCTTCTAGTTCAAAACAAATAAAATTAGATGATTCTGCACAATTCTATGATGAATTTTTAGTTCCAACATTGAAGAATGCGTATAAATATTTACCCAAAAATAAATATATTTGTTTGAATATGCCTGATATAATGTATGATAAAATTAAAAAGAGATGGAAATCAGTAACAAAATGTGATGATTATAAAATTGTTAAAAGAACTGGTGGACCAAAGGGTAAAGAGGACCGTCGAGGAAAAGAACTAATTTTTTGTTGGAAAAAGAGATAAAAATAACATTATAATATATATATTGTAATGTCATTTACTAAGGCAAGTGAAAAATTAATAAAAGAGTTTATAAATGATTTTGATAAATATTGTTTAAAGAAATCAGCTAGATCACAAAGAACAACAGATACTATATTGAAATCCATATATAATGATATTCGGTTAAGTTATAATTATGTAGATTTAATGAATGAAAAAGATATAATAAAAATAGATACCAAAGAAATAAAAACTTTACGAGAATTACCAAAAACAGAATTAATGGATAGTAGTTTTATACCTTCTCAAATAAAAGATGATATATTGTATAACATTCTTGGGTATATGAAGATGTCACTCAAAATAAACAAGTTAAATGTTAATATATATTATGGTATTTTTGATAAGAAAGACTTTAATAGATTAAAAGAAATAAAAAAAAGTTTATTAGAAGCACTAACGATGATAAAATTCTGTTTGACATATTCCTCTTTGAAATCAATGAAGTCATTGAATGTTTATTTATACCTTACAGATAAAGAAAAAAAACTACCAAATAATCCGGTTTTAGTTTTAGGTCCTAATAATTGTAATTCAGCAGTAACATTTGCTTGCGCTGAAAATGGAAAATTAATGATATATAGAAAAGAAGAATGGAAAAAGGTTTTATTACATGAATTATTTCATAGTTTGTGTTTAGATTTTTCAGGTATAAAATATGAAAATTTGAGAAACAAAATGAAAAAAATATTTGATGTTCAAAGTGACTTTGAAATAAGTGAAAGTTATAGTGAATTTTGGGCAGTAATATTAAATAGTTGTTTTATTAGTTTTAAATTATTAGATAGACCGGATGATGTAGATAATTTTTTATTATTTGCAGATTTTTGTATTCAATTGGAGCGTATGTTTTCTTTATTTCAAATGATAAAGGTATTGCATTTTATGGGATTAAGATATGAAAATTTGTTTAAAGCTGATAGTATAAGCATAAGTTTCAGAAAAATATTGTATAAAGAAGACACAAATGTATTAGCTTATTATATAATAAAAACAATATTGTTGTTTTATAATGATGACTTTTTAAAATGGTGTTTGATTAATAATAATAATATATTGAAATTTGATAAAATATCACAGAACTTGAATAAATTTTATGATTTTGTAAAAGATAATTATAATACTACTTTTTTTAATAGTTCCATCGAAAAAATGGATTTGTTTTTTAAATCAAGAAGAGGAGATTTTTACCATAAAAATGTAAAGGGGTCAGTTTTGACAACAACAAGAATGAGTATATGTGAAAATTGATTTAATCATATTATAATATTAAATCAATTATAAACAAATGGGAGTAAAACTATTATCAAAATTATTAAAAACACAATGTTATGAAGAAACAAAACAAATTCACTTATCAAGTTTATTTGGTAAGAAAATTTGCATAGATGTAAGTATATATTTATATAGATATAAGAGTCAGGATACCTTAATTGAAAGCTTTTATCTTATGTGCTCATTATTTAAACATTATAATATTACTCCAATATTCATATTCGATGGCAAACCACCCGAATCAAAAAGAGAAGAATTGGAGAAAAGAAAACAAAATAGAATAGATTGTGAGGAAAAATATAATGTATTAAAGCAACAAGTTGGATATAATATAACAAAGGATCAGAAAAAAGAACTATCATATCTACAGAGAGGTATGACAAAAATAAATTGGGAAGATATTAAAGCCGTAAAAGAACTATTTGATGCATATGGGATAAAATATATGACCGCCATTGGAGAAGCTGATGTTTTATGTGCAAGCTTGGTTATTAAAAAAAAGGTGTATGCTGTTTTAACTGAAGATATGGATTTATTTGCTTATACTTGTCCAATAGTTTTAAGATATTTTAGTTTAGCAAATCATACTTGTATTTTATATGATTTGAAAAAAATATTAAAAAAACTAGATATAGACAAACAAAATTTTAGAATATTATGTGTATTAGCAGGAAATGATTATTACAATAATAATAATAATATCTTTCATTACTTAAAATTATATAATAGGTATAAAAAAATAAAAAATAAACCAAATTTTATGAATTGGTTACAAGAAACAAAATATTTAAATAACGATGAGATAGAAGATATTGTAAATGTATTAAATATATACAAAAATGTAAAAAATGAGTTATCAAATTATCCTTATACTGCAATTAGATTTGGTAATATTGATAAAGATGCATTATATAGTATTTTAGAAAGAGATAGATTCGTATTTTAAATGATTAATAAATTATTTATTTTTTATATGAAGTTAGATGTAATAACTTGGAATATCAATTTCATTCATGATAATTGGTTTGAAAGATTAGATAATATAAATAAGATTTTAGAAAGGGAGGTTGAAAATAGTGATATAATTGCTATACAAGAGGCAACTCTACCTTTCAATAACAATATAATGGAACTACATTCATTTTTGAAAAATAGTAATATAAAATATTTTGGAGATTCGTTATTGGAGAGAAATTCTATTTATAAATATATTCTTGAAAAATTTCCAAAATATAAAAAATATGTTTATTCAACATTTGAGTATTTAATGAACAAGTTAATGTGGATTTGTGCATATATCTTTTCAAAATGGGGAGAACAAATAAAATCATTATACTTTAAACATCCATATATATGTTTAATATTAAGTATATGTTTAGCACCTATATTTGCAGGTATGTGGTGGTTTATAGGTTTATTAACAGTAGTAAATAAAGATATAAAAACTGTAGTGAAGTCAAAATGTATAGGTAATAGAATAATACAATATTTTGATTTCAAATATAATAATAAAGAAATAAGATGTGTAAATGTTCATTTACCGCCTGGAGAAACAGATATAGCAAGAGAAAAGAGATCAAATGAAATGAAGGAAATAATAGAATTTTGTAAAAATAAAAAGAATGTAATAATAATGGGAGATTTTAATGATACTAGAAAATCAAAGATGTATAAGTGGTTGAAAAAAGGAGGATATAAAAATTCTGTATATAAGGTAATGGGCGAAGACTTGAATACATTTCCATGTGTAAAACCAATAAAATGTATTGATTATATAATGGTAAAAGGAGATATAAAAATAATAAGTGCGTCGTTATTTGGAAATAGTAAAGCTAGCGATCATAAAGGTATAAAGGTTAGATTAGATATATAATAAATGGGAGAATTAATATTATTTTTTGTGGGATTATTTGTATTAGGTGCGTTTATGTTACGGATTTGCAAAGAAGGAGATTATGATGATTATGATTAATATATAATAAATTCTTTAGTTATTATATATGACAAGTTTAGTAACGGATAATGAAACACAATTACAAAAAGATATAGAAAGCAAGGCAGGCGTGATACCAATATTTCCTTGGACTAAAAACAACAGAGAAGGGCAAAGTATACGCACAACGAAAGACAATATGGTTCCAAATACATATGCTCGTAGGTTATTAGAAGGTAAAACTGAGCAACACCAAGAAGGAATATTAAGATTATGCGATTCGGGGTTCTCCCCTACTGGACTTTGTCCATATAATTCACAGTTTTGGAGAAGTAATGAGAGTGGAGGAAATCTTGTTCCATCAGGATGGATTGCTTATGATAACGATGGTGGGTTTACGATGTGTCCTTTATGTAGAGCACACGACTTCGACGACTTCAATACTATAGATGATGAGTATAGAACAATATTAGAGCGTGACCGTGCTGATATAGATGCGAGCACCGGTAGTTCTGGTAATACAAGTTCTCACCACAATAAATCTCTTCCGTTGTTTACCTATTCACGTGGAAGAAAAACAAGTAATAAGAGAAAACATCCTACTAGTAGTCAAGATGTTTTAAAGCACGCCACGAAGTTATTTAAAGGTAAAATAAGTCCGGATAAGCTCAAACAATTAGAAAACGAGATAAAAAAAGAGGGAAGAGAAAAACGTGCGAAAGCTGCTGAAAAAAGAAGAAAAACAGGAGGTAAACGTCGTCGAAAAAAAAGAACTAGAAGAAGGTGTAAGTCAAGGCGTAGAAAGCGCACTAGAAAGAGGCGCCGAAAAAAGAGAACTAAGAGGCGTAAATAAGTAATTGAATAATAGTATAATCATAAAATTTTTTAAAATCTTATGATTTAATAATTATTAGTTTGCAGCGGTGAGTGACTTTCCTGCCTTAGCGAAATGAGGGCTCATGTAACGCTGAAGGTTAAAATAGGTAAGCTCGTCATTCTTGCCAAGCTTAAGAAGCTTGCGGAGTTTTGCATCAGCAAGGATGCGACGACCATTGGCAGGATCCTGAAGTTTATGTGCGCGGATATAAGAGTTGATCTCACGAGTAACCTCAGTGCGGGCCATCTCAGTTCCCTTTGCCTTTCCTAGAAAGGTTGCAAGCTCAACACTAATTTTAGTTGGCTTAACAAATCCGCTAGGTGCACGGTTTCCAGACTTGCGTTTCTTGCGACCCTGCTTCTGTGCCTGTTTAAGCTCACGATCGGCACGCTTGCTAAGAGCACGGACCTGAGAGGTTACACTGGTAAGCTGAGAACGGAGAGCAGTTAGTTGAGCAAGTAGAGCAGTGAACTGATCACCCATAGTTGGAACTGCCTCAGCAACTGGGGCAGCTGTAGCCTTAGCCTCAACTACTGGAGCAGCAGGGGCAGCGGCAGCCTTCTTGGAGGCGGTTTTCTTGACAGACTTCTTCGATACTTTCTTTGGCATCTTATGAACTAGTATATCTAGTCCTTTTTAAGTCCATTTGCGATAAAATATATATTATTTTTATTTTTCGCATTAACTATGCTCTAATAATATATAATTAATTTTTAATTCTGAACAAAAGACTCATACAACCACGGTAAGGAAACTGCTGCATCATGACTAACTGTTGTAAGGGCGCCTAGTACATAATAAGTGCCTAACGAACGAGCATCGCTGTCTTCTCCTTTTGTTATAAATATTTCTATAATATCTAAAATTCTATTTCTTAGAACTTCAAAACATTTATGCATTAATACATTAATATTTATTGAAAAAAAAGGATCACCGTGTGAAGGATGTATTTTTCGTTTAGTTTCATTTGTTATCTGAGCTCTATATTGCCATATATCTACTAATTCTGCAAGAAATTTTTTTAATCCATGTCTGTTTAAATTTAAATACCATTTTGCATCTGTTATAAATCCGTTTTCATCCACTTTTTGAAATAAACTAATCGCTCTCATTTCTACTTGTTTTTCTTGCGAGAATTGACTTAAATCATTATCTAATTCCAGATTCAGTTTCACCCCAAATAATTTGTTTATTTTTACAATACTTCGTATATCATTATAAATTTTATGAACAGGTAAAGTATTTCTATTATACGGATTTTGTTTTTGCTTTTCTTTGACTACCATATTCCATAATGAACATATATCAAACCCATAAATAAACCCATCTTTATCTTTAAAACTGTAAAATTGTGATTTATCTAAATCTTTTAAATCTTCTAATGTATAAAAATCGGTTTCATTTACACATTGTTCGTTTAATCCTGGACCTCTTAATCTTTCCATATATCTTAATAAATGACCTCTAAAAAGACTTTGTATTTTTGCAGCAAAATGTGAATATTTTAAATAATTATAAAGTAAAAAAATTAATTCTCTCTTGTTACCACTAACCTTTTGTTTATAAAATCTGCACATACTTTTCAATTGACTTACATTATAATTTCTTTCAACAAGTTCATTGTATTGTTTATATGATAATACTTCAAATTCATCCATTGATACCTTCTTTTTTTTGTTTTTTTTTACAGGGGGTTGTTCAAATATACATTCCTTTAAAAATGTTTTGGGTGTTCTATTTTCCTTTTTCTTTTTTACTTTAAAATTCGTTTTCTCTTTGTTTATTGTAGCTATCACAAGACTTGACATTTGATATAAAATAACAAGATTTTTTTAATTATCTTTGAAATATATTAATAATTTAAATACTTATACTATAAAAAAACTTTAAGACTATTCTTGAAGGTAATTTAAATGATACGCAATGTTTTTTTTACCTTAATGTTATTATTAGCATCAGGATATAGTAAAGATATGATGAATTGTAGAAAATTGGGAGAAATGAGTAACAATATTAATGGTCTGCCGTTATATTCTACCGGTTTGTATATGTGCTTGGAATTACCAAATCAAGAAGTCGAATCTATAAACCCAAATTTATTGGATTATTCTAAAGATACTTCTGATGATGATCAATTTCTCTCCAACTCATCTATTTCAAACTCTCAAAATTCTACAAATTCGTCATTAGATATTAATACACTCTATAATTCTTCACATGTTATAAAAAATAATACAAATTTGACCACTAATATTTTTTCACCTTCACCTATAACCACTACACCTTCATCTACAACTACATTTATACCGTCTACAACAACACCTTCACCTATAACCACTACACCTGCACCTATAACCACTACACCTGCACCTATAACCACTACACCTTCACCATCAACACCTTTACAAACAACAACTTCACCAACAACACCTTCAACATTATCAACTACAAAAAACCCAACTGAACCAGTTACACCTAGTTCTAATCCAATAGATAATCTTCCAGATAAATCTAATTTGCAGAATAATACTCAAGAAAGTGAACACTATAATAAAAGTCCTTCTCCAAGGGTTACAATTGAAAATAATCCATTATTGCCTATTGTGATAACATTGATATCAATTATTTTATTAGTATTTTGTTGTGCTTGTTGTAAATTTTTATATAATCAAAAGAGAATAAAGAAGATTTTTACAAATAATACTGTCAAAACAGATAAAAAGGAGGAGCCAGATTTGGAAAGTGGAGAGAAAAAAAATAGAAATTCTTGGACTTTTTCACATAAAAATATGGCACAAGAAAAATTAAGAGCTATGGAACAATTTAAAAAAAGTTCAAAGTTCAAGACTAGAAGTAAAAAACAAGAGATGAAGCCTAGATTAAAACCTGTTAGTAGAAAACAACAAGAATTTGTTAATAAACAAAATGCACAAAAAACTCCCCCAAATCCAAAGATAGCAGCAGCTACATTGAAAGGTTTATCAAGGGAAAATAAAAAAAAAGTAAGAGAAACGTTAATGGAAAGAGCAAAAGATATACCTGGTGGTAAGAATAATCCAAATTTGCAAAAAATGTTAAATAGATTTCCTGAAACACCTACCGAAGATATGGATAATAAAACAAAAAAATGGTACAAGGAAGAATTTCAGGCAGAATTAGACCAGATTGACATAATGAATAATAAACCCTTGACCCCACCACCTCCATTACCAGTGCCTACATTTAATCAACAAACACAACCTCCAGTAAGGAGAGTATATGGAAATCCTAATAACAAATCTTCACCCAAAATGACCATAAATGAAATAAACCCTGAGTCACCGATTAGAAATTAGACCATACAAGATGCAAAGATATAATAATTTTTCAATAACTTATTTTTATATCTGAAAATTGATTTAAAGATATCCTACAAATATTAAACTATATTAAGATGTCAAGCACACAGCAGTTATTCGTAAAAGCTAAAGAGTTCACTCCTTCCACCGTCACATATGACGAACCCCAAACTAACAAGCGGGGTGGGAAATCAGTAAATATTCGTCTTAACGGACAGCCTATTGTTCTACAGGTTCCACTTATGCTCACATGGGGTGTAAATGAGTGGGTTGATGAGCAGAATGGTTCGTGTAAGTATGATCTAGCACTACAGTTTGACCCACAGACAAGTAGTTCACAGAGTAAATTCCTTAGTGCAATGAAGGAGTTTCAGGAAAAGGTAGCAAATGATGCAGTTACTAATTGTAAGAAATGGTTCGGTAAGAAGATGAGTCGTGAGGTAGTAGATGCTCTTATGTATCCAATGCTCAAGTATCGTAAGGATAAGGCTACTGGTGAGCCAGATTATACGGCTAATCCTACAATGAAGATTAAGGTTCCATTCTGGGAAGGTCGATTCAATGTTGAGATTTATGGTATGGACCGTAATGCACTATACCTACCTCCTAAGTTCGGCAAGGGAGCAGAGGGTAATAAGGCAGTAGGTCAAGATGCAACTTCTACTCCGGTTGATTTTGTGCCAAAGGCATCACATGTTAAGGGACTCGTTCGATGCAATGGTATGTGGTTCGCTGGTGGTAAGTGCGGAGTAACCTGGCAGCTAGTGCAGATTCAAGTCCGTCCTCCAACTCGTCTAGTTGGTTCAGGAAATTGTCACATTATGGATGATAGCGATGATGATGATATTGTAGCAGACCTGGATAAGAAAGATGACGATGCTGATGAAGAGCTACCAGACGATGAGTATAACACTCAGCCAACATTTGATGGAGGTAGTGATGAGGAAGAGGAAGAGGAAGAGAAAGAGAAGCCTCCAACTCCAGTAAAGAAAAAGAAAAAGATTGTCAGGCGTAAGAAGAAGAGTGAAGCATAAATAAAATATTATAATTACAATTAGTTCTATACAGCAATTCAAACTTAAGAATAACTAAAAGGAACTAGCACATATAGGTTCATAACAGCAAATCTAAATCCAATAAATAAACGAATCAAATGAACCAGTATCATAAAATTTTTTATTGATTTTATGATATTCAAATACTTATTTTCGTCTGAAAGATTTCTTTTTTTTCTTTTGTTTTCGTTTCTTTCTACGCGACTTTCTTTTTTTTCTTTTTCTAATTTTTTTCCTAGTACGTCCGCCTTTTGTAGTATTTTTTGGTGACTGTGGTGCTGATGGTGGGGTTTCTGGTCTATCATCTGGCTCGTCGGGCTCGAGCCAGTCCCACACTTCCCCTTCACGTATAATTTCAATATTTTCAGGTTTGAGACCTAGATAGTTTTCGCTTTTACCATCTTCCCCAATTATTTTAACTTTCCACCTTTCAAATTCTTTTTTATCTAAATACTTTCCCTGGATAATACCTACTCTACCATTACGCCAATTATTGTCTTTTAAACCTTTAATTTTAATAGTTATACCTTTTTTCAAAGCACTCATATATAATTACTAAATATTAATTAAATTCTTTCCACCTTTTTTCCTTCTTGATTTTCTTTTTCTCCTACGGGATCTCTTTTTTCTTTTTCTCTTTTTCTTCCTTTTTGTTCTTCTTTTCTTTCTTTTTTTTCTTTTAGTTTTTCTTTTTCGTCTTCTTTTACCTCCTTGTTTTGATGCTGCTCCAGATTCTCCTTCTATTCCTTTTTGTAATTCCACTAGAGTATTTCTTAACATTCCTGGTTCACTTAATACCACTGGTTTATCATTACGATAATATAATGGTAAATGATTAAATATAGCAGTTAAACAGTTTTCTCTCTCTTGACCTTGAAATTTAGAACCATATGGTGCATCTAACTTTGTAAGGATTTTCAATGCATCTTTTTTACTCATACCCTTTAATTTTAATGGTATTTCAATATGGGGATGAGAAGCAAAAAATATATTATCATCATCATCTGTAAATACTTTTCCTTGAAATACTGGACTCTTTTCATAAAAAAGAAAATTTACCGCATTCCAAGGATGTTTGATGCGCATACGCATAGAATTTACTCTTTCATTATAATTATTTCTAAGATCAACTATATCCCCTGGTGTTATAATTGGACCAAAACCATAAATTTTTTTTTCAGGAGGAAAGCTTATACCAACATGACCTAAAACTTCTAATAAATACTCTTTAAAAATATTTATACCTAGTTCTTTCTTATTATAAAATTCTCTTTCTTCTTCTTCTCCTCTTCCCGGATAAATATGTATTATAACATTAGTCATATATAATAATGAAAATATAATTTATTATTATACAAGAAATGCTTCTACATAGATATCGCCTCGTAAGGTTGCATCATATGTATGTTCTTCGTTTATTCTTAAAATACCAGATTCTTTTAATAAAACTATTTGTTTTTCTTTTGTAATTTTCAAAGAATCACTATTAATTTTAAATAATTTCTCTCCAATTTCAAATTCATAAAACCCTTTTTCAAACAATTCAGTGATAGATATCTGTTTTTGAATATACATATTATTACTTTCATTAATCCAGACTTCTTTTGGAATATCAGGCTCACATCGCACTATTAAATCTTTGTTTTGGAGAGAAAAATGTAATTCATGATGCCATAACGGAACATAAAATTCTTTATCTTCAACTTCTAATTTAAAAATATTATCATTTAATAAATCTTTCAAGGAAGGATTAAGTATTATAATATTATCATATACCATCTTTTTCTGCAATTGCTCTTTGAATTTTTTTAATAGTTCATCATCTAATCCTAATACATAATTATATTGATACATAAAATCATATACTTGATTTGCCTTGTCCTTATTTAGTTTCTCAAATATTTTCAAGGATATCTGTTGACAGTCTTTTAAAATACCTGTGAAACTAGTATCAACAAATAAACTATCCCAATGTGTTTCTGGAGAGAAATATTTCATACACATCTTTATTAATTCCTTATAATCAATATTTTCATCAATTTCTATCTTATGAACTCTTTTATTATCAGTCAAGAAATCATAAGCTTCTTTTATTTGTTTAAATTTCTCTCCATTATCTTGTTTATATTTATCTGGATGATATCGTAGAGCCATTCTAAAATAGGCTTTCTTAACATCTTCATCAAGGTGTTTTTGACTAATTTCTAATATTTCGCAAGCTTTTTCATAATCCATGTATCTTTATACATAAATAAAAGATGAAACTCTCTAAGTGATAGATAGGACGATAATTATTATTGTATAATTTCAAAAATTTATATAATCTTGTAAAGACATCTTCAGTATGTTCTTCTTTTAATTTATTACTTTCAATAAGTTTATTTATAATATAATATATACAACTATGAATATCTAAATTAAAAATAAAAATTTCATATAAGTTATCTCTCATTTCCAAATAATTAATATCTTTATAATTATTTATTTTATCAATTATTTTATTGCATATTACCTTATTTAAATTATTTAAGTTGTATATTTTTGCTTTGATATTCTTAATATTTGATATTTCATCAATATTTCTATTTAACATCAATGTTTTACTTGTTGCCTTTTGATAATCTCCTTTTGTGGGTCTTTTAAAAGGAACAACTTGACATCTATTAAGTATATTTCTAGGTATAAAACTTACATTTTCTGTTATCAGTATATACACAATTTTTAAATTTTTATGAGTTAATGTTTGCATATAACTATAAAAAATTTCTAATAATTCACTATGTATATGATCAAAATTCTTGCAAACTATTATTCCAGTTCCATTTGTTCTTGCAGAAAGAATATCCAAAATATGATAATATATGTCATTAAATAGTAACTTTGCATGACAACCTAATAAAGCCATATCAATTTCAAAGTGTATATCACTAACCTTGAAATCATAATTTATTTTTTTATTGCTTGATGTAATATTTATTTTTCTTTCAAAACGAAGTTCTGTTGGACTAAATTTTTTAATATAATGCAATACTTGACTATATTTACCTATACCACTTGGACCATAAAATATTAAATTATTTTGTTTTGATAAATCATCACTCATTGAATCATAAACAGATTTCATATTCTTATGCATATTATATTTTTTACAGTTTGTTATATATTCTTCAAATTTTGATGAATAATATTTCATATACTATTAATGTTCTAGTGTATTTAATACTTAAATAAAATAATATAATAATTTTATGGATTCTAATATTCAAAGAATAAAACAATTAATTGACAGTAAAAAAGAGAAATATCCTAATATATCAAATATATGGTTAAAATACTTAGATGAAAAAATAAAGTTATTAGATAAATCATTAGAAAAAGCTGAAGATATTTTTACAAATATTGAAACATTATCAAATAAAGATTTACCATATTCGACGATTGCAATTTTATATTTGTTAAACCAACAAAGCTTACCTTAGCAAATAATATCAATTATGATTTAAATATAACAAACTAATTATATTTAAATATGTACATATCAGTATTACATAAAGATTTTAATCCTCATAATATCATAATAAGTGAAAAAACAAGAAATAATGTTATGGTTGGTAGCGATTTTCACAGACTAATATTTAGCGATGAATATTGTTCTACAAATGGAATATATATTCATTTTTCCCTTACAAATATAACAGTAGAAAAATATTTCAATAAAATAAAATGTTGTTTTCAAAACAGTCCTCAAAATAATACAACTATTTCAAGTATTAAATCTATAGAAAAAATGATTTTAAATAAGTTTAAAAACATTCAAAATAGAAGTATTTCTTGTAGAATACAAGAACAACTACAAAACGGATTTATAAAATTATATGGTGATGATACTATAAGATATGGAGGTCAAACTAAAATAAATTTTTTATTAAAAATATCAGGAATTTGGGTTTCTAATCAAACAAATGACTTTGGATTAACATTTCGTTTTTTCATTTTTAACAATCAGTTCTAAGATATTCTAGTATAATATAAAGTTGACTAATTGCTACACCCGATAACATTGCAGCCAATATAAATCCAGGAAGAATCATTGGATTTTGTGGAGCAGTAACATTCAACATTATTTCTTTTACTTTATCTTTCCATACCCAACATTGTGCTAATATCATAACTAAAGTAATTGCATTAAATACTCCAAACATGTAAGGAATATCTGGCGACGAAAAGATGTAATCCGCATTACCATAGAAAATATAACATAGAACACCTATTTGTGTTAAAATCAATAATGCAGGAACACTTCTAATAGTTAAATATTTAGCTACATATAATATATTTTTAATTGCACCTACTATACCTTGTTGGCGTTTGACACCTCTAACTCCTTTAAAAATAATCAAAAGTAATGAAAATCCAACTGCTGCACCCATCAATGAATAAGAAACAACTTCGCTATATTTATGTCTTATTAATGTTCTACTAATCATTAACCAGACAGCTCCCATAACACCAACTCCCATAATAGCAGAAATATATACATTATCACTATATCTTTGATAACTAGATCCACCACTTACACTTCTACCATCAACTGCTGCTGGAGTAGCATCTGCTACTGGTGCTTCACTTGCTACCGAAACATCTTTGTCAGGAACATAGTCTGGATGTCCTTCTTCAAGAGCACCACCCTTCATCTTTCTTTTTAATTTAATATTTTTACCAAATTTCTTTTTATTAGGCATATCGATATATATAATTAATTATTATTTTTTTATTCCCAATTATCTGGATAATCCAACTTTATACCAGATTGATCAATATTTCCATATTCTGTTGTCTTTTTAGTCAACTCTTCTATTTTTTTTTCCAAGCTATTTATTTTATGTAATAAAATAGGAACCATTTCTAAATAGTTTACTGATTTCATACCATCACTATCTTTACTTACTAAATTAGGAAATTCCTTTTCCACTTCTTGAGCTATAAAACCAAAATGAATTCCCTTACTATTTCTTAGATTATAGGATTTAGGAACCAAATTATTCAGTTTATCTAAATCATGTTCTTTTAAATCATTGATATTGCTTTTCAAGCGAATATCAGATCTAGTATAAAATCTATTAGCTCTTATATAATTTTTTATGTCCATAGGCTTGGACAGTTTAGAAGACACTGCTCCGCCTCTTAATTCGAATAAGTTTTGTTCTTGTAGAGACCAGCTCTTAAAAGTAGTCATTTTTATATAGTATAATTTTAAAAAAAATAAAATATCATAACTTTATATTATGAATAATAATTTTATGTTGCATACATCTCAACCATTGATTAAACCTGAAAATACTTTTGTATTAGACAGAAAACTTATTTCAATACATTCTGTTGATAGAGATCATCAAAAATGGCCAAATAGTAATCAATTTGGTATTGATTTAGGTGTGGCATTTAGTAATGTGCAATCTATGAGACTTGTTAATTTCGCTGTACCTACAAATAATTATACATTCTCAACTGCATACCAAAATACCAAAATGTCATTCACATATACTGTTTATTATCCATTGAAATTTATAGATTTTAATGGAGCTACTGGATGGAATAATATGAAAGCAACTTTGGAAGCATTATTTGGCTCTTCTTTTGCTGCTCCAGGAGATGTTACATTTGAATATTGGAGTGATTCTACGGCCGGAGGAAGTGATGAATGGACAGAACTGCCTTGGACTGGCTCATCACCACCTTCTGTAGCATCAATAGGTCCAGGAATAAGTCCAAACTTTTTCACTGGTTATGGTAGAATTAAATGGACGCCAAGTGAATTTTCTATTACTATTCCAGAAGGTTCATATTCTCCTACTAAATTAACTGAAACTATTGAATCATTGATGAACAAAGCTGTATATAATGCCAGTTCCCAAAAGAAATATTATTTTTTACCCGGTCCACCAACAGGTTCTATTACCACCCCAGCTAATCTAACCGTTAATCCGGAGACAGTTAATTCCATAAATTCTTCGGAATGGTACTCATCTTTAGATACTGGAATAACGCCATTTGTTGTGCATTATAATGGTGTTAGAAATAGGATTTTATTTGGAACTAGAAGAGGTTCATTTTCATTATTATTTGCAAAACAAGAAATATATGATCCTACTTGTGATGTTAATAAAGCTATATTTCATCAATATACGAAATGGGGATTACCGTCTTATTTAGGATTTGATAAAAAAACTTATACTGGAGATATAGTTGACATTAATAGTGATGCATATCAAAAATCAATTGGAGGACTTTATTTACCATTTGAATCCAATAGTCCTTGGTTAACTGGAGATAATAGAATTTTAGATTTATCTGCAAATGGCTCCGCTGTTCCTCCTTGGTCTAATGTAACCGTGAAAGATGTCATATTTGGAGATATGAGTAATAATACTAATATTGGCAATTTAGTTAGTTGGTTATCATCTGACTTCAATCTAGATATTAACGGCGAAGATGCTATATATATGGAAATAGATAGATATAATAGTATTGATGAAATTTATCCATATTCAGAAAGAACAGGTCATTTGTATAATAATGACTTGGGACACAGAGTGAATGGTTCCTTTGCAAAAATTCCATTAACACATCTACCATTTGGACAAGAAATGGGTTCTAGAAATAATTTTGTTCTTAATGTATTTCATAGTGATCCTCCTATTCAAAGAATTGACAGACTCAAATTCACATTTAGATTTCACGATGGTCGTCTTGTTGATTTTAAAAATTTACCATTCAGTTTCACATTAGAATTTAATATGTTGAAGGATGAACAGACAAGAGGTAGAAATGTTAGAGTTCCACCTTTATACAACTTATAATTTATTATTTACCCATTGTTCTGTTACTTCTTCAATCTTTATACCCTTCATAGGTATAAATTTCGGTTTTTTCATCTTATTTGTTTTATAAAACACATAAGGTCCATATTTTCCTTTTCTAACCGAGATATCCGAAGTAATTACTTTCAATACACTACTATTTTGTTGTTTTTTCCCGTTTAATACATCTAGAACATCCTTGAGTGTAATATCATCTTTATCTTTTTTAATATGACTAATTGAACTATTTTTACCATTACAATTGATATATGCCCCATATTTACCATTCATCAAGTAAACTTCATTTCCTTTAAACTCTCCTAGACATTTTTTATTTCCAGATTTTTTTGTCGTGTCCAATACATCTTTCAACTTATATTCTCCATTTTTCAACTTTTCAATATCTAAATCTTTCTTTACATTTTTAAAGGTTGTTTCGCCATCTTTTTCACATTTTATTACAGGTCCATAACGACCAATCATATATACATGATGTTTATCTAATTTATAAGTTTCTCTCGAGTCTTTTATTTCCTTTGATGATTCCTTTATTTGAGTATTACATTCATCACACAATGTATGCCATACTCTTTCACCTTTTGAAATTTTATCTAGATCATCTTCCATATGTTTGGTATAATCATA
>Ga0315320_10001948_pt1 | contig 17155 bp, 18 predicted proteins | sample M140m21515metaG_FD_203458 | JGI IMG/M metagenome (GOLD analysis project Ga0315320, IMG submission 203458) | Ammonia-oxidizing marine archaeal communities from Monterey Bay, California, United States - M1 40m 21515 | ecosystem: Environmental > Aquatic > Marine > Coastal | place: USA: California... | reverse complement strand
CTATCAAGATTTTTTGACAAAAAAAAGAAGAAAAGAACAATGGATATGGGGCATTTCAGGAGTTGGATTTTTAGCAGTTTTAACTCTTGTTATTTGCATGCTCGTTTACGGATATTATCCCGTAAGAGATACATTATTTCGATATCCCTCTAAAGTATTGAATAGCGGACAATGGTATAAAAGTCAGTATGGTACACCTCCATTAGCAATCGAAACTCCAGATATTCTTGAACGGATTTCCTCTGCTGACCAACAAGTACAACAATTTCGCCTTGGAACTTTTGACAGCCCATTTTACATCAATCTTTCGTTTGATTTTCCGAAACCAAAACCCAATGCTCCTGAATCACCACCATCAGATCCGAAGCAGGCAGATCTTGAAAAAGGACAAGAGCTGGTGAATTCAATTATTTCAAGTTTTGAATCAGAGGGTGCTGTAAATATTTTCATTAAAAATGATGCAGTTACCCTTCCTTCTGGAGCTCCGGTTGCAAAAGTTTATGGAACTTTAGATTATCCTAAAAAAGAAGAGAAAGAACGTGTGCGTTGTACTTTTAGTTCCTATTTATTTGCCTTTGATCAAGGGACGATTATTTTGACACTTATGTATGAAAAAGAAGATCGCTATGGCGAAGCAATTGAACAGCGGATTTTGAATAGTCTTGAATTAATTAAAGAACTCTAGGGAATGTTTGAAGGAATTTATTTTGCAAATCCAAATTACCTCTGGCTACTTCTTCTTTTGCCGGTTGCTATTGCTTGGCATGTCTTGACTTGGAGAAAAACTCAAGCCAGTCTTAAAATCTCCTCGCTCTCTGGATTTGGAACTCAAAGCTCATTTTTAAGCAAATTAAGACCCCTACTTTTTATTTTCAGAATCTTGGCTTTAGGGTTCATTATTCTAGCAATAGCACGCCCTCAGACAGTTGATGTTTCTACACGAACAAGAACCAATAAAGGAATTGACATTATTATGGCGATCGATGTATCATCCAGCATGTTAGCTCAAGATTTAAAACCTGATCGCTTGAGTGCATTAAAGCGGGTAGCCTCTGCTTTTGTAGATGATCGTCTATCTGATCGAATTGGTCTAGTGGTTTACGCGGGAGAAAGTTATACAAAAACTCCTATCACCAGTGATAAGTCAATTGTTAAAGGCGCACTTCGTGAAATAGCTTACCAAGGATTGATTGAGGACGGTACAGCCATAGGGATGGGATTAGCGACTTCCGTGAACCGACTCAAAGATAGCAGAGCAAAAAGTAAGGTGATTATTTTGTTGACTGACGGGGTAAATAACTCAGGTTTTATCGACCCAAAAATAGCTATAGAATTGGCTGTTGAATTTGGAATTAAGACCTATACAATTGGACTAGGAAGTAATGGAACTGCACGTGCTCCCGTGGCAATTTTACCTACAGGGAAGTTTAAATACGGCATGACCAAGGTGGAGATTGATGAGGTCTTGCTAAAAGAAATAGCAGAAGCAACAGGTGGAATCTATTTTCGTGCAACAGACAATAAAAAGTTGGAAGAAATTTATGCTGAAATCAATAAACTTGAAAAAACAGAAATTGAGGAGTTCAAGTATTATAACTACGAAGAAAAATATAGACTTTTAGTTTTATTTGCCTTGGCGTTTCTTTTGTTAGAATGGTTGGGGAAAAACACCTTGTTTAAAAGCTTTATATAAAATGTATCAAATAGACGCCTATCATTTTATCTACTTTTTTGGAATTCTTCCAATACTTTGGTTGGTTTACGTGTTTGTAGCAAGGTGGAAACGCAAGTTGCAATCTAGCTTTGCAAATCCCAATTTGTTAAACGAGTTGAGTCCAAATCAATCACGTTTCAAGCCTATCTTAAAACTTATATTGATTAGTATATCTCTGGCTTTTATGATAGTAGGGCTTATGAATCCTAAAATTGGAACCCAGCTTGAAACAGTTAAGCGAGAAGGGGTAGATATTGTTTTTGCTATTGATGTTTCTAAAAGTATGCTGGCTGAAGATATTGCACCTAACAGAATAGAAAAGTCAAAACGATTGGTTTCGGCAATCCTCAATCAATTGGCAAGTGACCGAGTAGGAATTATAGCTTATGCTGCTCAGGCTATTCCTCAGTTACCAATCACTACAGACTATGGTGCAGCTAAAATGTTTTTACAAGCACTAAATACAGACATGTTATCTTCTCAAGGTACAGCCCTAGATAATGCGATTGATTTATCTGGTACTTTTTTTGATGATGATGATCAAACTAATCGTGTTATCTTTCTGATTTCTGATGGAGAAGATCATTCTGATGAAGCAGCTAACGCCGCTTCAAGAGCAGCCGAATTAGGAATAAAAATTTTTACCTTTGGTGTAGGGACAGAAAATGGTGCTCCTATACCCCTAAAACGAAATGGAGTAACTGAGTCTTACAAAAAAGACTTTGATGGAGAGGTTGTTATTACCAAAAGAAATGCTGCAGTTTTGGAGTCTATAGCAGCAGCAACTGAAGGTCAATATCAGGACGGGAATGACACACAGGCAGTGTTAGACTTTGTTTCTGAGCAATTAAAGGCAATGGATAAAAAAGAGTTTGAAGCAAAAAAGTTTGTCAGTTATAAAGACCGTTTTCAACCTTTTTTAATCGGGGCTCTACTTTTTTTATTAATGGACTTATTTTTGTTTGAAACCAAAACAAAATGGGTGCAGTGGTTAAATCTTTTTAATGAAAATGAAAAATAAACTGTTTTGGATTTTTATTTTGAGTATGCAAAGTTTTCTTCAAGGACAAGAAGGGAAGGTCATTAATCATATTTATGAAGGCAACAACAATACAGAAGATGGAGCCTATGTTGCAGCCGAAAAATCATACCGAAAAGCACTTTCTTTAGCTCCAGAAAAATCCATCGCGTTACATAATTTAGGAAATACACACTTTCTTGCAGAACAATATGACGAAGCTTCCCAACGCTTTTTCCAAACCCAAAAATTTGCTTCCTCAAAAGAAGATAAACACCGAGCATTTCATAATATGGGGAATGTTTTTATGAAAAAGAAAGAATATCAAAAAGCGGTTGAGGCCTATAAAAACGCTTTGAGAAATAATCCCTCTGATGACGAGACGCGATATAACTATGCGCTAGCTAAAGAGCTTTTAGAAAACGAAAAGCCACCAGAAGAACAAGAGCAAGACGACAAAAAAGATCAGAAAGAGCAACAAGACAAAGAGCAGGAGGAAGATCAAGAGAAAGAGGAGCAAGATAAAGAAGGCGATCAGGAAAATAAAGACGAAAAAGATCCGAACAAAGAAGGAGACGAAGGAGACGAAAATAAAGATGAGGGTGAACCCAAAAATGATGGCGATCAAAACAAAAAAGAACAAGACCAACAAAACAAACCCCCAGAACAGCAAAAACAAGCCCCAAAAAAAGGTCAACTCTCGCCTCAGCAAGTTCAAAGTTTGTTAGAGGCAATGAACAATCAAGAAAAAAAAGTTCAGGATAAAGTCAACGCCAAAAAAGTTAAAGGAGTACCAGTTAGAGGGAAAAAAGATTGGTAACTATGATAAAGACTAAAGCATTATTGTTCCTCTTTTTTTTGGCTGTGGGAGTATCATCTCAACTACATGGGCAAATAACTTTTGATGCTAAAGTGAGTAAAAAAAGGTTGGGATTAAATGAGAGACTTCGAATTGATTTTGTAATGAATGAAAACGGGGACAATTTTGTCCCTCCTGTGTTTGCAAATTTTACGGTAGTCAGTGGTCCTCAACAATCTGTAAATCGATCATGGGTAAATGGTGTTAGTAGTTTTTCAAAGACATATACTTATTTTTTGACGCCTAAATTAAAAGGTACTGTCGGTATTGGACAAGCTGAAATTACGATTCAAGGTGAAGTCTACAAGACCTCGCCTATCGAGATTCAGGTTACAGCAGCTGTTGAAAAACCCAACGATCCCAATAATATCGATTATCTTACCGATGAAAATATCCGGCTAGTTGCCGAAATATCAAACCCTTCACCTTACCTCAACGAAGGTATATCTGTAGTGTACAAATTATTTTTTAGAAACCCCATTTCCATAACTGATGTTCAAGAGTTAGAATCACCAAGTTATGGTGACTTTTGGAGTAGTAAAATCAATATTGGTCGAGCTCAAGTCAATCCAAGAGGGCGTTATAAGGGGGAGTCTTACAATGAGGTAATTTGGCAAAAAGTTGTACTATACCCCCAAAAGTCTGGCAAGTTAAATTTAGAGCCTTTGACTTTAAACCTTAGTTTAACTGTTCCTAGTAATCGGCGTGATTTATTTGGAAGGAGAATTCTTACCCAAGGGCAAAAAACCATAACAGCTGGGCAACGCATACTAAACGTAAAACCACTTCCACTTGAAGGCCAACCTGAAAGTTTTTCTGGAGCTGTTGGACAGTTTGATTTTGACGTTATTTTATCCAAGGATGCACTGAAGGCTTCAGAGTCTTTTCAAGCTAAAATTAAGGTAAATGGTAAAGGAAATTTAAATCTCTTTAAGTTACCCGAAATTAACGTTCCAAATACGCTTGAGGTATACGAGCCCGAGCGAAGTGATAAAATCAAGACTACCCTGGCTGGTACGCAAGGATCAGTAGAAGAAAATTATACAATAGTTCCTCAATACCAAGGAAAGTACCCAATACCGCCAATTCAATTTTCCTATTTTGATCCCAAAACAAAAGTCTACAAAACCTTGAGATCACAAGAACTACTGGTCGATGTTTATGAAGGCCCTTCAGCAGGAACTCAGAGTCCAAAAAATACTGTTGGGACTTCAAAAACTCCCATAACAGTTTCTGATAGTGCTTTTAGATTTATCCAATTAGAAACAAAATTTGGACCTATAAAAACGGCCTCCTTTTGGATGAGTTCTAGATTTTGGGTTCTATTTTTCCTGCCTTTTTTAATACTAATTTTAGGCTATTTAGTAAATCGACTTATTTTTCAAAAATCAGAGGATCGCGCAAGTACTAAACAACGTTTGGCACAAAAGCTTGCAAAAAAATACTTGAGCTCTGCCAGAAAAGCATTTGGCAGTCAAGTTCAATTCTATGAAGCATTGGAGCGTGCACTGCATAATTATTTAAAAGCGAAGCTTAAAATTGAAACTTCTGAACTTAGTAAAGCTAAGATTGAGGATTTACTAAAAGCAAAAAATGTAGATACTGACGTGGCAAAAGATTTTATTGCGGTAGTTGAAAATTGCGAATTAGCACGCTATGCTCCTGGCTCGGATGGTAGCATTCAGGCTGATTATGAAAGAGCTAGCCGTGTAATGGCAACAATAGACAGACAGTTATGATACAGATAATACACGTCATTCTAAAATTTAAGAAAGTCCTTATTTTGGGTTTAATTCTCCTTTTCAGTAGTTTTTTTGTCAATGCACAAGAATCCTCAGAGACCCTTTTTTCTAAAGGGAATACTGCTTACAACGAGTCAGACTATAGCAAAGCAGTAAAATTTTACGAGCAAATAATTGAAAATGGGCAACACAGTGCAGAATTGTACTACAATTTAGGGAATGCATATTATCGCTTGAGCCAGGTTGCAGAAAGTATTTACTTTTTTGAAAAAGCCAAACTATTGGCACCTGAAAATCAGGACATTCAAATCAATAGTTCTTTTGCAAATAACATGACCATAGATGCTATAGAACCACTCCCCCAGTCACAATTAGCTCAGATTAAAAATAAAATTTTTGAATTTTTAAGTGTAGACAGTTGGTCTAAAATAACTTTAGGGTTTTTATGGATTTTTGCAGTTTTGTTATTGGTATATTTCTTTGTTCAAACAGTAAGTCTGAAGAGAAATTTCTTTTTTCTTTCTATTGTTTGTCTGTTTCTTTTTATTGGGAGTTTTAGTGTTACTTTCTCAAAGAATGCAGATCTAAAACAGAACCAGTACGCCATTCTTTTTTCTAAACAGATTGATACTTGGTCAGAACCCAATCAGCAAGGAGACCTATTATTTACTCTTCATGAAGGAACTAAAGTGCAAGTTTTAGATTCATTAGCTGAATGGAAGAAAATAAGGATTGCTAATGGATCTGAAGGTTGGTTGATAAATGCTTCTTTAAGAAATCTAAATTAAAAACTAAATAAGTTCTTGTCCCGAAAGTGGATTGTTTTCGAATATCCATTCAAATAAGAGACTACCTAGATCAATAAAAAAAGGATAAGTTATAGATTCATTAACATAAGCTTCTGGCACAAACGAAATCATACTTTCAATTTGATTAAATGCCAATAATAGCGCACTGAGTATTACAAACCATTTGATTAGGCCAAAGATCCCACCAGCCAGTCTATTAAGGAACCCTAATGCAACTATTTGAAGGGTTTTAGTAATCATTTTGGCAATAAGGGAGACCCCATAAACAATCCCCATAAAAAGAAGTAAAAAACTGACTACTTGAATAATTTTGGGTTCCAGCTCAATGTAATTACTCAAAAAATGACTAAATGTAGAAGCAAATTTAAAAGCTCCTAAGACTCCTAAAAATAAAGCAATGACTCCTGCAATTTCAACAATAAATCCTTTGATTAGTCCACGCACCATGCCATAGCCTAGACAGATAAGTACAATTAGATCCAATGTATTCATAGTGTAAAGTTCTGTTTTTTAAATCGAATTTTTGGAGAACAATCTATTTTTTGTTTTCAGATTCATAGAAATAATATCTTTGCATATGGCAAATTACACCAAAGATCAAGAACTAATAAACCGGTGGGTACAAGTAATTCAATTTCTTTCCCATAAATTTTCCGATGGTGTTGACGTGGACACCGAGGGTGTTCTCTATCTGATCGGTCTTCAGGAATATGGAAGACCGCATGAACCTCTTAAAAAAGAAGATAATGTAAACCTTATACACGTTGGATTATGTACTGTACTTGAGCCCTTTGGATATTATCGTTTTAATTTTTATGACGATGAAGGATGGCCTCATTTTGAGTTGATAGAAGCATTGCCAAGTTTAAAGCCAGGTGAACAAAGTATATTGGTAAAAAGCGCTATTGTAGATTACTTTGTTCGACAAGGGGTCATTTCCTAAAACTACCTTATTTTTGCTGTATGATTGAAGAAGTAAAAAAACATTTAAAGGAAGTCAACTCCTTTTCGAGTAAAGACGCTGAAGAGATTGAGAAATTCAGGATAAGTTATGCAGGTAAAAAAGGAATTCTAAATGAATTGTTTGCAGCCTTTAGAGCAGTGCCCAACGAGGAAAAAAAGGCCTACGGACAGGAACTTAATACACTTAAAACGGCCGTATCCAATAAAGTAAAATTCCTTCAATCTGAATTTAAGGATACAGGCGGAAATTCACTAATTAAGGATCCAACCAGAACCCCATTTCCTTTGGAAACAGGAAACCGTCATCCACTTTCAGTAGTTAAAAACAGAATCATCGATATTTTTACCCAAATAGGATTTACTATTTCTGAAGGTCCAGAGATCGAAGATGATTGGCATAATTTTACTGCATTAAACCTCCCTGAACACCATCCTGCAAGAGATATGCAAGATACTTTCTTTATACAGACCGATCCAGATATTCTGTTGCGAACTCATACCTCATCAGTTCAGGTTCGCTACATGGAAAAAAATCAGCCTCCTATCCGAACCATTTCTCCAGGCCGAGTGTTTAGAAATGAGGCTATCTCAGCAAGATCACATTGTATTTTCCATCAAATTGAAGGATTATATATTGCTAAAGAGGTTTCCTTTGCAGATTTAAAGCAAACCTTGCAGTATTTTACCAACGCCTTGTTTGGAAATTCTAAAATTCGTATGCGACCTTCTTATTTCCCTTTTACTGAACCCAGCGCTGAGGTAGATATTTACTGGGGCTTAGAGACTGAAACTGACTACAGAATTACCAAGGGTACAGGCTGGTTAGAAATCATGGGTTGTGGTATGGTAGATCCAAATGTTCTTGAAAACTGCGGAATTGATCCTGAACAATATTCCGGCTACGCATTTGGAATGGGTATAGAGCGTATTGCGATGTTATTGTATCAAATCAGCGATATCCGTCTATTTTTTGAAAATGACGTGCGTTTCCTTAAGCAATTTAAAGCGACTCTTTAGCTTAAGCTTTTGATAAGTTTTTCGAATATAACTTTTGCGGACTTTTTATTGTAGAGAATATCGTACACAGCATCCACAATAGGTGTTTTTATATTCATCTCTTTTTTTAGCAAGTGAATAGTTCGTGATGCAAAATACCCCTCCGCTACCATTTTCATTTTTTGAGCAACTTCTTTGGGGCTAAAATCTTGTCCAATGAATTCTCCAAAGCATCTGTTTCTGCTGTGTCTCGAGTAAGCTGTTACAAGTAAATCTCCTTGATAAACAGAACTGTTGATGTTCCTTTTGTGAGGATTGATTCTATTCAAAAACCGTTTCATTTCATTGGTTGAATTGCTCATTAGTACACTTTGAAAATTATCTCCGTAACCCAAACCTTTTGCTATACCCGCGGCTAATGCAAAAATATTTTTTAGAGTGGCTGCATACTCAATTCCCATTACATCATTAGATGTTTTCAACTTAAGGTATGGTGCATTCATCATCTGTTTCAAGCGATTAGTTGTGTTTCTTTCAAAGCAACCGATGGTTAAAAATGAAAGTTGGTTTAGGGCAATTTCCTCTGCGTGAGAGGGTCCTGATATTACAACAAACTGTTCTTGAGGGAGTCCAAAAACTGTACTGAAATAAGGACCAATTAGAAGATTGCTTTTGGGTAAAATCCCTTTCACACCAGAAATAATTATTTTTTCATTTAGTGGAATTTTTATTTTTTCTAAAGTTTCTTCTAGATAGACAGAAGGTATGGCCAAAGCAATCCACTTGTTTTGTTTTATTACAGTGCTGAGTTCTGAACTAAGCGTTATATCACTGGGGTTAAACTTAACATCGGTTAAATAATTCTTATTGTGAAGGTGTTTTTTTATAAAATCTACATCATCTTTTTTTCTTAAATACCAGTGTACATGTACTCCACTATCAGTAAATATTTTTACTAATGCTGTTGCCCAACTATCACTTCCCAATACGGCTATGGTTTTAATTTTGGGATTATAATTTTCGGGGTTCGGAATGTTCAAAAGTGAAGTTCAAATGATTTATAACCATGAATCCCATGGAATCCTACTTAAAAGAAGAATTAAACCTAGGGTATAAAATAAGCCTATTCTAAGAAACTTTTTGGAAGAAAGATCTTGTCTTTTGTGCATAGACCAGCCCATAGTGATTAAAATTATAGCAACTATATTCGTTATGGGGTGCTCTATTAAATATAACCGGGTTTGAGCATCTTTCATCACTCCCAAACCCAAGGCACTCCACTGATCAAACCAAGGCGAAACAAAGTATAAGATCAACCCAATCAACAACTGAATGTGAGAAAAAATAAGTCCAAAAAGACTGATCCTTAAGTCTTTTGCTGTGAATTCACGGCCTTTAGATTTTCCTACAAAAGCGTTTAAAATTCCTACAACTAAAATAATAAGAACAAAAAAGGCCCAATAGGAGTGAATATTTTTTAGAATTGAATACATACTTTTTTTTTGTAAAAATACTCTATTTTGAATAATGAATGAATTTACAAAGACTGTTTAGTTTAAAAACAGAAAAAACTTAACTTTAATAAAAAAACAAATGCAACTTAACTATTCAAGTATTCGACTATTTTTTTTACTGTTTATAGCTTGTAGTCCATCTTCTGAAAAAACTGATACAAAGACACAATCCATTGGTATAGTTATTCATGGAGGGGCTGGAACTATTTTACGAAAAAATATGACTCCAGAAAAAGAAGCTGCTTATCGAAGTGTCTTAGCCCAAGCGGTTAAAGTGGGATATAACATTCTTAAAAATGGGGGGAGTAGCCAAGAGGCTGTCGAAAAAACGATACACATCATGGAAGATTCGCCTCTTTTTAATGCAGGAAAGGGAGCTGTTCTCACGGCTGAAGAGACCATAGAATTGGACGCATCGTTCATGAATGGAGCAACACTTGATGCAGGGGCAATCTCTGGAGTAAAAACCATTAAGCATCCAATATCAGCCGCAATAAAGGTGATGTCAAATTCTCCTCATGTAATGCTCTCGGGCAAAGGAGCTGATGAGTTTGCACACGAACAAGGGTTAGAAATAGTAGAACCAGAATATTTTTTTACTGAACGAAGAATTAATTCACTTAGAAAAGTCAAAGAAGCAGAACAAAAAGAAATACAGACTTCCGCTTTAGAGGAGACTTTTCTTAGAAATCAGCGTTATGGAACGGTTGGTTGTGTTGCACTTGATTCTGAAGGTAATCTGGCTGCTGGAACATCTACTGGTGGGATGACCAACAAAAAGTGGAACAGGATTGGTGATGCTCCGATCATCGGTGCAGGAACTTATGCAAATAATGCTACATGTGCAATTTCTGCTACAGGCTGGGGTGAATTTTTTATCCGTTCAGTAGTAGCATATGATATTTCAGCTCTTATGGAGTATAAAGGACTTACTATTCAAGAAGCTTCAAGAATTGTAATTCATGAAAAAGTAGCTTCCTTAGGAGGAGATGGTGGGGTTGTTGGAATTGACAATCAAGGAAATATAGCTATGGAAATGAACACTCCCGGAATGTACAGAGCTCATATAGATAATGATGGAACCCTTACAGTGAAAATTTATAAAGATGAATGAAAGTATTTTATTTCACTGTATTTTTTTGAGCAAGTCAATCTTTTGAAATAACCATGATCTACTACGAATTCTCAAATAAAATGTATGTCGAAGCTAATAAAACACATGACCTTTTTTTGGGAGTAAAAACGAATCGAGCAAGGTTTAAATCGTTTAGGCAAAGGATTCTAAAAAGTGAATCCCTTATGTGTCAGTATCATAAAAAAAAATCCATTTACGCTTTTAGTGCTGATCTAAAAACTTGTGATGAGGAGAACTACTTTAATCTCCTAATACCTTACGCAAACTAACTTAAGGGAGATTCTCGGATGTCATCTACCACTCCATCAAACAGCGAACGTAAAATCATTCATGTTGACATGGATGCTTTTTATGCCTCAGTAGAGCAATTAGATCATCCTGAGTGGAGAGGTAAGGCACTTGCGGTAGGAGGTGGAGGCAATAGAGGCGTTGTAGCAGCAGCTAGTTATGAAGCTCGAAAATACGGAGTTCGCAGCGCAATGAATGGAAGAAGAGCCAGGGCACTTTGTCCTCATTTGATCTTTGCTACCCCACGCTTTGAACGCTATAAAGAAATATCCGAGACTATTAGAGCCATTTTTTTAGAATATACACCACTGGTAGAGCCATTGTCTTTAGATGAAGCCTATTTGGATGTTTCAGACTATCCCTCGGCAACCCTAGTGGCAGAAGAAATCCGAGAAAAAATTAATCAGCAAACTCAATTGACTGCTTCAGCTGGAATTTCGGTAAATAAATTTTTGGCTAAAATATCAAGTGATTGGAATAAGCCAAATGGACAAAAGACCCTGCCTCCAGAGGAAATTATACCCTTTCTAGAATGTTTGGATGTAAAAAAATTCCATGGTATTGGAAAAAAAACAAAACTCAAAATGTATCATTTAGGGATATACACAGGAAAAGATCTCAAGGGACGCTCGATTTCTTTTTTAACTGAGCATTTCGGAAAAGCAGGACTATATTATTTTAATGTGGTACGCGGTATACATAACAGTCCTGTCAAACCCCACAGAACTCCTAAATCAGTTGGAATTGAAAGGACCTTTAGTTCAAATTTGAGTAGCGAACTTTTTTTGGAAGAAAAACTCAAAGATCTGGCAGAAAATCTTGAAAAAAGACTCAAGAAAAATAAGGTAGCAGGAAAAACTCTAACATTAAAAATTAAATACAGTGACTTTATTCAGCAGACGAGAAGTAAGACAGGAAAACTTTATCTCTCAACAAAAGACCTGATTCTTGAAGAAGCTAAAACCCTTTTATATCAAGAGAAGCTTCTTAATTCGGTTCGTCTTATTGGAATATCGTTATCGAATTTAAACACCAAGCAAATAAGTAAAAAGCCGAAGAAAGAATTACCAAATAATGAGCAATTGAGCCTTCCTTTTTAGATGATAGATACACGAAGAGTATTGACCATTCCTTTCGACTCAATCGGCATGGCAGTTAGGTTAACAAGCATGTCTTCTTTTTCTACATAACCCATTTCCAAAGCGATTTCATTGATTTCTTCAACGGTCTTATCTGTACTATTCAAGTTATTGTAATAAAAAGCCTTTACCCCCCAAAGCAGATTTAACTGATTTAAAATTCTTTTGTTAGATGTATAAACTAAAACGTGAGCTTGTGGTCTCCAGGCTGAAATTTGATAGGCAGTGTAGCCACTATTGGTTAAAGTACAAATTGCTTTAGCTTCTATGTCATTAGCTAAGTGGGCTGCATGATAGCAAATTGATTTAGTGATAAATCGTTTTGTTCGTATGGTAGGAGGTGCATGCGGAACCTCGATCAATTCTGAATTTTCAACTGCAGTTAATATATTGGACATAGTGTTAATAACTTCTACAGGATATTTTCCAACTGAGGTTTCGCCTGAAAGCATCACTGCGTCAGCACCGTCCATTACAGAGTTTGCCACATCGTTAACTTCTGCTCTAGTGGGAGTCAGACTCTCAATCATGGTCTCCATCATTTGTGTCGCTATAATGATAGGAATTCGAGCAGTTTTGGCCAAGAGGACTAACCTTTTTTGGATGAGTGGAACCTCTTGAGCAGGAACTTCAACACCAAGATCACCTCTTGCGACCATTAATCCGTCACTGTAAGCAATTATTTTATCAATATTTTGAATAGCTTCAGGCTTTTCAATCTTTGAAATAATTGGAATTTTCCTATCTGTGTGTTCAGCCATCAGCTTTTTTAAGTCGATTAAATCCTGACTAAAGCGAACAAATGAAAGTGCAATCCAATCCACGTCCTGTGTAAAAATAAATTTTGCGTCTTCTATATCTTTTTCAGTAAGAGCCGGAAGTGAAATATTTGTATTTGGAAGGTTTACACCTTTGTTTGATTTAAATGCCCCCCCCTGAATCACGATGGCTTCTACTTCATTTTCATTATTGGTCTTAGTTACCTCAAAAATTAATTTACCATCATCCAAAAGAATACGTTCTCCTTTAGAGACATCTTTTGGGAAGTTTTGGTAATTCATGTATGCCTTTTGAGCATTTCCTACAAAAGAATTTTCAGTTGAAAAGAGAATACGATCTCCAGGATTAACAACTACCCCTTCTTCAATTTTCCCTACTCTTAACTTGGGCCCTTGGAGATCGCCCAAAATTGCAGTATTGGTATTTAGTTTTTCATCTACTTTACGAATCATTTGGATTCTTTCAGTGACGTCATTGTAATCTGCGTGAGAAAAATTGACTCGAAACACATTTACTCCTGCCAAAATCATTTGTTCAATAACTTCTTCTGAGGAGGTTGCAGGACCAAGTGTGGCTACAATTTTAGTTTTTTTGATAGTATTCATCAATCAAATATTAAGTTCAATCGGTTTTTAATTTTATTTGAAGGGATCTCATAAACCATAGCAGTTGCGCTCCACAAATTTAGTGGTTTGAAAAGTAATTGAATTGTTTCCAAATGGTTGGATTTAATAAAAAAGTCGACCTGTTTAAATTCAGAAATTAAAGATACTTCATTTCTTAAAGGGAGGTCAAATAAAGTGTTATTATTTGTGTTTTCTTGCTCGAGTTGCAGGAGGTACTTATTTGAGAAGAGTAAGGTATTCACGTCTATCAGATAATTTTCCCACTTAAATGAAGAAAAAGCAGCCTTTTTGGTGTCTAGGGTGATGTCTTGATCTCGTTTGAATTTTGTTCGGCTAATTTGGTTCAAATAAAAGGCAATTTGAAAACCCTCTAAGCTGGAATGAATGGCAAGTAGATAGTCTTTTAGATCCTCTTCTTCATAAGTTAAAAGATGTACTTTATGCCCCTTTTTCATTCAGCTTTAGGAATTAATTTTAAAACTCTAACAGCAATTATAGCGGCTTTTTCCTCAGCTTTTTTCTTTGATACACCTTTGGCCTTAGCGATACAATTATTTTCAAAAATAATTTGACAAGAATAATTAATCTTTGGATCTAGACCTTGGTCTTGGGTAGTCTTGAACTTAATTGGATTTTTGTTTTTTTGACTCCACTCTATTAGTAAGGCTTTATGACTAAGTACTATCGAATCCAATCCTTGCATGTTGACATAAGGGAGAATTATATTGTAGATCACATAGTCTTTCGTTTTTTTGTACCCTTTATCAATAAAAAGTGCACCAATGAGTGATTCTAGAAGGTTTCCGTGAATATCTTCTCCAAAATATTTGTGATGGTTAGCTATTTCAGCAATTTTCAGCAGGTCCATTTCTTTACCAATTTGGTTGAGTTTTGAACGACTTACAATTTTAGCCCGAAGCTTAGTGAGTGTTCCTTCTTTAGCAGAAGGGAAGAACTTGAATAGAAAGTCTGCAATTATAGAATTTAAAATCGCGTCTCCAAGAAATTCTAAACGCTCAAAATTTAAAGGGTTCCCGTCCTCAGTTTTTTGATTCACAGAACTGTGAGTAAAGGCCTCTTTGTAAAGTTTTTTTTTTTGAGTTTTTATATTCAGCTTTTTTTTAAGCTCAACAAAAAAATTCCCGGATGTTTCCATTCGGGAATTTAATATGTAATCTATAATTTTCACACCTTGAAGTTAAGGGATTTTTTTGAACAAAACACAAGCATTATGCCCCCCAAATCCAAATGTATTTGAAAGAGCGACATTCACTGTTCTCTTTTGTGGTTTGTGAAATGTAAAATTGATGTTTTCATCAATTTCTTCATCAGGAGTTTGATGATTTATAGTAGGAGGAACTATATTGTGTTTCATAGCCATTATGGAGGCAATTGCTTCAATGGCTCCAGCAGCGCCTAGTAGATGCCCCGTCATTGATTTTGTAGAATTTATATTCATACTATACGCGTGCTTTTTAAATACAGAGATAATAGCATTTGATTCTGCAATGTCACCCAGTGGTGTCGAAGTTCCATGCATATTTATGATGTCAACTTCTTCGGGTTTCAATTGTGCATCACGTAAACAATTTTCCATGACTTTTATAGCGCCCAATCCTTCGGGATGCGGAGCAGTCATGTGATGTGCATCAGCCGAAAGGCCCCCACCAGCGAGTTCAGCGTAGATGGTTGCTCCTCGGGCAACAGCATGCTCATATGATTCTAAAATAAGTGCTCCTGCTCCTTCTCCTAATACAAATCCGTCACGCTCCTTATCAAAGGGTCTTGAGGCTGTTTTAGGATCATCATTTCGCTTAGAAAGTGCATGCATTGCATTGAACCCTCCGATTCCAGCTTTGGTTACAGCTGCCTCAGAACCCCCGGTAACGATAACATCTGCATAGCCCAATCGAATGTAATTTAGGGCATCTATCATTGCGTTTGATGCAGACGCACAAGCCGAGACTGTAGCAAAATTAGGTCCTCTAAAACCATATTTGATTGAAATTAGGCCTGGAGCAATATCAGCAATCATTTTAGGGATAAAGAAGGGATTAAATCTTGGATTTTCATTCGAAGCTGCAAAATTAAGCACTTCGTTCTGAAAGGTTTCCAACCCACCTATACCTGCGCCCCATATTACACCAACGCGATCTTTATCTACGTCATCCAAAGCAAGGTTAGCATCTTCTATTGCTTCTGCAACAGATACCATTGCATATTGGGCAAAGCGATCAAACTTACGTGCTTCTTTACGATCCATATGATCCAGAGGATCAAAATTTTTCAGCTCACAAGCGAATTGTGTTTTGAATAATGTTGGATCAAAATAAGTGATAGGAGCAGCACCACTACGACCAGCGAGTAAACCCTCCCAATATTCTGAGAGTGTATTACCTATCGGTGTAAGGGCTCCCAATCCGGTAACAACTACACGTCTTGGCTCCATAAGTTGAAATTAGTCAGCTTGTTCAATAAATTGAATCGCTTGGCCAACCGTTGCAATGTTTTCTGCTTGGTCATCTGGAATTTGAATATCAAATTCTTTTTCGAATTCCATGATCAATTCCACGGTATCCAATGAGTCTGCTCCTAAGTCATTAGTGAAACTTGCTTCAGCAACAACTTCGTTCTCGTCGACACCTAGTTTGTCAACTATGATGGCTTTTACTCTTGAGGAAATATCTGACATGATTTAGTTTAGTTAGATTTATCTTTAGCAAAAATATAAAACTTTGAAACATTACAATAAATTGGGATTGAATATTAAGTTCTATTTTTAGCTTCTTCCCTTTTATAGGAAGCGAATGTCTTATATTTACTGCAAATTAACCCTGTTTTCATGACTAAAAGAATAATCTTATTTGCTTCGGGAAATGGCTCAAATGTGGAGAATATTTGCAACTTTTTTGAACAAAACCCTTCAGTCTCTATTGTAGGAGTGTTTACTAATAATCCAAAAGCGGGTGTAATTGAGCGTGCTAAACAGTTCAATGTGGAGGTTCATGTTTTCAATAAAAAAGATTTTACTGAGGGTTATTTGCTAGAAAAGGTTGTTAAAATCAAACCCAAGCTGATCATTTTAGCAGGATTCCTGTGGAGAATTGGTGAAGATTGGGTTAAAGCTTTTCCTAAACAAATAATTAATATACACCCTGCTCTTTTACCTAAATACGGGGGTAAAGGGATGTATGGCGAACACGTTCATCATGCTGTTAAAGCAAATAAGGAGTCTGAAACAGGAATTACGATTCATTATGTAAATGAGAATTATGACGAAGGAGCTATTGTTTTTCAAAAGAAAGTAGTTTTGACTGAAAATAATTCAGTAGCTCAAATAGCTGCAAAGGTTCACGAGTTAGAATATCGTTATTTCCCAGAGATTATTGCACAACTGTTGGAGGAAGTCCCAAATGAAGTCTAAAACAGTGTATCTCTATACCGACGGTTCATCCCTAGGTAATCCTGGGCCTGGCGGATTTGGGCTTATACTTGAATGGGCTGGAATGTCCTATATTAAAGAGTTTTCCCAAGGCTTTGTAAAAACCACCAATAACAGAATGGAATTACTA
>Ga0315320_10001944_pt1 | contig 17173 bp, 16 predicted proteins | sample M140m21515metaG_FD_203458 | JGI IMG/M metagenome (GOLD analysis project Ga0315320, IMG submission 203458) | Ammonia-oxidizing marine archaeal communities from Monterey Bay, California, United States - M1 40m 21515 | ecosystem: Environmental > Aquatic > Marine > Coastal | place: USA: California... | reverse complement strand
GCTGGTCGCCAGCGGTTGGCGCCCTCGCTGGGACGTTTCAAGGGGCAATCGGCATCAGCGGACCCATCCTTGGATCCTGGATTCACAGCTTTCGACTCTCACGAGGCGCACATATTTTGTCCATCACGACGTTGTTCTTCGTTTCAGGGTTCGCCCAGTTTGGCGTCCTTGCGGCGAACGGCGCACTGTCGGGCCGGGTCATCGCAACGCTGCTTGCGTGCGTTCCCGTTTTAGCCTCAATCCCAGTTGGCACTCGGCTACGCGAGCGTGTGTCCGGCCGCGGCTTCGACCTTGCCATCATCGCGATGCTCGCAATGTCGTCAATTGCGCTGTGCATTCGGACATTCGTCTAGCTACTATTTAGAGAGATAAACGGGGAGCTTGCGGAACGGTGGGCTGAGAGGATGGCACGCAGTCATCGACCCGAGAACCTGATCCGGGTAATGCCGGCGGAGGAATCGTGTGCTCGAACATATTGTTGTAGTTAGCGGGTCGGCACCACTGGAGGATCCGGTAATCAATGCGCTCCCAAGGGAGGCCACGATTCTGGCCGTCGACGGCGGACTCGACCATGCGCTCGCTGCCGGACTCACGCCATCCAGACTGATCGGGGACCTCGACTCGGTGAGCTCTGCTGGCTTGGCATGGGCTAACGCTAACGCAATGATTTCGCGCCACTCGACGGACAAGGACCGGACCGACACCGAACTAGCGCTCGCCCTTGCCGCCGAAATGCATCCCGCACGGATCACGCTCATCGGTGGAGGCAATCGCCTTGATCACAGCATCACAGCGATTGGAGCTCTTGGACATCGCAGCCTGATGTCAATCCTACGACTCGACGGATGGTGGAACGGGGAACACTTTGATGTCCTACATGGCCCCGGCGAACTCAAGCTCGTCCTCCCCCCGGCCTCACTGCTATCACTCGTTGCGCTCCACGGCCTCTGCGCAGGTGTCTCTATCAGCGGCACGAGGTGGGCGCTCAACAGCGTCGAACTTGCCCCTCTGGTCGGCTGGGGTGTGAGCAATGAGGTCGGCTCAGACGGCGTCGTTTCGATTCACGTCTCCGCCGGCGTCCTGACGATCTTCAATGCCTCGACTCCCACTCCTCCTAGTACTCCTACCGCCCCCCAGCCCTAGAAAGAGAACCACTGATGACCAGAAGAAAGCCAGCGTCTGCCGCCGTCGCTCTCATGTTGGTAGTAGGCGCATGTTCAAGCGATGACGCCTCGACCTCCGAACCTGCCGCCATCACGTTGGTGACGTACGACTCATTTCCTGATGCTGAGACGTCAATGAATGAGGCGCTCCAAGCGTTCAGCAGCGAGACGGGCATCGCCGTCGAGATTCTCGTCGCTGGAGATACCGGCACCATGCTGTCCAAGGCTGCGCTGACCGTTGGCAATCCCGAAGGAGACGTGATGTGGGGAATCGATAACACCTTCCTGTCGCGTGCGCTGAACGAGGGCATCTTCGAACCAGCTGCGATGCCTGTAGGAGCTGAACTCCCTCCAGAGTTCACTCAGCTCTCCCCCGACGGACTGGCCGTACCTGTCGACTTCGGCGATGTGTGCATCAACTACGACCTGGCCTGGTTCGCTGACGCTGACATCAAACCGCCGACTTCGCTGAGCGATCTAATCGACCCGGTGTACTCCGACTTGCTCGCCGTCCAAAATCCTGCCACTTCTTCCCCAGGCTTGGCATTCCTGCTCGCCACTATCGACGAGTTCGGTGACGACGGCTGGCAGGACTACTGGACTGCTCTGCGCAGCAACGGCGTGCAGGTATTCAACGGATGGACCGAATCGTACTACGGCAGTTTTACTGGCGCGGGGGGCAGTGGTCGACCCCTCGTCGTCTCGTATGGATCGAGTCCAACGGCCGAAGTGATCTTTGCTGAGCCCGCTCGCAAAGAAGCGCTTACCGCCGTGATCGAGTCAACATGTTTCCGTCAGGTCGAGTTTGCCGGGATACTCGCTGGCACAGAACATCCCAACGAAGCCGCACAACTGCTCGAGTTTCTCGTGGGAGAAACGTTCCAAGCCGAGCTCGCACTCAACTTGTTCGTATACCCCACCAACTCGGCAGTCGAGCTCCCCCAAGAATTCATCGACTTTGCTGTTGTGCCCGAATCATCCCGTTCGGTCGGGCCCGAGCGCATCGATGCGAACCGCAGCAACTGGATCGACACCTGGACCAGCCTCGTGCTGGGTTGATCACACAACATGTCCGCACTGCCACGTCGGGTGATAGCAGCCCTGTCCATTCCGCCATCGGTCGGGTTAGCCGTGTTCTATGTCTGGCCCCTACTGACCCTGTTGTTCCGGGCCATCGACGGTGATGCGGTCCAAACAACCCTCGGACGACGGGCTACGTGGGAGGTCGCATGGTTCACGCTGTGGCAGGCAGTCGTTTCGACGTTGATGACTCTCGTTGTTGGCCTTGCTCCGGCGTACATCGTGGCCCGGTTCAACTTTCGTGGCCGACAGCTCCTGCTCGGGTTGATCACTGCGCTCTTCGTTTTACCCACCGTGGTCATGGGAGCTGCATTCCTGGCACTCCTTCCCGATGGCATGAATCAAAGTATCGCTGCGGTCATCGCTGCCCACGTCGTGTTCAATCTCGCCGTCGTCGTGCGCACCGTCGGCCCACTCTGGGAGCAACTACCTTCCGACATGGAAGGCGCCGCCGCAACGCTTGGCGCGTCACCTTGGCGAGTCTTCACCATGATCACGCTTCCACTGATACGACCAGCACTCGTCGCCGCTTCGTCGATCGTGTTCATCTTTACCTTCACCTCATTCGGAGTGGTACGGGTGATCGGAGCCGCCGGAACTCGCACGCTTGAAGTCGAGGTGTGGCGGCAGGCAATCCAGCTGGGCGATATCAGAACTGCAGTGGTGTTATCCATCCTCCAAATGGTGATGCTCGCCGCAGTGGTCATGTGTTCGTCACGGGCACAGCGACGTTATTCCCAGCCACTCGGCCTAGAACCAAGCGCCCGGCGAATGCCACAGCGTGGGAGCGAGCGGCGTCAAGTTGCGCTAATCGGTTTCACATCGTTTGCCGTATGCGGGGCACCGCTGTTCGCACTCGCTGCCCGGTCTTTCTCAACGCCGTCTGGTTGGTCGATCGCAGCCTGGACACAGCTCGGTCGCACCGAGGTCCGGCCCGGCATTCGGCTTGGAATCGACCCGCTCGATGCCGTGCGTAATTCGGTGGAGAACGCGCTGTGGGCGACGCTGTTCGCCGTAGTCATCGGCGCACTCGCCAGCTTGGCAATCGCCGCAGCTCGCAATACCGGTCGGTTTCTCGATGTGGGAATGATGCTTCCGGTCGGCACATCTGCGGTCACAATCGGATTCGGCATGTTGATCACGTTCGATCAAGCGCCTTACGACTGGCGCGCCGAGTGGTGGCTCGTCCCAATCGGCCACGCGCTCGTTGCAGTGCCGTTTGTCGTTCGCGCTACCGTCGGTGTGCTCCGATCAGTTGACCCTCAATTACATGCCGCCGCAGCAACCCTCGGGGCCTCCCCGACACGTGCCTGGCGAACCGTAGTGGTGCCGTTTCTTTGGCGGCCGCTCACGGTTGGCGCCACGCTGGCTGCTGCAATCTCGTTGGGCGAGTTCGGTGCCACCAGCTTTCTGTCGAGGTCGGACAGCGAGACTGTACCGATCGCCATCGAACAACTACTCGGGCGAACCGGCTCCCTACTCCAAGCACAAGGGTATGCGATGGCCACAGTCCTGGCGGTCGTGACCATCGCACTCGTCGCCGCCGTCGACCGCAGCCATCAGCTGCGCACTCTGGCCAGATCAACCGTTAATGGACCAAACTGAGCCGTGATGGCTCATCTCTCCGTTGACAACGTGGACCTGTCGTTCGAAACGACGACGGTTCTGACCGGAGCCACGCTGACCGTCGATCAGGGCGAAGTGGTGGCCGTGCTCGGCCCATCAGGGAGCGGCAAGAGCACCCTCCTACGGGTCATCGCTGGGATCACAGCACCCGACGCCGGAACCGTGACTCTCAGCGGCGATGACCTCACCCATGTCCCCACTCATCAACGCGGTGTCGGCATGGTCTTTCAGGACAACCAGTTGTTCCCCCACTTGACCGTGGGTGAAAACGTAGCGTTCGGACTCAAGATGGTCGGAATACCTGCGGTCGAGCGTCGCGCGACTGCAAGTGACTGGCTGGCACGGGTCGGTCTCGCCGGGTTCGACTCGCGCCAGGTCAGCGCCCTCTCGGGCGGCGAGGCGAAGCGAGTTGCGCTTGCGCGAACACTCGCCGTCGAACCCAGAATTGTGCTGCTCGATGAACCCTTGACCGGGCTCGATCGCGAACTCCATGACCGACTCGCCCGCGACGTCTCAGATCTTCTCGCCGATCTTGCGATCACTGCAATCCTCGTTACCCACGATCCGGACGAAGCGGCGACTATCGCTGTTCGCTCACTCCACATGGATGACATCAATGAATGACGCGACCCTGATCGAACTGTCAGCCGAGGAGACCTACGATCTTCGTCGACGTGTACTCCGAGTCGGCACGCCATCGACGGCCGTTCAATGGCAGGGCGACAGCCTCGACACCACCACCCACCTCGGAGTGTCAGGAACAGACACGATCGTCGCCATCTCGACCTGGCTAAAATCACAATCGCCGGATCTCGATCGACCCCATGCCGGCGTCCAATTACGTGGCATGGCGACCGACCCGGCCGCCCGGGGACACGGTTACGGCTCCATGCTCCTCCTCGCCGGTATTGACCGGGCTCGCAGGTCAGGTGCTCACCACGTCTGGGCCAATGCTCGGACCGCAACGCTCGACTTTTACATCGCCCACGGATTCAAAGTCACGAGCAGTGAACTTGAAAATGCTGAGACGGCGATCCCCCATCGGCGCATTCTGATGTATCTTCCGTCACCAACCGACACCAACCTGCTGGAGCTGTAGCAGCGGTCGAACGGCGGCACGCCGAGCGCAGGCGGCGTACCGCCGAAATATTTTGCGCACACCTTGCCGAATTGCAGCTTCAACAACGCCCGCAAACTGAGTGGCGAATCAGTCATTGAGTCTCTAGAAAAGCACGACTCGCTCGCCTCCATAGCCAGGGTGCGAGCGTGATAAAAGGCTTGAGCTTCTAATGGCGTTTGCAATTTCGGAGCTGTGACTGCGCAAGCGTCGCAAGCCCAGGGAGCAGGCCGCAAACGCCTTCGTGCAAATCGATCTAGCCAGTGTCATTACCCTCAGCGGACAACCTGACCGACACACAATGACAACTCAGGTTCATGCCATAGTTGATTGTTCTCTCTGTCACGAAATCCGTACTGAGAACTGCCAGACTGGGCCTGTGAGCCGATCGAAGACCACATCGATCAGACGGCCAGCCGTGCCCTCCTCCAAGAAAGGGTCGTCACGCCTGGGTGACATCACTCGGTCGATTCCGATTGACAAACGTCTGTCGCGCCGGCCCAAGGTCGCGTTGTTCGCCGGCATTGCTGCGCTCGCCGTCATCGGGACGATGGCGGCAGCTGTCTTCGTCTTGCCAATCAATACATGGCGCGAACAAAACAACGATCTCGAGCAGCGCCGAACGCAACTCGATGCACTTGTTAGTGTCAATGGCCAGCTCGCAGCTGAGGTTGATCGCCTGCAAACCGACGATGGTGTCCGCGAGGCTGCCCGCGAGGAAATCGGCTACATGCAGACCGGCGAGCAACGCCGTTCGGTGCTTCCCAGACCGCCGCTCCCCGCTGATCTCCCGGACGGCTGGCCCTACAACGTGGTTACCGAGATCTTTGCTGCGCGCACAGCTGGGCCCGCACCCGCCGTCACCGACTAGATTTGCCGATAGGGCGTCCGCACTGGAGGTCCGTAATCCACGACAGGGGTATCACGTGGCTGGTGGCAGCATTCTTGGTAATCGCGTTCAACGCAAAGAAGATCCTAAGTTCCTCACCGCGGGCGGCGACTACGCCGACGACCTGAAGGATCCCCGCCTTGAAGGAGCCGCTCAGGTGGTTTACGTGCGCTCGGCGGTTGCTCACGGCAAAATCGAGGCGATCGACGTCGCCGGGGCAATCGACATGCCTGGCGTCATTGCGGTGCACACGGCCCAATCACTCGGCCTCCAGCCGGTTGCGTCACCCTTCAACCCCGCCGCCGCTCGTACGCTGCTTGCCAGCGACAAGGTGCGGTACGTGGGCGAGCCCGTCGCTGCCGTTGTGGCTGAGACATGGCAACAGGCGACTGACGCTGCGGAAATGGTGTTCGTCGACGTGGAGTTTCTGCCAACGCACATCGACCTCGAGGCCGCCCTTGCGTCCGACTCGCTAATTTACGAGGCGGCCGGCAGCAACGCTGTATTCGACACCACTGCGCTCGGCATGCCCGAGAACTCCGCCACAGACGAGTACTTCGCCGACTGCGAGGTTACTGTCAGCGGACGCTTCATGAATCAGCGAGTCGCCCCGTGTCCACTCGAAGTTCGTGCGTCCGCAGCCGTGTGGGAAAAGGGTCGCCTCGTCCAGTGGATTTCAAGCCAGGGCGCACAGGGCGCCAAAGCTGCCTTCGTCGCCGCCAACGGCGGCGACGACGAAGCTGTGCACCTCGTCACCCCCGATGTCGGTGGTGGATTCGGCGCAAAGATCGATTCCTATCCCGAAGAACTTCTCCTCGGCCCGATCGCCAAGCTGCTCGGTCGACCAGTTCGTTGGCGCGAGACACGCAGTGAATCGATGATGAACCTCGGACACGGCCGCGCCCAGCTGCAGTACGTCACCATCGGCGGCACGCGCGACGGCAAGGTCACGCACTATCAGCTCCACGCCATCCAGGACGCCGGAGCCTTTGTTGGTATGGGTACCATTCTGGCTCCGTTCATGACGCGGCCAATGTCTTCGGGCGTGTACGACATCTCCAATATCGAATGTCGCACCACTTCAGTCGTCACGAACACCACACCGACTACTGCATATCGCGGTGCTGGCCGCCCTGAGGCAACAGCTGCGATCGAGCGAGCGATGGACATGTTTGCTCTCGAGATCGGAAAGGATCCAGCTGAGGTTCGGCGCATGAACTTGATCGCAAAGTTCATGGAACCGCACACCACCTCCATTGGGCAGACCTACGACGTCGGCGACTTCGAAGGAGCGCTCGACAAGGCCCTTGATACCGCTGGATACGCGAACCTGCGTTCAGAACAGCAGGCTCGTCGCGACGCCGGGGATGCCAAGCAAATCGGCATTGGCGTCAGCGTGTACGTCGAAATCACCGGAGGCGTCGACCCCAAGCAGGAAGCAGCCAAGCTCGAGGTTCACGATGATGGGACCGCCACGGTCTACACGGGAACCTCGCCCCACGGCCAGGGCCATGAAACTGCGTGGGCGATGCTCGCCCACGACGAAACCGGAATTCCGATGGACAAAATCACCCTCGTCTGGGGCGACACCGACCTGGTCCCCAGCGGTGGTGGCACGATGGGCTCACGTTCGCTGCAACAGGGTGGTGCAGCCGTCCACCAGGGCGCCATCGAACTGGTCGAAAAGGCCCAAGAACTCGCAGCCCAACTCCTCGAGGCTGACGTTGCTGACATCGTGCTCGACAAGGACAACGGTGCATTCCACGTAGCAGGAACTCCAGCGGTGGCAAAGAGCTGGGGTGAGCTTGCTGTTGCGTCAAGGCAGCAGGGCAGCGAGCTGACTATCGATACGCTTTTTGTTGCAGACATGGCAACGTTCCCATTCGGGGCGCACATCGCTGTCGTCGAAGTCGACACCGACACTGGCCAAGTCAAGCACCTTCGTCAGGTGGCGTGCGACGACGCCGGTCGTGTCATCAATCCGCTGCTGCTCGACGGCCAAATCCATGGCGGGATCGCCCAGGGCACAGCGCAGGCACTCCTAGAAGAGGTCCGCTTCGACGAAGACGGCAACCCGATCACCTCCAACCTCGCCGACTACGGCATGATCAGCTCGGCTGAGTTGCCGAGCTTCGAAGTTGTTCACATGGAAACACCGACCTTCGTGAACCCGCTGGGGGCAAAAGGCATCGGCGAGTCGGGCACGATCGGCTCGACACCTGCAGTCCAATCCGCTGTGGTCGACGCAGTCAGCCATCTCGGCGTCAAGCACATCGACATGCCCGCCACTGCCGAACGAGTCTGGCAGGCCATCCAAGCTGCCAACTAAGAGCCGAGGAAACATCATGACCGACACGCATCAACGCGCTTCATTCACATCGTTCGAAGAATCGACTGCTGAGGACTGGGCGATCATCGCTCCGCAGCTCAGCGTGACTCAAGGCATGGTCGCCGACCGCGTCATCGCCCTGATGCGCGCCCTGGAGTTTGACCACGGCGGGTTTCCCGTTAACCGTCTCGAGCACAGCCTGCAGACAGCAACACGGGCCGAGAAAGACGGACAGGACGACGAGTACGTGCTGTGCGCGCTGATTCACGACATCGGCGACACACTGAGTCCGTACGCCCATCCCGATATCGCGGCGGGCATCGTTAAGCCGTTCGTGTCTGAGGCCAATCACTTCATGGTCAAGCACCACGGTGAATTTCAGGGCTACTACTTTTGGCACTACCTAGGTATGGACAAAGAGGCGCGCGACGCACATCGCGACAATCCGTTTTTCGATCACACCGAAGAGTTTTGCGCAAAGTATGACCAAAAGGCTTTTGATTCCGACTACGTCAGCAATCCGCTAGAACACTACGAGCCGCTGATCCGCAAGATCCTTCGCAGCGCCGACACCGACAGCTGACTAACAGCAGGCACTGCACAATCCTGACTCGCCAGGTCGCCTGGCGATAGTCCACACTCCGAGAAACAGCAGTTGCGGCGACGTGAACGCACTACGGTCAGCGCCGTGAACTCCTCTATTGGGCGCCTACGACTCGCACTGGGCATGGTCGCCGCCGTGTTTGTCGTCGGCACCGTCGGCTACTGGTCTTTCGGCCTTTCGCTGCTCGACGCCGCCTATCAAACGGTTACTACGGTGACCACGGTCGGCTTCCGCGAACTCGCAGTATTCGGAACCGCCGAAAAGTGGTTCACCATGGTGCTAATCGTGCTCGGGGTGTCTACCGTTTTATATACCTTTACCCTCGCCGTGCAAGTAGTTGTCGAGGGGCAACTCCGAGAGTTCGTTGGGAGGCGGCGCATGGATCGCGAGCTGAGCAAAATAAGCGGCCACACGGTCGTCTGCGGATGGGGTCGCGTGGGCCGCGCTGTAGCCGCTGACCTCGAGCGTTCCGGCCACTCGGTGGTAGTTGTCGATCTCGACATCGATCGAGTTGCCGATATTTTTCACCCCGTTGTTGTCGGTGATGCCACCCTCGATTCTACGCTTCGAGCAGCTGGGCTTGAGCGGGCCACCTCTCTGATTGCAGCTCTCGAAGGCGATGCCGAGAACCTGTTTGTCACGCTGTCTGGCCGTTCGATCAACCCAAACTTATTCATCGTGGCCCGCGCACGCCAGGACGAGAGCGTGCCGAAATTAGCGAACGCTGGAGCTGATCGAGTCGTCAACCCGCAGGAGCTCGGTGCGGCCAGGATGGCCTCATTTGTCGCTCGTCCAAATGTTGCAGAATTCATTGACGTGGTCATGCACCAACGGTCACTCGAGTTCCGAATGCAGGAATTCGATGTGCCACCGGAGTCGGCGCTGGGCGGCAAGACGCTCAAAGACGCGAACCTACGGGAGGAAAGCGGGGCACTTGTACTCGCGCTGCGTTCACCCGACGGTGTCTTTACGACCAACCCGACCGGCGACACACTCATACAGCCTCACCACATCGTTATCGCGGTCGGTACCGCCGATGACCTGCACCGACTCGGCGAGCTCACCCGACGCCCGAGTTCATGAGCCGCACCCACGTCCTCATCGACTTAGACGGCACGATCTCCAACTCACTGCCCGGCATTGCCCGGTCACTGCAGTATGCGTTTGCCGAGTGCGGCTACGAGCCACCAACCGACGATGCAGTCCGTTCGATTATCGGGCCGCCATTCGAGGTCTCGTTCCCCATCCTCGGTGTGCCCATCGACGAAATGACGCCTGTTGTTGCGAAGTACCGCGAACGGTATAACGACATCGGGCTCTTTGAGAACACTTTGTACAAGGGCATTCCGGACATGCTCGAAGCCCTGCTGAGTGAAGGCCTCAGCCTCGCACTCGCCACAGCGAAACCCGAAACGGTCGCACGGCGCATCACCGCCCACTTCGACGTAGCGCAGCACTTCGTCTACGAAGCTGGCGCAAGCCCTGCCCTCAATGACAATCGCCGTTCAAAGGACCAGGTCATCGCTTATTGCCTGTCCGAACTCGGCATCGCAGCCGGTGATCATGTCGTGATGCTCGGCGATCGCGATCATGACGTCGAAGGAGCTCTCGCCAACGGCATCGACTGCGTCGGTGTCACCTGGGGCTTTGGCTCAGCCGACGAGTTACTCGGCGCCGGCGCGCTCTGCATCGTCGATCGCCCAGCCGGTGTGCGGGCCGCTGTCTACGCTTGAAGATGTGCTGACCACCCGATCAGCGAGTACCGTTCCCCCCTAGTGAGCGCACCGGCAGACACCACCACCGAGGCCTCCTCCGAGGCCCCTCGCGTGCAGTCCAACTCGTCGGCTGACCGCTTCATGCGACGTCTGCTCAGACTCCCCGAGGGGAAAACCTCCACTAACGCCGAAGCCCGATCAGCATTCCAAAAGTCGATCGCTATTACTGCCTGCCGCTGCATCGTGATGTACCTGGTGTTGCCATTTGTCCTGCCGATCGTCGGCGTCGCAAGTGGCGTCGGCCCGGCGATTGGTCTCGCAATCGGGATCCTTGCGATCATCGCGATCATCTATTCGATTCGCCGCTTCTGGCGCGCCGACCACCCCAAACGCTGGTACTACACGGCGTTTGCCTCTGTCATCATCAGCTTCTTGATCTACTTGTCAGTCAAGGACATCATCGAGCTCACCAACTGAGCCACATTCTTTCGATTGGCCAAGCGCCCGATACTGTGTTTCTTTCGACGATTGAAATGAGAACGCGCATGGCGGTTAAGAAGCCCATCCTCAGCCCTTGGTTCGACGGCAGTACGCCGTTGGAAGAACTCCCCGCCAGCGATCAAGTCGCCCACGACATCGTGCTCGAATTCGGTGATCTAAAGCCATCTGTAATGCGCATCATGGACGCCGAACTCAACGATGATCAGCGACTCAGGGCCATCGTTGCTTTCCGCGATTCACTGCAGGATCCCGGCAACGCGAATCGTGACCCGCGTGTCGCCATCGCCAACGCAAGCAAGTAACGATCACCCAAGGCGATGGCGCCGCCGCTCGCCTTACCTATGTGGCCGAGAGTTTGACAGTTGCAAGAACTTGCGGACGGGGGACTCTCCGTGACGTTCGGCACCGCCAGATGAGGCATGATGGTGGTGTACATCCGCACAAGACAAACCTGGGGGATCTTCCGTGGAAGTTTCGATCAACATCAATGGCACACAGCAGACACATGATGTCGAGCCACGCACGCTACTTGTCCAGTACATCCGAGAGCACGCCGGCTTGACCGGCACCAACATCGGCTGCGACACGTCGTCGTGCGGCGCCTGTTCCATCCATCTCAACGGCGAGGCTGTCAAGAGCTGCACCATCCTTGCCGCGCAGGCTGATGGCGAAGAGATCCGAACCATCGAGGGCATGGCAGATGCCGACGGCACACTGCACCCAATGCAGCAGGCCTTCATGGAAAACCATGGCCTGCAATGCGGTTACTGCACACCGGGGATGGTGATGGCGGCCACGAGCCTGCTCGACGAGAATCCGAATCCATCCGAAGAAGATGTTCGGCTTGGCTTAGAAGGCAACCTCTGCCGTTGCACCGGCTATCACAACATCGTCAAGTCGGTCCTCGCTGCGGCGAGCGTCTGAGTTCACGAACAATCAATTTGGGGCGAATATGAACTGGATGGGGGTCCAGCAATGACAGTCATCGACAATCAAACCGCCAGCAACGAATCGATCGCCGCCGGCAACGGCGTGGTTGGCCAACGAATACTCCGCAAGGAAGACCCGGTGCTCCTAACTGGTGAAGCGGTCTATACCAACGACATGGTGGTGCCAGGCGCCCTTTACATGGCCGTGCTCAGGAGCCCGCATGCGCATGCAACGATCAGCTCGATCGACACGTCAGCGGCCCTGGCATTGCCCGGAGTACACAGCGTCTACACGGGGGCCGACATGGCGGACCAGTGGGCCGCTCCGATGCCGTGCGCTTGGCCGGTCACCGACGACATGAAGAACCCGGCGCACTATCCGCTTGCGATCTCGAAAGTCGCCTATGTCGGCGACGGCGTTGCCTGCGTGCTGGCCGAAACCGACTCGATCGCCCATGATGCGATCGAGTTGATTGATGTCAACTACGACGTGCATAGTGCGGTAATTGACCTCGAATCGGCGCTGTCCGACGATGTAGTCATTCACGACGAACTCGGAACAAATGCCAGCTACACGTGGCCACTTCTCATTGAAGAGAATGATGGCGACTGCCAAAAAGCCATCGATGAGGCTGCCTTCGTTGTCTCTGAACGCTACGTACAACAGCGTTTGATCCCAATGGCGATGGAACCACGAGCCGTCGTTGCGATGCCGCAGCCCTTCGGCGGCGACATGACCTTGTACTCCGCCACACAGGTACCCCATATTTTGAAGGTGATGACAGCGCTGACACTCGGAATTCCTGAGCACCAGTTGCGTGTGGTGTGCCCGGCTGTCGGCGGTGGCTTCGGTTCGAAGCTCGACGTCTACGCCGAGGAATTGCTTTGCGTGCAATTGGCCCGCACCCTCAAAGTACCGGTCCGCTGGAACGAGGAGCGCTCAGAGAATGCCCTTGCCACGGTCCATGGTCGTGCTCAGATTCAGGACATCGAACTCGCCGCAGATGCCGACGGCAGGCTGACCGGTATGCGGGTGAGACTCACTGCCGACATGGGCGCCTACCTCCAACTCGTCACGCCTGGAATTCCACTGTTCGGCGCGTTCCTCTATGCAGGAGTCTACAAACTGCCGAAGGCGTACGATTTTTCCTGTACCGGCGTCTTCACCACCATGACGCCGACAGATGCGTACCGCGGCGCCGGCCGACCAGAGGCCACCTACGCAATCGAGCATGCCATGGATGCCCTTGCTCGCAAGGTCGGCATCGATCCGCTTGAGTTGCGTCGCCGCAACTTCATCCCAAAGGAGTCCTATCCGTACGAGGCCTTTACCGGGCTGGTGTACGACTCCGGCGATCACGACAAGGCAGCTTCAATCGCAGAAAGCCTCCTCGATTACGCCGGGCTACGCGCTCGCCAGGCTGAACAAAACATACCTGGGTCAACAAAACGACTCGGCGTCGGGGTGTCGACCTACTTCGAGATGTGCGGCCTTGCCCCATCACGGGTATTGGCCTCGCTGAACTACTCCGCAGGCGGTTGGGAATCAGCTACCGTTCGAGTGCTTCCAACCTCAAAGATCCAAGTAGTCACCGGCACTGCCCCGCACGGACAAGGGCACGAAACGGCTTGGTCAATGATTGCCGCCGACAGATTTGGCGTTGATCCAGCCGACGTCGACGTGCTGCATTCCGATACGGCCATCGCTCCACTCGGGCTAGACACCTACGGATCGCGCTCGCTGCCCGTCGGCGGTGTTGCTCTCACCATGGCATGCGACAAGGTCATTGACAAGGCCCGCCAGATCGCAGCTCATCAGATGGAAGCCAACGAGGAAGACCTTGAGTTCTCCGGAGGCACGTTCCGCGTCGCCGGTTCACCGGACAGGGAGATGCCGCTCGCCGCGATCGCGTTCGAAGCGTTCACAGCCCACAACCTTCCCGATGGACTCGAGCCGAATCTCGAAGCACAAGTCACGTACGACCCTCCGAACTTTTCGTGGCCATTTGGGACACATATGTGCGCCGTCGAAATCGACATTGAAACCGGCAATGTCGAACTGCTGCAGTACGTCGCCGTCGACGACTGCGGCAACAAGGTCAATCCGCTCATCGTTGACGGCCAGGTACACGGCGGCGTAGTGCAAGGCATCGGCCAAGCGCTCTATGAAGAGGCTCGCTACGACGATGACGGCAATCTGCAGTCCTCAACCCTGGCGGAATATCTCGTGCCAGCAGCCAGCGATGTTCCTCCTATTACCCTGGGTGAAAGCGTCACGCCTTCACCTAGCAACCCACTTGGCGTCAAGGGGGTCGGCGAGGCCGGCACAATTGGTGCTGCTCCGTGCGTCATGAATGCCGTGGTCGATGCCCTTTCTGGGCTCGGCGTGCAAGACATCCAGATGCCGGCAAGTCCGCTGAACGTCTGGAACGCAATCCAACAAGCCCAAGCCAACCATCAGGAGACCAACCAGTGATCCCCGCACAGTTCGACTACGTCCGCGCCGAATCTGCTGAAGAAGCAATCAGCCTCATCGGCCAGCACGGCGACGAGGCCAAGTTCATTGCGGGCGGCCACAGCCTCCTGCCGTTGATGAAGCTGCGCCTGGCACAGCCGTCAGTACTGGTCGATATCGGCCGCTTGTCCGATCTGTCCTACATCCGCGAAGACGGCGACCACATCGCAATCGGTGCGATGACCCGGCACATGGATGTCGAGACCTCGGACGTACTCAAACAACACGCACCTCTACTCGCTCATGCCGCAGGCCACGTCGGTGACCCGCAGGTACGTCACCGCGGCACCATCGGTGGCTCAATTGCGCACAGCGACTCAGCATCCGACCTGCCCGCCACCACCCTGGCAATGGGTGCCACCTATGTGGCCAAGGGCCCAAATGGCACGCGAGAAATTGCTGCGGGAGACTTTTTCGAGGGCTTCTTGACTACCGCGTTGGCACCCGATGAAATGCTCACCGAGATTCGCGTTCCCAAGATGAATGGGGCCGGATGGAGCTTCCAGAAGTTCAATCGCCGCGCCCAGGACTGGGCAATTGTGGGCGTGGCTGCGTGGCGCAACGGAACCGAGTCAGGGGTCGGTCTCGTCAACATGGACTCCGTACCGGTTCTTGCGACAAGCGTTAGTGCAGCCATCGCAAGCGGCGCGTCCATCGATGACGCTGCCGCCGAAGCTGCAGCACAGGCTGATCCCACGGGTGACCTTAATGCCAGCGTCGAGTACCGCCAGCACCTTGCGCGCGTCCTCACCAAGCGCGCCCTGACCATCGCGTCCTCCTAGGTATGGCCGGTTCGCATATTCGACGAATTTTGGGGTTATAGCTGCTGGCGATCGACCAGTAGCGTTTGTGGCCATGCTGCTGGCAATTACCAACTCAGGACTGTGGCGAGTGCTTTGGTATTCGCTGGTTGGCCTGTCAGCGATAGCGCTGTACGCAGGTGCCTTACGCACAGCAGGTATCGGTTGGGCAAGAATTCGCTGGTCACTGATTGGCGCGTACATCGTGGCGTACGTGTGGTGGTTCTTTGCCAACGGCATCATCATCGATCGCGTGTCCGTGCTGTGGTCGTTCGCGATTTTCCTAACCGTCGCCAGCGTTGGCCGCCCCCCGCGCGAGTGGATGCGTTCCGCCGGCGACCTGGGTGTCTTCGTCGCCATGTGGCTGGCATACGACGAAAGCCGAGGCATCGCCGATGGTCTCGGCATGCCGATTCAGGTCGAGTCAGTGCGCAATCTCGATCGGTTGCTGTTTTTCGGTGCTGACCCAGTGGTGGAACTGCAAGCAGCGTTTCACCGCACCGAGATTGCCGAACGCGTCGTGAACGGAGAGATCGTTCTGCGTACGGTGACCGACGTGCAGTGGTACGACGTCGTCGGATCGTTTGTCTATTACTCCCATTTCATAGTCCCGCCAATCGTGATCGGCGCTCTTTGGCTGATCAATCGACACCAATGGGTTCGATACATGCGACGCTTCGCCACGCTGCTGTTTGGCGCGTGCGTGATGTTCGTTCTTCTGCCAACAGCGCCACCATGGATGGCAGCTGGCGGAACGAACCGAGTCGGACTTGACCTTGCGGCGCTCCCGCCGCTCTCGCGGCATACCGGTGTTGGTTGGCGATATGTCGGACTAGGCAGCTTCGTCGAGGCCTGGGATACCGGTCGCGATTGGGCCAATCAGGTCGCAGCAATGCCCTCGCTGCACTCAGCTTTTGCGTTGTTCGTCGTAATGTTCTTCTGGCCCTGGGTACATAACCCGTGGGCACGCGCCGCAATGTTGGCGTACCCGCTCGCCATGGCGGTTGCGCTTGCGTACTTCGCTGAGCACTACATCGTTGACGCCGCCGCCGGTTGGTTACTCGTCGGCACAGTATTCTGGCTTTGGAATAGAATCGAAGCGTGGCTCGCCGAGCGTTCCGGGCCGATCGATGACGAACCGCTCGACTATGAAAAAGCTGTCGAGGCCCGCAACTCACCGATTTCTGCTGAGGCTGCTAGGGCTTAAGGTTCGACCAACCACGCTATCTGTGGCAAGGGAAGCGAATTCGCCGCACGCGCTCGTCACGGCATCGATCTGTTCAGCACCTTCAGCACGGTGCACAACAACGCCCACGCTCTGCTCAAGGCAAGTCTCGATCCTGGCTTCCCTACACTCAGCGTCGCCTTTGCCGCTACTAGAGCAATCCTGCGTAGACACCACCGTCTACGTGGAGTTGCAAGCCGGTGGTGAACTTTGCGGTCTCCCCGCACAAGAAAGCAACATGTGCGCCGAAGTCATCGGCTTGACCGAGGCGCATCGAGTCGAGTTGGTCGACGCTGTATAGGGCGTCAAGCCGCGGCGTCCGATGGAGTCCAGGTTGCACGGTATTAACCGTGACGCCCTCCCCTGCCACCTCAAGCGCCAGCGTCTTCAGAAAGGCGGTTGCTCCCGCCCTTGCGGTGTTGGAAAGAATTAGATTGGCCATCGGCTGACGCACCGACAATGACGTTATGGCGACGACTCGTCCCCAACGCTGCTTGCGCATGAACGGCACCGCCGTCTTACACATTGCCACGACCGAGAGAAGGTTCAATTCGAGCGCTGCCTGGTACGCATCTACCTCGGTGCTTTCGAAGTTGCCGGGAGGTGGCCCCCCGGCGTTCGGTACAAGAATGTCGACTCCGCCCAGTGCACTCCAAGCAGCGTCGACAAACTGGCACGCC
>Ga0315320_10001940_pt1 | contig 17195 bp, 13 predicted proteins | sample M140m21515metaG_FD_203458 | JGI IMG/M metagenome (GOLD analysis project Ga0315320, IMG submission 203458) | Ammonia-oxidizing marine archaeal communities from Monterey Bay, California, United States - M1 40m 21515 | ecosystem: Environmental > Aquatic > Marine > Coastal | place: USA: California... | reverse complement strand
ACAACGTCATCTCCGTGGACATGCTTCCCACCTACCCAATGACGATCGCCGTGCTGGCGCGAGACAATGCCGACCCAAAAACCGGAATGGAATATGCCAACACCAATATCGGCGATGGTGGGTTCATCCTGAAACTCGGTGACGGCACGGTCACCAGCAGCAAATGGAAGGCCAAGCGGTTTTTCTGGGGGCCGCTCAATGGTGATGTGAAAAACCCGAAGGTCATGCGAGTTGCCCTGCCGCAAAAATGGAATGCCATCGACTTCGATGACAGCTCGTGGGGTTATGCGAAAGAGTACACCGAGGAGGAAGTGGGCCCGAAGGCTCCGTTTTTTGAACACGACTTTAAGGGCGCAAAATTCATTTGGAGCAATGACATCAAGCTCGATAACACCGTCATCTTCCGGTACACGGTGAAAAGCCCTCCTGACGGCAAGGCACGCTTGGATTTTACCAATATCAACAACGTGGTGCCTGTCCGTTCCAAACGACCTAGAGGCGTAGACCGAGGTGGTCAACGCGGAAACGCCGGACAACCCAAGCCGCAAGGTGGTAACGCCCAACGCCCGCCCGCCACCAATCCCGGCAACATTCGGATCGATCCCGCTACAGGATTGCCGATGCCTGATGCCAATGCCGGCAGTGGCAGGCAACAAAGACCACGCGGCCAAGATGGTGGTGGGCAACGCGCTCAAGGTGGAAGGCAACAGCCGCGCGGCCAGGGAGGAGGTCAAGGACGTTCCCGCAACCCGATTATTCTGGCATTGGATACTGATGAAGACGGCGAACTTTCCGTTGTTGAATTACAGAACGCACCTGCGGCTCTGCGTGGACTCGATCGCAACAAAGACGGACAGCTGTCACGTGAGGAAACCCGTCCTGCCGATGGCCAACGCGGTGGGCAAGGTGGTCAACGAGGTGGCGGTCGTGGTCAAGGTGGTCAACAAGGTCGACCGCAGGAACCCAGAGGCCCTGGATCGAAAGGTCTGGGCCCCAAGGGCCAAGTCCAAGATGGGGAAGTGCGCCAACCCTGGCTTTTTGTGCACGGCAAGGAAATTGATGCCGATGGCAATGGAATCATTTCGCGCCAAGAAATGTTGATACAAGCTACAACTGCCTTTGGCGGTTACGATCGCAACCGGGATGGTATCATCGTTGGCGACGAACTTAATGGAACCGGCGCACGTGGTGCCATGGCCGGGTTTCTAAAGGGCCATGCCCGCGAGATCGATGCCAATAATGATAGCCGAATTAGCGCCGAGGAACTGCTCAACCAAGCCGGAAGAATGTTCGACAAGGGCGACCGTAATCAGGATGGCATGATCACCAAAGAGGAACTGGCAGGAATGCAGCGTAATCCTGAGCAACAATCGCTCAGAAGAAACCCGCGCCAGTAGGCCTAACCAACCTTGACCATTATGCCCAAAAGAATTTTATGCACCCAGCTGCCTAAAAGGTGTCCGACTGTGGCATATGGCAAGCGTCAGAGAATACATCCTCTCGCAAATGCAGGACTCTGTAGCCTGAGCAAGTGGCATATCTGACTACCATGAACAACAATGGAAGTGTTGTAAGTTTTGGTAGTAAGTTCGCTCTTTTTCAAAGAGGAAAATTAAGAATAACACTGTTTTTGTGGGTTAAAATGAAGGTGGAGCGGGTGATGGGAATCGAACCCACGTCTCAAGCTTGGGAAGCTCACGTACTACCATTGTACGACACCCGCGTTTGAAGTCGCCATTCTGGCAAAGGGTATGACCGAAGGCAACTGTTTACCAGCTGACCATTTTGGTCAATTCACGCACTCGCCTGGAAATATCCGTTTTCTTAACCTTGGTGGTTTTCTTGAGGCCAAAATCTTCGCAGCAGTAGCTGGCGGTGACGGTGCCGTGAATGATGGCGGCACGCAGGTTTTTATCAAGGCTCCCTTTCTGGCTGGCAAGATAGCCCATGAGGCCGCCGACAAAGCTGTCGCCGGCCCCGGTGGGGTCCACGACTTTCTTGAGCGGGTAAGCGGGCGCCACAAACAGGCCTTTCGGGCCGGAGAGAATGGCGCCATGTTCGCCTTTTTTCACGATCACATATTTGGGGCCGAGCTTGTGGATGCGCGGTAGGGCGGCGACGACGTTGTCTTCCTCAACCAGCTGCGCCGCTTCGCTGTCGTTGAGGACAAGGCAGTCGATGCGCTTCAATAATTTCAGGACGGCAGGCCGGGCGATGTTGAGCCAGAGATCCATGGTGTCGGCCACGATGAATTTCGGTCGCTTCATTTGATCGAGCACATGGCCCTGCAGATCGGGGGCGATGTTGGCGAGCAACACGTAGGGCAGCCGCGTGTATGCGGCGGGCAAGGTGGGGCTGTAGTTTTCGATCACGCCGAGCACGGTATCGAGCGTGCGGCGGTTGTTCATGTTCACTTCATACTCGCCGGACCAATGGAAGGTTTGGCCGGGTAACTGATCAAGGCCCTCAAGGCAAAGGCCGTGCCGACGGTATAGGTTGATATATTTGCGCGGGAAATCTTCGCCCACGGCGCCCGCCAGATGGGTCGGGGAAAAGAAGCTGGCCGCCACGGCCGCATGACTGGCGGAACCGCCCAAGAGGCGCGGGTTTTCCGCGTAAGGGGTTTTGATGGAATCGAGGGCGGTGGTGCCGACTACTAAGAGGCTCATAAATTGATCGGGGTGTTTTCCTTAATCCAAAGGCACGGAGGCTAAGCGCTCTTGAAATTGCTGGCAAGCGTGAGCGACGTCGGGGGCATTGAGGATGGCCGAAACCACGCAGATTCGGCGAGCGCCAGCGGTAAGAACGTCGTCAACATTCTCAAGCGTGATACCGCCGATGGCGAACCACGGGCAATCCCGCAGATGCTCGGCTGCCCAGCGTACGTACTCGAGTGTCACACCCGCGCGGCCGGGCTTGGTGGGAGTGGGAAACACGGGCCCCACGGCGATGTAATCGGCATCCTCCGCCAGCGCGGCCTCGGCCTGTTCGGGAGCATGCGAGCTGAGACCAAGTTGCGGCCCGGGAAAAGCCAGCTCCGGCGTGGGGTCATCATCCGGATCAAAAAAATCCTCCTGACCAAGATGGCAAAATTCCGCACCCAACTCGCTGGCGAGTGCCCAGTGATCATTGATGACCAGCGGCACTTCGGCTGCGCGGGTGATCGGGAGAATCGCCTCGGCGGCTTCGCGAATCTCGGAGTCAGCCCAGTCCTTGGCGCGTAGTTGCAGGATGTCCGCACCGCCATCGCATAGCTGCTGTGCGAGCTCGGCGGGTTCACGGCCGCGCAGGTAGGCGCTGTCGACAAACGCGTAGAGGCGGCAGTCGGCGAGGGGTTTCACGGGTTAGGCATCCCGTTCGATCAACTCGCGGCGGTTGGCGAGCATGTTCTCGATGAAGTTAGTGGCATACACGCCGCGCCGGAAATTGGGGTCCCGCATCACGGCCAGCTCGAAAGGGATCGTGGTCTTGATGCCGGTGATCATGTATTCGCTGAGCGCGCGGCTCATACGGGCGATGGCTTCGCGGCGGTCTTTGCCCACGGTGATCAGCTTGGCCACCATGGAATCGTAATGCGGCGGCACGGTGTAACCGGCGTACACGTGGCTGTCCAGCCGCACGCCTTTGCCGCCGGGCGCGTAATACATTTCCACACGACCGGGCGACGGCGCAAAATCGGCATAGGGATTCTCCGCATTGATTCGGCATTCGATGGCGTGGCCGGTGAAGGAGACTTCCTCCTGCGAAATGCGCAGCGGCTCGCCCAGGGCCACGGCGATCTGGGCCTTCACCAAATCCACGCCGGTCACTTCCTCGGTGATTGGGTGCTCGACCTGGATGCGTTTGTTGACCTCAAGAAAGTAGTAATTGCCCTTGTCGTCCGTTACGAACTCCACTGTGCCGGCATTCACGTAGCTGGACTCATGCGCAATGCGCAGGGCGGCCTCACCCATCTCCTGCCGCAGATCCGGCAGCTCGGCCATCAACGGCGAGGGCGTTTCCTCAATCAGCTTTTGGTTGCGGCGCTGAATGGAGCAGTCGCGTTCGCCGAGATGAATGATGTTGCCCTTGGTGTCGCCCAAAATCTGGTACTCAATATGGCGCGGATTCTCGATGAATTTCTCGATGTACACCCCGCCATTTCCGAAGGCCTTTTCCGCCTCCGTGCGCGCGGTGTGGAAGCCCTTTAGCAGCGACACCTCATTGTGCGCCACGCGCATGCCGCGTCCGCCTCCGCCGGCCACCGCCTTGATCATCACGGGGTACCCAATCTCCTTGGCCACCCGGCGCGCGGTGTCTTCATCCTCCACCATGCCGTCGGACCCAGGGGGCACGGGCACTCCGGCCCGCGTGGCCAGTTCGCGGCTGGTTTGCTTGTCGCCAAAGGTATTCATCACCTGCGCGCCCGGGCCGATGAACGTGATGTTACAGCTCTCACAGACCTCGGCAAAACGGGCGTCCTCGGAAAGGAAACCGTATCCGGGATGGATGGCGTCCACATCGGCGATCTCTGCGGCGCCGATGAGTCGGTCGCGTTTCAGGTAACTTTCATTGCTCGGGCTGGGCCCGATGCAGATGGCTTCATCGGCCATTTGCACGTGCATGGAGTTGGCGTCCGCCTCGGAATAGACCGCGACCGTACGTATATCCAATTCGCGACAAGCGCGAATGATGCGCACGGCGATCTCACCGCGGTTGGCTACAAGAATCTTCTCGAACATGAAACAGGTGGGCGGCTGCGGTTAATTCGGCTCAATCCGGAAAAGCGCCTGGCCGTACTCGACCGGCTTGCCATCCTCCAGCAACACCTCAGCGATGGTGCCCTTCACCTCGGCTTTGATTTCGTTCATTACTTTCATGGCCTCAATGATGCAGACTACGGTGTCCGGTCCCACCACCGAGCCGACCTCCACAAACGAATCAGCATCCGGCGAGGGGCTCCGATAAAACGTACCGATCATTGGCGACTTCACTTCGGGGCCTTCCGGTGCGGGTGGCGTAGCCGTCGCTGGGGCAGCGGGCGCCGGAGCCGCCGCCACAGGCACCGCTGCGGCCGGCAGGATCACCGGGGCTGCTTCCTGCACCACCATGGTTTCGCCCTTGCGAGGCTTACCGGATTCGCGCTTGAGCTTGATCTTGAAGTCGCCTTCTTCCATCTCGAATTCCGAGACGGCGTTCTTCTTCATAAGGTCGACAATGACTTTGATGTCTTTGAGGTCCATGGAAAGGGTATCAGCGGCACGCTATAGCCGACATCGGCCGGCGATGGCTTCCGCGATTATTTTGGTTGAGGCAAGGGGCGTTCACGTGAGCAACGTGTACAAGGGTGAGGAAATCAACGAAATCGTCAAGCGGGTTTTATCCACTAAACCTCTTGAAAAGATCAAAATAAACCCGGAAAATCGGTAAACTAATTACTTTATCGATAATGCAGCCTCTAATCCCAAAATGTAGGAAGCAGGGCCGAACCCGCAAATTTGCCCCTGGCACACCGGAGCGATCAGCGAGTTATGGCGGAATTCTTCGCGGGCGTGGATGTTGGAGAGGTGGATTTCCACAACCGGAACCTCGGTGGCGGCGATGGCGTCGCGCAAGGCCACGCTGGTGTGCGTGTACCCAGCGGCATTGATCACCACGACATCGGCCTGCCCCACGGCGTCCTGAATCCACGTCACCAACGCGCCTTCATCGTTGCTTTGGCGAAACTCAATTTCCGCGCGCCCCCCGGACTGTTCACGCACGGCGCCTTCGATATCTGCCAACGTAGTCGTCCCGTAAATCTCCGGCTGCCGTTGCCCCAGCAAATTGAGGTTGGGGCCGTTGAGGAAGAGTATCTTCATCGGGCAAGAAGCTAACGGGTGGGCGCACGCCTCACAACTTCAATTTCAAAAGGCCCATCTCCAGCACCAATAATTCGCCGACGTTGGTGTGCAGCGTGCGCTGGGTTTGTTCCACCAATCGAAGATTGGCCTCTGCTTCGCGCGCCGTGATCCGACCGCCTACGGTGGCGGCGCTGTCGGTCAAATCCGGAAAGCGCGCACGCTCGGCGCCCAAGCCGCGCGCGTGCAGCCAGACATCCCGTAGCCATCCTTGCAGAGCGGTCAGGAATCCGGCGCGCCGATGACGGTACTCGGCCATGACGGCCGCCTTACTTTCCTCCTCCCATTGTTCCCGTAACTCGGGCGGAATCTCCTCGTGCTGGCTTAACGGGGATGCTGCCTCCACTTCCTCATCGATCTTGGCTTCCAGAGCCTTGAGGCGAACCATCAAGGTATCGAGCGATCTATATCGGCCGAATAAATCCTTATCGCCCTTGGCGGCCATCGCGGCAAACTCGCTTAGCCACGTCAATTCCCCCTCACAGAAGGTGCGCTGGCCATCGCCGGCAAAATTCAACCGCAGACACCGCGAGCGAATGGTGTCCAGCAAGCGCCCCGGCTCAGTGGACAGCAGCACGAAGACCGTGCGCGCCGGCGGTTCCTCCAACGTCTTGAGCAGGGAGTTGGCGGCGACTTCATTGAGCCGATCGGCGGCGACCAGCAAGGCCACCTTGTAGCCGCCTTCCACGGGTTTGTTGTTGACCAAATCACGCAATACACGCGGCGGACTGCTGGGGCGGCGAACAATCTGGCCGATCTTGATCTGGCGCAGCTTGGATTCCGGCTTCACGACCATCACATCCGGATGGCTACCCGACATGATCTTCTGGCAACTCACGCATATGCCACAGGAATCCATCGGCGTTCCATCCGGCGCGGTTTGCGGAGGCTGCGCGCAATTCAGGGTTTGCGCAAGGGTTAGGCCCACGGCTTCAAGCTCGGCAAGATCCTGGCCCGTAAAGAGATAGGCATGGCCCAAGCGCCCTCGTTCCAAGCTACGTTGAAGCAGGGTGACTACATCCTGTTGGGCATGAAAATCGGCCAGCGGCACGTAGACAGCCTAAAAGGCAAAGACCGTCTCGTCCAGCGGAGTTCTGAATTGTGAAAAAGGTTGGAATAACCTTGAACAAATTGCCCTTCACGGTGGCGCATTACGGCTCAAAATCGCCTCTAATCGAATTGGTTCGGATCAGTCCGTTGACTTTCAGCCGATTTGTTGTAGAGTGGAATTGGCTTCGGCCTGTCTCTAGTCTGATGAAAAAACTGTGTCCTGTGATAGTTGCCGCCCTATTGGCCGCTTGCGGTCAAGGCCCGCAGGATATTGCCCAAAACCTAAGTACTCAACGGGAACAGCCTGAACCGTCCAATGTGGAAGAAGCTGATCCGAGCCCACAGACCCTCAAGCCCATTTCCGAACCGCCGGTCACGTCGCCGGAAGGAGGAACCCCCACTCAACCGGAAGTGAAGCCGGTCCCGGCCGTGCCTCCCAAGGAAGTGGTGCAGCCCACCACGCCCCGCGTACCTGCGCCCGGTCAGGCGGAATTGTCCGAAGCCGAGCTAATTGCCCGCAAGCTGATCAGCACGGATCCGGGGGATAATCTGGAAGTGTTGAATGAAGCCCTCGAACGTTGGCTCGCGGAGAAAGGCGCTCTGCCCGAGCGCGTCAGCGATTTGGTCGGCGAACAGTTTCTACCCATGCTCCCAATGGCCCCGCTCGGCAAGGCCTTCATGATCGATGCGGAAAACCGCCGCGTCATTATTATTGTGGCGGAAAAATAAGCCGCCTACTTCGGCGCCTGTTTCAGGCTCGCCAAATATTCGATCACGTCGCGCAATTCACGTTTGGAAATCACCGCCTGCAATCCCGGCGGCATACCGCTTGGGCCTTTTTGCTTCGTCTTGATATCTGACTTGTTGATCGTCACCAAACCATCCTCCGGTGAGATCAGGGTAATTTTCGTTTTGGTTTCCTTGCGCGTAATACCCGCCACGGACCTGCCGTTCTTGAGTGTCACGAGAAAGAAATCAAACCCTTCAGCGATCTGCGCGCCGGGGTTCACGATGGATTCCAGCAGATGCTTGCGATCCACCTTCGCGCCAATGCCGTCGAGCCGCGGCCCCACTTCTCCGCCCTGATTGCCCACCTGGTGGCAGCGCGCGCAGCTGATGGCCACGTTTTCAAAAAAAGATTTTTCCCCCTTGGTCATGTCGCCGCCTTCCAGCGTTTCCAAATACGGTTCCAGCGCGAAGAAATTCTCCGCCGGGGTCGGCCGACTGGCCTGAAATTTAGCCAGCTTCGCCGCCACCGTTTTGTCTTTCCGCAGGGCCGCCGCTTCCAGTACTTCCAACTTCAACGCCGCGGGCACCTTGTTGGCCAGCAGATCATCGAGCAGCCCGGCCAACACCTTGTCCGCCGAACCGTCCTTCAGATCGCCCATGGCCAAAATCGCGCTTTGCTTTTCGCCCATGCTGCCGGTTTGCAGCACGTTCACCAAGCGTCCCATGGCATCGGCCGGCTTCACCTTGGGTGTCAATCGCGTGGCTTCCTGCCTCAACCGGCCATCCCGTGAGGCGCTGGCAATCTCCACCGCTTCGGCCAGTTGATCCGTCTCCAGTTCGCCCAGCGCCTTCAGCGCCTCTGTCCGCTCGCGGCCGCCCTGTTTGTTTTTCACAATCGCCAACAGCGCCGGTCCGGCTTCCTCCAGACGCAATCGCCAAGCCGCGCCGATGGCTTCCATCTGCACCACGCCAGTGGCATTGCGGAGGAGGCCGTCGATCTTGTCCCGTAAGGCCGCCGCGGCACCCTTGTTATCCCGATCCGCCACCGGCCGCCAAAGGCCACTGATGCGGTCGCGCCCGGACGGCTTGGCCCAGGCGCCCAGCAAGTTCAAGGCTTCGCCCCGGGCCAAATCTGCGTGTTGATCCTCCGTCGCCACAGCCGCCAAGACATCGGCTTGGCCGAGGCGATAATTAGCGTTGAGCGCCCGGCGCATCACGGACTTGCCGAGCTTCGGTTGCGCCGCCAGTTTCGCCAGAGTCGGCATGGCCACATCAATGTGCTCATCGGCAATCGCGCGCGCGGCTTCCAGCACAATATGTGGTTGGTTGTCGGCCAAGAACGTGGCCACGGCCGGATTGCCCTCACGCCGCAGCGCAATCAAAGTCGCCAACCGTACGGCCGCCGATTTGTCCCGGCTCAATTGCGCCACCGGCAAGGCGTTGCCCAGAGCCTGTAACGCCATGATGCCGCCATGGCGCACGATCGGGTCGGCATTATCGTTGCGCCGCAGCATGGCCACCACGGCGTCCGTGTAGTTGCCGCCAATTTTGCTGAGAGCAATGGCCGCTTGCGACTGGCCGCGGGCGTTGTCGCTGCCGAGCAGCATGACCAGGCCCGGCACAGCGGTCTCGGACCGGGCTTCGCCGAGCATCTTGGCCGCCTGCGTTTGCACTTCACCGTTAGTGTCACTGAGCAACGGCGCCAGCGCGGCGTCTTGGTTTTGACCGTCACGCGCCAATTGGCCGAGACCCCACACCGCGTGTAGCCGCGCCAGCCCTTGGCCCTGCCGGGCAATGCCGGCCAGCGACTTGGTGTCGCAATTGGCAACCAGTTGGAATTGGGCAGCCTGTCGCACGCGCATATCCGCATGGCTCAGGAGATTGCGCAGGCCGTGGGCGTTAATCTCGTCAAAGCCCTTACGAAACAGCTCCTCCACCGAAGGCGCTTTGCTCAGGGTTTGGTTAGGATTGGCGATGCGATAGATACGGCCTTTGCCGGTCATGGCCCAGCCGTTGACCCAATCGGAAATGTAGGCGTGCCCGTCGAAACCAAACTCCACATCGGTCACCAACGTCTTCCACACCAATCGACCGGTTTGCTCCACCTTGAAGTGCGCGCCCATCGGCGTGTTGCGAATGGTGTGCACGCCGCTGCGCGCGGGGCCGCCTTTGAAATCGCACATGAAAAACATGTTAGCGTACTGATCGCCCAAGCCAACGCCGGGATAATAGGTCAGTCCCGATGGGCCATTGCCGATATTGGCCACGGGCGGAATGCGATGGGCGGCTTTGCCGTCAGGGAAACACATGCGCTCATCCAGCCACGGGCCGCGGCGCGTGGTCCACGGTGCTCCCTCAAGAAACTGCCAGCCAATGCGCCAGCCACTGTCACCGCCTTCCACGGCGTTGACCCAGCGCGCGGGATCGCCGCCGTCGGAGTTATTGTCGCCGGTAAACAGATTGCCGTGCGCGTCGAAGGCCAGTTCCTGCGGATTGCGTAATCCGATGTGGTACACCTCCAGTCCGGATCCATCGGGTTCACAGCGGTAAATGGTGCCGTACTCCGGCGTGTGCAATTTGCGCCCGTCTTTCGTGGTGACCGATGCCGCCCGGTCGCCGATGCTGAAATAAATGCGGCCGTCGGGTCCCTGCCGAAGGCCATGCAGATCGTGCCCCAGAAATCCGACGCGCACACCAAAGCCGCTCGCTAGGCTTTGCCTTGTGTCCGCCTTGCCGTCGCCGTCCTTGTCCTCCAGCAGCCACAGATGCGGGATGTTGGTGAACCACACCTTGCCGTTGCGCGCGAGTACTCCGGCGGCCAGGCCGTCCACCTCGTCATTGAATCCATCGGCAAACACAGTAGCGTGATCCATCACGCCATCGCTATCCCGATCGACCAATTGCCGTACGCGATCTGAATAATCCGTTAGCCCGGGCACCTTGTAGCGGCGAAACATTGCGCGCATTTCCTCCGTACTTTGCGAGGCGAGCTCCTCGTCCAGCCAGTTCATATGCCCCCGGATATCCATCACCCCCTTGTGCAGGCGGAAACTTTCCACGACATAAAAGCGACCCTGCTCATCGATATCAAACGCCACCGGATTGGCCAGCAACGGTTCGGCAGCTACTAGGCTGATTTCCAATCCCGGCGCCAGTTCGAAGCCTTTCATAGCAATGGCTCCCTCGTTGGAAGCGGGCTTCACCTCCACACTCTTGGGCGGTTGCAAATCCGCGGCGTTCACCGAAACTGCCACGAGCACGCTGAATACAGAAAACAAAGTCTTCATCATTGAAGGACTGACGGTATCGATTTGAGACTGAATCGAGAAGAAAAAGGCGGTGATTTTAGGCATAACCCAATTTCGCACATTGGCCCTTCTTCATAAAACGCTTCGGTAGTGAACCTGTGTTCGCCTTTTTGCGATTGGAGAAACGCGAGCAGATCCCGGAACTTCGTTGGCATCAGGCATACCCACGCCGCCTGTAACGGCTGAGTCCGCGCGCCACAACAAATCAACCAACACTACATCATGAGTGACCTGAAGTATGAACTGACCCGGAGGGTTAGTGATGACAATCATCGCGCCCGGCTGCACGCCATGCCCACGCCGAAGATGGTCAGCGTGCCGATTACCGTGATCATGTGGGCGTGGAACGGACTGCGCAACGCTTCGGGCAGTTGATCCGGAAAAGTCATCCAACAAATCACCAATACGCCCACCATCACGCCCACAAGGGCGCCCGCGTTGTTGGCCCGGCGTGAGATCAGGCCGAGGAGAAACAGGCCGAGCATGCCCCCGGCAAAGATGCCGGACAGTTTCCACCACGCATCGAGCAAACTCTTTTGTCCGATCATTGCCAAGGCAACGCCCGTGCCCAACACACCCCACACCAGCGTGGCGGTCCGGAGAAGGCGCAGCGCGTCTGCTTCCGTTTTCCCCCGATTCAAGTGACGCTGCACAAAGTCCTTAAGTGTGACGGTGGCGGCGCTATTCAGGCTGGTGTCGATGCTGCTCATAGCGGCGGCAAAGATGGCCGCAATCAACAGCCCAGCCACCCCGGGGGGCAACTGAGTGGCGATGAAGTGCGGCAGCACCTTGTCCGCATGGCCATCAGGATATTGCGCGACTAAGGGTTCCAATAATTCCGGGCTGGCGTGATAGTAACTGAACAGCAGCGACCCGATCAGGAAAAACAATGCCGCCACCGGCACATACAGCAGTGCTCCCGTCCAGACCGAGCGCGCCGCCGCCTTCTCATCGCGCGCGGCGTGGTAACGCTGCACAAAACTTTGATCGATTCCGAAATTGTTCAGGTTGATAAAGACGCCATACAGAAACACCACCCAGAAAGTGGACTGTGTCAAATCCAGCCCGAAACTGCCTAGGCTGAATTTCCCTTCATTTGCGGCAATGTGAAGGGCCTCACCAGGTCCGTGGGGATGATCGGCTAGCAACAGACCGGCAATCACCAACGCGCCGACCAACAACACCAAACTCTGGATGACATCCGTCCAGATCACCGCCGCAATGCCACCGACCAACGTATAGACCGTCACTGCAATGCCGCCGGCAACAATGATCACCGGCACACTCCAACCCGTGAGCGCGCTGAGCCCCAGCGAGACGCCGAACAGAATCGTGCCCACCCGTGCAAGTTGCGTGAGCAAGTAACATCCCAAGGCATACGTCCGCGCCCAGGGCCCAAACCGTTTTTCCAAATGATGATAGGCAGAGATCTCTCCCGTGCGTCGGTAAAACGGCACGAACCATTTCACCGCCACCCACGCCGCCAGAGGTAGCGACAGACTGAACACAAACCCGTTCCAATTCCCGTCATACGCCTTGCCCGGTACTCCGATAAAGGTATTGCTAGATAGATAGGTGCCGAAGATCGAGAGTCCCACCGCCCAACCGGGCAACGTGCCGCCGGCCGCCATGAAGTCGTTCGTCGTCCGATTCCGCCGCGCCAACCAACAACCCAACCCCACCACCGCGGCGAGGTAGAGGGCCAGAATCCAGATATCAAAGGTGGGGAGGGTTTGCATACTTACCGATGCGTCCGCACGGGGAACTGTTGCCGGAGTTGTTCGGCAAGCGTATTGGCGCGTTTGAGGTTTTTGGCGGCGACATTGTGGTTTTCGCCGCCATTCAACCCAGTTCTGACCGCAAATCATTGGCCATGATGAAGAGCACATTCGGCCGGTCTTGCGGAGCCGACCACAAGGTCATTGCTCCCAAAATCCACAACAAAACCAGAACGCTGCGCATGCACCAGACTCTGCCATTGCGCGGGAATCATAGCAAATCACATTGTTTTTTGTGTGAGTTTCGGTTATAGGAATCCGACGGATATGTCCAGAGGAGGGAACGAGCCAACCGACCTGCAAAAGCGGGTTCATGAAATAATCTTCGAAGCCGATACCCCGGCGGGCAAACAATTCGATGTGTTATTGATCATTTGCATCCTGCTCAGCGTAGGGGCCACGATGATCGAGACTATTCCGGGGATTCGCCCTAATCAGCGCGATCTGTTGAACACCCTGGAATGGGCCTTCACGATCGGGTTCACGCTGGAATATTTTGTCCGCCTTTGGTGTGTGAAATCCCCTCGCATGTACGCCACAAGCTTTTGGGGTGTGGTCGATCTATTGGCTATTCTGCCCAGTTACCTCGGCCTGGTTCTTCAAGGGGCCGAAGTGATGCTGATGATCCGTTTCGTCCGCGTTTTAAGAGTATTTCGTATTCTAGGGATGAACTCTTATGTTACCGGCCTGAACAAAATTGCCGAAGCCCTGAAGCGTAATTCCAAGAAAATCAGTGTTTTTCTCACAGCAATCCTAATTCTCGTAACTATTTTTGGCTCCCTCATGTTTGCAATCGAGGGACAGCCAGTGAAGGTAGAGGATCGGCAAGAGCTTAAAGTGGATGATCGTATCTGGATTGGTAAATACCCTGATTCAAAAGATGCCCGTGTCACGAAAGCAAGTGAGATCGAAGTAATGATAACGCTTAGTGACGAAAGCGAAGCGAAACTACTCCCCGATGATGAAGAGATTTACCGACCATTAAATGATCAATTTGACAGTATCCCAAAAGGGGTTTATTGGGCCATCGTCACACTAACCACTGTAGGGTACGGCGACATTTCACCCATTACACCGCAAGGGCAATTCATTGCCGCTATGGTAATGATTTTAGGTTACAGTATTTTAGGCGTGGCAATTGGAGGAATTGTATCAACGGAGATGACCGAAGCCGGCGCGCAGAAGGATCTCTTCGAAATAAAATGCCTTGAGTGTAATGCCAAGGGTCATGCTTACGGAGCACGGCGATGCTATGTTTGTGGAGCAGAACTACCTATTCCCGGCGGGGATAAGCGCGACATTAATACTGCTCGGAGTTGTATTAACTGCGGCGCAGAAGGCCACCGGCTTGAAGCACAGTTCTGTCACAACTGCGGCGAACAACTTGATGCTGCCGGTGTGGATGCCTACAAGGAGCTCTTCAGTATGGATTTGGACTCGGACGTTGATAAAAAGGATGACAAAGATTCCTAGCGTCCTTCCGGCGTGTGCGGATTCCGTCCGTAGTATAAGAACCCGTCTTCAGCTCCTACTAATAGATCAGGTCTGTTGTCACCGTTCCAATCTACTACGGTAGGACTGGTGGTGTGGCTAGAAATATTGCGCTCGAAGAGTGTTCCTTTGTTAACGAGTCTAGTCATGCCTTCACGGGATCCAGCATTTTTCCAGAGTTCTGCGTTAGGGCTGTTGGCGAGTACGTCTAAGGCTCCGTCACCATCCCAATCCACCACACAAAGCTTACGACGTCCACTCCCACCAGCGGTTCGGGTGTTGAGGCGCACGTAACCGGATTTTTGGGTTTCAAAAATGCGGCGAGGCGGGGCGAGCACCTCTCGGCCATTGCGTTGTTCACGGCGGAAGCATGCGAGGTAACCTTCGTGATCGAGCATGATCAGATCATTCAGATCATCCCCGTTCCAGTCCACCACCACCGGCGTAGTGCGCCATTGGGTAAGCAGACCCTTCCCTTCCGGCCTCATCCAGCCCCAATTCAAGCTGGGTTGGGGTTCACGCCATTCCACCACCACTGGCTGGGCGCCAGCAAGCTTGGGCGCGCGTCGCGTGCCGATGTTGCGATACCACACAACCTTGCCGAGGATGGAATTAACAATCAAATCCGGCAGCCCATCGTGATCCCAATCGGCCACCGTCTGCGTGGTGTAGCCCCACTTGCGTTCGCACGGACCCTGAATGGAGCCGTTCGGGCCGGCCATGATGCGGAGCGTTTGGCCGCCAGCCTCCAGCAACTGCGGCGCGGCCCACTTGGGCCGTTCGACTTTCGGGCCGCTGAGGTTTTCGATGAACGCAATGTGCCCGGCCGTGTTGCCGCAAATAATATCCTCATCACCATCGCAATCCCAATCAAACCCCACCGGCGTGGATAACGCGCCGAACTTCACCTCGTTGGCTTCCTGCTGAAAATACACCGGCGGCAAAAACTGCGGCAGCCCATCGCGCACCTTGCCCGTGTGTTCGACCAACGCCACGCGTCCATCCTCATCGCCCACAATCAAATCCACATCGCCGTCGCCATCCCAATCCACCGCACTGGGCAGGATCATTTCCAACTCCATCGTCAGCGTTTTGCCGTTGTGCGTGAGCTTGCGGCCGGTGGCGTACTTTGGCGCCTTGCGCGTGCCGGTATTTTCAAAATACGTGAAGCTGTCCACGAACTCGCCGCAGAGCAGATCCAGATCGCCGTCGCCATCGAAATCCGCAAAATTCGGCGACGGACGGCCGTACACATCCACCGGCTTGCCCGCCGCCTGCACCTTGGCCGGTGGAGCATACTTAGGCGCGGTCGTAGTGCCCTCGTTGAGCATCAGATAGAGGTATCCGTGCAGCGGGCCGTTGGTCCATTCGCCCTTCGCGTTATAGGCGTTGTCCCAGCCGTAATCATCCCAAACGCCCACCGCAGCGACGAGATCCAGCGCTCCGTCGCCGTCGTAGTCCACGTACTTCCATTGGTTCGCGCGAATCTTGCGATGCTCTTCCACGCGCGCAGCAGGGTAGACCTTTGTTGTTTTAGTAAGGTCTGCTGATACTTCCGTGCCGGGTGTGAGATACCTCGGTTTGCCGTCCACCCAACTGACTTGAATGTTGCGCCTAGAAGCGTGCACGCGCTTGCCTGCCTTGAACACCGGCGCCTTGCTGCCCCCCGGATTTTCAAAAAACCAAACGCCGTTGTACGGCTTGCACGGGCAATCAACCAGCAAGTCGAGGTCGCCATCCCCATCCCAATCTACCGGCATCGGCCACGCCCAAAGCCCCACGCCAAGGTCCACTACCAGCCCGTGATGATTGTACTTGATGCGCTCGAGATCAGCTGCTGGAAGCAGGCATGATAAAGCAAGCAACACCCATGAGATATACCTGAACAAAAGCACGACGGAATGTGACATATACAGAGCAATGATCAAACTAAGATCCGCCACAGAATTAGCCTATTATAAAATTCAATAGGTTTTACAGTATGCAGATTATTAATAACGAGATACGATATTGCTGCATACAAGGAAACGGCTTTGGCAATCGCCGCGTCCCTTCAAGGAGATGAAGAACCCAAATCATAACAATACATTCGATAAAGTCATGGCGGCAGTCGCCATTTTGGCTCTGATTGGGTTTATGGTGGGCTTGTTCAAGATCATGGGTTAACGCATTGTTTGCGCTTTGCTCACTGCTTTTTCATCTGAATTCTCTGTTGCACCAGTCAAACTGGCTCGTTGCGTTGCTCATCGGGCCGCGGTTGCCGTAGCGGTGGCAGTCGTTGGAGAGACTTTGTTCTTACGAAGTGCCAGAGTAATTTGAGGCGCCTCCGGCGAGGACTGGTATGCCGGCGATATTCACCGAAAGATCAAAGTCTCGGCGACGTTGATATCCAGCGTGATTTTCTCGTCGGTTTTTTGAAACGCCGCGCCGGATGCGGCTTTTATTTTCTTCCCTGCCAAGTCAGCGGGCAGGGTTACTTCCAAAGCTTCCACTGGCCCGCCGCTCCAGTTCGTGAGGATGACGACGCTACCTTTGGGGGAATCGATGATGTTGGCTTCGACGAGGGTTTCGGAGCAGGTGATGTGGCGGTTGGGCGTTTGGAAAAGGCGGGTGACGATGGGATGAAATTTTGTAGGAATCAAGTGGGCCGATGCGTTGGCGGTGGTGCCACGGTCGACGGGAACTTTTGGTGTAGCCGGAGCGAAATAGCTGAGGCCCGGCAGAAAGGCGAAGTGGCCAACGGCGCCCTTGCCTTGTTTGTGGTAGAGGATGGCAGGTGAATTGTCGGCGAATGTGGCCATCGGTGGCGGGGTGCTTTGGAGGGTGAGGCGCTCGTGCGCAGCGTACACTGGGAAGGCCTGCGCCTCGGCGGCCGTGCCTTGGGCGTTGGGAGGTTTGGGAAACTTAACAGACGACACGGGCGCGGCGAAGGGGAGGTCTTGTTTGACCATTTCGATCTG
>Ga0315320_10001939_pt1 | contig 17198 bp, 9 predicted proteins | sample M140m21515metaG_FD_203458 | JGI IMG/M metagenome (GOLD analysis project Ga0315320, IMG submission 203458) | Ammonia-oxidizing marine archaeal communities from Monterey Bay, California, United States - M1 40m 21515 | ecosystem: Environmental > Aquatic > Marine > Coastal | place: USA: California... | reverse complement strand
CCAACAACAGTTACACCGACGCTGAGCTTAACCTGGGAAGCGGCGACTCCGACTCAATCAACATCGACACACTCAACCCAATTGTGACGGTAGATCCCCTAACAACTACGGACAAAAGCCCTGCATTGACTGGAACCATCAATGATCCTGCGGCAACCATCTCGTTAAAAGTGGCTGGGCAAATTTTTGTGGCTGTGAACCAGGGTGATAGCACGTGGTTGCTGCCGAGCGGGAGTTTAACTCCCCTTTCAGCAGGAATCTACAACGTTTATGTCTCAGCATCAGATCCGCTTGGGAATACAGGAGTGGACCTTTCAACCGATGAACTCACAATCGACCTTCCCGCTCCGGTCGTCACCGTCGACCCTCTTACCACGAATGATGCATCCCCTGGTTTGTCAGGCACAATAAACGATCCTCAAACACAGATCGAGGTGACGGTTGCGGGGCAAACTCTGGTGGCAACCAATAATGGAGATGGCACGTGGACAGTTGGAGACAACAACATTTCGTCGCTGCCAGAGGGGGTTTACGACATTCAAGTCGACGCGAAAAACCTCTCTGGTGTTACTGCTCAGGACGGCACCGACAACGAGTTGGTGATTGACACAACGACACCTGTGGTGAGCGTCACCGCCAAGAAGACGAACGATCCAAACCCCAGCTTGACTGGCACCACTGATGACATGTCCGCAGTCATTTTGGTGACGGTGGATGGCACGACCCTGTCGGCAACAAACAAGGGCAATGGAACATGGGAAATCAAAGACAATCAACTCCCGATTCTTGCCGGTGGAACCTACGACGTGGTGGTCTCAGCGACCGATAACGCGGGCAATATTGGCAACGACATTACGATTGATGAGTTGGTCATCAACGGCAGCTCGAATTCATATTTGCTCAATTCACTTGCAGCCACTTCCACGAGCGGCATGACGACAGCGATCACCACAGGCACAGGCAAGCAGACCTCTGACATTGGGCCTTCGGCTACAGAAACCCTAAACAGTGCATCAGATTCGACGAGCACACCCGGCGAAACCGTTTCGGATGGCGAATCCGTCGAAGATGCCACGGAAAGTATTACGACATCACCACAAACACTTTTGGCAGCACCTCAGAATGGAAGCAATACTTCGTTGCAGACCTCACCCATCGATCAATCTATCGAATTGCTTGGTTTAGGCGAGACCCGTGTCACGAAGTCGATTTTCACCTTATCAGAGGCGTTTGAAAACAAGGAAATTTACCAAACTGCTGAACGAGCTGAATCGCGAATTCGCAGCAACGTTCCCAAACAATTCGATGGCACGACGACTACCACGCTGTCGAGAATTCAAGCAATCGACTCAGCATTGATAGCTCAACACGGCGCTTTGTGGAGTCAATTGGACACGCAACGGGATCACATGGAATCACAGATCCATGGTGATCTGATCATCGTCGGTGCAGCCGGCGCTGCAGCTTCTGGATTTACTGTTGGTTTCATCGCGTGGGCCTTCCGGGCTGGCTTTCTCGCTTCTGGGCTGCTGGCCCAACTTCCAGCATGGAAAGCCATGGACCCGACACTGATCATGCAAGGGTTTGAAGGTTTCACGGGGACAGGCAGTGATGATCAGGACACAGAAACACTTGAACAAATGATGGACCGCCAAGGGCAGGCCTTCAAAACGAACTAGCACACCACCCGCGCAACGCACAACGCAGGTAGACCATGTCAAATATTCTGAAGCATATCCCCATCCGCATCCGCATCTCCATCGGCTTGGTGGGTTTGATGACCGGCACCATTCTGCTGGCAAGCGCGATTGGCTTTCTACCCAACCCACAATCTGAGTTACTGCGAGGTCGAGCGAAACTGTGCGAAGCGATGGCCATCAGCGGTACAGCAATGGCATCCTCAAGAAACCCAGAAGCTCTGGATTTGATGCTGGAATCGATCGTCAATCGTGACACCGAAGTTCAGTCGATCGGGATGCGATTGCAGTCGGGAGATTTATTGACATTTTCCGGACCACACATCGAACAGTGGGACCCCTCCTCCACTGACTCAACAATTCAAATGTCCGTTCCGATCTATCGCTTCGGTGAACCTTACGCTGAGCTGGAAGTTGCCTTTACACCGATTGGCGGCTTATTTGGACTGAACTACTGGTCCCCCGCGTGGCTGTTGGTTTTGATGATCCCTGCTTGCCTGATTCAGTTCTCCGTTTTTCTTCGCAAAACACTTGAGTCACTGGACCCAACATCAGCAGTTCCTCAACATGTACAGGGCGCCCTGGACTCACTGTCGGTAGGCCTTTTGTTGATCGACTCTCGCGGCAGGGTGCTCTTCGCCAACCGCCTGTTCATCGAGACGGTAAAGCTGAAACCAGGCAAGCTCATTGGACAACATGCATCCAGAATGCCTTGGACACGAGCAGAGTCAATCGACCTTTTCCCGTGGCAAGAATCAGCACAGTCGAACAAAATTGTGACTGGCCGAATCTTGCACTACCCCTGTGGCGACCGACGCCTCACTTTCAGTGTTAACTGCACACCCATTCTGCAACAGGGATACATGGTCACCTTTGAAGACATCACCCTGCTCGAAGAAAACAAGGTTGAATTGGCAAAAGCCAGAGATGAAGCACAGCTTGCGAATGAATCCAAAAGTAATTTTTTGGCCAACATGAGTCATGAGATCCGCACACCGATGAATGCGATTCTGGGTTTCACAGAAGTGTTGCGTCGCAACATTGAGTCAGACGAATCCAAGCGTCGACATCACCTGAATACCATTCATTCCAGTGGCACGCACCTTTTGGGTCTTATTAACGACATATTGGATCTGTCCAAGGTCGAGGCTGATCGTCTAGAGGTTGAATTGATCAGTTGCTCAGTGCCAGAAGTGATCGCAGATGTTGCCAACGTGATGCGGGTCAAGGCTGAAGAGAAAGGGCTCACACTTGATTACTGCTTTGAAAACCCTCTCCCAGCTGAGATTGAAAGTGATCCAGGACGTATCCGCCAAATCCTGACCAACCTGGTTGGAAACGCTGTCAAATTCACAACCGAAGGCGGCGTACGAATTGTCACCCACTTCCAAGAGACTCGTGCGGGCTCAAAACTGTCAATCCATGTGGTTGATACTGGCATTGGAATGCCGGAGCAAGCTGCCGCGAAAATATTTGATCCATTCTCGCAAGCTGATGCCAGTGTCACTCGTCGCTTTGGCGGTACAGGTTTGGGATTATCGATTAGTAAACGTTTCGCAGAAGCGTTAGGAGGCAGTGTCTCGGTCACAAGTGAAGAGGGTGTGGGAAGCGTTTTTACACTGGAACTGAACCTGGGGCATGTGGAGGACATTCCTCGAATCATGCCCACACGCGAAAGTCTCGAATCCAATCTTGAGTCATCCGAGCATCTTTCAATCTCACTGCCCGGTCTACGCGTCCTTGTCGTTGATGACGGGAAAGAAAACCGAGACCTCATCGGAGTTTTACTGGAAGAGGCAGGAGCAACATTTGCAACCGCTGAAAATGGCGAAGAGGCGATTGCCTTAGCGAATGCCAGTCAGTGGGATGTCATCCTGATGGATGTGCAAATGCCTGTGCTCGATGGTAATTCCGCGACGCGCCAACTTCGCGAGCAAGGCTACTCAAAGCCCATCTATGCTCTCACCGCTCACGCGATGCAAAAAGCACTTGAGGAATCAATCGATGCCGGTTGTGACGGTGTTTTAACCAAACCGCTCGACTTTGACCTGCTGATTCAAACCCTTGCGAAAATCGCTGGCGTAGACGCGAGTCAAACAGATCCAAACAGGGCACAATTGTCATCGAACATCCGACCACCAATTAACACACCAATGCATGCCGACAATCAACCTATCTACTCGACCCTGCCAATGAACAAGGCAAGGTTCCGCGACATCGTGACACGATTCGTCGAAGGTCTCGACGAACGCTTCCAGCAAATTGAAAAGACCATTGATCGTGGTGATTTTGAAGAACTCGCAGACCTGGGGCATTGGCTCAAAGGAGCTAGTGGGAACTGCGGTTTCTCACAAATTTCGGCAGCAGGAATGAAGTTGGAGGAAACTGCCAGAAATCATGACCGCTCAGCCAGCACTCAAACCCTGCATGAATTACGAGAGATGAAAAACAGGATTGACGTCCAAGAACCCAATTTCGAAGCGACTGAAGTCTGATGATCAGCCGTCTACGGGCAACTAAAACTGGAATTTTCGGCATCATCGTTAAAAACCACAGGAGAGCCGAAAAGCAAACGGTTCCTACGTCGAGCCGCAAGTCCGCCTGAGATCCATAACCTACGGTTTGAGTACAACGCGGACTGCCCTTGGAAATAGAAGCATGAACAATCTGAACGATCAAATGGAACTGATGGCTGAGACCTGTGAACAAGGTCTGAATCTCGTCGCCTCCCCCACCCGATCGCCCACCAACGACGAGAACTGCACGCCTCGTGATGCGTGTGTCATGATCATCGATGACGAAAGTATCAACATCGAGATCGTCAAAGCCTATCTGGAAGAAGAGGGCTTCGAAAATCTGGTCGCTACGACCCAAGCGTCGAAGGCCATGGACATGCTTCGCGAGCACAAGCCAGACATCGTCCTGCTAGACATCAAAATGCCCGAAATATCAGGACTTGAATTGCTTCGCATGATGCGACGTGATCGGGAAATGATGATGATACCCGCAATCGTCCTGACGGCCGCCAACGATCCGCAAGTCAAACTCCAAGCTCTCAGGCTCGGTGCTTCTGACTTCCTTGCCAAACCCGTCGACCCAAGTGAACTTACACTGCGTCTAGAGAATGTATTGGCAGTGAAAGCCTATCAGGATCACCTAGCTGATTACTCAGAAAAACTTGAACAACAAGTTCGAATCCGTACTGAAGAATTGGTTCATTCACGCCAGGAAGCCATCCATTGCTTGGCACGAGCAGGCGAGTTTCGTGACGATGACACAGGAAGACACGTCACGCGCGTCGGTCGCTATGCAGCCATGATCGCAGCCGAACTGGGGTTTCCACAAGCAGCAATTGACCTCATTGAACAGGCAGCACAACTTCACGACGTCGGGAAAATCGGTATCCCAGATGCGATCCTGCACAAACCTGGAAAACTTGATCCACAAGAATTCGAGATCATCCAAGAACACTGCAACATTGGCAGACGGATTATCAATCCGCTCAGCCATGAAGAGTCTATCCGTCTGAAAACACACACCTCAGTCGGTCTACAGATCATGGGATCGACGAATTCACCCGTCCTTCGATTGGCTGCAGTCATTGCTGCAACACATCACGAAAAATGGGATGGGTCGGGATACCCCAAAGGCTTGGCGGGCAATGCAATTCCGATCGAAGGCAGAATTGTCGCTGTTGCTGACGTATTTGATGCGCTTAGCTCGGCACGACCCTATAAAGAAGCATTTCCCATTGACCGATGCTTAAAAATTCTGATTGACAGCCGTGGAAAACATTTTGACCCACGAGTGCTCGATGCCTTCCTGCGTAGGAAAGAAGAAGCGATCCGCGTACGTGAAGACTACGTTGACTTTGAACGCGATGATATTCTGTAAAGAATCGTGACTCTGCAAGGTCACGCTACTCTTTCGTCACGCCGAATTCTGCACTCTCAAAGATTTCTGCTTAGCTACTCGTCCGTTCAAGATTACCTGTTCGGGACTTCCTGAGCGTGAAGAGAATGGACGGCTAGTACCTCATTGAGGCCAGCCAGCTCAGTAAGCTGCTCCTTCGGTGGCAGAGAACTCACCGTACACGGGCAGATGACTGGTCACCGTCTCCGCTTCAGCGAGATTCAGGTTGAAGGTGCCGAGGTAATCGAAGACACCACCACGTCCCGTATATTCTGTCGTTGAGTTCGTATCAAGTAACAGATTGCTGGTCTGATAGCGTCCGAAAATATCAGTAGGACGATTCCGAACCGTTGCTTTCACCGACTTACTTGTCAGCGTTGGCAACAGGTAAGCGTCATCCGCTTGAAGCAATCCTGCAATCACAAGATCATCCTCCCGCCTGCCATCACCCCGAATGGCCTGAATGATCTTTGGCAACAGAGCAACCTCATTGGGGGCGCGTGCAAGATCGACCCGTAAGTTTACGAACGAGAACGTCCACGCTTGCCCGGGCCTTCCCTGAGCAGCTCGGAACCATGCCACCAATGGGTCAAAGGTCATTTGGTTGTCAGGATCGTCAAGCGTATACGTCTGTCGCCGATCAACGACTACTCTAGAAGTATCAAAGATGAACGCGAGTTGCTCAGGACGATCCACGGGGCCGGTCGGAGGTCCCACTACAAAATCATAGCGACCATCACCTTGATTGATCGCCTCGACCAAACGTGGTATCAGATCCCTTTCGATGGAAGCGATTTGTTGTAAAGCAATCAGGTCGAACTGCCGAACGACACGAGCGACGTTTTGCCTAGCTGAAGGATTGGCCAGCTTAGTAGGCCCAAATCCATCCAAAGCCCACGAAGCGATTTTCAAACCACGAATGGTTGGTGCTTGGGCTTTGGCAGCGAATGAGTCCAAATCCGCCTGCTCAGCAACCGAAAAATCAGTGACAGCGGTACTCAAATTAGGCATCGACTGCGGCGTGGGCCCCGCGGTATCAGTAGATCCCACGAAAGAAGGAACATCCGTATAAGAGATATACTGCTCGGAACTCTCATTCGGTCGCTTGGACGAAACCGAAACTTCGTCGAGGCCATCAATCCGATAGTGGTGAAGGAAGTACCACCCACCACCAACCAGCAGCAGCACAACTGCAGTCAATTGAATCGGATTACCACGATCAGACTCCGCCATCATTTTGCCACTGCAAGACCCACGGGTGTACCAACACAAGCGGCCGTCACGAACCCGATTTCCCCGACAGACACCATATGACGCATCGAACCGCCGGCGGGACATTCGTGAATGGAGTAGGCCGTTTAGCCGAATTTGACCCACAACAGAAGTTGTGACCATCGTGGAACATGCAACCCTCAAGCTCCTCAGAATCGAGCCAGCCCCATAGGATTGCCAGACCCGAATAATCTGAACGTCGAGGGCCGTTTGATGGGAAACGGCTGACTAGAATGAAGGGAAAGGCCTGTGGTGAGCAAAAAGATCGGCATCAGCATGTCAAAATCACGACCCCATTCCTGACTTTTGTGTGCAAGCTCGGTATCCTGTCCAGATAGATAAAGTGTGTTAACCGCACCCGCATCAGTCTCCAACTTTCAGTCTCCAACTTTTACAGACATCCCCGTGAGTGAAGCCATCCAAGTCGAAGTCCCAACAGTCGGTGAGTCCATCAGCGAAGTACAAATTGGCCAATGGTTGAAGGCGGAGGGGGACTGGGTCAATTCGGGAGAAGACCTGGTCGAGATTGAAACCGAAAAAGCCTCGGTCCAAATCCCGGCACCAGCATCTGGATTTCTCCGAAATATCAGCAAGCAGGAAGAGGAATTCGCGAACGTCGGAGACGTGATCGCGGCCATTGAACCGGGGGAAAAGCCGGCAGAAGTTTCGAGCGGGACGTCGAGCTCTGCTGCAAACGCAGGCAGCACACAAGCAAGCAATCCTGAGGCCAGTGGTTTCGTGATGCCAGCCGCACAGCGGCTGCTGGATGAACATGGCTTGTCAGCCAGTCAGGTTCCAGCTCGCGGCCCCGGCGGACGGCTATTGAAGGAGGACGTCCTCGCGTTCGTCCGAGAACAGAAATCAAGCCCGGCCCTACCAACGCCACCGACGTCTCGCAGCGAGACCAGCCTTGTCACTAACGACAGCGAATCGCGTGGTGAAGAGATCAAACCGCTCAGCATGTTGCGTCGTACGATCGCAGCACGACTCGTGGAGGCCCAGCAAACCGCTGCGTTGCTCACCACGTTCAATGAAATTGACATGGATCCTGTGATGAAGATCCGCAAAAAGTACAAGGATCAATTCCTGGAAAGACACGGCGTCAAACTTGGCTTCATGTCATTCTTCGCAAAGGCAGCGGTCGAAGCCCTACGACGCTACCCTGCTGTGAACGCGGAAATCCGAGGCGATGATGTTGTGTACCGACACTACCAGGACATCGGAGTAGCAATTGGCGGCGGCAAGGGTCTTGTGGTACCCGTCCTGCGAAATGTCGAACGGATGTCATTCGCTGACGTGGAACAGTCCATCGGCAATTTTGCCCGGCAGGCAGGCGAAAATCGGCTGCAGCCTACGGATCTCATCGGCGGCACTTTCACCATCAGCAATGGCGGTGTCTATGGATCACTATTGAGCACCCCGATTGTAAACCCGCCTCAAAGTGGAATTCTTGGACTACACTCCATTCAGCAACGTCCAGTCGCACTCGATGGAAATGTCGTGATACGCCCAATGATGTACGTGGCACTAACCTACGATCACCGGATTGTGGATGGCCGAGAGGCAGTTGGATTCTTGAAGACCATCAAGGATGTGATTGAAGACCCAGCTCGGCTGTTTCTGGAACTATAATCACGTCACGGTATCCAGCAGCTTTCTGGCAATTAATAGCCCTCAACATGCAGCGTGATGATGCATTGGGGATGCATTTACGTCCTCATACATCGATCTAGACTGGTTCCGACACACCATCCCCCACTCTCAGGAAGATGCGATGCGTTATGTCATGATCCTTGGTGCCCTTTTCATTGTGTCCAGCTTGGGGTTTGCAGTGGAACCTGCTGCGGGTGATGGGGACCAACTTGCAAAAACCTACTTTGCAAATCAGACGGCTGAAATTACAAATCAAACCTTCGCCGAGATCAATTCACTCAGCGACTGGACTGACCGGCGTGATCAGTACCACGACCAACTTCTGGAAATGCTGGGACTCGATCCATTTCCAGAGCGTACTCCACTCAATGCAAGAATCACTGGCTCCGTCGAAAATGACGGAGTGATCGCTGAGCGCATACATTTCCAGTCACGCCCAGGTCTCTATGTGACCGGCAATTTTTATCGCCCGGTCAAGCAGGACGCACCGCTCCCGGCAATTCTTTACGTATGTGGTCACGGACGGGTAAAACGCGATGGAGTCAGCCTGGGAAATAAAACACACTATCAACATCATGGTGCTTGGTTTGCACGCAATGGTTACGTCTGCCTCACCATTGACACGATCCAACTTGGCGAAATTGAAGGCATCCACCACGGAACCTACCGTGAAAAAATGTGGTGGTGGAACAATCGAGGCTACACACCCGCAGGCGTTGAGGCGTGGAATTGTGTCCGAGCTCTGGATTACCTGCAATCACGCGACGAAGTCGATGGGGAGCGAATCGGGGTGACTGGCCGAAGTGGCGGCGGCGCTTATTCCTGGTGGATCGCAGCAATCGACGAACGCATCAAAGTAGCTGTCCCAGTCGCGGGAATCACCAGTTTGAAAAATCATGTGGTCGATGGCTGCGTTGAGGGACACTGTGATTGCATGTACATGGTCAACACTTATCGCTGGGACTACCCAATGGTGGCAGCACTCGTCGCGCCACGGCCTTTACTTATTTCCAACACAGATAAGGATCGCATTTTCCCACTTGATGGCGTGGTTGATGTGTACACACGAACGAAGAAAATTTACAAGTTTTACGATGCAGACGACAAACTGGGGCTGCATATCACTGAGGGCCCTCACAAGGATACACAGGAGCTTCGAGTTCATGCTTTCCGATGGTTCAATCATTACCTGCGAGATGATGATTCTCTGATCACTTCTGCCGCAACACCGCTTTTTGATCAAAACGATTTGAAAGTGTTTCCAGTATTACCCTCTGACGAAAACGTCACATCCATCCACGAAACATTTGTCCCCACGGTGGGCACGGATGACCTGCCCACAGAGATTGGACCAGCTAGAAAACTGGACGAAACCACGACCCAACTGATACGCCAGAAATGTTTCGGCGGGTGGCCAGCAGTTCCAGAAAAGACTGATGTAAAACTGGTTACTGAAGTTACCAGGGGTAACACCAGAGTACGCGTCATCGATTTCACTAGCCAAAGCCCCTACCGGCTCCGCGTCTATCTGGTCGGTCCCAACGACAGTAAGCCGAGCTCCCTATCCTTGCACATTCTGGACAAAACAAAGTGGTCAACTACTCTGTCCGGTCTCGCCAACCTCGTCCCCGACCACACGTTTGACGTGCGACCTGATGCAGGTGAATGGGAAACCATTGCTGCGCTCGGCAAGACAGAAACCATTGCCTATGTGGCACCCCGAGGCATTGGACCGACCGAATGGTCGGCAGAAGCAAAAAAACGCACACAGATACGACGACGTTTTATGCAACTTGGTCAGACAGCTTCTGGAATGCAAACCTATGACATTCTTCGTGCGACAATCGCCTTGCAAGATTTCCTGAAGAATCCCGACCTTCAATTTTCACTGGAAGCCAACAACGAGGGTGCCTCTTGGGCATTGTTTGCATCTCTCTTTATGAAAAATGTTGACTCATTGACGCTCACTGACTTGTCACCTCGAAATCGTGACGCGCCCGATTTGTTAAACATCAGTCGGCTCGCGGAACCCCCGCAGATTGTGCTGATGCAAGCTGCTCGAGGCAGGGAATTGCAAATTCGCAACCGCAGTGAATGGAACCAGCAATGGGCTGCTTTGTTGGCAGACAATCAGCTTGCGGAACAAGCTGTCAAATTGCAATCAAGTTCATCCGTTACAGAGTGATCTGGTTGACGGTGTTGCAGCGTGAGCTACGACACCCCGCCCCGAGCCCACTCCAACCAGACTCCGCTACAGGCCAATCTCCTTAGCCTTGCGTTGCATTAATTTTACTCTTCCGACTTTGATTCAACCCAGCGAACTTTGTCGGAAATTGGCTGACGTTTTCCCACTGGCCAGTCATTTGAGGGATATCCCAAGTAAAACAGCCCCAACGCGCGATCGTCACCACTTAGTCCAATGTAGTCACGCATTTGATCGCTGGTAGCTGCAGCGTTGCTGGACCAGAATCCCCCGATTCCGTGTGCGGTGGCCGTCAAGTGCATGTTTTGAACGGCACAAGCAACTGCCTGAATCTCATCCAACTCTGAAATTTTCCCACTGGGCTGCCGCTTCATCCCAATCACAATCACGACCGGGGCAAGGGTCGCATTGCGTTTCATTCCCTCGTATTTGTTCTGGCGATAGGTGTCTTCTGTTGTAACCGCCTTGTAGGTCGCTGCAAGAAACTCGGCAAGCTCGTGCCGAGCCTCACCCGTGAAGACAGAAAATCTCCACGGTTCTGTGAAGCCATGGGTTGGAGCCCAATTAGCATTTTCCAATATCTCATCAATGATTTCCTGTGAAATCGTTTGATCTGAAAATTCCTTTGGCTTAACAGTGCGTCGACGACGTATGACCTCTGTAATTCCCTCACCACCCACAATGAACACCTTTTTCTTCTTAGTAACAACTAGTCTAAATTTACCCGGCGTGTGTCTGATCTGCCGCCAGCAACTGCAATGGATTCGCAATCATCCATTGACGAATCTGATCTTCGCTAACGCCAACAGGACCTTTCAATACTTCGATCATTTGTTGGAACGTCGATGCACAACCTGCGTAATGAGTACGGCATGCAGCCCATGCTGCACCATCGTCATCGACCTCAACCACTTGCCCCGAGAGTTCATAGCTCCCTGGCCCAAGTCCAGCCGCGCTGATGGCGTCGGTCACGATAACAATATTTTCATCGGGAATCATTCCCAGGTAATTTTTGAGCGCAAATGCTGGTACATGGTGACCATCTGCGATGAATGAAACCTTCAGCTGATCACTGACAGCGAGTACACGCTGAACAATATTGTCATGCCGAGGCAATGAAGCAGGACAGCCGTTTCCCAAATGCGTAAACAATTTCAGTCCTTGATCGATGGACCGTTGCAGATCATTCAGAGATGCATTGCTATGCCCGGCAGCCACAGCTATTCCGAAATTCGTTAGATGACGCGTTACGCGGGCATCTGAGTCCATTTCGGGTGCCAGGGTGACCATTTTGATGTTTCCCTTTCCTGCTTCCAGCAATTGGTCGGTCACACTGATCTCAGCCGGTATCGCATCCGCTGCCGGATGAGCACCAATGAACCCATCAGCTGGATTCAAAAATGGACCCTCAACATGAATACCGCGAATACAAGCCGCAATTTCAGGGGATGCCTCAATCAACTCAACCAGACGAGTAATGCGCTGAATCATCAGATCAAGTCGGGCCGTAATCACGGTAGCCAAAATCGAATCAGTACCATCAACTTTCAATCGTCGGCACACCTGGATGACTTCATCGGTCGACAGTTGATCGGAATTAAAATCAACGCCCGCATAACCGTTGACTTGCAAGTCGATATATCCGCTCATTCGCCACTTTCCAATCGGCTCTTGAGTTCAGCACCAAGCTTTGTGGCAGCTGCTTCATCGATCACCAAAGTTGTATTGGCGTGGTTCCGAAGAATACTGGCAGGAATCGCTGGAGCAATCTCGTCTTCAAGCGTAGCCCTAACAGCTTCTGCTTTACGTTCATCAGGGACACTGCAATAAATTTTTGCTGCTTTTAGAATCTGATGGACTGACATGCTAATGGCATGCGTTGGCACAACCTCCAATGATTCGAACCAACCTTCCCCTACCTGTTGCATGCGACAAGGCTCGTCAAGCTCAACCACCAAGTAAGGATCTTCCGTTTCGAAATCAGCGGGCGGATCGTTGAACGCAAGGTGACCATTCTCGCCTATTCCAACCAGTGCCAGATCAATCTGGCTTGTTTTCAGCAAAGCCCCAACTTCACGAATGACCGACTTCGGATCTGCGTCACCCCGAAGATAATGAAAGTCAGCCAAATCGACATGGTCAACAAAACGTTCTTTTAAATATCCACAGAAGGAAGCGCCATGATCGCTCGAAATTCCAACATATTCATCGAGATGAAATCCTGTCACCTTTGACCAGTCAATGTCAGGTGCTGCGACCAGATGCTTCAGCACCTCAAATTGTGATGCCCCCGTTGCGACGACAAGATTAGCGTTTCCCTTGTCGGAAATCGCCTGACGGAGGTCCGAAGCGGCATGCTTTGCTACCCAGCTTCCCATTTCACCCGGATTGGCGGTTAAGATTGTACGCATAGTTCTATCTGTATCACTGGACTGACGGATGTGGACAAACGTGGCAAACATTGTTGGCTTTCTTGCCGGCAAATGCGAGTCCCGTTTGGCCAGTCGGGATGTTCTTTCCACTCATTCGATCGCTGCAAGAGGTTCACAGTGCGTTTCACGCTCTCTATCTTTGTCGCTCTGACTATCACTTCAGGAATGACTTTGGCTCAACCGCCAACTGTATTGCCTGAGAACACGGTCGCTGATGATGTTCGTTTGGGCCCCAAAAAAACATTGAACGGGCACTTTCCGTTCAAAGTTCCTGAGAATCCCGCGCAATGGTACGATCGCGCTGAACAACTCCGAAGGCGAGTGCTGGTTGCAACAGGATTGTGGCCCATGCCCGACAAGTCCCCTCTTGAAGCAGTTGTGTTTGACAAAACACAACGCAAAGGCTTTACGGTTGAAAAAGTCTACTTTCAAAGCCTTCCCGGACATTATGTGACGGGCTTACTTTTCCGGCCGGATGGTCCAGGCGAAAACAAGCGTCCGGCAGTATTATCCCCTCATGGGCATGGCGGTCGCATGCAAGAGTACAGTGACGCCGAAGTGGAAAAACAGATTGCCCAAGGTGCAGAGCACTTCGCCAAATCTGGCAAACGACCAAAACTAGCCAGGTGTGCACAACTGGCGCGGATGGGATGCGTTTGTTTCATTTTTGACATGTTGGGGTACGCTGATTCTCAACAAATTTCGCGGGAAGTCGCACATCGCCATGCCAAGGTTCGACCGGAGGAACAAAACGCATCGACTGACGAGTGGATATTCTACAGCCCCCAAGCAGATCTTCGTCTGCAGTCCATCATGGGCCTACAAACATGGAATGCGATTCGAGCACTTGATTTTCTTGCAGCGCTTCCTGACGTGGACCCGGAACGTCTTGCAGTTACCGGTGGCAGTGGAGGCGGCACACAATCCATTTTGTTAGGTGCGATCGACGACCGCATCAAAGTCTCTTTTCCAAATGGAATGGTATCAACGTCCATGCAAGGTGGATGTTACTGTGAAAACTGCAACCTGCTTCGCATAGATACAGGAAATGTAGAGCTTGCTGCCCTATTTGCACCCAGACCACAAGCAATGACCGCCGCGGACGACTGGACACGCGACATGATGAAAGACGGATACCCACAACTATCGTGGCTCTATGCAATGATTGGAAATGAGGCAGATGTCTACTGCCGCCCTATGCTGCACTTCAAGCACAATTACAACTACGTCACGCGTGCCACCATGTATCAGTGGATGAATCGCCATCTGAAACTCGGACTCGATGATCCGGTGATTGAGCAGGACTACGAACCTCTGACCACGGCCGAGACGACTATCTGGGGTGGAGAACACCCGGCCCCCACCAATGTTGGGATCGAGCATGAAAAATCTGTTTGCAAGTGGTTCGACGACCAAGCTACCAAGAAATTGGCGATGCTGAAGACTGATAATGAAATCGCCAGACAGGATTTCAACCGCACGTACGCGGGTGCTTGGCAAGTCGTGTTTGACCAGAGCATTCCTGAAAAAATCACCTTTGACGATCAAGGACAACAAACCAACAACGGCATCCAGATACAAAAAGTACTAGTACATGATGAGACTCGACACTCAAAAATCCCATTATTGGTTTTGAGCAAAGCTGGCAGCAAACCAAAGGCAACTGTCATCTGGACCACCGATAGCGGCAAAGCAGCACTGTTTACCGCGAATGGCACCCCAGACGCCAAGCTAAAAAAATTGATCAATCACGGTGCATTTGTTGTACTACCCGACCTGCTTGATCAAGGTGAATTGCAAACTACGGCAGATGCGACTAGCGATACACTGCAACGTACTGTCGATGACAAGAGAGCTTATTCAGCGTTCACATTCGGGTACAACCGCACACTAGTTGCGGAACGATGTGCTGATCTTCTTGCAACAGTAGCATTCGCCAAAACACTTAAAACAGAATCAATCAACCTACTGGCAACCGATGGCTCATCCACTTGGGCAACCCCAGCCGCGGCAATCGCGGGACCAGCCATTGCACGTGCAGCAATCGACACAAATGCTTTTCGTTTCGCACAAGTCAATCAATACCAGGACGTGAATTTTGTCCCGGGTGCTGTGAAATATGGGGACTTGCCAATGTTACTCGCATTGAGAGCACCCAACGCGTTAACCATCATGGGCGAAAAAGAGATTCCACCGGCGGTGGCGAAAGCCTACGAATCCACCGGGAAATCCGCCATGCTGATGAAACAACCGGAAGGGATCAGTCCCTCGGTTTTCCAATGGCTGTCCAAGCCTTAGCTAACCTTATTGCGGGGCTCGCTGCATTACTGGCGTGATACTACCAGCGATGCGACCGGACCCACCGTGCACAATCGCGATTGCTCATGAAACGAACAGCATGCAGTCTGTTTCCATTTTGATCTGACGCCGATGCCCACTTTGATCAAGCCTGCAGATATTCATGCAGGAATCAGTGGAATTGATTAGACTGTGGTTGCGAGGAATCCCACCATTAAACTGGCTCAAGTGTTGCCTCCTGATCGGCCAGTTAGTCAGACGTACCGAGTCTCCCTACCCAGTGCTTTGCATGATCCGCGCCACAGCCTGTCTGCTGCTATTGTTTTGTCCGATCGTAACCTTTGGCGATCCTGGGAACCTCGATTTCAATCGTGACGTGCGGCCCATTCTGTCAGAAAACTGCTTTCATTGTCACGGACCTGATACCGCAACCCGACAGGCCGACCTGCGACTTGACCTGGCAGACTCTGCCATGACAGTCGTTGACAAAGACGATCCGGAGTCCAGTGAACTGATCCGCCGTGTGCTCTCCCACGATCCTGATGAACTGATGCCGCCTCCGGAATCGCTGAAACAGATCACGCCGGAGCAAAAAGAGATTCTGAAAAAATGGATCCAAGAGGGAGGATCTTTTGAAAGTCACTGGTCCTTTACTCCACCGAGTAGCACGCCCCCTCCCCAAGTCGCAAACGACACATGGTCAAACGGTCCAATCGATCAATTCATTCTGGCAAGGTTGCGAGCCGAGAACCTCACGCCGTCAGCACCGGCGAAACGCGAAACATTGGCACGCAGAATCTCACTTGACCTGACAGGCGTACCGTTAAGCCCACAGGAAATGGAGGACTTCCTTGGTGACACAAGTGAGGCGTCCCTTGAAACGTTGATCGAGCGTCTGATGCACTCGCCCCGCTACGGCGAACACATGGCAATCCGATGGCTGGAGGCATCGAGATATGCTGATACGGATGGTTATCAGAATGACCGGTATCGCTATCAACACGTCTGGCGAGATTGGGTCATTGATGCATTCAACGAAAACAAGCCATACGACCAATTCGCCATCGAACAGATCGCTGGAGACATGCTACCCAACGCAACACTACGCCAACAAATTGCAACGGGCTTTGGTCGTAATCACCGAATCAATTCCGAGGATGGTTCGATTCCCGAGGAATGGAGAACTGAGAACGTCGTCGACCGCATTGATACCTTCGGGACCATTTTCTTGGGTTTAACGATTGGGTGTGCAAGGTGTCATGACCACAAATATGATCCCATCTCACAGCGTGAGTATTACGAATTGTTTGCCTACTTCAACAATGTGGCTGAATGGGGAGTTGGTCCCAACAATGGCAACAGTCCACCGTTCATTGAGGTCCCCAAGAGTTGGCCCAATCTGGATCCCGAGGAGGACCGTCTCATTCATCCAGATCCCGTCAAACTCCGCAACGCAAGGGCGGACCAGGGCAATGGGCTGAAACGTCCACAGGCAGGATCACCCTCCACCTTAATGATCATGCATGAGCTCGATCAACCACGGGAAACCTTTGTTCTTCAGAGAGGGCAGTACAACATGCCCGATCGATCGTCACCAGTACAGGCAGGTGTTCCAGATTCGTTATCGCACGCGACTGAAACCCCACCCACCAATCGCCTGGAGTTGGCAAGATGGCTGTTCGACCCATCGCATCCGCTGACCGCCCGTGTCGCCGTCAATCGGATCTGGCA
>Ga0315320_10001938_pt1 | contig 17200 bp, 14 predicted proteins | sample M140m21515metaG_FD_203458 | JGI IMG/M metagenome (GOLD analysis project Ga0315320, IMG submission 203458) | Ammonia-oxidizing marine archaeal communities from Monterey Bay, California, United States - M1 40m 21515 | ecosystem: Environmental > Aquatic > Marine > Coastal | place: USA: California... | reverse complement strand
GCGCTGGGAGAAAATCAAGGACGCCATCCAAGAGCTTCTGAACACCCTTGTTCTTGTACGCCGAACCCATGAAGACAGGGACCAACTCGTTGGCAACGGTACCCGCTCGGATGGCTTCTTTGATCAGCTCAACCGTCGTGTTTTCTTCGAGGATTGCTTCCATTAGGTCATCGGAGAACATCGACGCAGCGTCGAGGAGGATCTCGCGGTATTCTTCGGCTTGGTCCATCATGTCTGCGGGGATATCCGCCTCACGGATGGTCTCGCCGTTCTCGCCTTCGTTGTAGAACGCGCGCATCGACACGAGGTCAACGACGCCAGCGAGCTGGTCTTCGGCACCGATAGGAATCTGCGCCATGACGGCGTTGAGACGAAGCTTCTCACGAAGCTGATCGGTCACCTTGAAGGGGTTGGCGCCCTGACGGTCCAGCTTGTTGACGAAGGCCACACGAGGCACGCCGTACCGGCGCATCTGACGGTCGACTGTGATGGACTGGGACTGCACGCCAGCCACACCGCAGAGCACAAGCACCGCGCCGTCGAGAACACGCAGCGCGCGCTCAACCTCAATGGTGAAGTCAACGTGGCCGGGGGTGTCGATGATGTTGATGTGGTGGTCGGCCCACTCGGTGTAAGTCGCTGCAGACTGAATGGTGATCCCGCGCTCACGCTCGAGCTCCATCGAGTCCATCTTGGCGCCGACGCCGTCTTTTCCGCGAACCTCGTGGATCGCATGGATGCGGTCCGTGTAGAACAAGATTCGCTCGGTCAGCGTGGTCTTACCTGAGTCGATATGGGCGCTGATGCCGATGTTACGTACTTTGTTGATGTCATTCATGGCAAAGACTCCGTGTCTCGTGGCGCGCCTCCATCCCATGATGGATACGGACCGTTGTCCTTCGAAATCCATGGTGTCGAACAAGACGAACCAAGAGACCCCGTAGCGGGCGCTGTTTAGCGAGTCCAAGGCCTCCTAGCAAGCCTTCTGTCGCGCGAGCCGCAGGCCGACATCCAAGAATTGCGCCACTTATGGCCTATTTGTCCCGTTTTACGCATCGTAATCTGACGTGTTTTGTTTCCTCAAAGATCGCGCGACCAGATTGAACATAGAAGGGTTAGGACAACCTACCCTCACTTCTTCGGGCTGCCCCGTGTCTCGCTTCCAACCCAAACTCCCCAGTCTCCTACAAGACGCTCCATTTGGAGACGTCGACGTAGGGACATGGCTTACGCTCTTGGGACAGCGCGCCGGGCTAACCCAAACCGGTACGCCCATCGTCATGGACGGACGGTACCTCCTGTTGCGCCCCGAGACGCTAGCATCCCTCGCGGATGCACCCAGTGGGACCACCTTGCTCGACCCACAAGGCCGCGTGATCGCCTGCGTGTCGAGCGACGAGCGCCTCATGTCAGGCAACATGACGCGCGTGCTCCCGAGCGCGGACGAGACCACCCGCGCTGAGGATCTCTGGGATGTCGCTCAGATGGCACAGGTTGCATCGAGGCGACGCATGAAAGCGCTTACGCAACAAGGCGTTCGATTCGTCGACCCTGGGCGCGTCCTCGTGGGTGCACACGTCGTTCTACACCCCGGCGCCACCGTCTTTCCAGACGTCGTGCTCCTCGGAGCGTGTGAGATTCACGCAAACGTGATCGTACGAGAGCGGGTGTCACTGACCGACACCATCGTCGAGCGCGGCAGCGTCATCTTGCCTGGAACCGTCGCCGACCAAGCCAAGATCGGTCCAAACTGCTCGGTCGGCCCTATGGCTCATTTGCGCCCCGGCACGGTGCTCACACAAGACAACAAGGTTGGAAACTTCGTCGAGACGAAGAACGCCACACTCGCAACCGGGGCAAAAGCCTCGCACCTCTCCTATATAGGCGACGCGACCATCGGAGCGAAGGCCAACATCGGCGCGGGCACCATCACGTGCAACTATGATGGGTGGTCAAAACACAAGACCCACATCGGTGAAAACGCCTTCATCGGGTCCAACACATCGCTCGTCGCTCCGGTCACGATAGGCGCAGGCGCGATCGTCGGTGCAGGATCCGTGATCACCGCACCCGTCGAAGACGGCTCGCTCGCCCTGACCCGCAGCAAGCAACAAGAACTCAAACACGCCGCCTCACGCATCCACGAACGAAACCGAAAACGTGCGCAAGACAACAAGACGAAGGGCACGCAGGACGAATGAGCGAGCCCTCCCATCTTCAACACCTCAACCCTGAACAACACCAAGCCGTCATCACGACGAAAGGTGCGTTGTTGATCCTGGCCGGAGCCGGGTCTGGCAAAACTCGTGTCCTCACACGGCGCATCGCCCATATGTTGCACACCGGTGTTGAACCCTTGAACATCCTGGCGGTAACCTTCACCAACAAGGCCGCCGCCGAGATGAAAGGTCGTGTCGCTGAGCTTGTCGGCGAAGCGGCGTCTAAGGTGTGGATCTCAACCTTCCACAGCACCTGCGCGCGCATTCTTCGAATGGACATCGAGGCGCTCGGTTACACACGTCGATTCTCCATCTTTGACGACGACGATCAGCGACGCATCATGAAGCAGATCGCTCTCGACTGCAACGTGGACGTGAAGCACACCCCAGTCAAAGATCTCTTGTCTCGAATCGACCACTACAAGAACCGAATGATGAACTACGACGACGTCGTAGCGCAACGACGTGCCCACAGAAACGACCCGTTAATTCGTGTGTGGGAGGCCTACGAAGAGGCCTTGTCCGCCTCCGACGCGGTGGACTTCAACGACCTGATCGGGCTCACCGTGAAGCTCTTTCGTGAACACCCAGACATCCGCGACAAGTGGAGCGACCGCTTTCACTACGTCATGGTCGATGAGTACCAAGACACCAACAAAGGGCAATACCAGCTGCTACAATTGCTTGCCGAGAAGCACGGGAATCTTGGGGTCGTGGGCGACGACGATCAGTCCATTTATGGTTTTCGAGGAGCGGACGTAGAGAACATCTTAGGATTCCAACGCGACTATCCTGATGCGCTGGTCATTCGGCTCGAGCAAAACTATCGCTCCTCTCGTCACATCCTCGACGTCGCCAATCACGTCGTCTCGCTCAACCGGCAACGGCTCGACAAACAGTTGTGGACCGACGCGCCCGAGGGACCCGCGGTGCGCCTCATGGAAATGTCCACACCCAAGGCCGAAGCCGAATGGGTCTCCGCTGCGTGCCAAAAACTCCTCACCATGGGCTTCTCGCTCGACGACATCGCCATCATCTACCGAACCAACGCCATGTCACGACCGATTGAAGCAGCGTTTCGGGCGAAAGGCCTCGACTACCGTGTCCTCGGGGGAAAGAAGTTCTACGAGCGCCGAGAGATACGGGATGTGCTCGCCTACCTACGGCTGGTCATCAACCCCGCCGATGACTCCGCCTTTCTGCGAGTCATCAACGTCCCCTCCAGAAAAATCGGGCCGGCGACCATCAAGAAGCTCCGCGACAAGGCACAAGAAGACGGTGCGCCGCTCTTTGAGACGGCAAGTCGCCACGCGGGGTTGTTCAAGAACGTGACCAGCGCGCTCCACGACTTCGTGGAATTGATCGACAACTTCACCCTTTATGCGCGAGAGCAGGGCCCTCACAACATCGTTCACGAGGTGACCCAACAAAGCGGCTACCAGACCATGCTCGAGCTTGAGGTCGAGCGAAACAAGGAGACCGCGCGGGAGACCATGGGCAGACTGGAGAACTTGCAGGTCCTCAACAACGAGGCCTGCGCCATCGCCTACTCCGAAGACGCAGAGGGCGTCACCCCCTTCGATCGCCTGACCATCTGGATGGACCAGATCGCCTTGTCGGGCCGGTCCGATGAAGTCGCTGAGCTTGGAGAGGCGACCCTACTCACCGTACACAGCTCCAAGGGGCTCGAGTTCCCGGTCGTCTTTGTGGTGCAAATGAACGAAGGCGCCTTCCCACACAAGCGCTCTCTTGACGACGGCATCTCCGAAGAGCGACGGCTCGCCTACGTCGCGTTCACGCGCGCCATGAAACGGTTGATCATCTGTCGAACAACGGTTGGCCCACCGCACGGACGAGACTTCTCCGCCGCGCTGCCCTCACGCTTTCTCTACGGTCTTCCCGAACACGCGACCGTCGGCGACCTCCCCACGGGGTCTGTCCAAGACACACGCGCCGTAAACACGCTCGAGTCTCCCGGGACGGATGCCCTGCGTAAAATGCTTCAATGGAAGAATATGGCACCCGCTGTGAGCCCCGCTGGCGAATACACGCTCACCGACGTCGAGAGTCCCGAACAGCTGACCTATGGCGTCCGAGTGTTTCATGACAAGTTCGGCGTCGGCACAGTGACCACATGTTCTACACAACATGTACGTATCCAGTTTGAACAGGCAGGCTCGCGCCGGTTAGCACTTCAGGGACTCTCCTTGCAGTTGATTTGCGACTGAGTGTTTTCTGTGCCTTTGTTTACCCACCCACCAAGGTAGCGTGAGATGTCGATCTCGATTGTTTGCTCAAAGTGCGGCGCACAACATGACATTACGCCACCGTCGTGGGTGTTGGGATCTGGACGCGCCTTTCATTTTCGATGCTCTTCTTGCGGACACGCACAGCTGACGCAAGCGCCGTCCGGTCCTCAAGAAGTGCAAACCGAGCCACCTCCCCCTGACACAAACCCGTCGGATCACGACGACGCGATGGCACCACCGCCCACAGGCTCTCTGTACTTGCGCCAACAAGAAAACGTATACGTCGTACGTGACATGGAGACCCTCCAACAGTGGATCCAAGAGCGCCGTGTCGGCGCGGACGACGCGGTCAGTGAGGACGGGAACACCTGGACACCGGTCGGACAACTCGAACACAACCTGCAACCGACCCCAGCGCCCGTGCTCCATACGAAGCCACCATCGCAAACCCCTGCAACCGACAGCAACGCCACCTTCTCGTTGCCCAATGTTCCCACCAACGCTTGGACAGATGACGACACAGAGGGTGTTCCGGTTGGCTTGCCGGCGCTCGACGAGCCCACCGACCCACAACCGACCGTCGCGTCTTCCGCGCCCGACGACCTCGATACGCTCTTCGAGGCCCCCGATCGTACCGAAGACAGCGCTTTTTTGCCTGCGGATGACCCAACAGAGCCACCGGTGCTCGTCATGGTGAAGACCGAGCCCAACACACCCGACACATCGCCTCAGGTCGACGTTCCCTTGATCTCGGAAGACCTGTTCTTCAATCATGACCTGACCATTCCTACCGAAGAAGCCGTCGCATTCGCGGACGATATCGAGCTTGCATGGAAACAATCCGAGCGACGACGAAAGACACGTCTTCGCCTCATCTTGTTCTTCGTGTTCGCCTTGCCGCCTTTGTTGATCGCCGGCTACACGCTCAACGGTGTTGCTCCGCCAGCGGTCCCAGCCGACCCACCCGCAACACCAGCGCCGCCCGCAACACCTCAAAGAGATGTTCCGGAACAAGCGGTCGCCGAACCCATCGAGGCGCCCGAAGACGAAGGCACAGCAGCCCAATTGCTCGATGATGATGATGCAAGCGAGCAACAAGCGATCGCAACGAAACCCGCGGAGCCTGTCGTTCCCGAAGCCAACCCAGAGCCGAAACCTGCGCCGAACGTTGAGCCGAAACCTGAGCCGAAACCTGCGCCAAAACCTGCGCCGAAAGTAGAACCCAAACCCAAACCCAAACCAGCACAAACGGGCAACGCTTCCGATCTCCGGAGTTGGATTGATGATGGTTGGAATATGGTGGAGTCAAGCCCGAGCCAGGCTGCTGAACAGTTCAACAAAGCGCTCGCGGTCGCACCAGCCAACAGCGAGGCCTTGTACGGTTTAGGCTATGCCTACCTCGGCCTAAACAAAATTTCTGAAGCCCTCGATCCGCTATGTAAGGCGATCCGTGGTGGAGATATTGGAATTCAACGAGAGATCAGAGGAATTCTGAGCAGGAAGGATCTATCCTGCGACTGAAATGCCAAAGATGACCCCAAAAGACCGCTCGCGCTCGCTCAAGGAGGCCCCCTCAACGGATGGCTCCGACGTGCGGGTGCTGCCCGAAGAGGCGATCACCGAGCCGATGATCTTGGGCGTCAGCCTGAACGGAGCGGAGTCTGAGGATCACCCACGACTCTCCGTCGCTCCGCTCGACGACGGCGAAACCATCCCAGCCATCTCCTTGGAGATCGGTCCAGATGACGCGACCCTCATCCTGCCCGCTCGGCGAACCCCTAGCAAGAAGTCGACCAACAACTCTAAGCGGATCGCCTCGTGGGTGTTGATCGGGGGCTCTGTCGCGGTTCTTTTACTTTCGGTCTCCATCCCCACGGGAATCGCGCTCGGACACTTGCTGACGGAGAACACCGACGCGCTCACTCCGGCGACACCCGAGCGGCTTACGGCAGCTGATGACATCATCCAAACGTCCGCGGCGTACGAGGTCTCTGTCGAGGAGAGCGTGCCTGCTCCGGTGAAAGAGAGCCCGCCGCCATTGGAGATCGAGGAAGAAGACGTGAAGGCGCTTCCCACACCCAAAACACCGGATTTAGACAGCGTCTGGTCGCTCGTAGCGCGGACACCAGAGCAAGCAAAAAAGGGCTTTGAAGATCACCTTTCGCGCAAACCTGATGATCCAGAAGCCTACTACGGCCTTGGCTACATCTACCTCAAAAAAGGGGAGCGCGACCTCGCGGCACAGCACCTATGTCTGGCACGATCCGCCTCTGACCCAGAGACCGCCCGAGACGTCCGTCAGTTGATCAAACGAAATCGGCTGACCTGCCCCGCAGGCTAGAAGTCCTCGATAGTCGCAGCGCGAAGCTTGGCCTCAGAGAACGCGACGCCTTTGCCACCCGTCGTGTACGTCTCCATGACGTTGACCTTGATCTCGCCCCACGCAGAACCGGTGTAACCGACCAGCGCCGGTAACTGAATCCACTGAAGGTTGGCGCTGTCTTCCAAGGTGTGCACGCTCTCAAGCTCGTTCACTACCAGCTGAACAGTCTTGGCGCGGTCGTAGCCCGCAGGACCCGCTTGAAGACCCAGAGACGACAAACCGTAGCCCGGAGCCGACACACCAAAGCCCGGCTTCTCTACGGCAGCGCCTGGAGCCCAAAACGTGCGTGCGTTGCCGTCTACCATGTCAAACGGGTCTCCCGCTGCCACATCCATCGGAGGATTGGACAAGGTGAGTGAATCCGCAGAGAACTCCTTGAGGCGAACCTGAACGTCGGACACCGCAAGGTTGGGGTAGTCCTTTCCGTCGTACACTTCGAGGACTGTGACGCGTACACGCCCGCCCAAGATCTCACCACCGACCTTGGTGTCGGTCAAGTCCACAACTTGCCAACCACGCTTGTCTTCTAGGTCTGCGGTCTGCTCATGCTTGAGTGCGGGTGCATCACCACCCATGTCGAAGACCTCAATTTTGATCTTCTTCATGCGTGCGTAGTCAAAGAAGTCGTTCTCTGACTTGTCCCAGCCAACCACCACCGCGATCGAGTCGACTGTTGCCGATGGAACGTCGAGATGGATCCACTGGCCCTTGTTGCTTTGCTCAGCGTCAATCATCCAGCATGTGTCCGCCTTGCCATCTACCGCAGACGCCGCGCCCCAATTGACACCTCGGTTCGCTTGCTGCTTATGTGATGATGTCGCGAAACCCGCCAACGCGCTGGTCGACGCCAACAATAGCGCCACTGAAACTACACGGACCATGTCCCCTCCCTAAGGGCCGTAAGACTACACGACCCAATCGTTTGTACACCCTTAACGTTGTTCCATAATCAAGAATTCTACCCGCCGGTTGTTGGCGCGACCCTCAAGGGTCTTGTTGGTGTCTACCGGCTCAGACTCGCCAAACCCAACCGCCTCGAGGCGCGTCTCTTCCACGCCCGCGTTCACCAGGTACGCCTTGACCGCGGCCGCGCGCTTCTTCGAAAGCTTCTGGTTGTAGCCCTCAGACCCATCGCTATCGGTGTGCCCGCCGATCTGAATCTTGTCGATATGCGGGTGGTCTTTGATGACGTTGGCGACCTCATCGAGCAGCTCAAACGAGACCGCCTCGATCACGTCGAGGTTGACTTGGAAGAAGATCTTCTCGGTGATTCGAATCTCCTTGAGCTCCACCACAACGCGTGGTGGCGTCGTGTCCGGACAGCCATCCTCGTCTTCAAACCCGTTCATGGTCTCTGGGTCAAAGGGACAGTCGTCGAGGGTGTCGGGCAGGCCGTCGAAGTCGTTGTCGAGGTCCGGGCAGCCGTCCTCATCTTCGAAGGTGTCGAAGTCTTCAGGCTCTTGCGGACATCCATCTTCGTCGTCTACATAGCCGTCGCCGTCCATATCCGAGAATGGCTTTTCATCGGGGCAGCCGTCTTCATCGAGGTGGCCGTTGAAGGTCTCCGCCGCATTCGGGCATCGATCTTGTGGGTCCAGCAGACCGTCGCCGTCGTTGTCGGGCTCTGGGCAACCGTCGAGGTCTTGCCAGCCGTCGCGATCTTCGGGCTCCAACGGACAACCGTCACGGGTGTCCAGGATGCGATCTTGATCGTTGTCGATATCGGGACAGCCGTCGGTGTCCTCAAACCCATCCATATCTTCTGGATCATCCGGACAATCATCGTCAACATCAAGGATGCCATCGCGGTCATTGTCCTCATCCGGACAGCCGTCTTCGTCTTCGAACCCGTCGAGATCTTCAGGGATGTTGATGCACACATCCAGCTTGTTTGGCACGCCGTCGCCATCGCGATCGAGGCTCAACGGATCAAAGCTTGGCGCCAACGTCCAACCGAGGAAAAACCGCACATCGGGGGAGCCTACACCGGGGTTCAGTCCAAAGCCTGCTCCAGCGGTCAGCGTGACCAGGTCCAAGGCGTGCACCTTCATCCAAGGCAAAATTTCGACGGGTTGCTGCTCTTCTTCACCGCCGCCCATGATGCCGTTTAGATCGGTTCCGATCTCAAAACCTTTGGAGGGATGCGCGCTCAACGCTGCTCGATAGATAAACTCGTTTCCAAACATTGAACCACGGAAGCGGTCCACTTCGTCCTTGAGTCGCAGACCCAAGTTCAAGGCTCCCCGCACGCGATATTCACGCGCGTGAACGCTGCCGTCTGCGACCTCAAATGCCACCAAGGGCTCAACGGTAGCGCCACCTTCACCAATGAACGAGCGCTGCGTGCCCGTGGGCAATGACGTGCGAGCGAGCAGCGCCAGACCGATAGGGTAGCCCGAATGGATGTCGAACAAGACCACTTTGGGCGTGATGCGCATGTCGCCCATACCCGAGCTCAAGAGATCAGCGTAGGGATCGGCAGAGCCTTCCTCGGCGGGCTCAAAACCTTGCTGCCAAGCAACAATCGGAGCGTCGAGTGTCAGTGAGACGCGATCGAAGAGACCGAAGCCAAACTGGAGGTTCACCACCGAGCGGTGGTCAAGCAACGCATCGGCGAAGTTGGGAGAGGGCCCGAGGAGGCGCTCACCCTGCCAATGAAGCACCAAGCTGTCTTGGCTGTAGTTTCCCCACGCGCCAACCGCCATCTGAAGATGGTACAGCGTAGTCGCGGACTCGGTCACCGCGTAGCCATAGGTGTCTGCCACAGGACGAAAACGTTCGACGTCCAAGGGATAATCCTGAACGATCGTGTCTTGCGCAGACGCAAGCGTACACAACGCGAGAAGAGTCCACATCACGACCGCTCCTCCCGTCGCACGAGGCCCGTGAGTCCGATGAGCCAGATCGACGTGAAGGCAAACAGTGAGCCCTCAGAGGTACAACCCCCTCCGCCTCGAAACTCGGCTTGGTACAGCAAATCATCACAGGTTTCGTCTACGAACCCGTCACAATCGTTGTCGGCTCGGTCGCCACACTGCTCCGTCGCGCCGGGGTAGCTCTCCCCATCCTCGTCATCGCAGTCACCCATCGCGACCGTAAAACCGTCAGCATCTGCATCCACAGGCACACCGGTGTCTGTAGCCACCGCCCACGCTGGCGAGCCGCAGAGGCCTCCGGAAATCAGCACTAAACCCATCAGATAGGTACGCATGAACCCTACTTATTGCCAGGTGAATAGTCGATGCTCGCGTGATGCTCTAGACCACGCTCAACCTTGTAGACGTTGTCCGACAGGGTGTCGTCGTTGATCATGATGTCGATCGTCCCGTGCTCAGGGGCGAGGAAGGTGGTCTGCAGGCCAACGGGTCCCACCACTTCTGCACCCGACTCTCCGCGAAATCTGTACACAACCATACCTTGGGTACACCCAGGTTCTTTGCAAGGAACGTTGCCCGTTGGGACATCCGAGGAGCCCGCACCGTTCATCCAAGGCCCTTTCGTGGCCAACCGATAATAGTCGATCGACGAGATCGTGACCTTGATGGCGTCGCCCTTGCAGATCTTGGCTGGGTTTTGCCACTCGTTGTTGATGCTCAAGTAGTTGTACATGGTCACCGAAAAGTTCGGCCAAGCGCACTCGCCCACCGTGAGCTCCCCGTTCAACCCATCGATCCAAGAGCTCCAAGCCGCGGTGCCCTTGCCGCCCATCGCTTCCTTGCAATACGTCAGGTTGTCGTTTGCGACCTGCTCGATGCGTTCGGGCTTGGCGAGCAACGCCGTCTCAAGGTTGACCACGCTGACGTCCTCAAACAATACGCCGTCGCCGCGACCACCTTGCCACTGAGACATCAACTCATCTCGGGTCGTCATCCACGCGATACGGCGTGTTCCGACACCCATCTCCTCGAAGTTGGGGGGATGGTAGCACGCACCCATGTCGCCTTCCGCTTGATGCCAACCAACAACGGCGGCCGCTGGTTCGTTCTTCTTCTTCTTCTTTCCAGCCATCGCCGGAGAAGACCACACCAACGCGACCAATGACACCAAACCAAGGATTTTCATGAATTCCCCCCGCTTTAAAGACCTCTAGGTCTTGCTTGTATCCTACCCGACGCAAAACACACGAAGCCGACGCACTCATCCTGTGAGCACGTCGGCCTGTATGAGCACACAATCAAAACCTCACTCAAGGAGTGAGGCTCCGTTGAGTGACTTAGAGTGCCTGTGTCAGCGTGTACGCGATGACAAGCGTAAAGAGCACGAGGGACTCGATGAACGCCATACCAACGTAGAACGGACCGTTCAGGAGGGGAGCTGCGCCAGGGTTACGAGAGACGCTCTCGTACATTGCGCGTGCTGCCATACCCTGACCGAGCGCGCCACCGAGGACAGCAAAGCCCATCGCGAGGCCAGCGCCAAGACCGATCATGCCGGTACCACCGCTCTCTCCGTCCGCAGCGAGTGCTTCGGGGCAGAACAGTACCATGGCTGTCATAGCTGTAAACGTAAGAATCCACTTTTGCATTGTCGTTCCTCCTCTTCCAAAAATGGAAGGTAAACTATCCTAGTGTGCGTGGTCGTGGTGGGGTACCGACAGACCGATATAGATGGTGGTCAAAAGACTAAAGATAAACGCTTGAATGGTCGAAACCATACAGGCCAAGAGCATCAGCGCAACAGGAAACACATAATCGAGCATGCCGCTCATGATGACGAAGACTTGGTGATCTCCGAACATGTTTCCTGTCAGACGAATGGTCAGTGATGCGGGGCGTACGAACAACGAGATGAGCTCGATCACGAACAGCAGCGGAGCCATCCAGATCACCGGACCCATCAAGTGCTTGACGTAGCCGACTGGATCGCGGGAGAGCCCGACATAGTTGAAGGCGAGGAAGCTGATCACAGCCATGCCCACGTTCGTGTTGATGTAGTCGGTTGGAGGGAGCATGCCCGGCACGATGGCGCACAGGTTGCAACACAAAATATAGAAGAAGATCGCCGAGATGAGCGGGAAGAAGCGTCGCACATCCTCTTTGTCGAGCATATCGCCCATGAAGCCTTTGACGAAACCCGTCAAGAGCTCGCCAAACACGAGAAAGGACATCGAGTTTCCGGTCATGTAGCGCTCAAGTCCATCTCGACGCTTCGCGCGCTCGAGGGCGATGCGACCGAGAACGCAGAAGCCCAAGATCATGGCGCAGACGAAGCCCGTCACCACATAGACGTATGAATGACTTGGATCAAAGCCCACGAGCGATCCGTCATCCACCTGAGGTATTAGGTGAAACCAGGAAAATCCGGCTGCGATCATGAGGCCCCCAACGTGTCTACCGACCCCGTGGATCGCCGAGCCAAACGAACGCCTGACGTCAGCACCCCCAACAAGGGCGGAAGCCATCCTATCACCAGAGTGGCCGGAGATACAACCAAAAGAAACAATCCTGCCAAAACGATGGTTAAAAGCATCTTTACAGAGACAAAAAAACCAACAAAGCCTTGCGGCTCTTCATTTGAGAGCCGTTTGAGGTGCTCTGAGAGCAGTTTTTGATGCGCAAACATGTTCAAACACGACACCACACCGACCGAAAAGACCTCCAAGGCCTGAGCTCCACCGGACCACCACGCGCTGGCCAGCACAAGTACGACCAACCATGCAAGCGCGTGCCTAAACATCTGAGTCCACCGAAGGCTTGGGCGTCACATGTTGAATCAGTCGCCACATTCCGGCGCCAAAGCCAGCGAACACACCGGTCGCCATCCCGACCGGTTCAGTACCCAACCGTCTATCGGCCTCGCTTCCCATCCAGAGTCCTGCGAGCACCATGAAGGCCAGCTGCGTAACGACCGCAGCCAACACCGCGGCCGACCGCAAGGAGGACGCGTTCACCGTGCGCTCTACAGGGTCCGACACCTCAAGCACACGCCGACGCGACGGCTTGGCAGAGCACCGAACCTACACGCTCCACGTCTTCGTCGGTGAGTCCCAGTTGTAGAAAAACGGCCTCATATTGGGACGGCGGGAGATAGACGCCTGCACGAAGCGCCTCCCAAAAATATGCCGAGAAACGTGTCATATTGCACGCCGACACCTCTTCGAAACACGTCGGCTCGGTGGACCGGAAGAAGATCGTAAACATCCCACCGAGGCGGGTCATGCTGCAACCATATTCTGCCAATGTCGGCGCGAGCATCTCTTCTAGGCGCTCCCCGATCGCGTTGAGTCGCTCATACGAATCCGGCGTCAGATCGCCCATCGCAGCCAAGCCCGCCGCGACCGCAACCGGGTTCCCCGACAGCGTACCGGCTTGATACACATTCCCTACAGGAGCCAAGTGCTTCATGTACTCGGCGCGGCCTCCGAAGGCCGCCAGAGGAAAGCCCCCACCGACCACTTTGCCAAGACAGGTCAAGTCGGCGTGCACCCCATAGTGCCCCTGAGCGCCACCATAGCCAACGCGAAAACCGGTCATGACTTCATCGCAGATCAACAACGCACCGTACTGGTCACACAGCGCGCGCAGACCTTCAAGATAGCCGTCCTTGGGCATCACACAGCCCATATTTCCACACACCGGTTCAAACAGCACCGCGGCGATCTGCTCTGGGTGGTCTTGGAACGCCGCCTCGATCGATGTGAGGTCATTGAAGGGCACCACGACGGTGTTCGCAGCCACGACATCCGGGACGCCTGGAGAGCCGGGCAGAGCGAACGTAGCGACGCCTGAGCCTGCTTTGACCAACACGGCGTCGTGGGCGCCATGGTAGCACCCGTCCATCTTGATCAGCTTGTCGCGGCCGGTGACACCTCGCGCCAAACGGACGGCGTGCATGGTCGCTTCCGTGCCGCTGCTCACCAGCCGAACCATATCCATGCCAGGTACGCGCTCACAGATCATCTCCGCCAGCTCGACCTCCGCCATCGTAGGCGCGCCATAGCTCGACCCCTGCGCCACCGCGTGCGTCACCGCCTCGACGACGGGCGGGTAGGCGTGACCATGGATGATCGCGCCCCAAGAAGACACCAAATCGATGTATCGGTTGCCCTCCACATCTTCGATGTACGCGCCCTCTGCGCGCGCGATAAACTTGGGTGTTCCACCCACACCGCCAAACGCGCGCACCGGGGAGTTTACACCACCCGGAATGACACGTTTCGCACGGGAAAGCATTTCATCAGAGCGCATACATCCTCCTGATGCACTATTCTTCGGAAGTCTCTTCTTCGTCTTCCAGAAGCTTGGCCATGTCTACAATACGCTCGTTTTTGTGGAGACGCATCAGACGCACACCTTTCGTGACACGCCCTTGAACGCGCACGCCGCCGACGCCGATTCGAATCACGCGACCGGTGTTGGTCACGAGCATGATTTGATGATCACTCGACGCCTTGAGCGCACCGACGACCTCGCCGGTCGCGTCGCTTGTTCGGAAGGATAAGAGACCTTTTCCGTTTCGGCGCTGTGAGCGATATTGTTCATACGCCGTTCTCTTTCCGTAACCGAGGGACGTCACTGTAAGCAGTGCCATATCCCCCGCAGAGAGGCCGGATGCGTCCATCTCTTCATCTTCTGAGAGGACCTCTTCGATCTCCACATCTTCGTCGTCAAGCGAGATGCCGCTGCCTGGGATCGTGACCGCGTCGACGACCACATCGTCTTTGCGAAGCCGCATACCGCGGTTACCTCTCGCGCTTCGGCCATACTCTGGGACCTCCGTCCAAGGGAAGCGAATGCACAGCCCACCCTTGGAGAGCAGCATCACGTCGACCTCTTCCGCGTGAGGCACCACACGAACCCGCATCAGCTCGTCACCATCGGCCACACCGCAAGCGATCATGCCGCCCGTACGCAGGTTCTTGTATGCCTGCATCACGGTGCGCTTGATGATGCCCTGACGGCTGACGAACATCAAGCTGACCTCGTCGGTGTTGATCTCTCGGACGCTTACGACCGCCGCGATCTTCTCATCGCCGTCTACTGGCACAAGGTTGATGATCGGACGCCCCTTCGCCCCACGCCCCGACTCGGGGACCTGGTACACCGGCAGCGGATAGACCTTACCTGAGGTCGTAAAGACCAACAAGGTGTCGTGCGTGTTCGCGATAAAGAGCGACGTCACGAAGTCCTCGTTTCGGGTGTTCATGCCCTTCTTGCCCATGCCACCACGACGCTGCATCTGCCACTCGTCAGGACTGCAGCGCTTGATGTAGCCCAAGTGTGACAGCGTCACGACATGGTCCTCTTCGGCCACAAGGTCATGAATGGTCAGCTCGGCACGCGCATCCACGATCCGCGTCCGACGCTCGTCTGAGTATGCGTCGCGGACGAGGATCAGCTCCTCTGTCACCACACCCATCAACACGTTCTCATCCGCCAGAATGCCACGGAAGTACGTGATCTTCTCTTGAAGCTCGTTGTACTCCTCATCGATCTTGAGGCGCTGCATTCCAGTCAAACGTTGAAGCTGCAGCTCGAGAATCGCTTGCGCTTGAACCTCAGTGAACGCAAAATTCTCCATCAGTCCCGTGCGCGCTTCGGCGGTGCTGTGACTCGCACGAATCAGCGCGATGACCTCGTCAAGGTGATCTAGCGCCTTGCGATAGCCTTCGAGGATGTGCGCCCGCTCTTCCGCTTTGCGGAGGTTGTAGCGGGTCCTACGAACCACCACTTCGCGGCGGTGCGCCACATAGTGTTGGATCATCTCTTTGAGCGAGAGGACGCGAGGTTGGTTGTTCACGATCGCCAACATGTTGGCGCCAAACGTCATCTGTAGCGAGGTGCTCTTGTACAAATGGTTGAGGACAACCTCTTCGAACACGTCGTACTTCAGCTCGATGACGACGCGCATGCCTTGTCGGTCGGACTCATCGCGCAGCGCATGGATGCCTTCAAGGCGCTTATCTTTGACGAGATCTGCCACTTGTTGAATGAGCCGCGCCTTGTTGACCTGAAACGGGATCTCGGTGATCACGATGGCGGTACGACCGTTCGAGAGCGTCTCAAAGTCGGCTTGGCCTCGAACCACGATCCGGCCGCGGCCGGTCTCATAGGCCGAGCGGATGCCGGAGCGACCGTAGATGGTTCCAGCGGTTGGAAAGTCAGGTCCTGGAACGATCTCGATGAGCTCGTCGAGGGTAAGCTCAGGGTTTTGAATGACCGCGATGCAGGCGTTGACGATCTCGCGAAGGTTGTGAGGCGGGATCTTGGTCGCCATACCGACCGCGATACCGTCCGCGCCATTGACCAACAGGTTCGGGAACTGCGCAGGCAAGACATCAGGCTCTTCGTGTTCGCCATCAAAGTTGGCCGAGAAGGAGACCGTCTCTTTGTCGATGTCTGCCAGAAGCTCTTCGGCGAGCTTCGTCATCTTGCACTCGGTGTAACGATAGGCCGCCGCGGGGTCGCCATCGACGCTACCGAAGTTGCCTTGTCCGTCTACAAGCATATTCCGGAGGTTCCACGGCTGTGCCATACGAACCAACGCGTCGTAGACCGCGCTATCACCGTGAGGGTGGTACTTCTTGAGCACCTCACCGACAACACCCGCACACTTGGAGTACTTCTTGTTGTGAAGGTTGCCTTCTCGATACATCGCGTACAGAATGCGACGATGTACGGGCTTGAGGCCGTCTCGAACGTCGGGGAGCGCGCGACCGATGATGACCGACATGGAGTAATCCATGTACGAATTCTTCATCTCGTCTTCGATGCGAATCGGGATGATGTTCTTGGCTACATTGTCCATGGCGAACTCGCTAAAAATCTGGGGTAGATCGGATGACGATCTTTAACCCAAAAAACGCTTCGGACGGTCGTTGCAGCCGCTTTTTTTTAATGTCAGGCGTCCCCTGAAACGTGTACGGCAGGCTGAACAAAATCATCGCCCAGCACGACGAGCCCCTGCAAGTCGTTCACAGCCTCCTCTTGTCGCTCAATCTCTTTGTAGAACGCCAGTTTTTTGGATGCGCTTCTCGCTCTATCTCGAAACACTTGCTCGGATTGTGCGTACGCGCGACGCGTTTCGTGTGACCGCTCAAGACGCGCTTCAAACAAAGCGATCGATCCTTCCGGCGCGTCCGGCTGCTGTTGCTCGAGCCGACGACACACCGCGCTCGCTGTTTGTGGAGGCACATCGTGAACGACGTGGCATTGATTGAGCACCAACCCTCCGCGTCGAAAGCCTCGGTGACCAAGCTCCGCTTGGAAGAACTCCGCGACTTGCAGGCTCGCTTCGTTGGGCGCACAGACCGTAACGAACTGCGTGGTGGAGGAAGAGAAGAGCTCTTGGACCCGCTTATGACGCTTTACGAAACCTTCGTAGAGGTTCCCAAAATCTTGGAAGAAGAC
>Ga0315320_10001935_pt1 | contig 17202 bp, 10 predicted proteins | sample M140m21515metaG_FD_203458 | JGI IMG/M metagenome (GOLD analysis project Ga0315320, IMG submission 203458) | Ammonia-oxidizing marine archaeal communities from Monterey Bay, California, United States - M1 40m 21515 | ecosystem: Environmental > Aquatic > Marine > Coastal | place: USA: California... | reverse complement strand
TGACGTTGCTGATGAAGTACTTCGTAAAGACCCAAGCAACACAGAAGCCAAAGCCATTAAGGGAGCCGCTCAACGTGGGCCAATCACGACTGAAATTGCGTTGATTCAGGATACGCAACCAGCACCACCTGCTGCAGATGGAAATGCACTTGTCCTTGATGGTTCAAGTGATCTCGACACAAATCTGGAAGACTCACCAAGCTTTTTAGACAATGTGGAGAACGAACGTAAGGTGCTGGCAGGAAAACTACAGGCTGTTGTCGAAAACGGCCTGGAACAAGCTCGTGATCTCATGGGACGTTCGCCAGAGAAAGCTATTCAGGAATTAAAACTCTTGCTCGAGCAAGTGGATAGTGCGACGGACGTTGCTGGGGACATTCGTCAACAACTGCGTAAACAGATTGAAGACGCAATTCGTGAAACAGGTGCTCGTCAGGTCGATGTCGACGAACAGAAGATGCTGGCTCAGAGCCGCGAAGCGAACTCTCAGCGACTAAGAAACCTGGCAGACGAAACTGCTCGTAAGCAGGAACTGATCACCAGCCTGATGGAGAAATTCAATGTGCTACTCGATGAAGCAGCTCTGGAAGATGATCGTAAGCGAGTCGATGAAGGTGAACGTTACCTTACCGCAGATGCTGAAATCGCAATGCCAATCCGTGTTCTATTGCCGTACGACGGAACACCAACGACCGCAGTTTGGAAAGCGCGTATCCTGCGTCAGTACAAAGGGCTAGAGAAATTCCGGGATTTACGTCACAAGAACTTTGCGGATGTGATGTACGAGAATGACGAAGCTCTGATTCCCTTCCCGGGCGGTGATTCACCCATTCGTTATCCGGAAGCCGAGTTCTGGCATCGTATTACTGTAGAACGTCGTAAATACGTAACCGACCAGGGGAATAACCCTGCTGAGCAAAAGATCGTGGATGCTCTGGATGAAGAAACCGTGATGCTTTTCTTTGACCAGCCATTGAATGAGGTTGTTGAAAGTATCAAAACCCGTCACAGCATCCCAATGATCATTGATGATAAAGCTTTGGCGGAAGCTGGTCTGGATTCTTCCATGACAGTGAATCAGGACTTGCGTGGTATTACTCTGCGAAGTGGCCTGAAACTTACGCTTAATAGCGTCGGCCTGACCTACGTGATCAACGACGAAGTGTTAAAAATCACTACGCCTGAAGCTGCTGAAAATGAACTTATCATTCGTACCTACGAAGTCGGTGACCTTGTGATGCCTATTATGTCCGGAGGCGGTGGCATGATGGGTGGCGGTATGGGTATGGGCGGCGGCGGCGGTATGGGTATGGGCGGCGGCGGCGGCGGTATGGGTATGGGCGGCGGCATGGGTGGCGGCGGTATGGGCATGGGTGGCGGCGGTGGCGGCTTTCAGGTTGTCGATGACCAACTCATTTTGGGTACCAAAGCTGCAACGAACGCTCAACCACAGGATCAACCGGAGCCAGTTGTTCAGGAAGCGAAAGAAGTTGAAGTACCAGAAGTAATCAAAAAGCAACTGAATAAACTGGAAGTGACTGTTCAGGCTGGCGAGTCATTAGACGTGGCCTGGGATCGATACTTTGCCTCGAAAATAGATCTGGATGCTGATAATAAGCTTAACCATGATCAACAGGTTCGGTACACAGTACAGCTTCACATGTTACAGGCACAGCGGCTTCATCAGGCAGACAAAAGCGAAAAAGCCAAATCCTTGGTCGACGAATCAATTGCGATCATGCTGGCCGCTATTCGAAATGAACAATCACAGTTTTGGATGTATGAAGGACTTGGCCTAGCAATGCAGGCTAACCATGCTCCAATTGAAGACGTTGAACGCGCGTTGATGTCGGCGGTCGACTACAGTAATGATGAAGAGTCGCTTCTTGCTGCCGGCATTTATATGTCCGAAGTCGGCTTGCATGAAAGAGCTCTCAAAGTTCTGCGTGATGTTTCCGAAGTAAATCCATACCGTCCGGAGCCTTATGTTCGTGGTTTGGCGTTAGCTAAAAGGCTCGGTGATCTGGAATCACTTCAATGGGCTTCGGCTGGCGTCTTGGGGCAGGCATGGACCAACGAACAACGTAATGTTGAGTTTGATGCTCAGCGTACTGCAGAAGCGGTGATGTTGCAATTGAAGCAAGCAGGTTTGCTGGACCAGGCTAAGTCGTTTGGTGAAACACTGAATGCAGCGACACATCGTGATTGTCGTGTCGTAGTGAGTTGGACTGGAAATGCTGATATCGATTTGTTCGTACAGGAACCAACCGGAACGATCTGCTCATTGCAAAATGAACGAACGACCTCCGGTGGTGTTCTCCTTGGGGATAAGTTTTCGATTGCGGGTCAACAACCAGTCAACGGTTACAGTGAATCTTATATTTGTCCTAAGGCCTTTAAGGGTGAATATCGCCTGTTGATTCGCCGGGTTTGGGGGAACGTCACAGCAGGTAAAGTTACCGTTGATATTTTCACCGATAACGATGAAAAGCCTCATATTCGTGAACAACTTGAATTAGACCAGACCGGTGCAGTAGTGATCTTTGATGTCTTACACGGTCGACGTGTTGAGCCAATCGGAGCTCATCAACTAGAGAACATGCTTGAGCATCAGGAAATGGTCGGGCAGGCTCTTTTAGCCCAACAGCTTCACAGCCTATCAAGCTCAGATGCCGCTCGTGACTTTGCAATCTCACGTAAGATGGCAGCTCGTAATGGCCGGTTCTTCCTGCCCGGTCGCGGAGCGGTTGGTTACCGACCTGAAATTACGACTTTGCCAGAAGGTGCCTTTTTCTCAGCCATGGCACCCATTGTATCTCCAGACCGTCGTTATGTACGAGTGACCGTTCCTCCCATGCCTATCAAGATGGGCGTTGGTGATGTTCGTACATTTAACTTTGCCAGTGGTGAGGCTCAATCGATAGATAATAACGATCGCGGCCAGGGCAATGATCAAAACGGCCAAGGTGGTGGTAATAATAACTAAGCTATCGAGAATTTCAAAAAAACAAAGAAAAAGGCCGGACCGTTTTAGTCCGGCCTTTTTGATTGCAATTGGCACTGGCAGCTATCTCGATAATTAGCTCCTTCCAATTCTCATTAAACCGGGGGAAATATCAAGCGAAAGATCCTCTAACAAGCCAGCATTCAGGCGCTCAATAGCGATGGCTCCCATCACTGCGTTATCAGTGCATAGTTTGAACGGAGCAATGTGTAATGTAACACCTGTCGCCTGACATTCACTTTGTAAGCGTTCACGCAACACGTGATTGGCGGCGACTCCCCCACCGACGCACAACGTATTCAGCTCTGACTGCTGGAGGGCTAGCAGGGCCTTGCCGACTAGGCAGTCGACCACAGCCGCCTGAAAGCTCGCAGCCACATCGGCGATCTTCGACTCGGGAATCTGCAGCTTGCTAAAGTCCACTTGCCCCTGACCGGCGATTTCGTATCGTACGGCAGTCTTCAATCCGCTAAACGAGAAATCAAGCGAATTTTTATCCCGGAGAAATGGTCGAGGGAATTGATAAGCTTTATCGTCTCCTTTTAGAGCGACTTTTGAGATCCAGGGACCACCAGGATATGGAAGTCCCAGCATGGTGGCGACTTTATCAAATGCCTCGCCAGCCGCATCGTCGATGGTTCCACCAAGTGGAGTGAAATCGAGTGCCGTATTACACTTATAAAGATTGGAATGCCCACCACTAACGATCAAGCCAACGCAGGGAAATACATTTTTCTCAGCTGCCAGACGGCAGGCGAAGATATGGGCCTGAAGGTGATTGACGGCAACTAATGGAATTTCATGCGCCAGACACAAAGCCTTGGCCGCCACGACCCCAACAAGTAATGAGCCTGCTAATCCGGGCTCGTTGGCAACAGCAATGGCATCGAGGTCGGAAAGGCCGATGCCCGCGCGTTCGAGTGTTTCGGCAATGACAGGAAGGATTCGCTCCACATGGGCGCGAGCCGCAATTTCAGGTACAACACCATTGAATTTTTGATGTAACTCTTCCTGAGAAGCAACAATACTGCTGAGGACTTCAAATTGATCAGTAATGACAGCCGCCGCGGTTTCATCGCACGTTGATTCAATCGTGAGTATTTTCATTCGTGGTTCTATTCTGTCGGCTGACGTTTCTTGGGACGCTTAAACGGCCGTTTTGTATCGTTATTCTTTTCGGGTGGTGACGCTTCTTTTGATTCAGCGTCCGAGTTGTCTTCCACTTCAGGGATTTTAATCGTCGGAAGTGAAAGCTCGGTATAGAGATAATTCTGAGCGGTCAAAAGTTGAGTATCGATCAACTTTAAGTACTCTTTACCTTCCCGGGGGTTGTGTGTGGCTCCGTTGAGGACGATATCATAATCTCGCCGCGCCTCTCGCAGTAGACGAGTTTGTTCCTCATTAAAGGTAACTTCAAAGCCGTCGTTTGGCGAGACGCCCCATTCGTCACTTCCATCAGCAGACGGTTTATCGATATTTTTGCCACTTGGTCGGAAGTACCCTGCCGTCGTCAACTTTAGTACACTCTTACCATCCTCAAGTTCGATAAGGTTTTGAACGCTCCCTTTACCGAATGACCTCTGACCAACGATAACGGCACGTCCATGGTCCTGTAAGCAAGCTGATAGGATTTCGCTCGCACTCGCACTGAACTGATTGATGAGAATAGCCATCGGGAAATCGTCAAACGTGCCTGCGGCTTTTGCATCCCAGATTCGTTTTGGTGTGGCCCGGCCTTCGGTGCTGACAATGCGACCTTCTTTTACAAATATATCCGAAATCTGGATGGCGGCGGAAAGCAGTCCACCTGGATTATAACGAAGATCCACGATCAACCCTTTTACCCCCTTGCTTTTGAGGCTCTTCACCACATCAAGGATCTCTCCAGTTGTATGTCGCCCGAAATTGGTGACTAACAGATAGCCAATTTTATTCTTTTCATCAAGGAAGTAGTTCCAACTGTCATCCTCATTGCGTTCTGCTCCCAGTACAGATTTGACACGGATTAAACTTCGTTCGACTTCGACCGTTGCTGATTCGTTTGATGAGGGCGTGTGAAGAGCCAGTTTTACTTTACTGCCAATCTTACCCTTCAGAGCATTGACAATGTCGTTAGGACTCTTACCCTCAGTCGTTTGCTCATTAATGGATAAGATAACGTCACCTGGACGGATGCCAGCTTTGTACGCCGGACTGCCAAACATGGGAGTAATGATCGTTGGTTTGCCGTCGTCATTTCTGATACGGATTCCTATACCACCAAATTCGTTTTCAACACGTGACTTAAAGCTGTCAACATTCGATGGGGGAATATAGTTTGAATGTCTATCAAGTTTCCCCAGCATTCCCTGAATAGCTCCATTAATAAGCTCCCGACGGTCAACTTCTTTCACATAGTTTCGATCTATTTGATCGAGAGTGTCAACGAGCAATTTGATGAGTGCATAAAGTTCTTCATCCTGTTGTTGGGGCTTTTCCGATGTATCCGTGGTGGCGTCATCTTGGAGTAGTGCCTGATACGTCGCTTGAGGATAATCAGCAGCTGTTTGCCCTTGTAAGCTGTGTGTCCATCCCAACAAAAGCAGAGTGAGAAGAGCAGTAAATTTAGGAGGAGGAAGAATTCGGAGTGCCATCAGAGCAAAACCTTTTGTTGGTAGGGTATAAGGACATGCCAATTCGTGTTGGCATGAGATAGTACAATAGGATGGTTGTACCTTTGGGAAATTATAGATAAACGTCTGTTGCGGAACAATATTCAACTTTTCGCAGGTCATAAAGAGGAAGTGGTCGTCTGGACTTATGAGTGGTAAGAGTGATGTAGTGATTGCTGGTGGCGGGATTGTAGGATTAGCCACGGCTTATCAAATTACGAATAAATATCCTCACATGAAAGTCACAGTGCTTGAGAAGGAATCTTCGGTTGGGGTTCATCAGACGGGGAGTAATTCGGGTGTCATCCATTCGGGTATCTACTACAAACCGGGATCCTTAAAAGCTTTGAATTGTCGCGATGGTCGTACGATGATGGAAGAGTTTTGTAAGGAAGAAGGGGTTCCCTATGACATTTGTGGCAAAGTCATTGTGGCGGTGAATGATTCGGAAGTTGAGCGATTGATGAATATCTATCAGCGTGGCCAACAGAATGGTGTGCGTTGTGAGGTTATCGACCGCGAGCGATTAGGTGAAATAGAACCGCACACGGCAGGGATCAAAGCGATTTGGGTGCCAGAGGCTGGAATTGTGGGATACCGGGACGTTGCTATTCGCTTAGCTCAGAAACTTGAAGAACGTGGTGGTCAGGTTGTGAATGATGCTTTCGTCCGAGGTGTTCAAAAGGATAATGGCGAAGTGGTTGTGGAGACATCCGCGGGAGATTTCCACGGAGAATACATGATTAACTGCACTGGACTGTTCTGTGATCGGGTCGCAAAGAAAACGGGTGAACGTCCCAAATCGAAAGTGGTTCCGTTTCGAGGGGAATACTACGATTTAAAGCCTGAGTCATATCATTTGTGCAACAATTTGATCTACCCAGTTCCGGATCCTCGGTTTCCGTTTTTGGGAGTTCATTTTACGCGCATGATTGATGGTCGCATGGAGTGTGGGCCTAATGCCGTTCTCGCATTTGCTCGTGAGGGATACCGAAAACGAGATGTAAACCTGCGAGATTTGGCCGAAGCGTTGTCTTACAAAGGCTTCCGTAGGATGGCTGCTAAACACTGGAAAATGGGAATGGGGGAAATGTGGCGTTCCTTTAGCAAGAAGGCATTTGTTAAGGCCCTGCAGCGACTCGTTCCGATGGTGACAGAAGATGATCTTATTCGAGGGCGGGCCGGCGTAAGAGCACAATTGCTCGGAACAGATGGGGAATTGATCGATGACTTCATTATCCTGTCTTCCCCGAGAATTATAAATGTTTGTAATGCTCCCAGTCCGGCGGCCACAAGCTCTTTGAAAATCGGCAAGACGATTGTCGAACATCTTTCCAAACAGATTGAATCTTAAGCAGGCCCGTTAGATATCGCTTTGGAGTTGAGTTGCAACCCAAATAATTAGAGTTTGGATTCTAAGGATTTCAAGTTGTCCGAGACAGATGATTGGCATTTGATTGCTATAATAGGTTTTTATCATTGATGATTAATAAGCAAGGAGAATTTGATGGACGGTCCAGTCGACTTGGATATGGGCATTCCAGTTGCTCTGGTTCATGAGCTTCAAAAAATTATTGGTAGTGATGGCGTGCTAACCGCACAGTCCGATCGGATGGTTTTTGAATGTGACGGTTTTACGATTGAAAAGAGTTGCCCGGATGTTGTTGTATTTCCGACAACGACGGAACAGATAGCTACGGTCATTAAAGCTTGTAATCGCCATGAAATTCCTTTTCTGCCACGGGGAGCGGGTACCAGTCTTGCCGGCGGCACCTTAGCGGTTGGTGGTGGGGTGATGCTCGTCTTAACTCGCATGAAAGAGATTGAAGAAATTAATCTTCGTGATCGTTATGCGATTGTACAGCCGGGGGTTGTAAACATTCGACTTACTCAGGCTTTGGCCGGTACGGGTTATCATTACGCTCCGGATCCTTCCAGTCAGGGTGCTTGTACAATTGGAGGAAATGTTGCGACTAATTCCGGTGGTCCACATACTTTGAAGTATGGTGTGACAGTGAACCATGTACTCGGAGTGGAGGCTGTTAGCGCCGATGGTGAAATCTTTCGGCTAGGGGGCCCAAATGCAGATCCTGCCGGACTCGATTTAGCCGGAGTGATGGTCGGCAGTGAAGGGACTTTGGCTGTCGTAACTCGTGTCTGGGTGCGTCTGACACGAAACCCGGAAGGCGTTCGTACGATGCTGGGGGTTTTTGATAGTGTTGATGATGCCACGAACGCAATTAGTGCCATTATTGGTGCCGGAATCATTCCAGCAGCACTTGAAATGGTAGACCATGACATTATGGTGGCACTGGAAGAAGCCTTTCAGTTTGGTTTTCCGCTTGATGCGGAAGCCATTTTAATTATCGAAGTCGATGGTATCGAAGCCGGGTTGGATACCCAGCGAGATCAGATTATCGAGATTTGTAAAAGCGTAGGTGCTCGCGAAGTACGGCAAGCTGAGAACGAACAGCATCGTCAACAATTATGGAAAGCCAGAAAACAGGCCTTTGGCGCGATTGGGCGTCTGGCTTCTAGTTTAGTAACACAGGATGGGGTTGTTCCGCGGACTCAAATTCCTCAGATGTATAAAACGATCATGGCGATTGGCAGGAAGTATGACATTCAAATTGTGAATGTTTTCCATGCTGGTGATGGTAATATTCATCCGGTTATGTTGTTCGATGAACGTGATCCCTCTCAAACCCAAAGAGTGTTGGAGGCAGGGGGGGAAATTCTGCAGGCCTGTTTAGATGCTGGTGGAAGTGTGACAGGTGAACACGGTATCGGGGTCGAGAAAGTAAAGTTTATGAAACAAATGTTTTCGGAAGAGGATCTGGACGTGATGGCTGCATTGCGAAAGGCATTTAATCCGAACAATCGACTTAGTCCCGATAAAATGCTACCTACAGCCGGAGCCTGTGGAATGGAACGCAAAGCTCCTAGTAAGATGGTAGCGATGTAGTGAAGCAGTAGCGTCTATGAACCATGAGATAAGAAGAAACCCAAGTGACAGATTCAACTTACCAATTACCGATCACTCAGAGGCTGGAGCCAACAACGGTTGCTGAATTGGCTGGATTGGTGCAACAGGCACACGATCAGGAAATAGCAGTTTATCCACTTGGAGGTCAAACAGCCATTCACTATGGTTTGGCTGCCAAGAACGATGGTTGGGGTATGTCCACCACCAAATTGAACAATATTGTTGACTTCCCGGTGAAAGATCTAACAATCACCGTGGAAACTGGCATAACGATGCAAACCTTGAACGATGCATTGGCTAAAGAAGGCCTGATGCTGCCGCTTGACGTACCGCAGCAATCGCACGCAACACTTGGCGGAGTCATTTCCACTAATACGAATGGAGCTCGGCGTTTTGGTTTTGGTACTGTGCGAGACTATGTGATCGGTATTGAAGCGGTCAATGGTAAAGGTCAGGTTTTTCATGGTGGCGGCCGGGTTGTTAAAAACGTTGCGGGCTATGACTTCTGTAAACTGTTAACCGGTTCTGTAGGAACACTGGGGATCATTACCCAGACTACCGTGAAGCTCAAGCCAATGCCTGAAGAGTCCGTGACGGTTGTTGTGGGAGTCGAGCATGCGGATATAGCGGAGGCGTGCGTTGCGATGTTGTTGGAATCGCCGACGGTCCCTTCGGCCATTGAGCTACTTTATGGTAATGCATGGAATGAACTGACAGGTAACTTCAAAGACAATCTGACCCTGGTTGTTCAATTGAGCGGTACGGCTGTAGAGACAGCTTGGGGACAACGTCGACTGATTGATGACCTGAAGAATCAGGGGGCTCCGGGAGCCTCCGTTCTGAGCAGTGAAACTCATTTTGAGTTATGGCAACAGATTCAGGAATTCCCGGCTGAAGAACGTGAATTAACCATCCAAGTGAAAACGGTTTCCAGCGGCGCAGTCCCGGTGATTGAAACATGTCGCGCATTGGATCCGAGTTGTACGATCCAGTCGGACGCCGGTAATGGCGTGGTTACCGTTGGGTTTGATGAAATACCTGACCGAGGTATTTCAGGAATTGTTATTACTGAACTTGGTCCACTGGCGACGACTTATCATGGTCACGTTGAAACATTACGCTGTTCAAACCCAGAGAATTTGACGTTAGGTACCATGTGGGGCCATTTAGCAGCCCCCGAATGGCTGCATAATCGTATTAAAGAGCAATTTGATCCTCGAGGAATTCTAAATCCCGGGAGGTTTGTATATCAATGAGTGAACTATCAACACTAGGGGAAGCAACAGTTTCTGAGCGAGTCGAGAATCCGCTACCTGTGAAATCGTTTAATCCGGGTGAGAAGATTGACTATGAGTATTTTCTAGACTGTGTTCATTGCGGTTTGTGTACTCAGGCATGCCCCACGTATGTCATGACAGGCAATGAAAACGATTCTCCTCGCGGACGCATTTACCTTATGCGAGCTGTTACCGATGGCCGTGTGGATCTCAATAAAAACGTAAGACGGCATTTGGAGTTATGTCTTGATTGTCGTAGTTGTGAAACGGCTTGCCCTTCCGGAGTTCAGTATGGTCGTCTCATTGAACCCTTCCGTTTGGAAATGGAAAAGGACGTCGATAGTGAGACGAAGACGAACGATTGGTTTCATAAGTTTATTCTCTTCGGCCTCTTCCCACATCCCAAGCGATTACGAAAGGCATTGAGCTTTGCCCGACTCGCCCAAACATTAAAACTTGACTCGTTGATGTTAGCTACCGGGCTATGGAGACTTTTGCCACCGAGATTAGGTCGAATGGCTACCTTGCTTCCCAAGCTTCGTCGGGCAGATGGGAAATTGGAACACGTCATGCCTGCGATTGGAAAGCGACGCGCTCGCGTCGCTCTATTTACAGGTTGTGTGCAGAGTGAAGTCTTTGCCCAAACCAATTATGCCACCGCGCATGTGCTTCAACAAAATGGATGCGATGTGATTATTCCGGAAAGTCAGGGGTGTTGTGGAGCGATTCATTATCACACGGGTAGTGAAGAGCCTGCGATCGAGATGGCTGCGAATAATCTAAAAGCATTTGATCGGGATGACATTGACGCCATCATTATCAATGTTGCGGGGTGTGGTTCCATGTTGAAAGACTACGCTCATCTCTGGAATGACGAGGAAACAGCGGAAGCTCGCAGTGGATTCGCGTCAAAAGTTAAGGATGTCCATGAGTTTCTTGACGAGTTAGGATTCATCCCGCCGAAAGCTCCGCTCGATGTCAAAGTGACTTATCATGATGCTTGTCATTTAGCTCATGCTCAGAAAGTACGTCAGCAGCCACGGAATATTATTGGTCAGATACCTGGGGTTGAATTAGTCGACCTTCCTGAAAGTGACATGTGTTGTGGTGCTGCGGGAACTTACAACCTGACCGAAACAGAAATGGCGGATCAGCTGAGTAACCGGAAATTAGGGAATATTAGAGAAACTGGTGCTAGTATTGTGCTGACGGCCAATTCCGGCTGTTTAATGCAGATTGACCGCGAACGTCGGGTACAGGATCAAAGCGTGCGGGTGATGCATCCAATGGATCTGATTTATTGCGCTTACAAACATAAATCGCCGTTTGATTATTGCTAGAGAGAGCGAGCGGTATGATGTGATGCGTATCGTTGACTGCATGCAAAAGGCGTGAACAGTAAAACTACCCACGCCTTTTAATGATTTAAGCTACGCTCAAATGAAATGGCAATTAACCGTCAGATGAGTTTTCGCCTTCGCCTTCTGTACCTGGATCTTCAGGTGTTTCTGTTGACTCGTCCATCCCACTCGAAACGTTATCTGCATTGGGATCAGCAGGTACTTCAGCTTTCTGTTCGCCACATCCAGCGATGACTACGCTGAATACGAATAGCATCATAAGGAATGCTTTTTTCATGATTATATTTCCTAAATAGTAAAGAGGTCGTACGAAGACTACTATCTGCAGCCGGCATACATTCCCGCTGCATCGAGCCTCCATTCTAGTAAGAAAGCTATTCGTCAACAAGGTTGGCTCGTTCGACTTCTTCCTGCTGACGTTTAGCGTTATTCAGTTTTTTAACAAATTCGTCGGCTAGGACACCAATCATGATGACAACGCCGATAATGGCGAATTCCAGCGAGGTTGGAATTTTGAGCAGTGTGATTGAGTTGTATAGGACTCTCATCACAGCAGCACCAATCACCACTCCCGCGATACTACCTTCCCCTCCACGTAGGCTACAACCTCCAAGGACAGCGGCAGCAATTGCATAGAGTTCGTAGAAATTCCCATGATTAGCCGGCTGGATGGAGTTGCCGTCTAAAGCAAATAGAATGCCGCCGATGGCAGTGCAAAAGGCACAGATGACATAAGCCAGAATGATCATTCTGTCCGTGTTAATGCCACTTAGACGGGCCGCAGATTCATTATTCCCCAAAGCAAGTAAGTATCGCCCATAGATAGTCTTATTGAGGAAAATTGCGGCTGCCGTAGAAATGGTGGCTAAGAATACCATCGGCATTGGAACTAGTGTTCGGCAAATTGGAGTTTGGCTCACCAACCAACATAGGCTCAAAATACAAGTAATCGACAGAAGACCTCGATACTCCGGTAAGGAGCGATAGACGCCTTTAAGAAATCGGTCTACACCCGCAATAAAGATACCTAGTGTGATAATGACTTCTGTGATGGCCAATAATCCTACATCTTTTCTTTCTTCAAATAAGCTGCTGACATAACTGGAAGCCCACAGAGTTAATGTGGCTCCTGAAATTAGCAAACCAAGTGCGAGTAAAGCTGCATTGGTATCTCTCTTTAGAAAAATAAGTGCAAGGCTCACGGCCAAAGGAATGGCGAAATACCCAACGTAGTTCAGCAGGATTTCGGGCATGAACTGGCTGGGGCGTCTACCAGGTTTGTCTGCATCAAATTTAGAAATGTCGAGCTTTGTGGCATCACGTTTACTCATAATGTTTACTGACGTCCCTTGGCTCAGTTGCAGAACCTGAGCTTCAGAGACATTCGTGAATCGGCTCACGCCACTGACGGCTATGCAAATGCTAATCACAGCACCGATTATCCAGTTCAGTGGATTTCCTTCCGTTTTCCGCAGTATCAGTACGGTTTTGTAGATGCAAAACAGGGTAACTGCGATACCTAAAACAATGAGTACAGTGGCTGTCGCGAACGGCTTGCCTGTTGCTAGCAAACGGAGGGAATCGTTGTATTGTTTACCAAATCCACCGGTCGAGTCGCCCGTGATCCACCGGGCTACACCACGATAAATCAGCAAACCGCAAAGCGTTACCACAAACGGTTGTAAGTGAGCTTTCGTGATCAATAATCCGTGAACGAATCCGAGCAGAATAGAGACCCCCAAAACGATAAGCAATGTTGGAACAATCCCGAGTTCGTTATCAATAAGAGTAATGGTCATCAGGCAGCCGATCAGACCGATCATAGATCCAATGGACAGGTCGATCCCTCCCGTGATGATAACAAATGCCACTCCAATACCGATGATTCCAAACAGAGACGTTCGCACCATCAGGTTTTGTAAGTTAAATGGAATTACAAAACTGCCACCGCTAAGGATATTCGTAGCGATACAGGCAAATACCAGTAGCATCAGAATTCCCATGATCTTATTCATTCGATGACACCTTCGTAATTAGAGGATTTAAACTTGTGCAATGGATTTAGTGTTGAACACCGCCGGTGGCCAGATGCATGATGGATTCTTCGGCCAAATCTTCCCGGCGTAATTCACCGGTTATTTTGCCTTCGTGCATGACGATCGTTCGATCTGACATGCCAATGATTTCTTCCAGTTCACTGGAAACAAACAAGACTGCCATGCCCTGTGAGGCAAGCTCTTCCATCAATTGATAGATTTCCTGTTTGGCACCGATGTCAATGCCACGGGTTGGTTCGTCCAGAAGCAATAGTGTAGGTGAAGTGGCAAGCCATTTGCCAAGCACGACCTTTTGTTGGTTTCCACCAGAAAGAAACCCAGCGGTTTGATCGGCATGGGGAGTTTTAGTACTTAGCCTTGCGATCATCTCGTCAGTGTCCTGCGCTTCTCGTTCGGCATTTCTAAAAATGCCGTTAATGGAGTGAGCTTTTAGGGAAGCCATGCTTGTGTTCTCTTTGACACTCATTTGAAGTACCAAGCCCTGACCTTTGCGATCTTCCGGAACAAGTGCTAACCCGAGAGCAATGGCATCGCTTGGAGAATTGAGCTCGACTTGCTGACCCGCAACTGCAATGGTTCCTGAGATTGCCGGAGCCACTCCAAACAAGGCATCTAGTAATTCAGTGCGACCTGCTCCAACGAGTCCGGAAATACCAACGATCTCACCTTCATGAACCTTAAAAGATAATTCGTGCTCTGGGTTCGCCTGAGTTCTCAGATTGGAGACTTCGAGGATGACATCGCCGATCGGATTCGGTTCGTGTGAATAGTATTGCGAAATATCACGCCCGACCATGCGTTTCACCATGGCATCATGCGTAATTTCCTCTCCGCACAGGTCACCTGCATATTGTCCATCACGGAAGACGGTTACGCGATCGGAAAGCATTTTGACTTCTCCTAATCGGTGGGAAATGTAGATAATACTCACACCGCGTTCGCGTAACTCTGCGATCACTTCAAATAGTCGCTCGGATTCACCGGCACTTAGGCTGGATGTAGGTTCATCCATAATGAGGATGCGAGCATCAATGCTAAGTGCCTTGGCGATTTCGACAAGTTGCTGCTGGCCGATCGACAGATCTCCGGCAAGCGTCTCTGAATCGATTTTTAAGCCTACCATGTCCAGGAATCGCTGAGCTTCACAACGAATCGTCGCTTTGTCAATAAAGCCGGCTTTAGCTGGTTCCCGACCGAGAAAAATATTCGCAGCAATACTGAGATTTTCACTTAGATTGAGTTCTTGATGAATTAGCGCGATTCCGTGATGCTGAGCTGTTTTCACGCTGTCCATGCGGACGGTTTCCCCAAAAACCTCTACGGTACCTTCATCTTGAAGTTGTACTCCGGCAAGAATCTTCATCAAAGTGCTTTTACCAGCCCCGTTCTCTCCAATCAGTGCCAGAAACTCTCCTTCGTGCAATTCCAATTTGACGTTGTTCAATGCCACCACGCCTGGAAAGCGTTTCGTAAGATTTTGAACGTGAAGGATGAGCTTTTGCTGCAACATGTTGTTCTCAAATCAAAAAAAACTGGGGACTGTATTCAACACTGAAAGACAGTCCCCAGTTGGATTTCGATAATAATGATCGTTGGGGTCTTACTCTGCTGAATCGCTTCCTGCATCAGCATCGTTTTCGCCGGTCAATTTTTTCAACTCGTCCCAGAACTCCTGCACATTGTTATTCATAATCTTACGTGCTGGAATGTCAATGAAGTCCTCATGGTCAGAAATGTCCTTCACACCGGTAGCGTGCTCAGCCAGTACTTTCACTGATTGATAGCCGTATTGATAAGGGTTCTGAACCACGGTGCCGTAGCAAGTCCCATCGACAATCGCCTGTAGAGTTTGAGCATCTTCATCGAAGCCAATCACGTGAACTTCATTCAGTTTGTCCGCTGAAGTCAAAGCTTCTAAAATTTGCGGTGGGTTGTATGCGAACAGACCAACCATGCAGGTGATGTCCGGATAGGCAGTCAGGGTATCTTCAACGTAGGACTTACATTTGTTGGCATCAAAATCGTCGGTACGCGTGCCGAGAATTGAAAAACGATCGTTCTCGATTACTTGACCAGGTTTGTCGTAACGTTGATCGTCTTTTTCTCTTTTCATCAGGTAGTCAATTAAGCCCTGACGACGCTGACGCGCATTCACTTGTTCCAAACGACCAACAAAGATCATGATCGAAACCTGGTCAGCCACGTCTGCGGTGGCTTCTTCGATCAATTCACCACACATCCAGCCAGCGTCGTAGTTACTCATTCCGATGTACAGTTCTCGGTTTGAATCAGCAGCATCGGAGTCGTGAGTGATCAGAGTAGTTGCATCGGCAACCAGATTTAGCAGGTCTATTTGGTTGTCAGAGTCGATAGGGCTAACGGCGACACCATCAACCTGTTGCGTAATAAGGTCTTCGAGCATTCGCTTTTGATCCTGTACTCCGTCAACAGGCATATGGACTTGAACGTCGACTTTGAGGTCTTTCCCAGCTTGTTGAGCACCGGCTTCTGCGATATCCCAGAAGGAAGCGATGCCATTGGTAACATAGGCCACTGTGGGAGTACCTACCACATTGGAGCCCGTATCATCTGGAATTTCCGGGGCAGCATTCGAACTGTTGTCATCGCCCGAATCGCAGCCGACGATAACGGCAGATAGCATTAGTAATGTGAAGCAAAAGAAGCGTTTCATTCCGCGTTCCTTGTAGTAAATCTTTATGAACTGATCAATAGTTTCGGAAGTAAGCGATAAGCAAGACCCCAACCCATCGATTTTATTTTGCGAATGGGAACCTAGCAAGGTAAACCTAGGCAATTTCTGTTAACTCTCAGGGCTGAAATATTCTTCAAATAACCCTAGTTCCCGATATATTTTGCGTAAACATTACGCGCAACGACTTCGTCTTCGGTCCCTTTGATGATAGCCCGACCGTCAGCAAAGACTGTAATTTCAAATTCGTCAATGAAAGCTCTTAAAAGAAAAGGGTTGCTGTCGACCGCTCCCAGGCCACGAAGCTTCTCACCAAGGTGTTCCAGATTGATCTGTGATTCCCCAGAGAATGACAATTGGACGGCGTTTCGCCCACAAAGAATAGCTGATTGACTACCCTGTTTTCCAGTTAACCAGTCAAATTGATGCGTGTGACAGGTTGGGCATTCATCAGTTTCTTTTAACTGCGTTAGTTTTACTTGCCTAATTTGGTTATCCCATAGGTCAAAAATCTGTAATGTCCGACTAATCCTGTCGCGATTACCACTGACGATTTTGATCACTTCCAAGGCTTGTAGGGAAGCAATGACATTAATGATGGGAGAGAGGATTCCAGCTGAGTCACAGGTTGGTGTGGTGCCTGGCGGCGGAGGCCCACCGTGCATAAGGCAGTGAAGGCAGGGGGTTTCCCCTGGCAGAATGGTCATGGTTTGCCCCTCACTTCCGATGCACCCTCCATAGACCCAGGGAATGTTATGTTTGATGGCCGCATCATTGAGCAGAAATCGAGTTTCGAAGTTATCGGTTCCGTCAACGATGCAATCGACGGAATCGATCAACTCGCTAATGTTTGCGGCAGATACATTAGCCACAACGGCCTCAATTTCAATCTCAGAGTTGATCTGGTCCAGGTGGGATTTGGCAGCGATTGCCTTAGGAAGGCCTGCTTTCACGTCGTGCTCGGTGTACAATACCTGCCGTTGAAGGTTGTTCCACTCCAAAAAGTCGCGATCAACAATTCTCAAAAAACCAACGCCAGCGCGTGCCAGCGTATTCGCCAGAACACTTCCCAATGCTCCGCAACCGCAGATCAAAACTCGGCCTTGAGCTAATTGAAGTTGGCCCTCAATACCCAATGGGGCGTATCGCATTTGGC
>Ga0315320_10001934_pt1 | contig 17209 bp, 9 predicted proteins | sample M140m21515metaG_FD_203458 | JGI IMG/M metagenome (GOLD analysis project Ga0315320, IMG submission 203458) | Ammonia-oxidizing marine archaeal communities from Monterey Bay, California, United States - M1 40m 21515 | ecosystem: Environmental > Aquatic > Marine > Coastal | place: USA: California... | reverse complement strand
TCGTATTCTCTTCCTGACCAATTGCTTGAACCTTCGTCACCAAACGCCCGACAATCTTGTCCATGTATTCAACCATGGCGACAAAGTTTTCTTTTTGTTGCTTTTTATTTTTTGGTGCTTTATTTGCCGCCTGTGTTCTTGGCTCAGTTCCAATGGTATCTGGTGTCTTTACAAAAGGATTATGCACAAGCACCATCGGATAATACACAAAAAATGGCTTTGATCTATTTCGCTCCATGAAGTCACAGAGGAAATCGCACAACAGATCTGGACCGTACTTGCCAGCATTGTCTTCAACAGTCTCCATCACTCCATTGCGTTCAAGAGGCGGGCTCCAAAACCGTTCACCACCTCCATCTTTCAACTGCTTTCCTGTCGTTACCTGCCAGAGGTACGATTCATGAAACCCAGCCTTCTGCGGTCGTTTCCTGTCATCCCAGCCCGATAGTTTGTTGTACAAGCCATTGAGCTGCCACTTGCCTGCAATCGCTGTTTGATACCCAGCAGACTGCATGAGGTGCCCAATGGTTTTTTCATTCGGATTGAGATATCCAAAGTGGGTGTAGTTCCGAAAGCTATACTGGCCAGTCATGATCTGGACACGACTTGGTGTGCAAATCGGTGTTGAGTAGCAATGGGCAAAGCGAACGCCACGTGCTGCCAAGGCATCAATGTTCGGCGTGTTATAGTCTTCTGCTCCATAACAGCTAAACGCCTCCCAGCTCACATCATCCGCCATCACAAGCACGATATTTGGCTTTTCAGATCCCGGCGTGGTACCTGCCGCACGTGCCTGCGATTGCACACACGTTGCCACCACAAAGAAAACGATGAGGAATATCGGATGAAACATATCAGTAAACCTTTTTGTAAACATGCGAATTTTTCTATCACCACCCCCAAACTCTTATCCCACCATAGCGAATCAACGCACTCTTGCGGGATCCTCTTGCTGGATTTTCTGCACCCGACAACACGTCGTGGTCCCCCGCCCATTCCCCAACGAGCAGTCAGGCGTCGAAATCTACCAGGGAACACTTTTTAGCTTCACTTCATTATTTTTAAAATATCTTTTACCCATACACCCACGGATATGAGCCACGACAACTTCATGAGGTACTGTTTCTAACAAACGTCTTTCGCGAAAACTCCCAATATCCATTATCATGATACGGGTATTTCTTATCGCTCACATTTTTTAGTTCGTCTATGCTTTTTTCTTCTGGCACTCACGCAGTCAAACGTCAACAGTTTGTACTACTGCTTGTACTAACGTTGTTGTTCTTAAGCGAACCAATTGCTCTTGGTGCCGATGGACCAAAGCGGCTTCTCGACCATTTCCCAGAAGCAGCTTCATCCGGATGTATGGCATGCCATCAGGAAGTTGAGCCAATCCGAGAAATTGGTTCGGAGATGCTGAATCAGATCATGGCCAAAGGAAAGGCAATGGGTGACCCAGCCGGCTGTGTCGTGTGCCACAATGGCGACCCCAACGAGACGCAAGATGCCGCAATCGCTCACGGCGGAACTGATTTCTACCCAGATCCGGGTAGCCCCTGGGTTAACGAAAATACCTGCGGCACATGCCATGAAGACCAAGTAAAAGTCCAGTGGCAAAGTCTCATGATGACCGAGGCAGGTAAGATACAAGGCACATGCTGGTCGTTTGGCGCACTCACTGGCTATGAACATAAATACGCCAACTACGCAGTTAAAAACCCTTCTGATCGTTCTTCTCGTTTAGGTACAGAAGCGTACAAAGAATACATGGAAGCGCTTGCCACACTCGAACCAAACGTTTTTGTCAATGAACACGAACCCCTGCCAGATGCGCTCGGCTTTGATGAACTCGACAAACTGAACGATGATCCATCACTCGCTGCGTTTACTTACATACGACAAGAATGCAACCGATGTCACCACGGTGTCAAAGGCCGTTCATCTCGTGGTGACTTCCGTGGCATGGGTTGTTCCAGCTGTCATGTTCCATATGGCAATGAAGGCTTGTACGAAGGCGCAGATATTAGCATCTCAAAAACTGAAACGGGTCATCCCCTTACGCATCAGATTCAAGGCACCCGGGACGCGGACGTTACGATTCATGAAGTGACCTATCACGGTCTTGCTGTCGAGACGTGCACCACCTGCCACAACCGGGGAAAACGTATTGGTGTTTCATTCCAGGGCCTTATGGAAACGCCATACGCCTCACCACTTGATGAGAATGCTCAAGACCAGCCCGGCCTGCATACAAAGCACTATATCGCTATGGAGCAGGACATCCATTACCAAAAGGGCATGAAATGCCAAGACTGCCATACCTCTATTGATGTACACGGCGACGGATTTCTCGCAGCAACAAATCTGGCAGCGGTGCAGATTGAATGCTCCGACTGTCACGGCACACCAGATCAGTTTCCCTGGGACTTACCACTTGGCTTCATGGATGAATTTGCCGTTGATGTCGCCGCTGGATCACCACGTGGCACCACTCCACACCAACTCCCACACACGTGGGCTGGTGCGAAATACGACAGCCAAGACGGGTTTCTCCTCACAGCAAGAGGGAATCCCTATGAAAATGTTGTCCGAGATGGAGACGAGGTTGTTGTCCACACCGCTGAAGGAAAAGATCTTCGACTGAAACCTCTTAAGAAACTTGTCGAAGAAAAAGCGATCAGCCAGCGGGGCCTGGTCGCCATGCAGGGTGTTTCGAAACATTTAAGTCGTATGGAGTGCTACACCTGCCACGCAAGCTGGGCTCCACAATGCTTCGGCTGTCATGTGAAAGTTGACTTCAGCCAAAAAGATCTCTGTCCGGAAATTGATTCATCGCGACAAGGGTTCGACTGGATTGCCGCCGGCCGTAAACATGCAACCGAAGAACACCGAGCTGATTCAGGTGAGGCCGACTATGATCTTATGATTCCTGGCAAGATCAGTGAACTGCGAAGCTATCTACGCTGGGAAGAACCAATGATGGGTGTCAACGGCGAGGGCAGAGTGACCCCACTCGCACCGGGCTGTCAGCCCTCAGTCACAATTATTGGGGCGGACGGTGAACCTATCCTGACAAACCATATCTTCAAAACACCTGCCGGGCTTGAAGGCAGTGATGACGAAGGCCAGCTAGCGATCGACATGAGCCCTGTTCAGCCACACACCATGACAAAAAACGCACGAACCTGCGAGTCATGCCACGCATCGGACAAGGCACTTGGACTTGGTATCAACGGTCCCCGGAACTGGGATGAGAAACACGTCGTTGATCTTGAAACAACTGATGGCACTATTCTTCCTCAGTCAGCGCGAACCCAAATGGGTGCGATTGAAAACCTGGATCATGACTGGTCGCAGATTGTGGACGAAGAGGGAAACCAACTAGCTACGGTAGGTCATCATTGGAAACTCTCTCGCTCGTTGAACAAGGATGAGATCACCCGGATTTCACGAAAAGGTACATGTGTTGCCTGTCACAAAGAGATTCCTGAAAGTGACGTCGCCGTAAACCTTCTGCACCACGTCGCTAAATACACTGGCAATCTTCCAGTTTCATCAGAAGAACACGGTAAACTGGTGAACAAGATTCTCCTCACATCAGCCTGGGGGCAGGTTCTGTTGGCTACCGGAGTTCTCGCCGCTGCGATTGGCGGTGGATACTGGGCATCGACCCGTCGAAAGAGGTCGACTTTGTAAGAATTGAAGCCATGCTAGCCATTTGAAACTGAGCTAAGGGATGAAGACTGAGCTAAGCTTTTGCAAGATCTTTCCGGGTCAGAAGCAGGCCACATCCAATGAGAATGAGTTGGCTGAGTACATACCCCATAAGAAGCATGAGGACACCACTCGTAAAGCCATAGCTGTGCAAGCCGATTCCGAGTTGATTTGTTCCAAACCAACTCCAAGCGGTGATGATATTGCCACCTATCGCAAATAATGCAAAGCCACGTTGTCCAATCCATCGATCCCAGCGTGCATGTAGGACAGCTGCATTCCACAAGACGATCATAAGCGCCCCGTTTTCTTTTGGATCCCATCCCCAAAAACGACCCCAGCTATCGTCAGCCCACAGACCACCTAGCACAGTGCCGATAAAGCTAAAGAAAAGTGCAAAACACACAACGCCGTACGTCATGCGGTAGAGCCGATCCTGCACCCGGGCGACTGTCTTTGCATCAGACTGTTTTGTTTTCACATTTCCCACCCACATGCGGTGCACAAGTGCGCACGTCCCAAGCAGACCCGCCAGAAACGTTGCCCCGTACCCAAGGGTCACCGTAACGACATGTGTGGAAAGCCAAAATTGCGTATCCAGCACTGCCTGCAGCACATGCATCGTATCACCGGTATCAAGCCCATACGCCACCATCAAAGTCAATGCTCCAGACAACGCAGCGGCTAGATTCCCAATACCCATACGAAACAGCACTTCTAGACCCAAGCCTGCCACAACACATCCCCACCCGATGAAAATCGCTGAAGAATATAAATTCACAACAGGCGGTCTGCCCGTCAGCCAGATCCTCGCGCCAATCGCGAAGGTGTGGAGAACAAGAGTCCCAATAAGGAACCAAGTCACAAACTGATTGAGTGGCTTATGCCAGGCAAGGAAACTTACAAATGACAGCACGATGGCACATAAATATAACCATCGAGAAATTGATGTCGGATTAAATCCGTTATACCACGACTCAAAAGCAGCTTTGTCTGTCGTCTTTTGTACAATTGGAAAAGGCCGAATAGCCTCTTTATAATCGACTAATTTCGAATTGAACACACTCGCCTGTTTTTCAACTGATGCGAGAAGTTCCATGAAGGGAAATATTGCGGGATTTGGACGGTAGGCTGGCTGCCCTTCGCGACCATCAAACATGCGTGCAACCATTGCCCTCGTGACCGCAGAATAAAGCGACTGCCATTCACCCGCCGGGCCTGCCGCCACCTGCTCCTGGTCTTGAACACCGTCCGGTGGAATAGCCGCCGGTGGATGCTCCTCATCAAGGAGACGAGACCGTTGTATAGTCAACCGTAGCTGCTCAATTGCTGCTTGCCGTGACTCCTCGTCAGTGGCATCTATACGTGGTGGTGCAGGGGTGTCGTAGGCAAACCGAACGACATCGTAGACCATCATCTTGCGATTAATCTCAGCACATTTTTTCTGAAAGAATGTCCTTTTCTCTGGCATTACCTCTCGAGCTTTCGCAATCTGCTTTTGAAGCGATTCTCGACCGCCCAGCAATTCATTCAGCGTATATCGATGCCCCGATCGCCGAGTCAGATCAAATAAATCAAGGACCTCGCGGGCATCAATCCGGAACACAGGTGCATCTCCCACCCAGTCCGCATCTGCCATCACTGCAAGAAGCCACTGAGTTGCCGAGACCGTTCCGCTAAGACCCTTCTCGGCTGCTGGCATCTTGACTGACGTTCTGTTGCTTAGCAACTGCAGTGTGTTCCGCGCAACAGTGTCAAGCGGTTTCACACGGCCTTCATGCATGACAGGAATTTCTCCAGCACCGATCCAATTCGATTCACCAGAGGATAATTTTTTAACCCGTGCAGCTGGCACCGCAATCATTCCAACAAGAGAGAGTGCAATCACCGGAGCAAGCCAGTACCTTTTTCGTGACGAACTCGTGCCATCGCCCGCACGTCTTATCTGTTTTTTGTTCGCCTTTTTTTCAGTATTCGTTAATTCGGCAGGCTCACTGTCCTGCTCAGCATTGACGACCTCTCGCTCATGCCGATCTGCAAACCGAACAAAAGTCCCACCAAAGTGAGCCAACATGCCCCAGAACGCAAGTACGCACGCAACATACGGAATCAGCCAGCCTGCATTTTCCACAACCTGCAGGCCCGTCATCTCACTGATACTGCCATCAGCAAGTTGCACCTTAGAATAATTGCTCTGGAAGAAGGTCTCTCCCCTATACCTCACCGGATTATTCATCCAGATTCGACCTGGCTGTTCAGCTCCGGTCGAATCATCTGTAAAAGTCACAAAAGAAGAATAGTCACGAGGAGTCTCACTCGCCGAATAATTAATCCTCCGGACGTCATTAAGTTTCACTTTGTACGGCTTATATTGCCGACGGAATCGTAGCTGCAGCCGCCACTGACCAGAGTCTGTGTCAATCGTGTCACACACATCTCCGTCGACCTCCATGAACAACTGACTACGATCATTCATGAATTGTGGAACAAGAAAAATACCGAGATTTTTACCACTCTTTCTGTCAACGAGTTGAACATACGCTGCTGCGACATTACTTTTGGACGAGGCTCCACCCTCAGGTGGTCTTTGCATAGCAAGCCAATCTTCACCAAGGCCTGATGTGGCAATATTTTCAGCAAAGGGCCCAACTCGTGTTACCGACGCATTCGGGAAATACTCAAGTACCTTGATGTCAAAGGGAAGATCATCCAGCACAAGAGGCTCACCACCAACCCTCGCTTTGAGCAGCCGACCAGAAACTGCAGTCACTGATTCTGACTTCTCACCAGCTTGAGCTATCTGAACACACGCCAACTCCATTTCGTCAGTTCGGCAGACCATATTCGATGACTGCCCTTCCACTAGATTAAGCCGTTCCTCAATCTGACGATCCCCAAACGCGAACTGCCCAAACATCAGCATGCCGACGGCAATGTGAATCAACACATTTCCACCACGAGCACCAAAAACCATAATGAGGCCAGCTAGCAATACAAGAGAAGCAACACTGGACTGCATCAACTGCCACATGATCCGTAACCCCGGCTCGTTCATCCGCCACGATTCACCACCAAACAACATACCGACAGCAGCACCGCCAGCACTAATTGCCGCAATGGCAAGTGAGATGCGAACAAGCCGCCGGCGATTACCAGTAAGAGCCACAGCTGCAAGACCCACCGCCGCGACAGCAGATCCTACCTGCATGAGTTGCCAGACTGTCGCATAGGAAAGGGGTGGTTTCCCCTGCAGGCCATCTGCCTGATGCCCTGTGAAGATGACCAGAAGAGCCAGCATTCCACCAACAATAGACACCACCGTGCCCCACAGTAACCTCGAACCCTTTGAGGCAATATGGAAGCGGGTTGCCTTTGCAGCAATCAGGTTGACCAGAAGAATAAATCCAATCGTGGCGCCTCCGGGAAAGGGAAACCAACCTACAAGTGACGATTCACCAAAAACAGTTACCGGGAAGAAGTCCGAAAATGGAACCTGCGCAACCCAACAGTTGAAATATTCAGCCTTCACTTCCGGAAGACTTTTTTCATCCTGAGCAAGAGTTCCCACAAACAACAAAAAGGTTGCTGCAAGAAACATCACAACCGTAATTTTTAAAGACCCAAGCGCACGAAGGCCTTGCCATGCAGTCTTTTGTGCAGAAAAATCTGTCACCTGACGGGAAGCCCCATGCTGGAAAGGCACGCTACCTGTCGCCATAATAAAAGTCCTTTTCTCTTTACTCTTCTACCACTGATTCAGCAGCACTCATCCGCAAGGATGCCATGAATTGAAGAAACTTCTTCTGTTCTTCTTTAGCAACGGCAGAGGCCCCCTTAAACTTAACGAACAACGTCATCTCCTCGGTCATTGGCAGCATGCCTCCTAGAATGGCTTCTACATCATCGCCAGCCTCATCACCAGACTGCGTGAGCAAGACAACAGTTGCTTTTTTTCCCTGAACATCAACACTGCCAGCCTTTTCCATTGCCGAATCAACCAGGCTCGAGATAGTCTCAGCCGAAGCATCTGCATCAAGCTGTTTCTGCCACCGTTCAACATTACTCCGAAGTGTTCCAGCTGCCGGAATGATCGAAACTTCCTGCCCGTCACCAATCGCCAGTGTCGCAAGACGCATGCCGGTAGGCCCGGACAACTCAGTCCAGCCTGCTGGAAGGTCGTACTCAATTTCCGAGGGCTGCTCCCCGGCAGGCCGACGAGTCGGCCGAGCAATATCAGCAGGAGAGAGTGTCTTCTCCTTCGGGGCAATATATCTCCGGATATCGGTACTACGAATCGCAGCTTTTGAATTGCATCCAGAAACGCAAAGCGAAGCGACTATAAGCACGAGGCCCGAGGTCATGTAGGGCTTTCTTCGAAAAAGTATCACCAAGAAGAAACAACTCAATAAGCATGGGCGATTCACTGGCATTCCAATCAAAAATACATTTAAATTCGACACCTTACGATTTGATATTCAAAAAAATCGTTTCAGAGGAAATGTCGACTGAATAAACTATCTTACTGAAAACGTTGCCACCTTAATAAGAATAGGCAAGGAATCTTATAGTACCCAGCATTATCGTCCAATTGGACGAATTACACGCTCTCCAGACCAAAACACTAAAATAATTGAAAACCACTTCTCTGATATCCGTGGGCGAGCAAGGCCCGGTTTGCTCAACAAGATGCGCAGTGCGAACGCCAGGGAAGTTTGTACAATTAAAAATCTGGAAGGCTATCTTTTCCTTAAACGTATATGCTGAAACAACAACCCAACCAGACAGAACTACACGCGTGGGATAAAAATCACGTATGGCACGCCTTTACTCAAATGGCGGAATACGAACCACTCCTTATTGAACGTGGTGAAGGTGTCTACCTGTTTGATACTGAGGGTAATCGTTACATCGATGGCTCTTCCAGCATGTGGTGTAATGTGCACGGCCACCGACACCCACGACTTGATGCGGCAATCACGAATCAACTTGCCAAGGTCGCGCATACTACCAACCTTGGACTCTCAAACCCAACAACGGTACGTCTTGCTCAGCGACTCGCTGATATCGCGCCAAATGGACTCGAGAAAGTCTTTTTCTCTAGTGATGGGTCCTCAGCTACCGAGGCAGCATTAAAGATTGCTTTTCAATACTGGCATCAGTCAGAACGCGAAGGTGCGAACCCATCTGCGCAGCCAACTTCACACCGAACAAAGTTTGTTGCGCTCGGCGAGTCCTACCACGGAGATACCCTTGGTGCAATTGGCGTCGGGGGTGTCGATCGATTTACATCAATCTTTTCACCATTGACCTTCAAAGCGATTCGCGTCCCGACTCCTGGCATGACAGCAACCCTGTCTCCAACGGCCGATGGTGGCCCAAGAACTGACCCGAGCAGCAGGCGTACAACAGCAGCAGAAGCACTCGCTTATCTCGAGCAACTTTTCCGGAATGAAGGGGACGACATTGCTGCACTGATTATGGAACCCCTGATACAGGCTGCTGGCGGCATCCTTGTACACCCCCCGGGATTTCTCAAAGCGGTACGTGCACTCACTAGGCGATACGACATCCTTCTTATCCTGGATGAGATTGCCGTCGGCTTCGGACGAACTGGAACAATGTTTGCCTGCGAACAAGAAGATGTCTCTCCTGACATCTTATGTCTCGGAAAAGGGCTTACCGCTGGATACCTTCCGATGGCCGCAACAATCACTACCGAAAAAATATGGGAGAGTTTTCTTGGCTGCCATAAAGACGGGCGTGCTTTTTATCACGGACATACCTTTGGAGGGAATCCGCTGGCAGCCGCAGTCGCACTCGAATCATTGAACATTTTCCAAGAGGAACAATTACTTGACTACCTCCCGGAACGGATAGCACAACTCCAACGTTATGTACAAAAAATTGCTGAGCTGCCGCATGTAGGAGACACGCGACAGTGCGGGCTCGTTGCAGGAATCGATCTTGTGGCAAATAAACAGACCGGGGATGCCTACCCTTGGGAAGATGCGATGGGAACACGAGTGTGCCTAGCCGCACGGCAGCACGGCGCTCTCTTAAGGCAGCTTGGCGATACGGTTGTCATTATGCCGCCATTATGTATTCGCTCTTCAGAGCTTGCAGATCTTCTCCATGCGGCGGAGTCTGCCATCCGGGAAACTACCGACGTTGCCGTAAGCGTCCCATCTGGCAGCCTATTGGCGTAGCCCTCCACATTGCTAAGGCTGCTTTTGGCCCGTCACAATACAATAATAAGCTCCTACCTCTTTGCCATCTTCTGTCTTGAAAAATGGTGCAAGTTCATATGAACCGGGCTGGAGCGGGAGCGACATCTGAACACTTTGGTTGTCCTTGGCAACTAATACTGTTGACTTAACGTCACCATTGATTCGCAGACCAGCTGAAACTATAGGAATTGCCTCACCAGATGTTTCACGGAACGCTTTACTTGCTCCCGGTACAGCAGCACCAGCAGGAAGACTGCTCGCGAGAGACTTGTTAGCTTCCGTCGGCCAGCGCCTCAATTCAAAAGTGTAGGTACCGGGTTCCATAACTTTTACAGCCCAGAAGCTTCCAGAGGCTGTTTGACTCGCATCTGCCTCTCCTTGGTTCTTTTGTCCAGATTTTCTTGGGCGGTATCCCATCGCTGCGCGGACCATGTGCTGATTCCACGGGGGCGTGCCACCAATCCAATCATGACATGTCAACGCAACACGTGGTGCTTCCTGTGCGCCCAGATAAATCTCAGTCGTCTGCAGAAATGTAGGCTCCAACTCGGCCCACCAACTATCGTAGAAAGCCTTCATTTTTTTCACCTGCTGTGGGTGATTAGCGGCTACATCTTCTGTTTGACCTGGATCTTTCTTGATCTCAAAAAGTTGTGACCCATTGATAAGCCTCCATTGCTGTGACATGACTGCCGTCTTCCTCCATTTGATAGGATCACGAATTCTTTGAGAATCTGTCACAAGCATGCGATCCGCAACGGCAGACTCTTTTTCTGGATCAAGAAGTGTTTCAATTGAAACGCCATCCCACCAAATCGACTGAGGCTTTTTTCCTCCGGCGAGCCCTACAATAGTTGGCACAACATCAACGGCATGACAGAGAATGTCGCACTGGTGCCCTATGTCCCAGCCAGCTGCTGGCCAATGCGCGATGAATGGAACACGATGCCCACCTTCATATTCACTACCTTTTTTACCACGCATGCCGGCGTTAAAAACTTCATTACCCGTGGCCGTGCCATTATCGGTCGTAAAAATAAAGAGCGTATTGTCAGCAACACCCAACTCCTCCAAAAATTGTCGGGTTGCACCGACGTTATCATCAATGTTTGTGATCATTCCAAAGAAGGCTGCAATCTTCGCGCTCTGGCCCGAGTACATATCAAGATATTTTTGAGGACAGTGCAGGGGACCGTGAGGCGCATTTGTACTGATGTATGCAAAGAATGGCTTCCCTGCCTCCACCTGTTCTTTCATAAAACTCTTCGCTTGCCTGAAAAACACATCCGTACAGAATCCTTTTGCCGGAACGACTGTACCGTTGTGAAAATACGAACCATCGAAATATGCGTTGTCCCAAACATCAGGAGTCTGTCCAACACCACCGCCGCCATGTCGATACACTTCACCGAATCCACGATCTTCTGGACGGTAGGGATAATTGTCACCAAGATGCCACTTCCCAAACATACCGGTTCTATAGCCGTTATCTTTCAATAACTGACCGAGTGTCACCTCGTTCTCTCGAAGCATTGACCGACCGTTGATGGTGTGCCAGACACCAGTACGATCTGTCCAATGCCCTGTCATTAATGCAGCACGAGTTGGCGAACATGTTGGCGCGACATGATAGTCAGTCAGACTCGTTGATTCGGCGGCAAGTGCATCGATATGTGGAGTCTGAATAATTGGGTTGCCCGTATGCCCGAGATCCCCGTATCCCTGATCGTCCGCGATAACAATCACAATGTTCGGCTGGTCTGCGTTCACATAACACGCGGCAAACAGACTGACTGACACCCCCACGCACAATAGAAACCATTTCATACCCCAACTCCTTATCTTCAGTTATCAGAGAGCAGATAAATTAGAGTCTACTGAAATGGTCCCATCACAGGAAGAACCGTTGTTTAATAAAGTGAGTGCTTTCCTTCAGCTACAAGGCAGAGAACCACTTGAAACTTTCTCTCTCTTATTTGCAAGACACGGTATGCTACGTCAACTAGTGATCTTCACAAACAGTCTTACCAGACAACACTATTCGGACTCTTTCTCTCATGAGCCTTTTTGTCTTTGGACATCGAAACCCTGATACCGACGCGATCTGCTCGGCGATAGCCTACGCTGATCTTCTTCGACAAACAGGGCAACCAGATGCAGTCGCTGCGTGCTGCGGTGCACCCAATAAACGCACCGAGCATGTCCTCAATACAGCTGGCATAGCCGCCCCAAAAATAATCATGGATGTGCGTCCTGAAGTCGAAGACATTTGTCGCAAAGAAACCATTACTGCCTCATTTGGTGACGCATTCTTTGAGGCATATCGCCGCATGCAGGAGTGGGACCTTCGAGCAATTCCTGTGGTCGATACAGACCATCGAGTTGTGGGTGTCCTCTCAGTTCTTGATCTCATGGAACTCCTGTTCCGTGATGAAGGAGATCCAATAAAATCAAGAACCGTCACAACCAATCTTAAAAAGATAACAAACGCCCTTGGCGGCTCGTTTCAACACGAAGTTGACACAGAACGAAGCGATGAACTTCTTGTAATGGTCGGTGCAATGAGCTCTGACGGATTCACAGCAAGAATGCAACAATTTGACAAAGACCGTATCCTCGTTGTCTGTGGTGACAGGCCGACAATCCAGCTACCAGCTATCGAGCAGGGCGTCCGTGGCCTCGTGATCACGGGAGGCTTTGACTTGAGCCCTGGTCTTGTTGAATTAGCAAAAGCGAGAGGCGTTTCTGTTTTATTGAGTCCGTTTGACACGGTGAATACAACAACACGAATACGTTCCTCGCAATTCATCGATCCTGCTGTCGATCGGCAAGTTGTCACGCTTCCTGCAAAAATGAGGGTTTCAGAAGCCCGGGTAATCGTAGAACGATCTAAACAACCCGTATTCCCGGTAGTCGGTGACGACGGCCTCCTTGCAGGAATTTCTTTTAAGTCTGATGTCATTAATCCTCCACGGCCAAGGCTTGTTTTAGTTGATCACAATGAACTCACACAAGCCGTCGCCGGAATCGAGGAGGCCGACGTCATTGAGGTCCTTGATCACCATCGACTCGGAGGCGGGCTGAAATCATCCCAACCAATTCGTTTTGTCAACGAACCGGTCGGCTCTACATGCACACTTGTCGCACGACAATACCGTGACGCAGGGATCGAACCAGCACACGCAATTGCACTTTGCATGGCATCCGGCATCATTTCGGACACGCTTTTCTTAAAAAGCCCGACAACTACAGAAGTCGACAAAGCAATCCTCGAATGGCTTCGCCAACGATGTTCAGTTGATCTAGATGATTTTGCGAAAACATTCTTTGAAATTGGCTCGGCGCTACGAACAAGCACCCCTGACGGTGTCGTCCAAGAAGATTGCAAGGAGTTTATTGAGCGAGGCATCCGATTTTCAATTTCTCAAATCGAAGAAACAGGGTTTGATCTCTTCTGGGAAAGAAAGGATGAACTTCGAACCGCGTTAGTTGAATATTCCATACAGCACAAACTCGACTTCTCAGCACTACTCGTAACTGATGTCGTAAGCAATGGCTCCCTACTCTTATTATCTCGAGAGACCGAGGCCTGGGAGGAAATCAACTACCCACGAATTGATCCCGGCTTGTATGCTCTAAAAAATGTTGTCAGCCGAAAAAAGCAACTTCTACCGCTTGTCACACAGCTAATTCAAACAGCAATGTTTTAAAGCCCAACGGATCAAACCACTTTACTGAGCAACTGACTTACTTCCCTCAGCAGATCCACCGATGGGCGCACCCTCGGGCAAAGGACGACAGGCCGCAGAAACACCGAGGCGATGCAACTCTTCTCGGACAGCGAGATATTCTTCAAAACTATCCGGATAACACCAAAGAGTTACCGTAGTTGCTGGAGTGACACTTGCCAGAATATTCCGGAAGCGAGATTGCCGAGCTAGGGCGTCAGGCAAAGCCTCACCGAGATCATACCGAGCTGGCTTCACTACCCACTCACGACTTCGCACGTACACCTGGCCTACGCTTCGATTGACCTGCACCTCAATGACATAATCAAGCGCAAAATCCTGAATAGGCCCAACGGTCTCAACTCTCGACTCCATTGATGCCAGAGAACTTCCACTGCTTCTTTGAGTCCTCGCTTTTGCCCGATCAAACAACTCTGTAAGCGGGATATACGCAATCCGACCAGCTGCAAGACGAAAGTGCAATTCATCTCCGGTGACTGTCCGGCCAACGGGTGTCGGATACGCAAGAAGTTCTTTCGTTGCTTGTGGAGCATGGCTGATACCATCTGCCTCGAGGTTGCATTGTTCAATCTCGTCTTTGAGGCGATCACTTTGAGCAGCCATTTCTACTCGTTTCGATTTATCTTCGTCTACTTTTAGCTTTTGTTCCTCAACCACTCGCCGTGTAGCAGAAACTGCTGTGATGAGATGCATCCTTGCATTACTGGCGTCGGCAACGGTCAGTGTGAGTTGTGCGCCTTGCTCATCAAGCTCAATCAACTCACTTTCAGAGGTAACAACTGCGTCCTCCAAGCGAACAACTTCCTCCATCAATTTCGTAACATCAGCACTACTGGTTTCCTTGGGCTTAAGTGAAATGGTTTGAACCCGGGCACCAATGACCATAACCAAAATAATAAGAATGCCGACGATGTTGGTCACAATATCGAGAAATGAATCTTGCCCACCGGCGTCTATACGACTTTCGCGTTGTCTGATCATAGACCCACCTCCGGACTCATAGCGGCTGTTTCAAGTTTTGCGGTACGCCGTACTGGTCGCTTCCTAGGCTTGGCAGGTGGTAACCGCCGAATGGCATCTGACGCCTGCTTCTGCCTTGTTTCAATACCACTATTTGTGAGTAACGCCTGTACATCTTCTCGCCGGCCCAACCCATCCTTGGTCTCCGTCAGAACCAACTCGGGCTTCCAATACAGCCGATCTCCTGCAATACCCCAACTTTCAACTCGTTGACGAATCGCGATCACCAGAGAATCAATTGATTGAACTGTTGGCCCCACAACAGGTATTCGATACACAACCCGACTACCCGTATCGTCAAACAACCGTAACTCTTCGGCCGCGCACTCGATTTGAATCGGACGAGTCAGCGGAATGTACCGGTCCGATGTCGCAAAACTTGCCCAATCGCTCCCTCGAGCACCAGACAGCGACCCGCTTGCACCGCTCTGATCTTCCGATGGCGAACTCGACATCGCTGGCGACCCCGCATTTGTCCCGGCTTGCAACCCAACTGGCATTGGAATACCACCACCAGCGGAGCCACCAGGAGCACCGCTAGTCATACCTTGGCTTTGCGAGGAAGACATACCAGAACCGCTACCACCTTGATCCGAGCCTACGGCCGGCTGGCCGCCCGAAGAAGCTATTCCAGTTCCACCCGGTGCTCCTTCGCCAGTCCCTCGCTGTGAACCGTTCGAGCCCTCTTCAGACTTGCCATGCCCACCACCAAAACGTCCATCAGCAGATGATGAGATTTCCTTTCCTTGGCCATTTCCAAAGTGCGATGCACCAGCCTGAACTCCATCAATCCCACTTTGCATGCTCGGATCAGCAACGCCCGTCAGGCTACCTTTGGCAGTTGATCCTCCATTCCCATAGCCGATGCCGGTTTCGCTTTGGCCCTTCCCGAAGTGACTACCGCCAGAACTTTCACCAGCATTCATTGGCCGCCCAACAGCTGTATTTCCTGAGACCAACCCTTCCCGAGCCATACCCTGACCCTGCATCGGATTACCAGCACGGGACTTTCCAGCTTTCGCTTGCTGTTTGGACCAGTCCCATTGGGACTGATCACCCAAGACCGACGGCCCCCCCACAGCAACAGCGCCACCACGCACCGATGCAGCCCTATACTGCTGCTGTGCCGGACTCTTTCTACGAATATTAGACCGAGTCTGTGACAACCATTTCAGTCGATCTCTCGCCTCGTTGATTGCCTGCAACTCTGCATCTCGTAAGGCAAGATCCTTCTCAGGAAACGCAAGTCGCCAGTCCTCCTCTATGAGCTGATATCCAAAATCACTACCCCAAGAAGAAATTGCATCTCGGGCCGCATAATAGGCCATCACTCCAGACGGCCGCACAATTAACAAAGGGTACGGACGCAGACCTGAATCATTCTGCGAGACTGCCTGCCTTGCCAGATACTCCCGTGCAGCACGGAGTCCACTAGCCAACGGATTACCTGGACCTGGTGGGCCTTCGAAGTCATCCGGGTTCAGCCGAATACCCTCTGGCTGTAAAAACACTCCATCCAAACAGCACTCTATAAAGAGAGGGCGTCGATGGGTTCCAGAAGGCCCTTCGTACGGAATTACAGCATACGCTGGTGGCTTGGAATCTTTTTCTCTCCGAGCTTCATCGAGACTTTCTCGAGCCGATAGCAACTTTCGCTCGAGCGATCGAAGCTCATCGTTAGTCGGACTCTCAAAGCTGTCTGTTTTGACAAGATTCTCACGAAATTCATGCAGCTCCTGAAGATCTGCTGACAAATCTCTTGAATTCTCTTCAATCCCAGCAAGCTGTAGCCTAAGAGACTCCAGCTCGTCGTTCGTCTTTGAACGCATGTCGCTCAACTGTTTAAGCCGCCATGAAAGGCTGTCGGACCTACCTCGTAATTCTGCTTTTATCCGCTCTGACTGCTCAACAGCCAAATGCTCCTCCTGCTGATTTATAGAATTGCCGAACAACACCAATAGAACGAGCAGTGCTCCCATTGTGCATAGCAAAACAGCAAGGAAAGGAAACAGCGAAATCGCCACCCCTTCTCGTGTACCAAACCTTCTCATGCAACCTTCTCAACGGGGGAGTTGTCATCAGCCAGCAATGCTTGCTGGCTACCGGCAAGGACCGGACTGCGAGCCGCCAAAAGTTGTGTCGCAGCAGAAAGCGAAATGATCGCTTCTTCAAAACGACCGCTTGCTGTTACTGCATTTAAATTACTCTCGAGCTTTTGCTCCATTGATACTATTTCACGGAGCATCACAATAACTTTCTCAAGCGCGGCTGACTGAGCTGCGACAGCTGCCTGCTGTTTTTCGAAAGCAATAGCGGCATCTGCCATTGTTTGGCCCGCATTTTCCCAACGACCATCCCGCTCGTTAGCCAATACCCGGTGCGCCTCGACCAAAGACTCTTTCCAAGACCCTAGAGTTTCGTCAAGGGACCCTGAAAGTGTTTCTCGAAGACGTTCACCAAGACCGCCAAACATACTTTCAAGACTATTTGAAGCAACAC
>Ga0315320_10001933_pt1 | contig 17218 bp, 13 predicted proteins | sample M140m21515metaG_FD_203458 | JGI IMG/M metagenome (GOLD analysis project Ga0315320, IMG submission 203458) | Ammonia-oxidizing marine archaeal communities from Monterey Bay, California, United States - M1 40m 21515 | ecosystem: Environmental > Aquatic > Marine > Coastal | place: USA: California... | reverse complement strand
GAGGCTTCACATAAAAGTCTTGGTTGACCTTCATACATCTTAGTTGCAGTAATAACTGCTCTAGCTTTACTAATCTCTAACTTTGCATCCTGATTAGATAAATTACCTAAAAATAATATTGAATCATTCTTGTACTTTTCTTTTAATCTTTCTTCAATATCCCCAGATCCAATAACCTTCAATGCAATATTATTAGGTTTAGCTTCTGACCAACAATCTAAAAGATTTTCAATTCCTTTTTCTATATTTAATCGACCAGCGTAAACTACGTAGTTAGATTTTTTAATATCATTGTTTTGGTCACTAATATTAATTGGGTTTAAATACACCTCAATTTTTGTACTAGGGATCCCTAGGGTTACTAAATAATTTTTATGAAACTGACTAATTACTAATAGTTTTATCGGATAATTAGAAAAGATTTTAAAAAGTTTTTTTGAGAACCTAATAAGAAAAAAAGACTTTAGGTATGAATCTTTATAATATTTATTAAATAATTTATTACTTTTATCAAAATAGCATGCATTACAATTACCAACATTTCTATAGTGCTTTGATGCTAAATAGTGTCTCGAACAATCGTATCTAAAATTATGAAGCTTGTGAATTATTGGGATTTCTTTATCTCTCAGAATTTTGAATATTCCCAAATTACCTTTAAACCAAGTATTGTGAACATAAACTGCATCGGGTTTAAATTCATTTAATGATTTAGTAAGTTTCTTATTTGCATTTCTATTTGAATTAGTCACAAATGCAATTAAATCAACAATATTAATTCTTTGAGAGTTATCGAATTCTAGTAATTCAATATTGTATTGTTTTTTTAAAAGATTTATTTCATCAGATATATTAGCATCTTCACCTCCAAATATTTTATATTTGGTGTTGACAATTAATACCTTTTTCATGTGTTCTACAATTCTTCGACTCTGACTTTTCTTATCTCGTTGTGAATCTCTATATTCAAGTTGAAATCTACATTCTGGAACTTATCAGGATCATGTGTTGAATTTATTATAGTAATTTTTCTATTTTTTAATATTTTGAATATTTTTTCCTTCGAACCGTCATCTAAATTTGATGTTGCTTCATCTAGAAGAAGTATCGTTGGTTCAGCAACCAGAGCCCTTACAAAAGCTATTTTTTGCATTTGTCCACTTGATAATTCTTTATTACTAATAATTCTGTTGAGATCATAACTAGCTTTTTCTTTGAATGTGTCCAGTAATTTTAGATTGTAAACTATTTCTTCTTTAGATACATTTTTTTCATTACCATACATAATATTTTCAATCAGTGGCGCATTAAAAATGAGTGGAGTCGCGCCGATGTACCCATAGTTGTCAGAAAAGGAAAATACTTTACCAGTGTCCGCATAAAAGACACCAGCAATTAAGCCCAAGAGGGTGCTTTTTCCTGATCCATTCTGACCGGTTACAACAGTGTGACTATCTCTTGGAAGGTTAAATGAAATATTTTGAAAGATTGGTTTATTATTATTGAGATATTTAAATGTAACCTTTTCCATTCCAATAGTAGGGGTTTTAAATATTTGAAAATTATGGTCATTCTTAACTGTTTTGTTAAGTTCTATTTCATAAAATTTTTCCATATGAACATGGGAGTTAATAATTTGATTTAAGGATGTTGTTAGATTACTGAGTGACTGAAATAATCTAAGTGTTACACCTATAAAATCTAGTGTTAAATTTTTTGCATAAGAACTTAATGCTAGAACAGAAGACAGCAAAAATAGAGTAAAAAAACTAGGTAAAAAAGAATTGATCACTCCGAATTTAAAGTTGTTGTATAAATTGAAAATATACTGCTCTATAGTTTGGGTAAACCTTTTTATCTCATAATCGTCTTTTTTTAAAATTTTTATTAATAGTAGATTATCAACAACTCTTTCTACTTCTTTATTAGAATCTTGACCTTTTTCAAATGACTCGTGCATATACATACGTGCTTTATCAAGTATTTTTTTAATTGGGAAAGCAAGTAAAGTAACTCCAGCTCCAAACACAATAACAGTATTAACATCAGTAAGAAATAAGTAGGTTACATAGACAATAATTTGTAATAAATTATTAAGGAATGAAGCAAAGCTTGAAAAAAAATAAGAAATATGCATGGAAATAACATTTATAAAATAATATGAATCTGAAACTGAATAATTTCTTTTATCAAATATCTCATTTAAAATATGAATTTTTAAATTTTTATTAACACTTAACTCAAGCTTATAAATTATAGTTTTTTGAAAATATTGAAAAATATAACGAAATACAACAAGCAAAATAATAAAAAGTGGATTAAGAACAAAAAAATCTAATATACTATTAACGAAATTTATTGATGTACTTTGACTGGCTATAAGTGATGAAAAAATAGCAATAATCAATATGTCGGTATAGGCATTAAACTGAGACAAAATTACTGAAATTATAGTCAAAAATTTTTTATTTTTAGTTTTAGTTATCTTAGATATATAAAGTACATCCGTTAATATTTTTTTAAATTGTTTCACTTGAGATAATTATAAATATCATTCTATCTAAATTTGAGTTAAATTTAAATAGTCTCTAAAAAAATTATTATAATTTTAATAAAAGTAGTAAGTATATAATTTCTAATATGGAGTTATCACCTATAGTTATTTTTGGATTCAATAGACCTATTCATATGAACAGAATGTTGAGCTCTTTAATGAAAAATAAAGAAGCAAACAACTCCAGTGTAATATTTTATATTGATGGATATGATGGCAAAAATGATGCCAAAATTAATGAAACTTTAGATGTTGTCAATAAAGATTGGGGCTTTAAGACAAAAGAAGTTAATTTTAGATCAAGAAATTATGGTTGTAAGTTTAACATTATAGATGGTATCTCTGAAGTCTTTAAGACTCATCAGTCTGCGATTATTTTAGAGGATGATTTAATTTTAAGTGAATATTTCTTAGAATTTATGAATAACAGTCTACAAAGGTATAAAAAAGTTAAGAAGATTTGGTCCATCAGTGGATGGGGGCACCCACAGTTAATTAATAGAAAAAAAGGATCGTCATTCAGCACCCTTACTTCACCGTGGGGATGGGGAACATGGAAAGAGAATTGGGAAATTTTTAATATAGGTAAATACTATGAAAAAAATTTAATACCTAGCTTTAATAGTAGTGAAAGAAATGAATTTTTATTTTATGGGTTTGCTAACTACTGGGAAGATGCAATTAAAAAGGACTCTGTTAATGAAAATAGTGTCTGGGATGCATACTGGTACCAAACAATCTTTATAAATAAAGGACTAACTTTATTTCCAAATATGTCACATGTTCAAAATGAAGGTTTTGATGGTAGTGGTTTGCATTGCAAAGATAACGACTTGTTTTATACAAAATTAAATTCTAAGTCAACTTCTATTTTCCCTACAAGAATGAAAATAGATGCTCTTTACAGATTTAATACAGTAATATTTTTTATAAACTACAGAAGAAAACAATATTTTGAATATCATAGAGAAAAATTTTCAAGCCCAAGAAACTTTCTTAATTTTTTAGTAAATAAATTTAGGAGTTTCTATTCCTGATAATAATTTGTGTTTATAAATAAGCCAATATCTCTAAAATTATTAGCGTAAATCATCTTAAAGTTATTTTCATATAGAAAATTTGAGACTTCTGGAAGTGTTCTCTCCTCTTTCTCTCCCTTTTCGGGCCCAAAATCAACAGAGATATACATTATTTGACTTAAGGTTTTTAATGCTCCTTGTAAAACTTCTAATTCGTGTCCTTCGGCATCCATTTTTAAAAGTCTGATATTCGTAAGCTCAAGCTCATCCAACTTAATCGTTTTTACTTCGGTATAACTTTTATCACCAGAGTATTCTAAGGATGAGTCTGCATTCTCAGTAGAATTATAAAATTTAGTCATTCCCGATTTATTTGATAGCGCATCATTTCTTAATGTTGCTTTCTTGTCATTCACATTTTTAAGTAAACAATCATATACTTTTTCATCTGGTTCAAATGCTAAATACTCTAATTCAGGAACAACTTTTTTTAAATATGGATAAAGTTCTCCTGTGTTTGCGCCACAATCTATAACTTTATCATTTCCTGAAAAAGTTATCTTATCTAAACAATACAAGTCAAATAATTTCTTACTTTGCTCATCTATCCCGTTTAACATACGAACAATTCTTTTATTGGGAAAATAAAACTTTCCACTGTTATCAGATGCATAATACATTCCATTTTCATAATTTAATTTTGATTTCCTTCTAAGCAAAAAATTAACCGATCTTGTGAAAGTTTTTTTAGAAGTGTTGTTATGACAAAATGAAATTACAATACCTAAAATTATATAGAGTAATTTTTTTATAGCATTCAGTTTGACGACATCCTTTTGCTGCATAATATAGTCTGGAGAATTTATAAAAGATACCATAACTTAAACTCATATTAATTTGATTTAAATTATTTATTGACTTTATTATGAGTTTTAAATCTTTAATTCTATAAATTATAAAAGCTTCAGTTTAGAAATTAATGCAGTAATTAGTATCGATACCCTTTATTTACTGCAAGATAGTTTGAATATCTAAAAAATTCTTCATATTCTGAATAGTTTTCTATTCTTAGTAATTTACCAAAATGTGTATATCTGTAAATTTCGAATTTAGAATCTGTGAGTAGCTCCCAGAAATTTTTAAAGAAAGTTTTAGTTGCAATATTTGCTTCACCTATTTCGAATTGGATAAGGTTGATATTCTGAAGGTTATCTTTTATATCAAATAATACAACAAACTCCTCACCTTCAATATCTAATTTCAGTAAATCTATCCTTTGATTATTTAATTCTTCTTTCCAGAAAGTACTTAGCTTTGTAGATTTAATAATCTCTTTTTTATTAAAATATTTGTTTCTATGTGGTTCTTCGCGTTTAGTAAGAGTGGCTTGTGAATCATTCTCAGAATTATAATAAATGGTCTTGGTGCCATGTGAATCTGAAAGTGAGTAGTTTTCAACATGTATATTTTGATTTCCTTCGTACTTGTTTACTAGGTACTCAAAAAGATTTTTTGTTGGCTCAAAAAGGTAAATCCGTGAATTGGGAAGTTTTTTTAATAATTGATCGGTGTATTCACCTTTATGTGCTCCGACGTCTAATATTAAGTTGCTATCAGCTTTTGCTAAAAATTTTGAAACAAAACTGACCTCCATTTCATTTGAAATGGGAGCATTTCTACCCTGCTGAATATGAAGCCAAATAATTAAATTACTTATTAACTTTTGATTTTGTTTAAAACCTACAAAAAGAAGTATTACTAGTTTTATTATTTTCTCAGATATTATATTTATCATAATTTTAATTTTCCGGTTTTTAAGATTCGACTGTAACTTAATGTTAATTTGTATTGTTAATAAGTTCTGTAAAATATGCAAATAATAAAGTACGGACTTTCTGTATTATTTTTTACTTATATAAAAAAAGGATGCTAACGCAAAAATATAGGAGATGACATTTAACACTGGTGTTTTTATACTTTTACTATATTTACTCTCGTAAACATAGCCATCATTTATAAATTTTTCACATTCACTAGAGTTTGAGACAGAAACTGTGGCTTTAGATTCTGTTAATAGATTAAGTGGATATATACTTTGAGATGTTTCATCATTTAGGGTATTAATATATCTGACGTCACTCAAAAAAACATTCTCCATACATATATTTAGACTAAAATCTTGGCAGTTAGGATCTGTTTTTATTCTTAACAAGTTTGCATTTAGCTCGCATAGTTGACTAACAGTATTTTTTACGCCTAAATATGTTTTTATATCATCAAAGTTTTGTTTTGGAAATCCATGCAAATATAAAGATATGACAATTATCACAAAGGATAATATTACTTTTTTTAATCCATCATCTTTTACAATGTTCAAGAACATGAATGTAAATGAAATAATTAGAAGATAAGAATAATAATGTGTTTTAAATAACTCTGCCCTAGATGTGTCAAAATACTCAGCTCTAATAAATACTGACAAGCAAAATATAAATATACTTGCTAATGGAAGTAGCAAATAAATTTTCAGTTCCCTCTTCCTTGAAGCTGTAAAGAAAATATAAAAGTAAAATAATAAGGACAAGATCAAAGCGAGTATTTCTCTGACGTTTACAAAATACCAGAATCCAGTAAGGTTCACTCTGTCGATGTAAAATAATGTTCTACTGTTGTTTGCATACCATTGAAAGTAGTCTCCAAAAGTGTCTAATAAAATCAGTCCAACTAGTGAGTTTGCATGATTATGTCTGTATGGTTTTTGAATCAAGTCAATGAAATTAATGTTGTATAAAAAATCAAGTTTTACTCTATCCTCTAATGGAATTGTTGCCCCCCCTCCTCCAGGAGAATGGTCAAGGATAAAATATCCATTAGCTACATAATTTTCATTCAAAATTAAAGCAGTTAAAAATAAAAATAAAAATGAGAGTTTTACCATATTAAAATTGAAAAAGATTTGATAATTTCTATAAAAAATAAAAAAATAAACCAGTAGCACTGAAGCAACAATGGTAGCTTTTGTGGTTAGTAGAATTATGTTTGGAAAAATAATAAAATATAAATACTTTATATTATTATTTTCAATATATTTTTCTATACTCAAAAAACACCAGGGTAATATTGAGAAAGCAATGACCTCAGGTTTCATTGTAACAATCATATTTATAGTGAATGGTAAAAAATTTAGTGTTGCAAATACAATAAGAACATTCTCTCTGGAATATTTTTTAAATACTGCCAATTTAAAAAGTCCAAGTAAACCTGTAGTGTAGAGTATAAAGTTTACCAGTTGTATTGAATTACTGATGATGTGATTTTCAGTTAGAGGTGTAATTAAATATTCTTGTGCACTCACTGCAAGAGAAATAAGATAGAAATACAACAAGCCATTCTCTCGTCCAGTAGTATCAATATTTCCAAAAAAGTAGTCGAAATAATCTCTATAAAAAATAAAGTCAGGAGCTTCAATAGATAAGTAAAATAAATTAACCATAGTGAACGACAAGTAAGAAGTAGATATGAAGAATATTCCAGTAGCAAAAAGTTTTTTATTTTTTTTAAGCATGTCGAGTTAATTTTAGAGAAGAATTAGTAACAAAAAAGTCTAAATTGGTGTTTGTTAAGTTTATGATCCTGGAAGGGTTACTTCAGCTAAGTTTCCATTGCCTATTGAAACTACAAGTGTGTCTTTTTTCTTAGGATGCAAAGAAAGAGATGTTATGTAAGACTCAAAATTTTGTGGTAATGGATATTGGTATAACTCGTCTTTTTTAAAGTCATATGCGTAAATCTCTTTTGCAAAATAGTCAGCAAATATGTATTGTTCAAAATATTTACTTTGCAAATCAGAAATAACAACTCCTCCAATTAAAGCTGCCCTGTATGTATCTGGTGAATCGTGGTTGTAATAGACTACAGGTTTTATTGAATTTTCTAAGATGTATTCAGATGCTTTCTTTTCAATATTATTTTCCCATAAATTTACTTCAGTATATTTATAACTATTCTCAAGACTCCCTTCATAAAAGGGCCAGCCAAATAAAAAGGGGTTATAACCATTTTTCTCAAAATCATCTAAATTTACAATATTTAACTCTTCTTGAGTCTGATTACCTATGTCTGGAATAAAAAGTAAGTTTTTATACTCATGGGTCTGCCAAGGATTTCTTAATCCAAATCCTAGAATATCTCTTCTTGGTGGATGATTTGGGTTTTCTCCAATTAGCTTGGGTTTGCTGACGAGTGACTCAAAGAAAAGAATTTTCCCACGTGGTGAATTAGTGTATAGTGCCTCAGATTTAATTATTGGATTTTGTGCAGCATCCATATCTCCAATATTTATTAGAAAATCTTGAAAATATTCCGACCAAGTAATACTTCCGGAAAAGTGATATAAGCTTCCATTTGGAATCTTCATTAAGATTTCTTCTGTATTTTTTATTACACTAAAGTTTTCATCTAGGAAATGTCGTTCGAGAATAAAGTTATTTTCATAATCTGAATAAGTCACTAAAAAAAACTCACCCGATGGATGGAATGCCATTCCAAATAAACCATTAGCACCTCTTCCGATGGCTATTCTTGATAGTATTTTTTCACTTAGATCTAAATATATTTCTTCGGTATTGTTCTTATAAATAATTCCATCTACATTTAGTAAATACAAATCTTCATTAAAGGTCGTGACATTATTTAAACTTGGTCCAAAGTTATTGATAATTTTTACTTCGGTACCTTTTATGCAATCTTTAAAATTGAGACTTCCACTCCATTTATAACACACATATTCACCACTAATTTCTGTGTCTGGAAGAAGGGTTGTTGTAGTTAAATTAGTTTCTAATTCAACTTCTGTATTTTCATTTTTATCTGTTGATTCGTAAGATAAGTTAGTATTTTTACTTTGATTCAAATAAAATATAGAAAATGTCATTAGCGAAACTGAAATTCCAACTCCTAAATATTTTTTTCCTAAAAATTTATTGAAATCAAAATATTTTATAACGAATATTATTAAAGCCATTATGAATGGGTAGGTAGCTATATTTAATAAAACTAAGCTTCTTGGTAAGTTGTAAATTCTCAGTAAGTAGAAAACACTAAGACATGAAAATGAGTTGATGAAAAATAGTTTTATAAAAGAAAATAAAATATTCTCCAAATTGTTAATGTCTGCTGACTTTAATACAGTAAAGTAACTTAGCAGAGTAGACATACCTGCGATAATAAACGCTATAGTAACTAAAGATATTACGACATTGCCTGGAAAACTAATAGCATTAAGATCATTGGAAATTTGCTGGAGGCCGTTATAGACTATTGCATTTTCTCTATTTGAAAATAGTTGCAGAAAGTAATTAGTAAAGCTCAAATTAACTAAAAATATAGTTATGATTTTTAACATAAATTACATCCTATCATATTCAAAAATTTTTTCTTAAGGCATGCTTTGAGAAGTTTTTTATATTTTATAGTTCTTTGTTTGTTTATTAATTTTTAATACTTTTAGAAAACATTTTTAAACTAAACTATTTCTATGAAGATTGCAATTGTTGCACTAACGAGAGGTTATCCAGAAAATAAATCTCTTTATGAAAGTTTAATAAAAAGAAATAAATCTATATTCGAACATATAAATAAGAATAGAAAAGTACCCGCTGACGTAATTTTATTTCATGAGGGTAATATTTCAGCGAGCGACCAGGATTATATAAATAAGTATTTCCCTGATAAAATAAAATTTATAAATGTTTCAAAATATTTTACCAGCAGTACCTTGGAATTGGATGGTGAAGAAAAGTTCAATTTAGGCTACAGACAAATGTGTAGATTTAATATGTACCACATATGGAATGAGGTCTCTGAGTATGATTACATACTTAGAGTTGATGAAGATATTAAAATATCTAGTTTTGACCCTTATGCGTTTGAATACATGGAATCAAAAAATATTAAATATATGACTGGAAGGTTTACAAAAGACATACATAGAGCTACAAATAGAACTCTTCCGCAGTATTTACTCGATAATACTGATTTAGATGTAAAAAATATTTACAATCATAAAAATCCTTATACAAATGTATACGCAACGAAGGTTAACTTCTGGAAAACAGAGGATGTGGACCAACTACTTAAACAAATTGCATTATCGGACGAGCAAATAATTTACAGATGGGGAGATCATACAGTTCAAGGACTAATGCTTAATTATAAAAATGAAAAAATTAAACTTTTTCCAAAACTAGAATATGAGCACATTTCTCATGATTTTAAAATCATAAACAACTTTATTAGGAACATAACTATAAATTCAAAATTTAACCCAATTTCAATTAAAGAAGGCTTTTTAACCAAAATTAAGATAAAGATAAAAGGTATATTAAATTCTAGTAATCCATTTGAGTTTGATAAACACTGAAGGTTTAAAAAGTATCTTCTCTATGTATTTTGGTAAAGTATTTTTTTATTGCTGACATCATTAAACAGTTTTTTTATTTGCTCAATAGAATACGAGAAAAGAAATTTTAGACAAATTAGGAAAATTATATAGTGACACACATTATTTATTGTTAAAAATATATTTCTAACAAAAGCTTCAGAATGCCAAATTACCGGCTCTAAAAACATTAGTCCTATAATTAGACTTTTTATCTTATTGCCGTTCGTAATAAATAGTAATAAAAAGAGTAGAAAAAAAGAAGGTAGCCGGTAGCCGACATTTGTATATAAGAATGTAACAACGTACCAAAATGAAATTGAAATTATTGCATATTCTCCAAATTTCTTCTCACTTGAATACATACGTTCAAAGTTTACAGTTTCATACAATTGTTTAAATCTTTTTGAAAATAAAATCGAGATAATGATTATTAATATAATCAGAAATCCATATAAGTATTCAATTGAAAATTTAGCTTTTAAATTAATAACATCAAGATAGATGCCGAAACCATAATCAACCCAAGGCATACTTGCTATGTGATGATCGTTAGTTAATATATCATAGAAGAATGTGATACTAAAAATAGTTAAAATGCCTAAAGTGTTAAAAAATATTTTGTAATCTGACTTTTTAATAGAAACAATTAATATGCCGAGAAATATACTTGTTGGATGTAGGTTAAATAAGGCAGTGAAAAGTATCAAAATTAGCTTAAAAAAGGTATTTTGTTTTATATTCCAAAGTGAATATAAACATATTAAGAAAATCATAAAATCGTCATTACCGTAATGAGTTAAGTGTATTAATGTTGGACTTAAAAAAAATAAAGGTATTAATATTTGATTTTCTTTGAAATAATTTAAAGCTTTAACATACAACAAAATTAACAACAATGTGGATATGGATCCAATAACTTTAGACCCATTGTTAACATTTCCATAAAATGGTAGATAGGCATCTAGTGGGCCTCCTCCCAGAACGTCACATGTTATATCAGGAAAGTATTCATCTGCTGGTATTGTTGCATTCGGATCTCCATTACACTTTAAGAAAAAAAGTGTTCTTTGCATGTCTGCGTACCTTGTATAGCCTCTATAAATAGTTTGGCCCATACTAATCCAAACACTATCAAAATAAGTAAATATACCTGCGATTATTCTTATACTGTAGAAAGCAATGGGAAGAGCTAGAAAATATTTTTTTTCATTCTTGTTAAAATTAAAATTAAATTTATTTCTAAAAAATAATAAAAACACAAAAATTCCAACGAAATCTGCTGAAATGAAACAATAAAACGTAAATAAGCCTAAATAAACTTTATTGCTATTTATTTTTAAACTTAAAACTATTAAAAATAAATTGTTGACAAAAAACTTTATAAATCTACCTCCGTACAGTGGAGCAACTGGGAAAAATACTTCTGATATAGCTTCCGCCGGTATAAGGAGTTTGTAAATTCCTAAATTAAAAGCTAGGTAAATTAAAACTGGATAAAGAAGTTGTTTTTTTTTGTTAATTATTAATAATAAAATTAACAAATAATTCCCAAAATTACTAAAGTACCTGAATAGTTTGTAATTAGAACCCAATTTATACTCTATATTTAAAGTATCATCATCTAATAAATAATTTGCCTGGTTTGGAACACCTAAGCACCTTATGTTCTCAACCTCAGGGAAAACATATACATCTATCGGATAGTTGGTAACATTTTTAATAATGTTTTTTTCATAATTTATTTCTAATCCACAGCCTGCTAGTTCAGAAAGATTACTGGAAGTATCTATATTTATATTTTTAATGGTGTTTGAATTTATAAAAAAAATAGTTAGAGGAATGGAAAAAATAATGGCAAATAGAATATTGATTATTTTTGCTTTGGTGTGAAAGAACTTATGAACTTTTAATGAATTTACTTTTAGATCATGCACTATTTAATCTTAATTAATTTAGTTTTTATTTAGAGATGTTACCAAAAAATATTTATTGTGAATTAATACATTAATTTCAGTTGTTCAACCCCGACTTCTAACTTCAATTATTTTGTATTCATAATTAAATTTTGTAATGAGATATAAAAGTCTTCACTTCAAAATTATTTTCAATAAGCTGTTCAAGCCTTTTTTCAAAAATATTTATCTTTTCTTCAATCATTATTTCCATTCTTTCTAAATTTGGCTTTTGGGTCATATCTTTTACATCTCGGCTATCAAGAAAATCAGCTGGGTGTATAAGCAAATAGAATTGATCACATTTTTTTGAAACAAAATTGAATATAAAATCAACTATACGTTTAGGAAAAACATATTCTAAAGTAAGCCAATATGACAATTTGTATTTTGTAGGTAAAGGTATAACCAATAATTTCTTTTTTTTACTTTTTAGATAAGAATCTTTAACATAATAAGGCTTTTCTCTGCCAAAAAACATCCTTAGATAATCCTTTCTTGAAAATATGTGTTTAAGCTTGTATGTTTTGGCTAAGTTTTCTTTTAAAATATAACTATAGATGTTATTAGCAAGCATTTTTATAATCCCTAACAACATAAGGGGCGTAGGAGCTAGGGAGTGATCATATAAATAATCCAACTCTACTAATTTTTTAATAGTGAAATTACTAGAGTTCCACCCAGGAGCAATAAAACCCTTGGAAACATAATTTAGTTTTTTATTTATTAATCTATGGGTTTCTTCAATCTCAAAAGATTGAATATCTTTATCTAAAAATCCAAAATTTTGAAAATGTGAAAATGTATGATTTCCAATCTCATGACCGTTGTTTATAAGTTTTTGCAGAATTCTAATATTTGAGTCTTCGTGTAAGTCTTTTCCAATAACAAACACTGACATTTTAATCTGAAATTTATCCAAAATTTTTTCAATTCTTGGTATTGCTTTTGTAAATGCAGGATCATTTTTTAAAGGAGATGTATTAGTTGCATAACCTATTGAATCTAGATTTAGACTTATGAAAGCAACTTTTTTATTCATTTATAATATCTTTTAAGTTAATGATCTTCCCACCAGCTTTGTAAAAAGTTTTTAAAACTTTTTTATCGGGATAAGAATAATAAGATCCATTACTTTCTTGTTTATGCCTAACATTTAATTTAAGGTTTTTACAAAACTTTAAAAAATAGTTATCAAAATTATCATATATTTCCTTATAAAAAGCGACCATAGTTTTTTTAGAATCAATATTTTCTAAATAGACTATATCACCAGCATCTATGAATTCTGTAACATAGTGAAATGAAATACCTTGTTGCAAGCCATCTATTGTGTTGTAAACGTAAGGGAAAACTCCTTTCCCGTTGGGAAGTATTGATGCATGCTTGTTAAACCAAGAAGTGTCTTTACTAAAATTTATTAATTGTTTGGGAATTATATAACTACACGTAATAAAAACAATACTCGGTTTAAAATCTTTTAATTTTTTTTCAATCATTTCAATATCAAATGAATTTAAATTCATTGTTATATCATTTCTGAAGGTATTTTTGTTTACCTTATAGAATTTAGTCATTCGGATAACAGAGAAAAATGATAATAATATAACATTTTTAAATCCAAAATTTTGAAAATAATAAATTAATGGATTCATTTTATTAATTTTTCTTTCAGGTAGCGTAATGAAATTAAATTCAAAATTATGGTCATTGGAATTTATTACTTTTGACCAAGCTGGTTTAAGCCAAACATTGTCGTTATTGGTAATAATTAAGATTTTTTCCATATTTTGTATTGTATTTTATATTTATAAATAGTGAGATTACTATTTAAAAATACTTGATGGGCAGAACCGGAATCAAACTAGTAACCCATTGTTTTTTGGATAAGAACTGTTAAAGCCTAAACATATTTACAAAATTTTAATCGACTCTTACTAGTTATTAATAAAAGTTGATTTTTCGAGTAAATTTTTTATATTTTTTACTACTTCATTTTCACCATATAAAAGTTCTGAACTTTTAACAGATTCTGAAATATCTGAATTACCACTTAACAATTTGTTTGATTCTTCTTTGAGGGTATTTATATTTGGTGTAAGTAAATTAAAAATGTTTAACATTTCTGGCCTTTCGGTATAAGCTCTTGGAATTAGTAGCGGTTTTCTTAAAATTGCAGCCTCTTCTTGAACTCCTCCAGAATCTGAAATAATAAAAATACTATTCTGAATGAGCTTGAGGAAATTTGAATAGTCTACAGGTTCAGAAAATGTAATATTTTTATACTTTTCCATACTCCCTTTTAATTTTTTTCTTGTTCTTGGATGAATCGGAAAAATAACATGTTTATTCAATTGGTCGATTGATTGAAGTAGCAAGTCTAGTTCTTTTAAGTTATCTACATTTTCAGGCCTGTGTAGCGTTAGTAAAATATATGGAGTTTTGGTGCCAGTATTTTCTTTTGGTATTTTCATATTAGAAATTGATGCATAAACAGTGCTCCCTGATACAAATATCTTTTTTGGGTTTATTCCTTCATTGATTAAATTATTTTTATTTGATTCATGATTACAAAGATTAATATCTGCTAGGTGTGAAACTATTAATCTATTGTATTCTTCAATCTGAGAAATCTCACTTGACCTCATTCCAGACTCAATAAAGTAAAGAGTCTTTTTTTCAGACTTTACTGCAATACTGCCTGCTAAGGTTGAATTTGTATCTCCTTGTACAACAAATTTTTCTATATTCCTTTTTGAAATTATTTCTGAAATCTTTTTTGAAATGTTTTTTAAGTGATTTTCTCCAATATGCTTATTTTTTTCAATATAGATAATGTCTTCACACTGTAGTAGTTTTATAAAATCTTCTGACATATTCTTGTCGTAATGTTGACCAGTAAAGATTACGACTGAATTAAGCTCCTTTACTATAGGAGAAATTTTTATTAATTCTGGCCTGGTTCCAACAATAAAACCAGTTTTACTTTCCATTCTTATATATTAGATAGTAGAAAATATAATTTATGTGATCATAAATATTACTGTATATATTTAGTTTTGAAACTCCATAGATTCTTGCAGATAATGAACAAGGGTAATCAATAATATTGTTGGCTGACAAAACAGCTTTAGTAAAAAGTTCCGTTACTGCGACAAAATTTTTTCGAGTAATAATTATATTTTTGATTACTTCTGTTTTATAAATCTTGCAAATTGAACTTGTAGTATAAAAATTTTTTCTTGAAATAATTCTATAGACTTTATTCACTGATCTACTCAAAAATAACCTAATCTTACCTAGTCCAACAACTAGGCCATCTGGATGATAGGGTGAGGCATTAACAATATCGTAGCCTTCAAGAGATTTTTCAAACATACTGTCAATTATTATTGGATTGTATGTGCAATCGCTGTCTAAAAATGCAATGTAATCATGGTTACAATCATTTATGGCTGTTTTTAAAAATCCGCCTAAATTTTTATTTTCTTTGTGCTCAATTATTTTAAATGGAGCTTCAGAGAAGTATTTATTGAGTAACTGCAATGTTTTATCTTTACTTCCATCATCTATCAAAACTATTTCCACAACACACTTATTGAAAAGTTTATGAATTAGTTTGTTCAATTCTAAGTGGAGTTGTTTTACCCCATCTTCCTCGTTAAATAGCGGAATGTATATTCCGAGACTCGTTTTATTTTTTACACTAGGCATAAATCTATTATGACAAAAATGTAATTAATTGTTTAAGAAAGACAGCAAATTTTTAATATAATGCTGAATATGGTTGTTGCAATATCTTGATTCTTTAGATTTGCTATCTAGAAAAAATGTATTCATTATTAAGGTAAGACTCAATACAATTTTTTGACTTTAAATCAGTTATACAGTCCTCCATGTTAATTTCGGTAAATTTATCTTTTTTATAAACCTCATATACAGAATTGATTTGACTAAACAGCAGAATAATAATTACTGCTATTGATAGAAACTTTTGCTTTTCACTTAAAATTAAATAGCTTGTAATCACTAAAAATAAAATAACTAAAAATACTGATGACATATAAAAACTTACAACGAACAGAGGAATTAAAGTATCCTTAAAACCCTGTTTTTCATTATTTGTGAATAGATAAAGTGTAGAAAATAAAATCATTGTCGTAAAAACTTGAGAATAAATAATAGATTTAGTAGGGCTTAATAACCAAAAGGATAAATAAAAAGGTAAAAAAGAAAATAAGATTTCAAATTTGAATACTGATTGGAAACTTTTATCGAAAGTATGTGTAAATGGGATTGCAAAAGCAATTAAAAGTGGTGCAATAAGTACTCTCAAGTAATCGGCAGAATTCCACAATGAAAGATCTGAACTAGACAAAGTTTGTGTTATAAATTCAAAAAAAGATCTGTTGGATTCAAATTTTTCGATGCTTGGATTAGTAGTAAAAATAATATCTACATACTCATTAAAATAATATTTAAGATCTCCGTTGTCATAATTTAATTTTATTAAAATTATCCAAGCTACTGCTGGAATAATAAAAATTAGCAAATCTTTAAAAGCAGCTGAGAGCTTAAATTTTGCTTTTATAACTTTTACAATATAAAATCCAAGAAAGGGAAGAAAAAAAGAAATTCTTCCAAAAAAAACTGCACTTCCCATTAAAAAAATAGCAATTTTTCTGTTGTGTTTATAAATTAATATACAATTAAAAAAAATTAAACTACAAATTAGGTCACCCAAAGAATACATACTTGAAAACCACCAAGGTACTGAAGTTACTACAAACGATGAAAAAAAAATTGTCTTATTTTTGTCTATTTTATAATGTTTTGACAAATAGATTACAAAAATTATCTGCAAAAAATAAGCAAAATAAAAATTAATTACTCTTAATGTGTAAATATTGTTTGTAATCTTCCATCCCAAAGCAGATCCTATTGCTGGGAGTGGTCCGGTAGTTAAATTAGGACTATATGAATCTCCATAAACTGTATTTCTAGCACTACTAAAATCAAAATTTGAGAAGAAACCAATACTTGAAGTCAAAGATATAATTTCATCAATGAACGGTCTGAGAGATGTAGAAGTAATATAAACGAGTGCAAAAATTACTATATTTTGCAAAAATAATATTAACCACATGCTTTTTTTGCTAATCAACATAATAAGAATCTTAATCTTGCAAATAATTTTATCATCTTAATAAAGAATTTAAAGATTCATACTTTACTCTTGAAATTTAATCAA
>Ga0315320_10001931_pt1 | contig 17219 bp, 20 predicted proteins | sample M140m21515metaG_FD_203458 | JGI IMG/M metagenome (GOLD analysis project Ga0315320, IMG submission 203458) | Ammonia-oxidizing marine archaeal communities from Monterey Bay, California, United States - M1 40m 21515 | ecosystem: Environmental > Aquatic > Marine > Coastal | place: USA: California... | reverse complement strand
TCCCTGTCAGGCTAGCGATACTTTCTTTAGTGATCATGCGAAGAGTATAGGGCCAGAGGCAGAGAATTAAAAGCTTTTTTTTGCATAAAATTAATTTATTTTTTTCAGCAAAAGGCTTGACATGGGGTTAGATTACACTATGGGAAAAAACCTCGTAAGTCACTGATACTCAAGGAGTTAGAGTTCGGGGCGGGGCGCTCCGCGCTAAGTCGTTGTCGCTCAGTGAGTTACAGCGTTTTTTATTTAAATGTTTTTATTTATTTTTTTTACCCTAAAAGGCTTGACACTCTCACCGTTCTGATTTAAAATGGTGGCATATTTCTGCGAGGGCTATGCCAGACCCACGACCCTTCCTTATTTAACGTCTTACGGATCGCTTAACCGTGTTTGTACTCACTTGACGAAAGTTTATTGATCTAGGTTTTGAGGAAGGAGTCCAGCGAGGCCGATAGGCTCATCATCTTCTAGCTCTTCTTCCTTCTCCTCTTTCTTCTTCTGCTTTCTTATTCTATCTACTTTTGCGACCTCTTCAAAAACTAATGGGTAAGTCGAGCCGTGCTTAAGGTTAGCTTTGATTTCAGTTATTAACTTAGAGGCTGCATCATCTTCGTTTTCCCCTATAGAGAAGACAAAGCTTTTCGCTACAGATACTTGATAACCTTTAGTGAAAAGGCTTGTGGTGGTTTGCTCTAATTCTTTTTGAATTTCTTTCTTGGTCATTGTTCTTTTTGTTTTGTTTACTTGCCGTAGATCCAGCGAAGCTCATCGCTCCACTCCTTGACCATCTCAGCCTCGGCCCCTTGTGGATTCTTGCAAGCTGCACCGATCCACTTTCTGATCATGCGCTGAAGCTTTTTCATCCTGCGCCATTCCATCCAATGCACACCAATGGCGAAAGGGTAAGTGAGAATGAGAAGGGCTTTGCCCTTGGTGTCTTGGTCTTTGAAGTTATGTAGGTTCATGGGTTATGAGTAAGTTTTGATTTGTTCGCGAGCGTTGTCGATTTCCTTAACAGAATTATCAGCCATATCCCCCAACTTGCGAAACACCTTGCGTTTTTCCTCGTCGGAGTATAAAGCCTCGACTCTAGCTTTAGAAGAAATTTCACCAAGCCTTAGGCGTAAAGTAAAGAGTTGGTCTTTGAGGAATGCGATGTGTTCTTGTTCAGTCATGGGAGTATTCTAGTATAGAGTTAGGGCTAAAGAAAAGGTTTATTTTGTTTTTCTTGGGGCGGGGGAAGCGTGAGAGCAATCGCTAAAGAAAGGGATCGGCTCTTGCTTGGCGAACTCCTCAGAATTCTTTTTGAACTGAGCTTTGCGCTGATCAATGAGATCTTGAACTTCTTGTGAGCGAGTGGCGGGGTAAGGCTTGTTTGCTTTCATGTGAGTAGTTTACTTTGTTTTCCTGAGTAGTGCAAGCTTTCTTTGCTATTATTTCGATTTATTTACTTATCCAACCGAACTTAAAAAAGTCAAAGTGACCATTGTCATCCCCATACTTCAGATACTCCTTGGTGATCTCTGAACCATACTTGTCTTCGATGTCTTTGTACATACTGCCAGCAAAAACCTCGTCCATGATCTGGAAGAATAAACTCTTGTTCATACCTCCACCATCTTCGTTGGCGTAGTTAAAAGACTGCATCTCTTCTTGTTTCTTCATGGGCATAGTATACAGCGAACAGCTCACAATTAAAAGCTTTTTTTTGTATTATCTGACATTTTTGCAAAGGGGAGGGGTTTTCTGAAAGTTTTTGCTTTTTTGCTTGACACGCACACAGCGGGGGGGTGGTGAACACTATATAGAAAGTTATTTTTATAAATTAGGGGATGCGCCATATAATAAAATACAGCTACAAGGTTAGAAACCGTGTAATAGATAAAAACCAATGGCAAAAGACAACAGCTTATTATTGGGTCATATTGAATTGACAAAGAAACAAAAAGAATTCTATGATATCATGACTGACGACAAAACACGAATAGTGTTTGTTGGGGGTCCAGCAGGAACAGCAAAGACATTTTTATCAGTTTATAGTGCATTAGATTTATACAATAGCGACAAAAACTTAAAAATATTATATTTGCGTAGTGTGGTGGAGAGTGCGGATAGGGGGATAGGTTTTCTGAAAGGAGACATGGATGATAAGTTTGGGCCATATATGGCACCCCTTTTAGATAAGATTGATGAGTTATTGAATAAGCCAGAGAAAGACCAATTAAAAAATAAAAAGGTACTAGAAGCGGAACCGATAAACTTTTTGCGCGGATGTACTTGGAGAGATAAGGTGGTTATTGTGGATGAGGCTCAGAATATGAGTGTGAGAGAATTGACTACTGTGCTTACAAGGATAGGTCGTGGTAGTAAGTTGTTTATATGTGGAGATAGTTTGCAGAGTGATATTAGGAATAGTGGGTTCGATAGGCTTAAGTCTTTGTTTGAGGATGAGGCTAGTTCCAAAAAGGGTGTGTGTAGTGTATCTTTTGGGAAAGAAGATGTGATAAGAGATAAAATTATCAGTTATCTTGTAGAAAAAATTGAATTATTAACCCCGAAACAATAAAATTTCTATATGAATAAAGTATTTTGTTCTTCCTGCGGTCACAAGAATGTGTACGAGGTGGCTAAACCAAAGTTTTGTGCTGACTGTGGTGCTTCTATAGGGATGCCCTCTCAAGCTTCTGTCAAAAAAGTGACAACGGAAGTCGAGCATGAGGTAGAACAACCTCGTAGACTTGATCTTAATAGATTAAAAAACGATATTGTTGCCGAAGTTGGGGATAACCAAGGAACTACTCTAACTGATTTATGGAAATCTGCTACTCCAGATTCTGCTAATAGTTTTGATCGCCCAGCGCCTAATCTACCAGATGGCGAAGCTATGATCAAACAGAGTCAGGCTGATTGTTCTTCCTCACGAGTCCAAGATATTGATGGATAAGACTTATGAAGACCTTATCCCAGAAATAGAATTACTTTTAAATAGATATAGAGCTAAGTGGCAACTTAATTCTATAGCATGGTTGGATTACGATGACGTATGTCAAATCATCCGTATCCATTTACACAAAAAGTGGCATCTGTGGGATCAGAAGAGGGCTTTCAAGCCTTGGGCGTCTATGTTGATGAATAATCAGATTAAAAACTTGATTAGGAATCACTATGGGAACTTTGCTAAGCCATGCCTTCGTTGTTCCTTCTACTTAGGTGGAGATGAATGTGGGTTTACTAAAAGTAAAGAGCAAGATGATGAGTGCGATGATTTCGCCAAGTGGAAGACCAAGAAACAATCAGCCTTTAATTTAAAAATGCCTGTTTCACTTGACTCTCTTATTTCCGTTCAAGATAGAATGAAAGACGATGAATTGAACTATGAAGAAAAAGCTTTAAAGATACATAATTTAATTATGTTGGAATTGGGGGAGAAACATAAAGAAATATATAGGTTATTATACATGGAGCATTGGGATGAAGAAAAGGTAGCTAAGAAGTTCGGGTTTAAGAAAGACACTAGTAAGAGAAAGACCCCTAGATACAAACAAATAAACAATTTAAAAAAGAAATTCTATATGATTGCGTTGAAAGTGGTAAAACAGGAGGATTTATGATATACGATTTAACAGAGAAGCAGAAAGAGCAGATTTTAAAACTGTTTAAAAAGAATCCTGACTTAATGTATATAACCCGAAAGATATTTAATGATGAGAATATCGATGGTCGGTCTAAACAAGGGAGAGCAGTTAGAAAGTTCTTAGCTGAACAAGACAAAAGAGCAAATACTTCATTAGCCCCAAAGGTAGAGCAGGTACATCTCAACAAAGAGCAGAAAGAGTTCCTAATGACGGATAATATTGAGGTTGGTATGAATGCACTAGAAATAGCCCGACTCACATTCAAAGACAGGGACATCATTCCTCTTAGCATGAAACATCGAGTCATCGTTGATTTCCTTAAGACCTATCGGCCAGAAATCGTTGATGATAATGAAATTGTAACAAAAGAGAAGTGGGTGGCTCCAAAGTCAATTAGTAGGGCTATAAGTAAGGTAAATAACTTCTGTTCAACCCAATTAGAAGAATTATCTCTCCAGACAAAACAAAAGAAATTAATGGAGCAATTAATCATCTACTTGCGTAGCCCAAGATTTAATCACTTCATAAATCAATATACAACTCTAGCTGATCGCGACTTATTTGAAAGTGAGTTCGTCAGGGCGATTTGGGACAAGCCTGACCTCACTAATGACGAATTGAACTTGTATGTGACCGTGTGTACCAACTACGTGCGCCAAAAACACATCCAGCAGCGCATTGACAAGCTTAACGCACTACTTGACGACCAAGACAACGAAAGGGACATCACAATGCGTCTGACGGAGATTATCAAGGCCACTAGTGATGAGCTTAACCAGTGTGAAAAACGAATTGAATCATTGACGAAGGATCTCAATGGATCTAGAACTGCTCGACTAAAAGCCAAAGGAGAAGAAAATGGATCTATCTTTGCTTTGGTCGAAGCATTCCAAGAACGAGAAGAAAGAGACCGTATGATCATGATGGCTGAACTTCAAAATAAATTAATTGAAGAAGAAGCTGACAGATTGGAGAGTATGGACGATTATAAAGCAAGGATCTTGGGAATATCCAAAAAAGAATTATTATGAGTGACTTTGTTTGTAAAGAATGTGGTAAGGCTTACGACAGCCGAAGGGGTTTCCATGCCCACCTAAAAGCACATAGCGTTTCCATAGGAGAGTACTATGTGGAAAATTATGCTAAAAGGGATTTATTTACAAACGAGCTACTAAAATTTAAAAATTACGACCAGTACTTCATGGAAGATTTTAATCAACCAGAGAATTACATATCTTGGTTGAAAACGACTTCACCAATAAAAGCTAAAAACCACCTTATAGAATATACAAAAAGGAAGTTTGGGAATAAAGATGTTAAGTTTACCCCTCCTGATCTTTACTATATGTTAGCTAAACTCCCGAATATAGATTACTATAGGAAAATGTGGAGTTCTTACTCTGACTTTTCAAAAGATTTAGGCATAGAGTCTTGGTTCTCTAAAAACCTACCAAAAGACTTCTGGGAGAAGAACCACAATGACCTTCCTATTTTTGTAGACACAAGGGAGCAAAAACCATTAAAATTTGAAAACGGCGTAAGCAACAAGTTAGACTTCGGTGATTATACAGCCGCAGGTAAATATTACTCAAAAACATTTGTAGATAGAAAAGCACAAGATGACTTCAGACAAACATTCGGGAAAGATATTAAAAGATTTAGGCGGGAAATGGATCGTTGTGTCCAGTTTAATTCTTACATGTTCATTGTTGTCGAGTCTTCTATTGAAAAAATCGAAGAAGACAACAAAATATCGAAGTTTAAATCGAACTTAGGTTATTTGTGGCACAATGTGCGAGATCTAATGCTCGATTACCCAGAGAATGTACAATTCATTTTTGCATACTCAAGGGCGGGAGCTAAAAAGATAATCCCCAAAATATTATATCACGGCCAAGGCTTATGGCATGTTGATGTACAATATCATTTAGAGAAAAAAGTTCATGGCATGGCAGAAAGGAAAACAGCGGTATCGTAATGATTACTCCGCTACGGAATTTAATTCTTATTTAAAAACACTCGACGGCGACTTGCCTGACGAGGAAGCAAAGTATTTATTATATAAGTTCTTAAGGGCTAATATTGCATTTACCTCTGAGTTATTTTTAGGGGTAAAATTATTTCCATTTCAGGCTATGGCTATTAAGGGGATGATGGTATCGGACTATTCTATGTTCGTATTCTCCCGTGGTATGTCTAAAACATTCTCTACAGCTATTTATGTACTACTTGAGTGTCTTTTAAACCCTAACGCGAATATAGGTGTTATTGCAGGTAGCTTTAGGCAATCAAAACAAATCTTCCAAAAAATGGAGGATATACTTAGTAAGCCCGAAGCAAAACTAGTAAAAGAGTGCGGAGTTAAAATCACAAAGGGAACTGACCAATGGACCCTCAAAATTGGTAATAGTCGTGCGATAGCCCTTCCGCTAGCTAATGGAGAACGACTGCGTGGATTTCGATTTAATAGGATAGTACTAGATGAGTTCTTAACAATACCAGAAAAGATATTCAATGAAGTTATTATTCCATTCCTTGGCGTAGTGGAAAATCCAATTGAAAGAGAGGAATTGCATAAACTAGAATCCCGCCTAATCGACAAGGGTGAGCTGAAAGAAAATGAAAGGTATGTGTGGCCCAATAACAAACTTATAATACTTTCATCTCCATCCTTCAAATTTGAATATATGTTTAAACTCTATAAGAAGTATGAGGGGCTTATTCTTGGAGAACTTGATTTAAATAAAAATAATGATGATGAAGAACAAGCGGCTGATGATGCTTATCGATTAATAATGCAATTAAGTTATGATTGTGCTCCTACTAGATTATATGATCAAAACTTACTTAAACAAGCGAAAGAGACTATGTCTGAAATGCAGTTCAAACGAGAGTTCGGTGCTCAATTTGTGGATGAGAGTGACGGTTACTTCAGATTATCTAAGATGGCGGCTTGCACCATCGCTGATGGAGAATTCCCTGCTGTTGAAGTTGTAGGCAATCCAAGTGATGACTATTTACTTGCTTTTGACCCTAACTGGGCTGGTAACACAAGTGCTGACCACTTCGCTATGCACGTATTTAAGGTTCTGAGAGACGAACAGAAGGTCTGCCTTGTCCATAGCTACGCTTTGGCTGGAGTGTCCTTAAAAGACCATATGAAGTACTTCTTGTACCTTATAGAATCTTTTAACATCGTTGGGATATGCGGTGACTACAACGGAGGAGTTCAATTCATAAATTCTTGTAATGAGAGCCAATTGTTTAAAACAGCTAAGGTTGATATTGGTGTTATAGAAGTAGACTTAGAAAAGCCTGATCAATGGCATAACGATATACTTAGTTTTAAGAACCAATATAATCAGAGAGAAAGAAAGTATTGTATCTTAAGAAAGCCTACAGTTAACTGGATCAGAAGTGGTAATGAGATGTTACAAGCAGCCATAGACCATAAAAGAATACTATTTGCTTCTAGAGCGGTAGACGATCACTTTGATCAACAAAGGAAAAAGAATTTACCTATTGATGAAATAAAGTGGGATAATAAAATTACAGCTACCTCTAAAGGAGCAAAAATGATTGACCTTCTCGATCAACAAAAAAGTAACATTGAACTTACAAAGTCGGAATGCGCTAACATTGAGGTTACTACAAACCCCCAAGGTTCACAGTCATTTAATCTACCCCAAAACATCCGAAGACAAAAAGGGCCGAATAGAGCACGTAAAGACTCTTATTCTGCTTTGATTCTGGGCAATTGGTTCGCCAAAGTATATTTTGACTCTCTGCACGTTAAGCCTGAAAAGAAACCTACTGCTACATTTATACCGTTTACTATTTGAAAAGTTATAAAGTAACTTTTATAACTTTAGTGTAACAATTGTTAGCATGGCCAAGAAGCGTAAGTATACAAAGAGATCAGAATATTGGAGTAAATTTAAAGACAGTACTCCTAATCACAATTTAGAAGATATCACAAGCCAATCATTGGCAGAAGAGTTTTCTCCTGAACTGGTTGGTGAGTCGCTATATGAGACTACAGCTTCTCGTCTTGCAGATTCTTCAAAACGTTCTAGCTCAAGGACAAATAGTATTACCCAGAGTTATACTAAAAATAGATTTAAAAACATCGAAGATGGCTTATTGCCATTTGATTACTCCCGTGACTCAGTAAATTCTCGTGATGCCATACAACTATGCCAGAAAGCTTACTTCAATGTGCCTTCATTCCGTAGTACAATAGACTTATTATCAGACTTCGCTGATTCTGATTTATATTTGGATGGAGGTTCTGAGAAATCTCGTAACTTCATTAATGCTTGGTTCAAAAGAATCAAGATGCATGATTTAAAATCTCAATACTTCCGTGAATACTATCGATCTGGCAATGTGTTTATGTACCGCATGGATGGTAGAATTAAAACCAGTGATACGGGTAAGGTTTTAGAGACTTATGGCGCAACTAAAAATGTACCTATACCCATTAAGTACTTAATCATGAACCCTACAGATATTGCCACTAAAGGTTCTATCTCTTTTAATGACTTTCAATACTTCAAGGTTCTTACACCATATGAAATCTCTAGACTTAAAGAACCTAAAACAGAGCATGAGATTGAGATGTATAACTCTTTGCCAGAAGATGTACAGGTAAGGATTCAAAACAACACAGCCACAACCACTGAGCGTTTATATATTAAATTAGCTTCTGAACTACTACATGTAGTATTTGCTAAAAAACAAGACTATGAGCCTCTTTCAGTCCCTTATGGTTTCTCTGTCTTAGACGACATCAATAAAAAATTAGAACTTAAAAAAATTGATCAAGCAATCTCCCGCTCTATTGAAAATGTCGTTCTTTTGGTCACAATGGGTGCTGAACCAGATAAAGGAGGAGTTAACCATAAAGCTCTGGCTGCTATGCAGAACATCTTTAAAAACCAAAGTGTCGGTCGAGTACTCGTATCTGATTATACAACAAAAGCTGATTTTGTTATACCCGATCTTCGTAAGGTCATTGGACCCGAAAAGTATGAGATACTTAATCGTGATATTCAAGAAGGTCTCCAGAATGTTCTAATTGGAGACAATAAGTATGCTGACGGTCAGCTTAAGATGAAGGTGTTTATTCAAAGACTTGAGGAGTCCCGCCAGCAGTTCTTAAGGGATTTCCTCCAGCCAGAAATTCGTCGTATTTGTAAGGCTGCAGGTATGCGTTCTTGGCCTGAAGCGAAGTTTGTCAAAACGGACACTTTAGATAATTCAGACATGACAAAGCTTGCTACTCGCATGATGGAGCTAGGAGTCCTAACCCCTCAACAAGGTATGGAAGTCATTCATACTGGAGAATTCCCCAAGTCTGAAGATATGGGTAAGGCTCAAGAAGAATTTAAAGAGCATAGGGAAGAAGGGCATTATTTACCTTTGGTTAATAGCATTAACTTATACCAAGAAGAACAGGGTGCCGATGAGCCTGTTAAGCCTGAAGTCGCCCCTGTCGCTCCATCTGGAGGTCGCCCTATCGGAGTATCAAACTCTAATTTCTCTAAAAAGAGCATTATTGAAGCTACTAAAATAGTTAGTGAATTTGAACTCAAGGCTTATGCAGACTTTGCAATAAAGTACGGTTTAGATGAATTAGATGAGCAAAGAAAAGATTTAGTCTCTCAAGCTTGTGAGTCCATCGTTGTTTCTAAAGCAAGGGAGGAATGGGATGATACTTTAGCTAGTATTGTTGAAAATATAGAAAACCTTTCTGAACTTAATGTTGATAAAGATGTGCTTGATTTAGGATGTAAACATCAACTTGATGATATGTCTGCTGCAATTTTACATCACTCAACTAAGATTTAAGTGTATAGAATGAATATGGACTTAAAAGATTTTGAGGTAAGCAGTTTTGATTGTAATATCAGGGCGCTTAAAGAGACTGATTATGATAAGTTTGGAGTATCCGAAGGCTCTATCGCGGAAGCTGCTAAATCTTTACTACCTGAAGATTTCGATCCATCAGCAAACGTAGATGTACTTCCTGTAGTATTCAACCTCGCTGTAGTAAATGAATTTAATAAAAACGGCGATGGTATAGATTCAGAAACAGCGGTATCAGCAGTAAAAAGATTTATAAACAAACCTATCAATATTGAACACAAGAAGCATAAAATCGTCGGTCACATGATTAATGCTTCTTTTTCTGTAGAAGAACTTGATTTTAAAGACAACGCTATTGATTCATACGCAGAAAAGGAAGAACCTTTTTATATAAACGCCGCTGGATTAATTTATAAAAATATTTTCCCCGAACTTGCTAACGCTATTCAGGAAGCCGCTAACGAAGAAAATGAAGAATATCAGAGTATTGCTACTAGTTGGGAACTTGCATTTAAAAACTATAAAGTCGTCTATGGATCAGATAGATTGGACGAGTGTGAGATTGCCGAAGGTTCACAGGCAGAGGAACTTAAGCAGTATGTAAAAGGGTTCGGAGGCAAGGGGGTTGATAAAGAAGGTACGCCAGTCCATCGTCTGATTTATGGTGAGACTTACCCTTTAGGTGCTGCGTTAACATATAAACCCGCTGCTAGAGTGAAAGGAATTTATACTTCCGAACCAAATAAAGAAGAAAAGGATGTTGATAATTCTTTAGCGGAACAAGATAATATTAATATTAAAAATTCCCTAAAAGCGGAATGTGATGTAACAAATAACAAATTCGATATTTTTGATATGGATAAAGAACAATTCGAGACATTAATGACACAAGTTGCCGAAAGCGTAGCTTCAGTAGTCAAGAAAGACGATCAAGCCGCTTCGGTTGGCGAGATTATGCGTGATGCTCTTAACGAGCATTCCGAGAACTGGAAATCTAAGGTACAACTTGAAACTGAAGCTCGTGAAAAAGCTGAAGTTGAGATGGCTGAGTTGAAAGCTTCTTTTGAGGCTGTTCAAACTGAACTATCTTCTCTTAAGTCTGAGGTTGAAGCTCAAGCTGCCGTTGAGTTATTTAACTCTCGCATGACCTTTATCGATTCCACATATGAACTGACTGAAGCTGAGCTTAAGTTAGTCGTAGATGAGTTAAAGTCTGTTGAAGCTTCTGATGAAGCCTTCGATACCTTTAAAGAAAAACTTTCTATTCTTTTTGCTAGCAAGACCAAAGAGGCCATTGCAGCTCAGGAGGAAGAAGTCAAAGCTAAGATCGAGGAAGCTATCGCTTCTAAGCTCCAGCAAGACGAGCCTGAAGAGCAAGAGGAAGTTAAAGCTAGTGAAGATGAGTTAGAAGTTGAAGAAGTTGAGACTACTCCAATTCCTAATAATAACGCACAAGCTTCTGAACAAATCTCTTTAGTTGAGAAACTAAAAGAAAACTTCTCTGTTGAAGTAACAAAATAAAAATCTAATTATAATATAAAATTATGGCTAATGAAATTACCAATATGCTGCCATTTCGTCAATATGATGACAACGATGTTGTTAACATGTTCGCGTATGAAGGCGGTGCTGTAGGGGCAGGTACTGTTGTAAAAGTATCTGCTGCTAATCTCAACGACGATCTTGTTGATCTCGTTGATGGTGGAAGCGCATTCCTGACTTCTCAGGGAAATGCTTACTCTCCACTTGCTGTTAACCCACTCCGTGTGGACGCTGGCGCTTCTGGTGCTGCTGCTCTTGGAATTACTCTTCGTGACGTTCGCGACACTGACGAGAATGGAGAGAAGCTTCGCTTCTACCCTCAGAAAAAAGAAGAGCTTCAGTGTGTTCTCTCTGGAGAATCTGTACCTGTTGCGACTAAAGGAACCTTCGCTTTATTAGAAGGAGCTTTCGCTGGTGGTGTTATTCCTGCTCCTATGACTGAGCTTGCTTCTTGGGGAGCTGGTGATCTTGGAGAAGCTGCTGCTACTGACGTTGTTGTCGGTAAGGTTCTCGCAACTGGAACTCGTGCTGCTGGTGATACCCACGCAGGAGGATACGCAATTGTCAACATCAACTTCTAATTCACTCACAGATTATGAAAATTACTATTAAAAGAACTGAAGATCAGTTAGCCCTAGTTCGCGCTATGGGTTCGAATAATCGTGAAGAGGCTTACGAGGCACAGGCAGCTGTTGCAGAACTTCTTGGGCCAGTGGTCAGCGAAGTTATCAACAACGCTGTTACTATTGGAAATCTTTTCACCACTCTGACTTATCAGGCTGATGACAATCCTTCCCTCCCTCTTGACCTCTTCCACGACATTTCTGAAGAAGATTATGTGCAAGTTTACTCTCAGCAAGTTGCTGGAGGACTTCCATACAATCAGGTGTTCCCAGCTCATAACGAACTAAAGTTTAGCACTTATACCCTCGATAGCGCACTCGCTTTCGACCGTAAGTACGCTAAGAAGGCTCGTGTTGACGTTGTGTCGAAGACCTTCACTCGTATGGCTCAGGAAGTTATGCTTAAGCAGGAGCGCACCGCATTCAACGTGCTTGCTTCCGCCCTTGTTGGTGGAGACTCTGCTCCGACAGGAACTGGAATTGGTTCATCCACAAAGCACGTAATTAGTGCTGCTGGATCTAACCTCGTTCTTGATGACTTTAACAGCTTGATCACCCACTCTAAGCGTATCAACAGCTCGTTTGTTGGAGGTACTCCTGTTGGTGGCAGTAAAGCTGGAGTTACTGATCTTTTGGTTTCTCCTGAAGTTATCGCAGACATCCGTGCAATGGCGTATAACCCAGTAAACACTCGCCAAGCGACTTCTGGAACTACCAGCATGGCTGCTCCTGAAGAGCTTCGCTCTCAGCTTTACAGCGGTGCAGGACTTCCTAGCTTCTACGGTATCAATGTTATTGAGATCCTTGAATTAGGGAAAAATCAGCGTTTCAACAAGATCTTTGATGCTGTTGCAGGTAGTGCAATTACCTTCAACCCAGCGTCTCAACAGATCCTTATTGGTGTTGATCGTTCTCGTGACGCTCTTGTCCGTCCTGTCGTTCTTGACGAAGGATCTACTGGTGAACTCAGCGTTCTCGTTGATGATCAGTTCTCCGTCCGTCAAAATAAGATCGGTTACTACGGTAAGGTCGAAGAAGGTCGTGTTTGCATCGATGATCGCGCTCTTTGCGGAATCGTCCTGTAATCCACTGGATAAACAATTAAATATTGAGAGTCGCTTCGAAAGAGGCGGCTCTTTTTATTTGATTTTTTTAGTGTAACCTATTATTATAAGTTATGTCTGATAAGAAAGAATTTTTAGAGGGGTTTGAATTTGCTGACGGGAAAGATCGTACAGGGAAAGAGGAGCAGATTGAAAAAGCTAAAGAATTGGAGGGTCTGCTTGGTATCCAAGATATGAATCCATATAAGACTTTAAACAAAAACATCTTTGCAGAGAATCTAGGATCAATGTCGGTCTCTCAAATGACAGAGTTAGCCCAAAGAGTTGGGATTTCGGGGATGGAAATGAGTTCTAAATTATCGTTGAAGAAAGCTCTAGAGAAATCTTTCGACATATATTTAAGGCAACATAATGTCTCTGTGGCTGGACCACCTACTCCAGTAGCTACTGATGTCAGTGACGAAGTGAAGAAGCTGTTTGAACTGTAGAGTTCCCTAAAGGCTTGTTTGACTGTAAGATTATTTAATGAATGATCTTGGTTCTCTTGCTACAAAAATCGTAAATTACGAATTTTCAGAAGACCGTCAGAGGTTTCCTGTATCTTACGTTTCTGGCTGGCTAGAGACAAATATAGGAGAACTTAACGGTCTTACCAATGAAGAATTTTATGTTAATAATACTGGAGCTATAGAAATAGGCGAAGGTTCAGGTTTGATGCCTGTAGAAGAAAATATTTTGAGTGCTCTTTACGAAATTCATTACTACGAAAAGGCTGCTAGAGATTCCTTAAGGGGATTCACGTATGGTTCAGATACCGATTGGCTCACTTTAAAAGAGGGTGATACAACAATACAAAGACAAAACAAAAATTCTGTAGCTAAAACATTTAGAGATTTAAAAGTAGATGCAACAGACAGGTTGAATGATTTAGTAGGGAAATACAATGTATATAAGTCATCCCCTCTTCAAGTTTTTGGCCGAGACGGCATTGAACCCGTCGATAATATCAACGCCTACAGTTCAACTAATTCATATAGATCTTTCTAATGGCCTCTTTACTTACAAGCTCTCAAAAGCTAGCTATAAAAAATGCACTCTCAGAAGTCCACGATACTTTTGCTAGAGATATTTATGTATTTATTGAGAAAAAGGTAGCTACAAGGCCATCAACTTTAAATTACAACCCTTTGTATGGTAGAAAAAAAGATGACTCTAAATTAAACTCTCAAACAGAATTGGTTAAACACACCGTACAGGCTAGAGTTAGTTTCTCTCCGAATCAAGGGGAATCTGTTGTGGACGCTGGAGCGCAGTTTAATCTAACCGCTTCTCATGGGAAAGTTAAAATTAAAGTTGATTCGAAAGGTTATGAAAAAGTAAAAGATAGTATAAGGGTAGAAATAGACAATGATTTATATGTAATCGATTCTGATGCGAAGCATGTAGGACCATTCTCGACTCAGTACTATACAGTGTTCCTTAAAAGAGAAAACTAATGTCTAAAGCCTTTCTGTCAGTTACTAAATTTGATGTAGGTATTAATAAAGCGGCCCTACTAAATTCAATTACCAATTCCAAAAATGGGAAAATTACAGGTAGGGAGGTTCGTAAATATATATTACCGATTATAGAAGAAGCTCAACAAAAATTAATAAAGGACTTCTATAATCACGCTATAACTAAAGAAATTAACTCAGGCCCATCTTCATCTAATTCTTCTGGGACACTGGGGGGTTATGGAAATCTTTTTTCATTCATAGGTTTCGAAAGAGGGGATAACCCAACCGCAATTATAGATAAGATATTGAGAGAAAAACTTACCCTTAGAGTTAGGGCTATTTCTAGAGGTAGATTTAGAATTTCGATTTTCAACGCTCCTTCGGAAGAAAAAATTTATACGGCTACCCCTATACCTTGGGCGACAGGAGCTAGTTGGGCAGAGGGCATGGAGAAGGGGATATCTAATTTAGGTTCTTTTTTATACAGTTCTAGCGGGAGTTTCGATACATCTAGATCTAGTAAGGGTATACAATTGAAAAATCAATTCAGGCCAACAACATTTAAATCAAAGCCTTATGTGTCTAAGATGCTTCAGAAATTCTTAAATAACATTATAAAATTTTAAATCATGAAAGCCCAATTTGATCAAACACTCTTATCTAGTTTCTATTTATGGTTAGAGAACCGTCTATTAAAAGATGATACCAAAGCATATATTACGGAATTAAATAATGATTTCCGTTATGTTGATTTTGATGATATCCCTTCTGATATGATAGGTTATCAGGGTGAATATAGACAACTTGTTGCTGAGTATAATGTAGATAATGTAAATTCTGGTTTTTTTGTAGGAGATGATTTTATTACGGGAGATTCAAGCGCAAATGGAGATGTGTATACAGATTACAACAATGGTCGTATCTTATTCCCTTCGGCTTCTGGGACTGGGCTGAGCATATCAGGCACTTACACTGTTAAGGAAGTCAATACATACATTTCTCATGATGACGATCTAGATTTCCTTTTACATTCTGATTTCATTGAAAATGGCCAAGATTCCCCGTATTTTTATAATAAATCTTCAATGGTGAATGACGGGGCTTATTTTTTACCCGCTTGCTTTATTTCTTTAGCTTCTTCTGAAAACCAAGAATTTGCATTTGGAGGGGAAGAGGATACTCAGAGTAGAGTGAGGGTCATGGTACTTACAAAAGATTCTTACATTCTCGATTCTGTTATATCTAAATTGAGAGATACTGTAAGGGAAAAAATCACTCACATACCTTATGAGCAATTTCCTTACGCTTACTCTTATTCTGTAAAGAACTTCCCATATACTTATGATGGTTTAGTCGTAAATCAGGGGGATGATCCTTTATGCTCTTACGTACAAAGAGTTTCTTCTTCAAAGGTCGTATCAGAAGCCTTGAGGGAAAAGTTAAATTCTAATTTCTCTATCGCTTTCGTTGATTTCGATTTATCTACATATCGTTTCCCAAGGGCTTAATCAAGTGTATTTAAAATAAACCTTTTAATATAATATGGCTTCAAGAACACGAGTAATTTCACAGAATAAAGCAGTTTATGTCACTCCGACAGGTTGGGATGTAACTGGGACAGGGGCAGATATCACGCATCAAACAATAAATGGCCACCAATTGCATAGGGTAGATACTTTATCTTTTGATATGGATCTAGCTGGAGCGAGACAAGACGTAAGAGAATTTGGTCAGTTAGCTCGTATTGGAACAGTTTCTCTTACAGAAATCAATCCTACATTAAGCTTAGGCTATTTCTTAGTCGATGGAGAAAATGAGCTAGCTCTTGGATTTACCCAATCAAAGACTGGAAATGGTGGTCACACTGGTCAGATGGCTTCTGGTATGTTGGTAGAAGACCCAATTCTTTCGGAAAGAAATGTCTGGGTTTTAACAGCAAAAGAGGGAGAAGACGCTTTCAATTCTGCCGTATATGATGCTCAGGCTCAGAATCATGACGTTATTGGATTCGGCAACTGTTTTATTAGTAGCTATTCTGCTAGTTTCGGTGTCGGCGAGATCCCAAGGGCTGATGTCGAATTACAGGCTTCTAACATAGTTTTTTGGACAGGCTCACATAATGGTCTATATAACCCTTCACTCGATCTAGAAGGAGAAAGAAACTTCACTGGTTTGACTAACTTACCCGCACCTGACACTGGAGATATGTCAACCTTAGTCCTCCGTCCTCAAGATGTTTCTGTTACTTTCAGTAATGATGACGTTCTTGCAGAAAGCTCAAGTATCGGTGGTGCAACTAGTTTAAGTGCTCTCCCTGTTCAAAGTGCTTCTGTTGAATTACCATTAGCCCGCGAAGTTATTGAGTCTCTTGGTACTGAGTTGGCTTACGCTAAGCTTCTTGAGTTCCCAATCGACGTTACTTTATCTGTTAGTGCTTTGATGCGTGAATTTGGGGCTGGAGGTCTTGAGTACGCGCTCACTGGAACCGCAGGAGATAAGAAAACCGACATTACCTTAGATGTTTCTAACGGATCTAAATCAATGGTAAAATACCAACTTAAAAATGCTGTTTTAGATAATCAATCTTTCTCGCAAGGATTGGATGATAATGAAACTGTCGATTTAACATTCTCTGCTCAAATTGGAGGGGCTTCTACTACAGATCAAGGATTATTCTTTTTCCCTGATACTGGTCTATCAGTCCCAGCATTTGGGTCTTTGCCTAGTGGAGTCCCAGCCGCTGCTCAACCTATTACTCCTCAAGGCTAATAGAGAGAAACTTAAAAGCTATCAAAGTAAGCCTCATCGCAAGATGGGGCTTCTTTTTTGTGTAATATATTTATAATGAAGGTATATCAACAAGTAACAGGATACGAACAGTCGATACTTAATTTAGATATCCTCATAGAAAATACTTCTTTAGGGTTTTCTGTTGCAGGTGGAACTGGACAAGTTGTTGGTGATACGACAGGGTTATTGAACTCTGGT
>Ga0315320_10001925_pt1 | contig 17253 bp, 9 predicted proteins | sample M140m21515metaG_FD_203458 | JGI IMG/M metagenome (GOLD analysis project Ga0315320, IMG submission 203458) | Ammonia-oxidizing marine archaeal communities from Monterey Bay, California, United States - M1 40m 21515 | ecosystem: Environmental > Aquatic > Marine > Coastal | place: USA: California... | reverse complement strand
GGCAGGCTTCGTCGCAGAGCCTTCGGAGCATCGGCTCGACCGACTTCCGGGGAAGATCGCAGTTGACGTAGGCACCGAGTCCGAAGGAGTCGTCGCCACCCGCGAGATAGACCGCGGCGTTCGTCGGCCCCGTCTTGACCAGCAGATACTCGAGGGCCGTCCGCAGGAGATCCTCGACATCGAGTTCCTGGCGAATCAGCGTGCGGAACTCGCTGCACATCGCGACCTCGTCGAGCCTGCGGACCTGATCCGATTCGCTCTCGATCGACATCTCGGAATTCGTCTCGTCGGCGCAGGCTTCGGAAGGCGATTCCTCGCCGTCGGTCCCGGGCTCCAGATCGACGTCGGACCGGGTCTCCGCTTCAAGGCGTCGACTCAGGCTTCGCAGTCGATGCATTCGTTCCTCATGTTCGATCCGCTCGCGGCTTCGACGCGCCGCACCTTCGATTCGACGTTCGACCTCCTCGGCCGACATCGGACCCGACAGGAAGTCGGTCGCTCCGAACTGCATGGCCCGCCGGATCCCGTCCACGTCGACCGTGGGCGCGGCGACCACCAGGGAGCAATGGGGCTGAAGACGGCGGACGTCGTCCGCGAGGGACCGGTCCAGATCCTCTTCCGAGACGAGGACGACCTCGCATCGATCCTCGAGCAGCCGACCTCGGAACTCGTCGACGTCGTTCGAGACGATGCATCGGCATCTTCCGTCGGACGCGTCCAGCAGCGCGGTGAGGGCGATCATCTCGGGGCGGGATGCGCAGACGAGGATTCGGAACACGGAGGATTCCGCGTGACTCGTCGGCGTGGCGTTCGTTTCGTGCATCTCGGGCTCGAAGTTCATTTCATCTCCCCTAGTCGCGAATCGTTCCGCGTCAGGCCGCGGCGCTGGTCGTCCCATCGATCGGAAGAGTGACCACGAGGCACCCTCCACCCTCGGAACCGTTGTGCACCGAGGCCGTTCCCCCGTGCGCCTCCGCGATCCGACGAACGATCGTCAGACCCAGTCCCGGCCGCCGTCCGGCGGCTCGCTGGCTGAAGAAGGGATCGAAGGCGTGTTCGAGCGAGTTCCGCCCGAAGCCAGGACCATCGTCCTCAACCAAGAGTGACCATCGGCCATCCGCACGGTCGATTGAACTTCTCAGCCGAATCCGCACGTCTTCCTGCGTCTGGCAGGCGTTACGAACCGCCTCGACCGTCAAATCCGTGATTCTCCGGACGTCGACGCACAGATCGACCGCCTCCGTGACGTCGAGCGATTCGAACGTGACGGTCTCCGGCAGAATCTCCCGCGCAGCATTCGCGCATCGATCGAGCAGATCGTCCGATCCGATCGAGACGGTGGCGATCCGCGCCCCGGTCGCGTGGCCGTGAAGCCCGCGAACGAGATCCGCGAGGATCGACGTCTCCGCATGGATCTCCCGGATCCCCTCGTCGACGAAGGGATCTCCGCTCCGGCCGAGCAGGAGCTGGGTCCGCCCCGAGATCACGGTGAGCGGATCGTGCATCTCATGGGCGGCGCCGGCGGCGATCTCCGCCACGCTCGCATCCGCGTCGAGCACCGCGACCCGACGTGCGAGCTCGATCTCCGTCCGATGGCCGGCGATCTCCCGTTCCGCCTCGCGCCGCGATCGTTCACCACGCTCGAGCAGCGAGTGGCACGCGTGCCAGGCGGTCGCGAGCTCGTGGTCGATGTCGAGTCGCCCGTGCACGCCGACGAGCATGCCCGCGGCCGACGAGCCGACGACCTGCACTGGAGCCGCACCGTCGCTGGAACGTCCGGCGAGTTCCCGCCGGATCCACGGCGCAGCATCGCCCTCGATGGGCGTCGCCACACCGGCGTCAGGATTCGTCCCGATCCACTCACCGTCGATCACGCTGGCGAACACCACGATCGCATCGGGCTGCCGATCACGGATCGATCGGAGCACCGCGCGTTCGAATTCGACCCGGTTGGTCACGTTCGAGGCGTCCTCGAGGAACCTCGAACATGCCGTCGAGGCGGACCCCGGCCCGGACGATCGCGGGGCCGCATGCGTGCCGGCGGCCCGGATCCGATCGATTTCGGCACACGACTCGCCGAGTCTTCGGAAGAGATGCGTCGCGAGCGGTTCACGATCGAGACCCAGGGTCTCCGCCGACCGGGTCGCGATCGACAGCGATTCGGCGAGATGCGCGTCGACGACGCCGGGTTCGAGACCGAGCGCCGATTCGAACTCGCGGATCATGCTCCGCCCGGGACGTCGGCCGCTCGCACCGAGTCCGTGATTCCGTGCAATCGCGTCCGCGAGTCCCACCACCAGCTCGAGTTCGCGATTCGGCGTGTCCGGAATGCCCGCGGGCCCCCGCCCGGCCCGGGCGATCACCCCGCGGAGGGACTCCGGGAATCCCCATCGCTCGGCGACGCGATCGCCGATCATGCCGCCGTCGACGCCGATCACCCGGCGCAACGTCTCGTCGAATTCCTCGTTCCTGATCCGGGCGCTCTCCGCCAGCTCGGCCATCGGACCGGGAATCACCGAGGCGAGCACCAGATGACCGAGGTCGTGCAGAAGACCCGCGAGAAACGCGGCCGACGGTTCCAGATTCGAGATGCCGTCGATCCGGGCGACGAGCGTTCGGGCGATCGACGCGGTGATCACCGCATGTCGCCTCAGATCGACCGCGATCGCGAGTTCGGGATCGCCCCCGAGAAGGCCGCAGATCTCGATCGAGAGGGCAGCCGATCGGATCTCGTCGAAACCGAGGAGGACGACCGCGTGTTCGAGGGTCTCGACCTTCTGGACGAGGTCCTGATTGCAGCGTCGACAGAGCGACAGGATCCTCGACGCGAGGGCCGGTTCCGCCGCGAGGACCGAAACCACCTCGTCGATTCCGGCGGTCGAGGAGGAGGTGACCTCGAACAGTCGAATCGCGACCGCGCCGGGCGCCGGAAGGCGATCGATGCGATCGGTCAGGATCCGAACCCGTTCGACGACGGCTTCGCTCTGCATGAGGCCCCCCCTCAGGCGGTCAGCACGCCGTCGATGCACTCGATGAGCGCATCGACCTGGAACGGCTTGGGAATGAACGCATCGGCGCCGGCCGCCATCAGCTCGTCGATCTCCTCCTGACGCACCACGCCGGAGATGATCACCACGCGGGTGTCCGCGAGGTCGGGATCCGCCTTGATCCGTTGGCAGACGACGTTGCCGTTCACGTCCGGAAGCATGTAGTCGAGCAGGATGATGTTCGGGCGGAACTCACGGGTCATCATGCCCGCGTCGTAGCCGGTGCTCGCGGTCCGGACCTCGAACCTGTCTTCACGCTCCAGCATCTCGCCGATGATTCGGACGATGCTCGGATCGTCGTCGACCACGAGGATCCGGGTGAGATCGCCGTCGAGAAGCTCGACCGGGATCTCGTTCGCCTTCATGAACCGGATGAGTTCGGCCCGGGGAATCCTGCGAAACCTCGATCCCGGAACGCGGAATCCGGTGAGTCGACCGTTGTCGAAGCACCGGATGATCGTCTGCTGGCTGACGTTGCAGAGTTCCGCCGCCTCGCCGGTCGTGAGGACCTGCTTGTCCGAGAGATGTCGAAGTCGTTCCTTGTCGTCCATCCGGCCGAGACCTTTCACGGAGCGCGGTGCCCCGCAAGCGATCCTCGAGGGCGGCACTCTGGTCATCGACCTCGACGGGCACCGAGTCCAGTCAAGACGCGAAGGCGGACGAAGGCGGTCGGTCCGATTATCGGGCGGGTCGGGAACGCCAGCGTCGCACGGCTTCAGGTTCCCGCGGATAGATCGGCATCAGCCGGGCGGGATCCGCGTGCACGAGAAGATCGGGACCTCCGCCGAGCGCGATGCGGGCCACTGCGGCCGCGTCGAAGCTCGGGGAATGAACCGGAGGATCCGAGACCGTGGATCGAACGAGCTCCGACGGCACGTGTTCATCGGCGAGCACCGCCACGCATGCACGGTCGTCCGGACGATCGATGATTCCCGGATCACCGATGATCCTCCAGCCCCGATCGGTGTCGTCGCGCCCGAGCCGGGTCCGCCACGCCGTACCGGCCTTCGCCGCCGAAAGGACGACGATCTCGCCCAGCGTCTCGCCGAGGGCCGGCGTCGCGGTCGCGGCGACCACCGCGCCGGGCACGCCCACCACCGTCGCGTTCGCGACCTCCGCGATCGCCTGCGCCGCGGCGATCGAGATCCGCAGCCCCGTGAATCCTCCGGGCCCGACGTCGACCGCGACGCAACGAAGCGTCGACGCCGCGACGCCCGCCCGTGCGAGCACCGCGTGGATCCCGGGAAGCACGTCGTCCCGATCGCGACGCCCGCCTTCGAAGCCCACCGTGTGGAGATCGCCGGAGGCGTCGATCACCGCCGCCCCACCGGAACGCTGCGAGAGTTCGATCGCGAGGAGCGGTCCTTCGACCGCCGGCGTCGCCTGGTCCTTTTCGGTCACGAAGTCGACCCCACCGCGGCGAGCGGAAGCACCGAGAACATCGCCGACTCCGCGGTCGGCACGGGGCCGTCGAGATCGATCGGGAGCACCGCCCCGCGTTCATGATCGGTGTTCATCAACAGGGTGCGCGGTCCGCCCATCTCGATCCCGTTCTCGACGAACGCATGGCCGAGCAGGAAGAGCGAGACCCCCCATCGTTCGGCGATCGCCTCCATCTGCTCCGCGGTGTGTCCACGACCCCAGACCATCATCCAGGCGCTGCCGACCAGCGCCTCGTAGTCTTCGGGGACGAGTTCCCGATCGATGATGTCGAGATCGAACCGCGACATCATCGCGGGACCGGGGAGCGAATGGGAACAGAAGATCCCATGCTCGGTCCGCGCCGCGAGCGGCATCGAGAGGATGAAAGTGGTGAGCGCCTCGAAGACCTCGTCCGCGTCGTCTCCGAAGACGTAGTCGAGCCCCTCGTGGAAGCGGGCCGTCATGCAGCCGCCCCCCTTCGACACCGAATGCCCCGCCATCTGGGCGAGTTCGTGGTTCGCGAGGAGCGGGTGCACCTGTCCCGGATGATCGAGCACGAGCTTCGCGACCTTCGTCAGCATCCGGTAGCTGAGATCGAGACCGTTCATGGTCCGTTCGCCGTGGATCAGTTCCTGAAGCACGACGTGATGATCCGGGTCCGCACCGAGCCGTGCGAGCTCGACCACCTTCTGGAAGTGCATCGGATTGTCGTGCAGGTCACCGGTGGCCAGCAGTCGGCCGCGTACTGGAATCCAGTCGACGGCCCCTTTGCGGCCGGGGTGCGTGCGAAGGGCGTCCGCGGCGGAACGCAGGAGTTCGATCACGTCCGCAGCCCGACGGTCGTCGACGGCACGACCGCTCATCGGACGACCTTCGCGGCGAATTCGAGGAGACCGCCGCCGGTCGCGGTGCGGATCTCCACGAACGCGTTCATGAGCTCGGTGGGGTTCCCGATCGGCGTCACCTTCATCCGCACCTCCGCCCGCTCGTCGTCGAGGCGGACCAGGCCCGCGAATTCGGCGCGAAGCGACTGCTGGGAGACGGACTGCACGATCTGGGCCTGCCACCAGTTCGCCTGCTCCACCTGACCACCACCTCGCGGGTTGTAGTGCTTGATGACGCACGCGACCTCGATGGGTGCGTTGAGACGGACTTCACCGAGATCCACGAAGTCGTCTTCGATGATCCAGTGACGCTGCATCCGCGCCATGTCGCGCCGGGCGCCGGTGTTCTCGTTTCGCACCCGACACGGGACCAACACGCATTCCGGTCGGTCCGTGGTGAAGATCCACCACCGCGGAATCGCCGTCGGCGCCATGCCTTCGATCGACCACTGGAGGCGGTACGCCGCGCGGGGGGCGTCCTTCGCGGGGTCGAACCCGACGAAGACGGGTGCCGTTCCATTCGAGGCGAGCACCGAGAAGGGACGACCGTCGGTCGATGCGAGATCGATGACGCCGGAGGTGACTCCCTTGAGGGCTTCCGCATACGGCGGCGTCGGTTGGATGGGAAGCGTGACCATGCCCTTGATCCGGACCGTCGCCGGACGGTCGGCGCCCTGCACCCGCAGGAAGACCTTCGCCTCCTTCTCGCCGGGCTGCTTCGGAGCATCGAGGGAAGCCGCCATCTCGATCGTCCCACCCGGCGGAATCCTGGCGCCCGTGAGATCGGTGAGGGTCGTGCACACGCAACTGGGTTTGACGGAGACGATGACGACCTCTTCGGTCCCCATGTTCGAGATCGAGAAGGTCATCGGATGCACGCTGCCCGGAGCCACCGCACCGAGTTCGAATGCCGACGGCACCACGCGGATGTACCCGCCCGGAACCAGAAGATCCTCCGAGCCCACCGCACTGGCGGACGCCGCGGCGGCGGGCTGGGCCGTCGACCCGGGGGGCGAGGTGCCCTCGGCCGGCGGCGCGACGGCGGCCGAGGGGGCCGCGGCCGGCGTCTCCGAGGCGTCACCGCATCCGGCAAGCGGAAGCGTGGCGAGAAGCAACCCGAGCGTGGCCGTGACGATCGTTCGTGTTCGAGGCATCTTCACAGTGTAGATCCTCAGCCCACCACCGACCCGGAGAACGAGAAACGGGCCCGGTCGGATGACCGGGCCCGTTCGAGCTCACGTGTCTTGAAGTCCGGTCAGCCGGTCCAGCAGGAGAACAGGATGCCTGCATCGGCGCCATTGACGATTCCGTCGCCGTTCAGATCGGCCGGGCCGCCGGGCTGTCCCCACTGCGAGTAGAAGAAGCCGACGTCAGTGCCGTTGACCTGATCGTCGCCGTTGAAGTCGCCGGGGCAGGGCGGCGGGCCGCAGTCGGTCTCACCACTGGCGGGGATGATCTTGTAGATCCGGCCGAGGGACTGGCAGCAGATGTAGATCTCGCCCGCGAGGTCCTGGCCGAAACTCGCGATGTTGCCGAGGGTGCCACCACCATCGCTCGAGAATCGAAGCTCGCTCGTCCGACTCTGGACACTGAAGTTCCCACCCTTGGTGGGAGTCGCGGACCAGAAGTTGGAGGTCGCATAGTCGGCGAAGAAGTAGGTGCCCTGAAGTTCGGGCATCTGGCATCCGCGGTAGACGTAACCACCGGTGACGGAGTAGCCACCCGAAGAGTTGTGACCGTAGGTGTAGATTGGATCCGTGAGGCCGGACTCGTTGCAGGTGCAGCCGTTGGAATTGGTGTAGCAACTCGCGCCTTCCATGCAACGCCACCCGTAGTTCTCGCCACCGGCCGAATCCGCCGGCTGGAAGTCGATCTCCTCGCGGTTGTTCTGACCGACGTCCGCGATGAAGAGGTCGCCGGTCTCCATGTCGAAGGTCGAACGCCAGGGGTTGCGAAGGCCGTACGACCAGATCTCCGGCTCGCCGCCACCGCTTGCGAACGGGTTGCTCGGCGGAATGGAATACGGGATTCCACCGTCGACGTCGATGCGGAGCGTCTTCCCGAGCAGGGAGCTCGAGATGTTCTGGGCGCGATCGCCGGGATCGCCGCCGGAACCACCATCGCCGGTGAAGATGTACAGGAGGCCGTCATTCGGACCGAAGGCGATCATTCCACCGTTGTGGTTCGAATAGGGCTGGTTGATGGTCATCAGCGTCAAGGCGCCGGCAGTGGTGGCGTGATCCGCATCGGCGCCGCGGCTGTAGCGGCGGATGACGGTGTCGCCATTGCCGGCGACCGCCGTGTAGTTCACGTAGAAGTAGCCGTTGTTCTCGTAATCCGGATGGAAGGCGAGACCGAGCAGGCCCTGCTCGCTGTTGGTACTGGTTCCACCGGTGATGATCGAGTCGATGTTGAGGAAGAAGTCGCTGTTCAGCGTCCCCGTCTTGGTGTTGAAGATCTTGATCCGGCCCTGCTTCTCGATGATGAAGAGTCGTGACTCGTCACCGGGGGCCTGGGTGATGAAGATCGGACGGGCGAGTCCCGACATCACGAGCTTGGTCGAGAGGGTCTGGCCGGAGGCCGACGAACCGACGAACATGCCCGCGAGAATCGCGGCGGAAGCGAGAAGTCTGCGTCTCATCGACATTGGAGAGTGCTTTCTTTTGCGGCTGGTGTGGTGCGGACTCGGCCTGATCACGTGGGATGCTCCGGAATCCCGGATCGAGATCCGGCGGAGCCTCTGAATCTTGTCCCGAATAAGACGTTTCGGGACACGAGATGGTTCCCCGTCATGGGAAAACTCGCCGAAAGCCGATCGGTGCAGCGATGCTCCGATCGGAATCGAACACCTGAGAGTAGCATTCAAAACGCTGATTTCCACGTTTCGAGCCTGCTTTGGCGGGGTTTGATCCGATCCGGAGCCGTCCCGACCGATCAACCATCGTTGGCCTCGTCGACCAGGCGGCGAGCTTCAGCCGTCAATGCCGCGATCCGCGTCCGGTAACGAATGGCGGCCGCATCAAGGGCGACCTGGTCCCGGTCCACGATCGCCTCCCGGAAGAGCGGCAGGACGACGGCCCCGTAGCCGCTGTCCCGATTCGAGGTGGCGAAGAGGTTCTGGAACCAAGGCCGGCCCGGAAGCCCCTTCCCGTCCGACCAGACCCGCTCGAGCCGGCGGAGCCCCTGATTCACTCGACGTCGTGCGGCCTCGGCTTCGACGCCGTCGAGTGCCGCCTCGGCCGCGGCGAGGGCGGCGGCCGTGTCGGCAAGCTCGGCTCGAATCGGTGCGAGATCGAGTCGCAGCCCCGCCTCGGCGGCCGCCGCCGCGATCCCGTCGAGACGGCCGGCGAGGTCCTCGATGGTCGCGGTCGGCCGGAGCGGCAGCACCGGTGCGTCCGCGAGGTCGGCGACCAGCTCACCGCAGATCCGGGTGAGCATCAACGCACCGGCGTAGTCCTCGCCGACGTTGGAGCGGTACCACTCCAACGTGTCGTAGTTCGAGTGGTAGACGACACCCTCCGCGCCCCTCGTGGCGAGCGAGATGCTCGGGATGCAGAGATGACAGAGGAAGCCGACGTGATCGCTTCCCCCGCCGAGGTCCCCGGGCCGTGGCTTCGGACGATCACCGCTCCAGGCCTCCATCACCGAAGTTCCGTCCCCGCCGGGCTGCTCGACGCGGTCGGCGGCGCGGATCACCGCGTCACGCAACGACGGCGATGCCGACGCCCGGAAGTCCGTCCCCATGGCCGCCATGTCGAGATTGACGTACGCGACGCCATCCGCCCCGAGTCGATCCCGGTGCGCCTCGCACCATTCCGTCGAGCCGATGATCCCGAACTCCTCGGCGCCCCACGCGGCGAACACCACGGTGCGTCGCGGACGGATCCCCGCCTCGAACGCCGTCGCGAACGCGCGGGCGGTCTCCATGAGCACGATCGTCCCCGCGAGCGGGTCGGCGGCACCGAAACCCCACGCGTCATGATGTCCTCCGACGATCACGACCTCTTCGGGCGCCTCTCGTCCCCGGATGATGCCGAACACGTTCGCGGTCTCCATGAGGAGACGCTCCTGTCGGACTTCGAGCCGAAGTTCGAGATCGCCCCCATCGAGCCGATACGGAACGTCGAGACCGCCCTTCCAGTCCTCGTCCTCGACCAACGGTCCCTTCATCGCCGCCATGATCCGGTTCGCGGCGGCGTATCCGATCGGCTGCACCGGGATGGTGGGCAGACCGACGTCGCCGACGGGAAGCCGCCTGGTTCCGTCGATCGCGGGCTCGAAGGGCGTCAGGGGATCGCCCTTGTAGGGCAATGTCACGATCGAGCCGCGTTGGATGCACGTCTCGTTCGCCCAACCGCCCTCCGGCCAGGTCGGGCCGCGATCGTCGCCGGAATCGGCCGGATCCGTGAACATCACCACCCCCGCGGCGTTCGCCGCCTCCGCGAAGCGGACCTTGAAGCCCCGGTAGTTCCCGCCGTAGCGGACCAGTACGATCCGACCCGCGCAGTCGATTCCGAGCTCGCGAAGCCGCGCGAAGTCCTCGGGACGCCCTCGATTCGCGTAGACCACGCCCGCCTCCACGAGACCGCTTCCCGAGTAGGCGTTCCATCCCCAGTCGAGTTCCGGATGACGGGTCGCCGGATCGGCGAGCAGCTCACGCTCCCGAAGGGGAAGTGAGACGACGCCGCGACGACGTCGCTTCGATGGCTGGGCCTGATCCGCGGCCGACTCGGAGTCACCCGACCCGGCGGTCGACGCTTCCTCGACGAAGGTGAGGCTCGCGGCGATCGGGCGACTGAGCAGCGGCTCGAACCGCCAGATCTCGGTCTCGAGCCCCATGCCCTCGAACGCCCCCGCGATCGCGGCGATGACCGCGGCATCGCCGGGACTCCCCGCGACGTGCGGCTCGCCACCGAGCAGGTCGTGCCAGGCGCGAAGGCCCGCCGCGGTCGGTGTCTCGGCGACCGTCTTCAGGAGCCGCTCGTCGATCGACACCGGATCGTCGGTCTTCGTCGGTGATGCGGCCGAGGTGGCGAACGCGACGGTCGAGACGACGCCAGCGAGGCTCAAGGCGATGAAGGTGCGAATGGCCGACATGGAACACTCCAGGATGAGGACGAGGATCAATGATGCGAGGAATTCGAATCGGTCGGATGAGGCGGGCGGACGTAGGCGGCGAAGAGTCGATCCAGCCGTTCAAGCGAGTCGTCGATCCGACGCTCCGCGATCCGACCGCCGCGAACGGCGTCCGCCAGCGCGTCGATCGCCCGGTGCTGGCGATCGGGACGATGGCAGCAGAGGAGCAGGTCGACGCCCGCCTCGACCGTCCGGACCGCGGCCTCACCGGTCTCGACGAGGTCGGCGATCGCGGCCATTTCGAGATCGTCGGAGATCACGACACCTCGATATCCCATGGTCTCGCGCAACAGTCCGTCGATCGCGGCCGGGCTCATGGTCGCGGGCACGCCCGGGTCGATCGCCTCGAAGACGACGTGCGTGGTCATGATCGCCGCGACCCCCGCGCGAATCGCCGCCGCGAACGGGGGAAGTTCGATCGCTTCAAGACGTTCGAGATCGTGCCGGAGAACCGGGAGATCGTGATGACTGTCGAGATCCGTGTCGCCATGACCGGGAAAGTGCTTCGCGCACGCGGCGACGCCGCCCGCCTGCATCGAGTCGATGAGTGCGACCCCGCACGCCGCGACGATCGCGGGGTCGCCGGCGAACGCCCGGGGGCCGATCACCGGATTCGCCGGGTTGCTGTCGACGTCCATCACCGGCGCGAGGTCGAGGTCGATGCCGACCGGCCGCAGATCCTCCGCGAGTCGACGTCCGACCTCGGCCGCCGCGCCCACGCCTTCCAGGCCGATCGACCGCATCGGAAGCGGTGGGTCGAAGCCGTCCGTGAACCGGACCGTGTCGCCACCCTCCTGATCGACGCAGACGAGGATGGGATCGCCGACGGGGTCCGGAGAAAGCCGTTTGACCTGACGGATGGTCTCCACGACCTCGTGTCGATCACCCGCGTTCCGAGCGAAGAGGATCACGCTTCTCACGCCGCGTCGAATCAACGACACGAGGTCCGCGTCGGGCTCCCGGCCGGGAAAGCCGACGCACACCAGACGGGCCACGCGTGCTTCGAGTGGATTCGACATCGTCGACGCATGCTAGCGAAACCACGACGCCGTTCATGCGATCCGCACCGCCCCTCGATCGGCGGCCGGTCCGAAGCCGGCGCGAAATGAAGATCGCCCGCCCCGCGAGGGGACGGGCGATCTCGATTCCATTGACGGGAGTCGACGCGATCAGAAGCCGATCGAGACGCCGCCGAAGATCATGTTGCTCGAGAAGCCTTCGCCGCTCCGACCTTCGTACTGGAGGCTCACGTTGACGTTGTAGGTCGGCGTCCACACGATGCCGCCACCGAAGTAGGCGGTGTTGACGGCCTGGTCGTCGATGTCGAAGCTCAGACTCGTGCCCTGGTTCGCGAGGCTGACCCCGTAGTTGCCGTTGAAGTTGAAGTTCCCCTGCCAGCCGAGTTCGCCGTCGAGCACGAGGCCCGGCAGGGCGCTCCAACTGAGACCGCCGCCGACGCGACCGATCACCGAGCTGAGGTCGCCGGGGGAGATGTTGAGCGCCGCGGCGGAGCTCGTGTCCTCGTTGATGTCGCCGGTGTTGACATAGGAGTACATGAACGAGGCTTCCGGCGTCAGGGCCCAGCCCTCGCTGAGCTCGAATCGGTAACCGCCACCCACGGTCAGGTCCATCTGGAAGCCGCTGGCATCGGAATCCGCGGAGATCTGGGTGCCGGGAATGACTCGGGTGAACTTGAAGTTGTTCCAGCCACCAGCGAGCGCGGCATCGAAGAAGAGGCCTTCACCGTTGCTCCAGGCGAGGAAACCACCGCCGCGGACGGTGCTCACCCGGGTGTTGCCGAAGCCACCGTCCAGATCACCGGTGATCTGCGAGTAACCCATGTTGATGCCACCGAGGAAGCCGTCGCCGAACCGCCAGGCGAAGCCGCCCATGCCGCCGTACTCGTTGCCGGAGATGCCCTTGATGTCCTCGCCCTCGGTGGGGGTCTTGAGGTTTCGTCCCCAGAAGACGCCGAAGCCCTCCGCGGTCGTCGACTCGGGGGTCATCCGGCGGATCGAGCTCTGCACCGCCTGGTCGTCGGAAGACGTGTATTCGGTGCCGTTCGAAAGTCGGAACGGTGCCGGCGTCCGCTGCTCGACGATGTCGTATCGACGCTGGATCTCCTTGCGGAGCACGGTGAAGTACTGCGTGTTGGCCGCCAGCTGGATCGTCGAGACCTGGGTGGTCGGCCCCACGCCGTCGATCGCGGCCTCGTACGCCTCGAGGGTGTCGATCGTGTCGAGTGCACCGAGCAGGATGCCCGAATCACTGGTGGGGTCGAGGTTCGCCGCGGCGCGGAGTGAGTTGAGTTCGACGCCGCGGAGATACTCGGGCGTGCCCTCGAGCGGCGTCGCGTAGTCCGCCGCCGAACGGGCCCAGAGCTGGGTCAGCGGATCGAAGCCGCCACCGTTGTCGGCGTTGATGTCCCAGGTCCGGGTGACCGACTGGTCCTGATTGGTGGTCACCGACGTGTCGCCGGTGATCCCACCGGGACTGTTCAGCAGGAGGATGTCCTTGTCGTCGGGAATGTAGGCGGCGTCCTGGACGTCCACGAACACGTTTCCGCCGTCGGCGAAGTCGCTCATGCCGCCGGCGACGTTGATCACCGATGTTGGGCCGAAGGTGCCCGCGTCGAGATCGTTGACGTAGTCGCCGGTCAGATTGATGTTGAGGGTGGCGTCGGACGAATCGGAGTCGAGATCGCCGCTCGTCAGGTTCAACACGCCCTGGTTCTCGCCCACGACACCGACGAAGAGATCGCCGGCGTAGTTCAGCATCGAGGTGTCGATGTTCGCATTGGCGACCAGCGTGGATCCCGCCTGCAGATCGATGCCGTTGGTCGCGGTCACATCCGTCTGCTCGACGCCGTTCCCGCTGAAGATCAGGGTCATCGGGTCGGTGCCGTCACCGATCGTCAGGGTGTCGCTCACCGTGAGGGTGGTGCCCGCTTCGAAGAAGCTGTCCCGCGTGAGATCGAGGTTTCCGCTCGCCGTGAAGGCTGCCTCGTCCTGCACCTGGAGGATCGAGAGTGCGGCATCAACGTCGACGATCGCGGTGGCGGTGCCCGCCAGGGTCATGATGCCGTCACCGGTGATCGAGCCGGACACCGTGAGGTTCGTCGCGTCGTTGAGGGAGATCGTGCCGGCATTGTCGAGATCACCGTCGATGGATACGGAAGCGGTGTCATCGAGCAGCATCCCCGTGCCCGCGGCCATCGTGCCGCTCGAGTCCACGACCATCGATCGGGAGCCTGAGAGCTGAACCTGCCCGCCGGTGGTGATGTCGAGATCGCCCACGACGTTGAGACCGAAGGCGTTGTCACCACTGAGGTCGACGAGGCCGCCGACCGACAGCGAGCCTTCCACCTCGACGTTCGCGGTGTCCTCCACCAGCATCTGGCCGCCGCCCGCGACCGTGAGGTCGCCGCGGAACAACGCACCGGAGTTTCCAGACGCGGTGAGCGATCCGCGAATCGCGGAGTCATCGACGGTCGAGTTCCCGAAGATCAGGTTGTACGCGCCGAGCCGGTCACCGGAGAGCGTCACCACACCATCGATGCTTCCGGCGTTGTCGAACTCGAGGTTCGCACCGTTGGTCGCGTCAGCGGTGATGTCGATCGTGGAACCGCTCCCGACGCCGACTTCGCCTTCGCCGGTCAGGCGGGCGCTGGTTTCGAGCAGAAGCGTTCCACCGGTGACCAGGAGGCTGTCGGTGTCCGTCACGACGCCGGTGGTGAGACCGTCACCATCGATCCGAAAGGTCCCGCCGCCGCTGATCGTGGTGTTTCCGGTGTAGCTGGCGAGACCGCCGTAGTTGAAGGTTCCGTCGGTCACGGTGAGCGAAAGCTTGCCGTTGTTCGTGGCACCGGTGATGTCGGTGATCGCACCCATGTACAGCCCGGTCTCGGGGTCGTCGCTGCTGCCACCGCCCTTGACCGAAAGCGTGATGTCGTCGTTGCCGGTCGCGGTGATGGCCCCCACGGTGTCGGAACCGATCAACTGGTCGAAGGCCATCGTGCCGCCGGCGGTCCCACTGTCGAGCTTGACGCTCGCGTTATCGCCCAGTTGCAGGGACGTGGCTCCGTTTCCGCCGGCGCCGCCCCCCTCGAAGGTCACGGCGGAGTCATCGTTGACGTTGACCGTCCCCGTGAAGTCACGGAGGAACGCTCCGGCGAACTTCACGGTGTCGGCAGCGCCGTCGGTCGTGATGTCGATCGTCAGGTCATCCGCACCCGCGGCGTTGGCGAAGCCGCCGCCGCTGGAGACGCCGTCGGTTCCGAAGTTGACGGTCGCGCCGTTGGTGGTGTTCTGGGTCGTGTCGATCGTGAAGTCACCGTCCAGGGTGGTGGTGGCCAGCCAGTTCGCGGTGCCGCCATCGCTGACCAGCAGCGTGAACGGCCCCGGCAGTTCGGTGGAACCCGCGATCTGGAACGTGCCGAGCCCCAGCACCGTCAGATTCGTGCCCGACTCGAAGATGGTCGTCCCACGGAACGTGATCTTGGAATCGACACCGTCGACGTCGGCGGTGAAATTCTGGCCGAGCGTGACCTCGCCGCCGAATCCGGCCTCGCCCTCACCGGTCACGGTGAGCGTGGCGTTGTCGATGAACGATGCATCGCCACCGACCGTGAACGTGGAGTCCGCATCGAGGAAGTTGATCGTGTGATCGCCTTCCGCGATGAAGTCGTCGAAGGTCACGGCGGCGGCGTTGTTCAGATCGAATCCGTATCCGGCGGCGACGGTCGTGACGCCGTTGAAGTTCACGGTCGCGGCATCGAAGGTCGCAAGGTCGAGCACGCCGGTCAGGAAGTTCACGTCGTTGAAGGTGAAGACGTCGTCGGCGACGGTTCCACTGAGACCCGCGAAGGTCTGGGCCCCGGTCGCGTTGAAGACGCCGTTGAAGTTGAATCCGCCGTCGTTGGCGTTCCAGACGGTGCCCTCACCGGAGGTCGTCTCGCCGTTGACGTCGACGAAGCCGCCTTCCGCGAGGATCGTCCCGCTGTTGGTCGTGAAGGCACCGTCGATCTGGACGATGCCGTCACCATTGAGATCGAAGGTCAGGCTGCCGTCCGCGATCACGTCGATCTCGAAGGTGAAATTGCCATCTCCGGGATTGATGATCGACGCATCATTGAACCTGAAGGATCCGACACCTCCGAAGACCACGTCGAGATCGTTGCTGTTGGTGAGACCACCGATCCCGACGATGTCGTTCGCGACATTGATCGGATCCGTCCCGAAGATCGAGAGGATGTCGATGGTGTTTCCACCGAAATCGTCGCCGGGATAGGCCCCGCCCCAACTGGCGGGCGTTTCAAAGTTCGAATCCCCGCCCAGGGCTCCGTCATATGAGTCCTGGCCGGCGGCGGTGAGCGTCATGCTCCCGATCGCGGCGAGCACCGCGGCGGCTCGGAGTCCTGGGAAGCGGTTCTCGCCTCGGTTGGAGGCGATTCCGGAGGATTCGATCGTCTGGACGCTGGACGGCATGCTGGCATTCCCGAGGGGGGTCTGAAACGACGAGATCTTTCGCTCGAACGACGCGGTGGCTCTTCCGAAAAGAGGCCACCGCGGTGATTCATCGGCCACTCGAAGGGCGAACCCGCACTGTTCTCGCCAAATCCGGCCCTATTCCCGGGCGTCCCGAGACCACCCGCAGAACCGGATGATCCGGTGATACGCATGGAGTCACAGACGCGCATGTATTGCGCGTCAAGCGACGCCACATGACTGAAAACGGTGTTCCGTCGGCGACGTGGCCCGCGATGTCGCCGCTCGGGCACCGGCCCGGGGGGCCGATGAGGTCTCCGAACTCGTTTCACTTCACCTGGGACATCGGGATCGGGGTCCGGTTCCGGGCCGAGAGCAGGGCGGCCTCGAGGACCCGCTGGGTCTCGTAGGCGTCGGCGAAGTCCGGCATCGGCACCTCGGGCTCGCCGCCGGCGAGGATCCGGTCGATGTCCGCGACCTGGGAGACGAATCCATGCTCGTAGCCCAGTCCGTGGGCCGCGGGCCAGTAGGCGTGTACATAAGGATGGGCGTCCGCGTCCGTGCACATGATCCGGCTCCAGCCGCGAAGCCCGGACTCGAGGGTGTGGTCCCACCACTGCAGCTCGTTCATCCGCTCGAAGTCGAACTTGAAGCTGCCCAGCTCCCCGTTGATCTCGATGGTGTTCCGATTGAGGTTGCCGGTGGCCACCCGGGTGGCCTCGAACGAACCGATCGCCCCGGCCTTGAAGCGGGCGAGGAAGAGCACCGCGTCGTCCACGGTCGACCGACCGGTTCGTCGCTTCGAGCCCTTCGCGGAACCGCCGCCCTTGATCGTCGCCTGCGCCTCGTCGGCGATCTCCCGCCGCTTCACGAAGGTCTCCTCGACCGAGCCGACCACCTCGGAGACTTCATCCCCGGTGAGGAATCGAGCGAGATCGATGATGTGGGCGTTCAGATCGCCGTGGGCCCCGGAACCCGCCTTCTTCGCATCGAACCGCCACGCCATCGGCGTGTCGGGGTGTCCCCAGTCCTGCAGGTAGGACGCCCGCACGTGGAAGATGCGGCCGATGCGTCCCGATCGGACCAGTCGATGCGCGTAGGCGAGGGCCGGCACCCGGCGGTAGTTGAACCACACGAAGCTGCGGAGATCACGCCGCGCGGCCTTCTTCGCCGCATCCCGCATCGCCCGGGCCTCGTCGAGGGTTCCCGCCAGCGGCTTCTCGCAGGCGACGTGCTTGCCGGCCTCGAACGCCGCGATCGACATCTCCGCGTGAAGGT
>Ga0315320_10001917_pt1 | contig 17281 bp, 11 predicted proteins | sample M140m21515metaG_FD_203458 | JGI IMG/M metagenome (GOLD analysis project Ga0315320, IMG submission 203458) | Ammonia-oxidizing marine archaeal communities from Monterey Bay, California, United States - M1 40m 21515 | ecosystem: Environmental > Aquatic > Marine > Coastal | place: USA: California... | reverse complement strand
AAATGTTCCTGGCCAATACCCCACACATGTGGACATCGTCGGAACCATCGAAGCAGTCGAAGAGTTTGTCCGAACAAACCAGTCAGGCGACTTTAAGACCCAGATAGAGACCGGGAACCGGACCATTACCTAAACGAAAAACTGGATCGGTACTCAACTCCAGCTTGTGTATAGCGGTGTCCTGACATGGAAGACCAACATGACGGCGGAGGTGCTCCCAAAGATTCTGCTCACGATTGGGATCACCGCCTGCATCCTCTTCTCCTTTGTGTACGTCAATCAAGAGAAGCTGATCTTTCATCCCGAGCGACTCTCCACAGACCACCGCTTCTCATGTTCGGTACCCTTTGAAGAAATCGTCTTGGACAGCGGTGGCGTGGGCATCCACTCCTTGCTGTTCCCCAAAGAAAGCAGCCAAGGGGTGATTCTGTATTTCCATGGAAACGCGGGCTCGCTTCATTCCTGAGGTGGGGGCCATGCGGACTTCGCCACCGGATCGTGCCCGAAACAATGACCGTGATGGCCACGGGGCGGGTCAACGCAATCTGCTCAGCCTGGTAAATTTTACCCATCCCGCCTTGGCTGAATTCACGGATGATTCGATACTTTCCACCCAATGTTTGACCCAACAAATTGTCGGGACTGAAGGCCACCGTGGGGCCGCTCATATCGGGTAGGTTGGACTTCATGGCGAGTGAATCTCCGTCCCAAAGACCACATGGCCGAGATAACGGAGAGTGTACCACTGAGCCGTCTTCATCCTGTTGCATACGCTCTTCCACTTCAAATACGGACCGGGCTTCACCAATGGCCAGAACTGCGATAGGGTATCCACAGGAGAACGTGGACTGGTGCAAACGCATACAAAAATCACCCCGTCACGACCCCGTGCACAGAATAGGCGAGCGGCGACACCAAGCGAACGTCCGACCCGCTTCACTCCGAGTCATGCACACACGACCCAATCGGCCAGCGCATCGGGTACGCCTCCTCCCGTGCAGTTCAAGGGCGATCCACAGGCGATGTGTTGTCCAACCGAGGCCGGACCCACCACCGTTGATCAACCCAAGCCGCCCATTCCGGATCATTTACCGCAACCGGTAAAACCGGTCACAGACGCTCCACACACTGAAAAGAGAACGGCCAACTACGAAGCACAAAGTGCTGCCCGCAAAATGAAATCGCAGGAACGCCAACATGCCGCTGCCGCGCGCGCCGAGCAACGAACTGCACGGCGTGCCGCGTCAGCCACCCGAGCCCAAAGCCGCAGTGCAGCACGCGCTACACGACAGGAGGCCCGTGCTTCACGTCATGCAGCGCGAGGCTCCAAAACCGAACAGAATCAGACTTCGCGGCGCGCGGCATTCAACGACAGGTTTAGTTCCGCCAAACAGGCCATCCCTCAGGGCGTTCGTCAGCACTTCAAAAAGACACGCCTCCGTGAGGACACGGAAGAAGACGCGTAACCGTAGGCATCAGTCATCTTCATATTTGTGAAGCTCGCTTAGGTCTACGTCCTGGTGCGCGCCGCCAACGATGCCAATGACAGCCCCCATGATGCCCAAACTGACCGGCATCAAAATCATCGCGAAGAGCTTTCCTTCCACCGTATGGGGCGAAATGTCACCGTAACCGACAGTGGTCATGGTCACGATCATCCACCACATCGAGTCAGACACGGTCCCAAATGCGTCGGGTTGAGCCACATGCTCCAACTCGTAAATGCCCACAGAGCCGAGAAGAGCAACGGAGATGGCAATGCCACTCACAACACGTATTTGGTGGCGCCGGTGGAACAGCTCCGAGACAATCAAGTGGGTCGCCGGAGAGTAGTGGTACAGCTTTAACAGTCTTAAAATACCCAAAGCTCGGAGCAATCCATACCACTCATCTGGGACCACCAAACTCAACAGAAAGGGCAGTACACTGACCAGATCAATCCAAAACTCAAATGAATACAGATGGGAGCGAAAACCCACGGGACGATGACGCCCACTCGCCGCAGCATGATGAAAGGTTCCGGCCTCCAAGCCTTCAATCTCAACAACATGGTGTTCTGGGCGATGATGAGCCTGTACGCATGAACGAAGCAAGTCTGCACACATAATCGCTGCGATCAGCAACTCCGCATACCAATACCCCATGGGCGCTCGATCCACCTGAGGCATATGCTCGATGTCCACCTCGATAAAGACGAGCGCAACACTGACAAATACCGAGAACTTGATGATGCGAGCAATGAGTTTTTCATTCATGACAGGAGCTTTCCGCAGTGATGGTGGTGCCAATAGACGCAGGCACACTGTAAGGGATCTCTCCGTATATCGGGCAGAGAACTGTCTTCTCATATTCATGCACCTTCAAACGGGTCAAGTTTAAAATCCACCGGATGAAGCGCAGAAAAAGGCGAACAATACAGGCCCGGGTGTGGTGTACATGAAGCCTTCTTGCTACGTGAAAACCATGCATTTGGAGTGTTCATGAGTCCACAGGATCCCCACAGCGAAGGAACCGATTCAGAGCCTACGCTTCACCACCAAAGACCTCCCTATCAACGCCCACTATTTGGCTCGATGGGAAGCTGGCTTATCCGTATCGGAGTCCTGGCAACCGCCGTCGGAATCGGTTTTGTGATGGGAGCCGACAGCCCCGATGCAAAGCGATTGCTCAAAGAGGCCGAGGCTGACATCGAACACAGTATCGATCATGTCGATCCCTCACTGAACCTCGGTCACGCCGCGGATGCCAGTGAACGACCCATTTCCCCCAGTTGTCTCAACCCGCCAAACAGTAAGCCCATCGTTGGTTTTGCCGGAGTACACGCGGACGGTGCAACCGGTTTCGAACTGACCGGCCGTCTCGATGACATCCCCTATCGCACGCTCCGACAACATGGACTCGGCTTCGCGTACCTGCGTGCGAGCCGTGGTACATCGGGTCGTGAAAAGGGGTTTGCCGCCGCGTGGGGAAACCTCGCCAAATGCGACATTAAGCGGGGCGTGATCCATGACTTCAAACCAAACCAATCCGTAGACAAGCAACTCGCCAATCTGATGGCGCAGTCTGGCGGTCAGTTTGGTGAACTCCCGCCTGTGGTGGATGTAGAACGTGCGCACGGAACAGAGCGTCATGCCTGTAAAAAGACCCTGGCAGAGGTGGTTGAGTTTATCGGAAAGCTCAAGACCCAATCGAAGCGTGATGTGGTCATCCGAACCAATGGAGAGTTCTGGGACAATCACTTCAACTGTGAGGATATCTCCGACGTTCCCGATGTTTCGATCCTGGCCCAAAGTCCGCTGTGGGTTGTTGACCCCGACAAAATTGCACCGGACCTGCCGAACACATGGAGCACATGGAGCCTCTGGCAACGCTCCTTGAAAGGGCGGATGGGACGGGACTCCAAAGTCCCTGTTGATCAGTTCAATGGGTCGGAACAACAGCTCATCGACTGGATCTCAGATAGCCAAAACGGCTAAAGCCCCTGTATGGGTACAGACTCCAAGCATCAGGACCGAGCGCGTCGTCGAGAAGAACGAGCCGCTCGCCGGGCTGTACGGCAGGAAGAGCGGGTCCACCGACGACAAGGACTCCGTGCCGTGATGGAACAACATCGAACCTTTATGGATGAATTTAAAGCTTCGGGGAGTCGCATCAAAAAAATGGACCATCCCTTGGCTGAAGTGATCCGAACCAACCAACGCAATGGTCATGTTGTGGAGGCCATACGGAAATACTTTAAAGGGCTCATGGGAGCGAATCCTGCGCGCCCAGAAGATCCCACGACCTAAGAGCGATCCATGTCTTCACCCCAGGATTTACTCCGTACCGCTTTGACTCACCACAAGGCGGGTCGAATGGAAGAGGCCAAAACCGCCTACGGCGTGCTGGCTACTGCTGCGCAGACCGACAGTGATGCTGCCCGTCTTCTCGCCATGGTTGCGACCCAATCCGGTCAGCATCAAGCGGCCCGAGACACCCTCGAACAATTTCTGAGCCGCACACCCGATTCTCCGGATGTTCACCAGCTCCTTGCCCTGATCGATATCGAGGCGGGCGCACTCAACGACGCCTTACAACACATCCTTTTGGCCCTCCAATCCTCCCCCACTTCGCCCCCTTTGCTCGAAACCTTGGGCCGCATACGGCTGGCACAAGGAAGACTTGAAGATGCCGAAAAGGCCTTCTTAGATGCCCTGGAGTACAACCCGGAATGCGCGGCAGCCTTCAATGGGCTGGGTCGTATTGCCATGGCTTTGCAGCATTGGTCGGGTTCAGAGGAACGATTCAAAACCGCGTTGGAACTCAAACCGGGATGGGCTGCGGCATGGTGCAATCTCGGAATGCTGTTTATGCGGCAATCTCGATGGTCGGATGCGCGGACCGTACTGGTCAAAGCCACCCAGCTGTCTCCGACCTTAACGGCAGCCTGGTGCGGATTATCCGATACTTTAATGGGCCTTCACCTCCACGATGAAGCCCTGCATGCTGCACAGTCTGCAGTCGAAACCAATCCCCGCTCCTACCATGCCCAGGACACGCTCGGTCGCGCACTCACAAAGGCGGATCGGCTGGAAGAAGCCATCGATTGTTTTAATACCGCCCGGGGGCTCCACACCGCACCCATCGAAGCCCTCAACAATCTCTCAACCGTTTACCGAGATCTGGGGCAATTAGACACAGCGATGGCCTTCATCGAACAAGCCCTGTCCATCGATGAACATCGGGCTGAATGCTGGAATAATCGAGGGCTGATTCACCTGGAACGAACCGATGCTGACGCGGCCCTCTCGTGCTTTGCCCACGCCACCAGCCTCCTGCCCTCCCATGTACCGGCACAACTGAATCACGTGCACTTATTGTGGGCATCGGGTCTTCTTGAGCCCGCCATTGAACAGTTGGAAATTGGTCTCGCAGCGACCCCGACATCCACCGATCTGCACAGTCGACTCATCATGGCCATGCACTACTCTCCTCGCTTTGCCCCCTCCCGCCTCCGGAAGGAAGCCGTGAACTGGGCGATGAGCATGGAGGCGGACGACTCAGCACCCGTGCCCACTGAGAACTCAGCAACGATGCGGCGCATTGGATTGATATCTGCCGACTTTCGGGCACACCCTGTGGGTCGGGCCATTCATGGAGTGCTGAAGGCGTGGACTGCTCAAGGGGTGGAGGTGATTGCATACAGTAACCACACCCAAGAAGACAGTGTCACCGCATCGATTCGTCAACACTGCCACATGTGGAGAACCATTCCACACATGTCCGATACACAGGTTTCTGACCTCGTACAATCGGATTCAATCGATGTGCTGATCGATCTATCCGGACACACATCCGGCCATCGACTGGGTGTCTTCGTCAAACGGCCCGCACCCGTCCAACTGACATGGATGGGATTCTTCGGCACCACCGGACTGACATGTTTCGATGGTGTCTTGAGTGATGAAATCGTATTTCCAAGCACGGACCAGCCCCACAGTACAGAGCCCGTCCAACACCTGAACCGGTGCTTTTCTGGCATGAACACCGGTGAATTGCCCGATGTTCCGGTCACGCCCCCTCCGTCCATCATGCACGGACACCTGACCTTTGGGTCATTCAACAACCCACTGAAGTACAACCTCGACGTCGTTCGTTCATGGGTCAACATTTTGGATGCCCTCCCGAACGCACGACTACTGCTTCGATACAACACCCTCAATCCAGATGTTACCCGGCAGTACGTGATGGAGATGTTCGAAAATGCGGGCCTTGATCCAACCCGACTCGACCTGGATTCCGGTATCGAACGCAAGGCCCTGTTCGCCGAATATGGGCGTGTCGATATCGCCCTCGATCCACACCCGGTCAACGGTGGCATGACGACCGTCGAAGCCCTTTGGATGGGCGTTCCCGTATTGGGACTGCGCGGAACCCGTCAGTCGAGCCGGATTGGAGACAGCTTGGTCACCGCCGCAGGTCATCCTGAATGGGTGGTGGACACGACAGCAGAACTGACCGCGCTGGCCGTCGAACTGGGTTCAGATGTAGAACAACGCATCGACATACGGCGAACCCTTCGGGCCTCACTTCAAGCATCTGAGTTGTGCGACTTGGACGGTCTTGGGGTGCACAGTTTGAACGCGATTCAACGGGTGTGGAACGCCCAAGGTCGGGGATGACACCAAACCCAAAAGTATGCTGTCGGGCGTGCGGAGGCACCGCGCTTCTTCCGCTGGGTCCAGCCTTCTCCGCACCCTTGTCCACCGCGGGATGGCCAAAGAGTGCCGAAGAAGCGATGGCCATGCCCCAATGGCCCATACGCATGACACAGTGCGCCTTGTGCAGCCACGTTCAAAATAGTGACTTCGATGATGCTTCAATTCTCGAGCACGAATCGCTGAAGATGTACAACCGTGGCAAAGAGTGGCCACGGTTCATCGAGATGCAAATTGCACGGCTCGGTCCGCATTTGAATTCAGGCAACACGGTGATGGAGATTGGACACGGTGATGGGACTTTTTTGACCCAACTTCAAGCCGCCGTACCCACTCTACACTGTGTTGGAATCGACCCTGCCGCTTCGCCGCATCCAACTATCCTGGGTGTTCACCGCGCCTTTACATCGGGAGATATCGATACACATCGTCCTCATCTCATCGTCATCCGACACGTACTTGAACACCTCACACAACCGAGGAGACTGTTCGAAAGCCTATGCCTCGAGGGGAGCCAACTGCCCCATCGCTTGTTGGTGTATGTAGAAGTTCCATCCTTTGCGGTCGCGCAACGCCACTTCCGGTGTGCTGACCTGCTGTATGAACATTGCTCACACTTTACGCCGCGTTCATTGCAGGCCCTCTTGTCCTCCCTACCGGTTGAGATTGTTGCCCAAGAAAGCGCACTAAACGGCGAAGTTTTATGGGCACTCATCGATATCGATCCAGCGCGTGAAATCTCGCGTCAACATCAAACATCATCCCAGTATGCACACCAATCCGAAACAGCGGTGACGACGGTGCGGGAACAACTCAAAGCCCTCATCAGCCGCGGCGAACGGGTGGTGGTTTGGGGTGGGACCGGCAAAGCCGCCAGCTTCTTGAACCGCATGGGGCCCCTACCCGGAATCACCGTGGTCGATAGTGATGTTCACAAGGTAGGCGGGTGGGTTCCCGGTCTCGGATACCCCATCGCGAAACCGAGCACACTGCACGAAGGGCCTGCACCCGTGGTGATTGTTCCATCCGTTTGGCGGGTCAAGGACATCGAGGCCGACATTGACTCCAGAGCGGTTCAGGTCAAATCGATTCTGATTGAACACATGGGACGGTTGGTCCGGATCGACGACATCAAGAGCCGTAGCTAAGCCTCTTTAAGAAGCGGGCCTCCGTTAGCTCTACAGCATCACGTTCCATTCCGATTTGCCCGGCGAAGGCATAGGCTTTGGCCCGAGAGGCATCATTGTATGCCTCGCCACCAACGTACAGCCCGCGCATGACCTCTTCCACAATGTACCGCTTGGCCATTTCAGCCGACTTGTTCATATCGTCGGCTTCCAGGCCCAATCTCATTCCGAACTTCAGCAACGCTTGGTTTTGCTGGGTACTGATCAGGCCGTCACTCAATGCCATCACCCAGGCCATCATCAAAATCGTGACCCGTGCATCACCCGGCGTCGTTTCATCCAACTCAGCATCGGTCAGTGGAGGGCGCGTCAGAATCTCTCCAACCGTATGGTGGTCCGCACCCAAAAACCGAATCAGGAAGTCTTCCTCCGCCGGCGTCATTCGCTCCTCGGCACCCGCAACCTCGGTCATCAATCGAGCAGCGACGTTCCGGTCGTACCGCTGGACCAATCCCGCAGTGGCCACCTGCTGCTGAAGATCTGAGATGAAGCGTCCGGCCTCAGCCCGCACCAACCATGTCGCTCTAAATCCGTCCCACAGCCATTGCGATTGGACCGATTGGAATGCTTCGAGCGCACCGTACCGCTTTTCTTTGGCCGTAAATATACGAGCCTTGACGATGTCTTTTCCCGCAGACTTCACGCTGGACTTGGCGATATTGGTCGCCATTTTACCCATACGGCTCTTTCCAAACAATGCCTTCCCGCCCAGCTTGATCCCCGTCTGAGCGAAGGTCAGGAGGCTTCTCATTATCGATTTCTTCGCACCTGCACCCGCACCCGATGGTTTGGGGAAATCATGCTGAGCTGGGATCTGTACGCCACTCAAAGGACACTGAAAGACAAAGAGCAAAGAATCTCCAGAAGGAGTCTCTTCAACAATCAGCGGCTTAATCGCGTCATAGCTTAAATCAGCCACTACTCAGCCCCCTGTTCCGGGAAGAGCGGTGGGCAACGACGGAGCCGAAGGCGCAACCGGTAGCGTCGGAGCTGCCGGCGGCGTGGGAGCAGCTGTTGGAATGGCTGTCGGCGCCACCGGTGCGGCCACCGGAGTCGGTGGAACGACTCCTGGAGCTACGGGTGCAGCCGCAGTAGCGGCCGGTGGTGGCATGGTCGCGGCCACTTGTGCTGGCGTCTTGGTTGGGTCCGTCTTGATGGCTTTCAGCCAGGCTTTCAAGACCGGTGTTCCATAGGCAAAACGATCGAGATCGATATTGGTGGTCCCGATCATGCCCTGGTCGGTGTACTGCCAAAACGCATAGCTGGTCCACCCACCAAACATGGACGGGGTCCCGGCATCATACTTGGCCACCCACAATGGGAATCCAGCCAATGTCGACACCGCAGCCGCACCCAGAGGCTCATCACTACAACTGAACTTTTCATTCCAAAAAGCTGCGCTCGCATAGATGACGGGCGGCATGCCGGTACCACGTTGTACCGTCTCTGCGAAGTGCACAATGTTCGGCAGCAACTTCTTGCAATCCTTGTTGTGCAACAACATGCCTCGCTCAACATCAATCACCGCAGGTAGATCGCCGGGACTGCCCTGCAATGCGGCCAGAAAATTCTGCGCCTGCTTAAACGGATCTTGATGCGGCTCATAGAAGTGGTAGGCACCGCGTAAAATCGCGCAGTCCTTCATTCCTTGCCAGTTCGCAGCGAAGGTGGGGTCTTGGTTGTACCGACCCTGGGTGGCCTTCGCGTAGGCAAAGCTCACACCCGCTTGCTGCAGGAGATTCCAAGGAACAGACTGCTGAAAGTGGGAGACATCGACGCCGGCGGCATTGGCTGGTGTGATGGTGCCTACATTGATGGCCGTCGGAGCACCCGAGACCGGGAGGCAATTGGATAAGTCCGGCGGTGGCTCCGGAGCGGCCACAGGCACGGTGGGAGCAAACGGCACGCTCATGTTCGGAAACACCTGCTGAACCTGGTTCTGCAATCTCTGTTGAACTGCCGGGAACTGTTTGAGGCCACCCGCACACATCAGGAACAGCAGACCCAATACGATGGCTATCACCACCAACACCATGATGAATTCACCGCCCTGCTTGATCTTGGACGGTGTATCGAGCGCCGGCGCCGATGCGCCACCTCCGCCAGGGATGGCCGGTGGCCCGCGCGTACCGCGGGCGGCGTGATCGGGGTCCATGGCCAGACTGGCCGCAGAAACCGCTGCAACGGAAGCGGCCAAGGCGGCGATGGGCGCCAGGGTATCGGCCCCCACACGGGCACTTCCACCGGGGGCCGAAGGATTGCCTGTGTCTGCCACCGAGCCGTCGTGGGCCAGACCCACCCCGCCATCATTCTTTTGATGAAGGTACAAGGTTTGAGCCACGTTGCAGGACTGAGCCGCGCTGGTCGGACCGGAGGGCGTCACTCCGCCCAACACATAGACCTCACCAAAACACTCGGCGACCCCCGCATCTCTGCGAGGCACATCCAATGGCGGCGTCGGCATCCAGCTGTCGCTCAAGGGGGTGTAGGTCGTATGAACAGCGGACAGTCCAGACCAGCCCATGCCACCGACTGCGTGAAGTTGCCCCTCTACAGCGGCCAACCCCAGGAATGCGGTGGGCTCCTGCAGCGGCATGCGAGACTCCCATACTCCAGCACTCGGCAGGTAGGCTTCGTGCGCAGAAGTGGGCTGAGCCGTTCCCATCGGGCGTCGCTGATTACCACCCACCATATGAATGCGGTTGTTGGACACCGCTACCCCCATATGGCTACGGCCCGTCGGCATGGAGTGGCATACAACCCAGCGTGCATTGCCTGGATCGAAGGCATGTACGTTTCGGGTCGTTCGAGAGGCCCCAAGGAACATGTCCGGTGTGATTGGGTCGATGAGATCACGTACGGAAGAGGGAAGGAACCATCCCTGCAACCCGCCGAGGACAAACATGACGTTGTCCACGACCGCTACACCCGCACCGGTCAATGGGGTCGGAAGCTTCGGACCTTTGCGCCACGTCCTCTGTTCTGGGTCAAAAATATCGTGGTCAGCCAGTGCTTTTCCACGGACGGTTTGACCGCCCACAATATGAATACAGCCATTCAAGACTGCCGCACCAAAGTCGCGACGAACGGGGCGCATTTCAGCATCCAAATGCCACGGTGCACTGCCGCCTTCACTCCGCCAAATTTCTCCGTTGTCGAGCAACGCAAACAGCGCACCCTCTACAACAAGACAGACGACGCGCCCGACATCAGTGCCCGCCAACGGCAGTCGTTGGCGCCACACAGGACGATGATTGCTCACAGAGATCTGTTGGTGGGTATAGCTGTAGCCAGCCGGTGCAGTCGGTGACTCGCCCACGATCGAAAACCCGGATGGAACGACACCGACTTCGTCGTGCAACTGTCGAAGACCGACTGCCCCAGTACCCAGCTTGTTCGCCGAGACCGATCGATCCCGAAGATGAGGCGTATCCACCGCACCGGCGACCAGGTTTCCCCGGAGCAGATTTGCAGTCAGGGTTCCCCCGACTTCTGCGTCACCGCCGACATGAAGATTTTCAGGGATATCCAGCGTTTCTACACTTTCATCGCCGTCAGATTGTTCCCATGCCAATGGGCGAAACGTGGGTCGGCAGTCCTCCACCGACATTCCACCTTCTTTCACACGCAACACAGCCAGGGGGGCCAAGTGATGCTCCCCCTCCATGGGCGGGCGTGCCTCGGGTCCATTGGGTCCTTGAGGCCATTCCACGTTGCGGGTGTGGGTTCGTGATGGGATGACCCATGCATCCCCCGCCGCATGGGTCGCATGTCCAGAGAACTCGACCTCGACACCGTGTTCCATTTCGGCCCAGCCATCGGAGACCGGAAGCGTATTGGTTTTAGCCTTGGGCGACTTTCTCCATATGCGGGCCATTTTGGTCCCACCCGGCGCTTCAACCATCCGAGTGGGCAGGGCTTCACTCAAGGTCAAGGAGCGACCATCCGGGCCAATATTCAGGACCGTACGAAGCACACGAGGGTCGCCACCCAGACGGGCGGTCTCATCGGATACTGAAATCACATCGCCGCGAACAATCTGCATGGCTCCAGCATGAGCCGGTTTGCGAATGAGGATTTCCGTCTCGCCGATCTGATCGATTTCAAACACATCGGCCGCGTTGTTGTCGGACCACACTGCAGATGCCACTGCCACCATCATCACCGAACCCGACCACCCCTTGGGCAGTGACGGTTCGATCGACACTTGGCCATCCTCCGCGGCGACAATCTGAGCGATATGCGTGTCACTCAGACGCTCAATCCGAACCCACTGGTCTGCGACCCACGGTTCCCCAGCTTGTTCCAACTCGACAATATTGGGCGAGACAATCTCACCGGAAACGGAAACCAATCCACCTTCAGGGGGTGGGGTCGGACCCAAGCGGATTCCCCCGCGGTGAATCTCTACCCGGTACAGTCGATTCTCAATCGCTTCTGACGCCACACGGCCGGTGCGTCGGGCGGCCAACGAACCGCGTATACACGTCTGGGTCACCAAGGAGCGCCACATTGGGTGGTCATGAGGCTGACTTACATCCAGGGGCGCGCCGGGGTCTGTTTGAACCTGAAGCCATCGAACCTGGGGGACTATCTGTGTGCGGACCGCGGTGTCCGCGCCCCCCAATGCCACCTCACGCAACACCTCGTCTTCGAGGCTGGAGACCGTTCGCTCCCACGCATCGATGTATGCGATGTAGACACCATCTTCCTCAGGAAGGGTCAGCCCTGGGCACATCGGTTGACCGGTCAGCGCAACCCGTTGCGGATTGTGACATCGAATCCCATCCACATAAAAGTGGCCTGGACAGACCGACAAGTCCTGCATCACCCACACGGGCAAGCGCCCCTCTGTACCGGCGTGCATATGGAGAAGGTTTTGATGGTCGGAAGCATCGAGAACGATCGCACCGAACCCGTCGTTAAACTGCCAATCACCCAACAAGTTGGGACTTGATGCCCGCACGTTGGTTTGTTGCAATGAACCCACCATCAATGCGGGGTCACATGCGCCATCCCACAATCGAGCGGCGGTAATCTGTCCAACGAAGCCGTCACGGGGTTGGCTGTCGGAAATGGACGCGCCGATCCGGAATGCCATGGCCAAAACCTGGACCTCGTCCGGAGCGTTCTCACCAGCGCCCGCCGCAGCCGAGTCCTCGTTCGCCTCTTCAATTTCTTCTTCACCCTCAACCACGGGGCTTTCGTCGGGAACCGCTTCCGAACGAACCTGCGGGGTCACGCGATGAACATCGAGTTCGTCGGTCCGAGGTTCAGATACAGCCACAGCACCATCCACCCACACCTGAAGCTCTTGGCCGGTGAAAACCAGGGCCACTTCATGAGGACGGGACCAATCTATGGGTTCGGTGAGGAGCGCCTCTTCACTGTGACCGCGCTGTCCAACCAAGCGTCCAGCCTCATCGATCTCAAGGGAGTACCAAACCCGTCCGGTGACATCAAAGCCACAGCACAACGCGCCGTTCGTTTTGTGTACCGCTGAAGCGACCGAAATTTGGACCGAAAAAGGAGCCAAGCCCGCAACACTAAACGCTTCGGCGGTCTCACCCTGTAGGTACCCATCACCATCAAAGGTCAACGCGTTTTGAATGTCGACGCGGAAACCCTCTCCATCGGCAGGCGCACCCGACGTACCGATGACGTCGACAGCGTGCTGTCGCATCGCAGAATTGACGATGTCAACCTGCTCATTCCAATCAGCATCAAGCTGAACCCGCCCCTGTTGGAGTCGAACTCCAGTGAAGGCTTTCTCAGGACGATAAGAATTGCGAGAAAAGTCAGCAGTCATTGAACACTACATCTATTGCGAAAAATGGAAATGGGCAGACCAACCGAGCGGTAAAAATTCCGACAACATCCGTCGAAGCATATGCATCCGACGATTTGCGAAGACAGCATTGAATACCCCGATCTCTGAACCATTCGAAGCCGATGATTGAACGGGGTTTTTTTCCATTTCCGCAGCACATGCATAACCGGGCTGACCCATCTCAAGGGTGCGCGGAAAAAATGCTGTCTGTTCAGATAATGGACGATCCGATGAAGCCATTGGGTTTGAAAGCGGGATGCATGCAGTTTCGGGTGGTGTGGTCGAACCCGCGAAAAATGCACAATGATCGAAGTGTCCGACATGGGTGTCCAAAACATGAACATGGCCCAAAATCAGGGAATCGAGCGCATGCTGCACTTCACATACACGCACACCACCAATCACCGTTGTCCGCGCCAATCGCGTACACGGTCCGGCATCGACCTCGGGGTCTAGACCACCAAGGGCCATGTCTCCGCGTCCATCCACAATACAGGTATCAAATGTCACCATACATCCCCGCATGGGCAGCAACACGGGTCCTGAAATGACATGCGAGAATGACAGGTCGAGTTCACCCGCGGCCTCGGCCATCACCGCACTCTTGATCGTACAGTGCTCCGCCTCTAAGCGAACCATACCCGCCATCGTGATGCCGCCATCAATGGCGAGGCCATGCAGCGCAAGGCGGCCCCCGTCACCATGGATCCGAAGCGTTCGCCCAAGGCATGGGTGACCCGTCGATTCTGATTCGATGCGTAATTTTCGACCATCGAGACGGATCAACAATGGTCCTTGGTTTTTCCCATACAAACCATTGTCTTGAACACGAATGTACCCGTCGCGAGACTGTGTTTCCCACGCACGAACAGCAGCCTCAATCGACGAATAGCAGCCTTGAACACTGCCATTCGAGGGGTGGTTTTTCCCCACATTTACGCACCAATCGGATTCACCCGGACCCACCAAGACCCGCGGAAGAGGAGTCGAGCCCACACTCGAATCTAAGCCCATGACCCAGTCTATATAGACAGGCCCTGTACGTCCGATGGGGAGACAAACGCGCCCACGTTCCGCATCGACCGCGACACATGTTTCAAGTCCGATGGCTTGAAGTACCGTTCCACCATCTTCCTGCGCATCGAACCAGAAGGGTCGGTGAGCATCCTCGTCCGGTGGTGGAATGACAATCAACCGGGTGTCGAGGACCCGTACGGACCAAGTCCCATGGGAACGAAGGGCCGCCTCCAATTGGGTCGCAATCCCCTCCAATGACCCTTGAACGTCGATCTGAATCTCGATGCGGGGCAATCCTCTCCGGTTCACTTCCAATCGGGCCGAGTTCGACCCCACGGCCCGAAGATTCACCTCTCGCGAAATCAATACATGGGACTCCGTCAGCTGGCCTTCATCAAGGCCAAGAAGTCCACAGGAATACAGGTCCTTCTCCGTATACGAGAACGTACATTCCTCTACAGCGGACACATCGTCCATCAGCACCAGAAGACGGTCATCAACCGCCACGATGACGCATCTCTTTTGGCGAATGTCTTTTGCGCCCTTGCGGATGGCACGTTGCAGCAGCGTGGCAGCCTCCGTCAGATCCTTGGGGCATCGGTCCATCTTCAAGACCCGCTTGCGCGCGCCATCCATAAGAAGCTCGACCTCAGGCGCGGACGCGGTCAACGTACCTGCGGCGGCTCCCATGAGGGCCACAGCATTGGGTCCGGGTCGCGACCATTTCTGAAGGTCCGAAACCACAACCTGACTGCTCGACACCATTCGATGACCCAGCCACACACACAGGCTTCGCTGGGGTCCCCAATGGCGGCTCACTCCGGTCGATTCCACCCTTCGGGCCCGATCCGCATGAAGCGCATCCTGAATATCGACCTCCAACACATCATTTTGGAGGGCCCGACCCACCGTTCCCTCATGGGTGAGCACGTCAAAGTCTCGTTTGGTGGGCCGCTCAAATGTTGGGGTGTCGACCCGAAGCGGATGGGCCATAAAACGGCCCGGACCGACCCGGGTCATTTCAGCGTGCATCACCGGCGCCATCAAGCGCTGGTCGACCTCTATACGCAGGGCTCGAAGACTTCCGCCCGCATCCGGGCTGTGGTCTTTCGCGGGCCGTAAATCGACTGTTCTCGATGCATCTTCTATGGCGAGGCCTTTGCGAAAATCAGCATCCAAATGGTCGGAAATACCCCGATGACGAAGCGAAGACGTCATGGCCAGTTTTTCGACTTCCTCCACGACATCCACCTGCCAACCACTGGCATCACTGAGCACCTCTGCGAGCGCGCCCAGTGTGCCCTTCTCATTCCGATACCGAACCGCATTCGCGACCAAGCGCCGATGACTGGGCAAGGGTGGCATCACGGGGTCGAGTTCGATGCCCACAGCCTGTGCCAGGGCTGGAATCAATTCATCCGGACAAGTCTCGATAAACCAACTGTCATACAGATGAGCCATCTCTTGTTCGAGACCATCGAGCTCGGCCTGAACCACGGATAGCAAGTCCGCCAACACCTCACCCTGTTCGGCATCGCGACGCCGAAGGATTTGGGGCATGAGTGAATACAAGAATGTGTGCGAACGATTCATGTTTCCTCCTGCTCAATCTGAAGTTCCAAGCGGCCTGCTGGAAGAGTGAGCAACTCAGCCGAGAGCACACGAGACTGCGTCGATGACCAATGACCACCGAGGGCCGGCAGATAAGGCATATTGATTTCTTCCGACTCGTCCGCATACCCGAGACGTACGGTGACGTTGATTACGCCCTCGTACGCGCTCACAAAGGCCATCACTTCAGAGCCGGTCACCGGCTGCATCAGTGCACGATTTTCAGGCGAAAAGTATTCAAGCAAATCGGTTCGAATCTCTTCGTCAAGGGACGCCACATCTGTCGCCGAGCGCACCAACACGCGCAGACTGAGGCGAAACTCTCGGGAGCGATGGCCATGAATTTCAATGTCACTGCCCAGCGTGCCCAATCGCGCCGCTTCGTTCTGTAATTCCATGTACATGGGGTCGGAGACCGTCAACTGATACCCCAGGGCAGCGTTGTTGGTTGTGACCGTCAAACACAGAATCGGTCGATCGCCACCCCATATCGACTCGGCCAACACATACCGTACACCCGGGTACTGTCGGACCTTGTCTTCGAAATCAGACTTCGAAACCACGCGACGACCCACCCGAATGGCCGAGGGCAGTCGCACGCGTAAATCCCAGGCATTCTCTGCGTCGACGCCTCCAGATGCTGCCACCAGATTGATCACCCGCCGAACCATCGGAGGGCGTTGCCTCATAAGTTGGATGTGCCCTTGGTCTACGTTGCCATCTTTGCCTGCACCGATTCTCATCCGCGCAACGATGTTCTCCGATCCGGTTTGCAACCGCGCACCGTGGACGCCATCCCCAAAGTGCACCCAGGTGCGACCAGCATGATCAATCCCTATCGTGAACACCAAATCGTTCGGTCCGGCCAACTCGAGGGCCTCAATGTATTGCCACTCCCTGCCCGACACTTCAATGGTGATGTCGGGCACCAAGTCATCTCCCACAGCGTTCCAACTCAGGGGGCTCTGAAGAAGTGGAAAAGACTGCTGCGCCTGAGTCACATCACCATTGCCCAGCACTTCCTCTACGCGGCTTCCATGATGAACGTGAATGACATTGCCGTGCACCAAAACACTGCCGAGGTCCAGGGGAATATCCAAGGGACGATCCAGGTCGATGTGCGTTCCACCACTCCGATGAATCGTGGATTCTGCCCTCCGAATCATCGTGACTGTTTCTGCATCGGGGTCCGCGGCCAAGATTCGCGCGGCGGACAATGGCATGACGACGCCACCCACAAAGCCAACGGCATCCTGAAGCGTCCAATGGGTTTCACCATCCTCCGTTTCCACGGGCCAATCGGCCAACTCGAAGATGGACTCAATCGGGTACTCCACTGTTCGATGTGAACTTGCATCCAACAGGGTCACCGGTGCCGAAAAGCGAACACGGGCTCGTTGACCGACAATACCCAACCGGCGCCCAACAAAATCAGGCAA
>Ga0315320_10001911_pt1 | contig 17296 bp, 12 predicted proteins | sample M140m21515metaG_FD_203458 | JGI IMG/M metagenome (GOLD analysis project Ga0315320, IMG submission 203458) | Ammonia-oxidizing marine archaeal communities from Monterey Bay, California, United States - M1 40m 21515 | ecosystem: Environmental > Aquatic > Marine > Coastal | place: USA: California... | reverse complement strand
AGGCACACCATGGACGACCAACCCGCCTCGACGTTTCCAGACTTCTACGTGGTGGGCGCGGGCCGGGCCGGCACGACCTCCGTGAGCCGCTATCTCTCGCAACATCCAGGGATCTTCGTGCCGGCGTCGAAGTCTTCCAGCTTCTTCTACGCACGTGATCTGGCGGGGTCGCCGCTGGCGAAAGAGGGCGCCTCGATCCCCGAGTGGTTCGTCCGGAACGAGCCCGACTATCACGGACTCTATTCACCGGCGCCGGCGGATTCGATCCGCGGTGATGTCTCACCGGTGTATCTCGCCTCCACCCGGGTCGCGGAACGAATCGCCGCCGCCCGACCGGATGCGAAGATCATCGTGTTCATGCGGAACCCCGTCGATCGGGTCTATTCACGATACGTGGGCCGCCGGCGAGACGGTCTCGAACGGATTCCGACGTTCGAGGAAATCGTCGAACGGGAGATCGACACCGACCTCGTGCGGGATGATGCGCACGCGAGCTATCTCGCAAGCGGAATGATCGCCCATCACCTGCAAACCTACTTCGACGCATTTCCCCGCGAGAACATCCAGATCCACTTCTACGAGGAATTCTCGGGCGACACGCAGGGCGTGATGGCGTCGACCTGCAGGTTCCTCGGTGTGGATCACGAATTCCCGTTCGACGTGCGACGAATCCACAATCGCAGTGGAGGACGCATCCGGAATCCCGCCATCGGCGGCCTCTGGTCCTCCAGCCTGCCGGTTCGAAAGGCGCTGCGACCGTTTCTTCCACAGTCGCTTCGTGACGGACTCTTCCGCAAGGCCACCGCGAAGACCGAAGCCGTCCCGATCCGACCCGAGACCCGGCGCCGATTGATCGAGGTCTACCGGGAGGATGTTCATGCCCTCGAACGAATGACCGGCCGCGATCTGTCGGCGTGGTTGCGGCCGCCGGGCCCGTAGGCGAATCCCTTGCTCGTCGATCGTGCTCCCGGCATCGTACGTCTGGAACCGATAACGAGAACACCGCGTGGACTTCAGCGGTTCTGTCGGCGATTGGCGGAAATCTTCGCGGGTTGTTCAATTAGTTTTGAAGGAGGACTTTCCCTCCTCCAGCGGTGGGCGACCTTCTTATAGCTCTTCCCGAGCCCACGGGACGCCGTCGGGCTTCCACAAGAAAGTCCTTCGTTTGAACCTGATCACAGACCAGTCCTTCCTTGCACTCGTCACGACGATCGTGGTCGCAGCCTGGTTGGCGTCCGTCTGCGGTTCCCCCACGTTCACACGAACGTTTCCGCGCGAAGGCCGCACGGTGCGTCTGGCCTTCCTGGGCTGGTTCGGCGTGTCCATGGGCAGTTGGTGGTACCTGCCGTCGGCACTTCCGTGGCTTCTCCTGGTGACGCTCGGCCTCGGGGGAATCGTCGCGCTGGTCGATTTCCGTTCCAAACGCAACGCACATGATTCACCTCCCGGCCGGCTGTCGGTGCTGCAGGGCGTTCGAGCACTCGCTCGACGCGACCACTACCTTCGCGAGTTCGATCGGCACGGGGTCTTCTTCAAGATGTCCCAGTTCGGCCAACCCACCATCTGCGTGCTCGGGTTGGAGCGGATCGGAAGACTGATCAAGGGTCACTCGGACTATCTCGGCCCCAGCACGCTGCCGATCTCCAGGAGCGTCGAGGGGGCCTTTCTCCGATACATGCCGCCGGAGACCCACGCGATCTACGGGCGGCTTTTTCGCATCGCGATGTCCGGGCCGTTCGCATCAACGCATTCGGACCGATTGGATCACCTCTGCAGTCGAAATCTCCAGCGATTCTCGACGAACGAGTCGAGTCCGTACCCGGCGTTGCTATCGATCGCGAGACGATCGTTGAATTGTCTGTTGCTCGGTTTCGACGCGGATACCGAAGAGGAAGCGAGATTCGACGAACTCGCGCAGAAGTTCTCGAAGGCGGGCATCAGCCGATCGCTGGTTCGGCGTGATCAGGAGACACTCGCCGAAATGCGCGAGATGCTCCTCGAAAAGGTCGATTCGAGCGAGATCGGGCCCGATGGCATCGCCGGAACTTCGGTACTGGCCCGCTTGCGACAGCAGGATTCGACCATGCCCGACCGAACCTGCCTCGACAACATGATCGTCATGCATCGGATCGCGACCGGAAACGTCTCGTCGCTCCTGAGCTGGCTGCTCTATCGATGGGCGTCGGAGTCCGCGATCACCGCCGAGATCCTCGCTGACGATCCTGAAGAACGGGAAGCCTCCCTGCGACTGTTCCTCGCGGAAACGCTTCGAACCAGTCAGAGCGAGTATCTCTACCGGCGTGTGGCCAGGGAATTCGAATTCGAGGGTCACCGTTTTCCCAAAGGGTGGTTGATACGAGGCTGCGTCTGGGAAAGCCATCGAACGGCCGAGGGGCTCGAAGAACCCGCCCGATTCCGACTGCGACGGGCGGCCGCCAGCCCCAATCGACGACAGTTCACACCACTCGGCATGGGTGCTCACGCCTGCAACGGCGGCGAAGTGAACGAATTGATCTGCCTCGCGTTCCTGAAGCGGATGGCGCACACGCCCGATGTACGAGTCACCGACGCCGATCCCCTGCAACGACAGATGAGACACTGGAGTCACTGGCAGCCGAATGCCGCCATGCAGTTGAGGCTGGGAGTCGCCGAATGAAGAATTCACGCGATTCCGAAGAACTGCACTGGCAGAAGATGGTCGACGACGGACTCGCCGACCTCTCCATTCCGCTGTGGCGCGACTTCTGCGACGGACTCTACCTCCGTCTTCTGAACAAGTGGCTCGGCGAACGGCGTTTCGAAGCAGCGCTGAAGACCGATCTCTTCGATGAGGCCGTCGGCGTCGGCCTCGCCAACTGGATCTGTTCGGTCAGCTCGAAGATGGAAGGCATCGATCTGATGCCGGAGATCGCGAAACGGGCCGCGGATCGCCACCCCGAGATCACCACCCGCCAGGCTGATGTGAGGTCCCTCGAGGCCTACCCCTCGCCCTGCTTCGATCTCATCGTGTCGAACTCGACCCTCGATCACTTCGAGGATAAGACCGATCTGACCCGGTCGCTGAAGGAACTCGCGAGGGTGCTCCTTCCCGGGGGCCTTTTGTTCGTGACGCTGGACAACCCGCAGAATCCCATCGTCTCGATCCGAAATCGCCGATCGTCCGCGTCGCCGGGACGCTCGCCGCTCGTGCCCTACTTCATGGGCCGCACCGTGCCTCGTCTCGAACTGATTCGAATGGTGGAGGATGCCGGCCTGACGGTGGAACGGAGCGGTTATCTGATGCATCTCCCCCGCGTGCTCTTTCTTCATGCGAGTCGTCTCTTCGCACCCGGATCCCCGTCCGGAAGAGGCGTGATGGGATTGATGAATTCCTTCGAACTCCTCGACAAACTGCCGGCCAGAAGTCGAACGGGCCACTATTCGACGGTGCTGGCGAGGAAACCCGACGCATGAGCGGCGCTGATCGAGGACCGGCCTTCTTCCTGGTGGGAGGAAGTCGCTGTGGAACCACCAGCCTCCACAGCGCCTTCGCCCGTCATCCGGGGATCTTCGTGCCGCGCGACAAGTCCCCGAACTTCTTCACGGCGCCGGACATGGCCGATTTTCCGGACGCGGCCGCGATGATCGCGATGAAGGGCCACTCGATCACCGATCGGGATGACTACCTCGATCTGTTCACCGAGGCGAACGACATCCAGGTCCGTGGCGAGGTTTCGCCCGTGTACCTGCAGTCGATCCACACCGCCGCGAGGATCGCGGCGTTCGCACCGGAGGCCAGAATCATCGCGATCCTTCGCGATCCGGTGGACCGTGCCTTCGCCCACTACATCGGCCGCCGGCGGGATGGCCTCGACGACCGTGACACCTTTGAAGAGGCGATCGCCGCCGAACTCGTCGATCACGCCCCCCGGGCGATCGCCTTCAACCGGTATCTGGCGATCGGCCGCTACGCCTTCTTCCTCGAACGCTTCTACCGCGAGTTCCCCGCGAATCGGATCAAGGTCGTGTTCTTCGACGACCTGGTGCGCGACCCCGCCCACGTGCTTCAAGGCCTCTTCGATTTCCTCGAAGTCGAGCGGCTCGGCGATCGAATCCCGATGGATCATCGGAATCGCGGGGGCATCATCCGGAATCCGCTGCTTCGAAACGTGTGGACCCGGACGGCACTGGTGCGAGCCCGTCTCCGAAAGCACCTCCCGGAATCGGTTCGCGATCTGGCGGGCCGGGCCTTCCTGTCGAAGATCGAGAAACCGTCGCTGGACCCGGCGATTCGGCGCGATCTCGTCGATTACTTCGCGGAGGACCTTTTCGATCTGAAGGCGATGTGCGAGCATCATTCGTCGGTGGATCGCGTGCCCCCGGGGTGGGGATCCGCGGGCGCCGCGTCCCGTCGGAAGGATGATGCATGAACCGCCCCGAGCGATCCAGCGTGGAATTCAGCGTGAATGGTCGTCCCTACGAGGTGGAGGGCGGCGACGTCTTCCTGACCGCGAGCGAATTCCTGCGCGAGCGGACGAGACAGACGGGCACGAAGATCGCCTGCGAGGAGGGTGATTGCGGTTCCTGCACGGTGCTCGTCGGACGACCGACCGATCAGGGAACGTCGTATCTCCCGATGAACTCCTGCATCCGATTCGTGTTTCAGCTCGACGGATGCGACGTCGTCACGGTCGAAGCCCTGGCTTCGGACGGGCGACTGACATCCGTCCAGGAGGCGATGGTCGAATGCCATGGTTCCCAGTGCGGTTTCTGCACGCCCGGATTCGTGATGGCGATGACCGCGACCTGCCACCAACGTGCGACTTCACCCGAGGAATCCTCACCGGTCGACTGGCCACTGGAACTCTCCGGAAATCTCTGCCGATGCACCGGCTACCTCCCCATCCTCGAGGCCGCTCGCCGATGCGAGTCGAGCGACGGCGAGGTCTCGAAATGGTCGAGGATCCCCGAGGCGACCCGCCGTCGGTTCGACCTGCTCGGGAGGATTCCGTTCGACGCGAGCGGAACGCATCGCGGATCGCACCGTCGCGTGCTGAGCCCCGTGACGCTGGAGGCGGCGCTGCGGATCCGCGCCGACCTCCCGGAGGCGCAACTCGTCGCGGGTGCGACGGACCTCGGCGTCCAGTGGACCAAGGCCAGAAAGGCCGCGGCGGTGTGGATCGACCTCGGTCGAATTCCGGAGTTGCGAGGCGTCACCGTGTGCGAGGTCGAGCCGGACCGATCCGGTGACGAAGCGGTCGATGGCGGCGCTGCCCGCGCGATCGAGGCCGGCGCGATGGCGACCTGGGCGGAACTGCTCGAGCGATCCCGAACCGACCTGCCCGAGTTCGCCTCGATACTCGAGCGCTTCGGTGGTCCGCAGATCCGCAATTCCGGCACGATCGGCGGGAACATCATGAATGCATCGTCGATCGCCGATTCGCTTCCACTGCTCAGCGTCATGGATGCGAGCCTCGAACTGGCATCGCCGGAGGGCCGACGCCGGGTGGACGTCAACCGGTTCTTCAGCGCGAATCGTCGTACGGTGATTCAAGCCGACGAACTGCTGGCGAGCGTTCGAATCCCCCTGCCATCGCCCCACCAGAGACTCAGACTCCACAAGGTGAGCCGGCGGCACGACCTCGACATCGCGACCGTCTCGGCCGCCATCTGCCTGACGGTCGACGATGGACGGATCACGCAGGCCGCCATCGCCCTGGGAGGTGTGGGACCGACCGTTCGGAGGTTGGAAGATGTCGAGCGATGGCTGATCGACCGCCCCTGCTTGGAGGCGACCTTCGAAGCGGCGGGACGGTTGGCGGCCGACGAGATCTCGCCGTGGTCCGACGTCCGAGGGACCGCCGAATACCGGCGACAGATCGTCGGCGGCCTTCTCACGCGTCATTTCCACGAAATGCCGTCCGACATGGGGGCCGGCGAATAGCCGATGAATGGTGCGCCCATGATCAGAGACCGGAAACAAGACGAGCCAGGCACGACTGGAAAGACGATTCCGCTGGAGTCGGCGATCGGTCATGTCACGGGCGCCGCCGAGTTCATCACCGACATTCCCGCACGCTCGGACGAGTTGTGCGTGGGATTCGTCGGGAGCACGACGGCGAGCGGACGGATCCTCGAGATCGACGTGACGGCGGCCCGCGCCTGTCCCGGCGTCGCCCTGATCCTCACGGCCGCGGACCTGCCCGCCGCCCGACGTTTCGGACCACTGCAATCGGACGAGCCGGTCCTCGCCGAGGAGGAAGTGCTCTTCATCGGACAGCCGGTCGTCCTGATCGCCGCCGACTGCCCGGCGACGCTGGACCAGGCGAAGGACCTGGTGCAGATCCGGATCGAGGCCACCGAACCGACGCTTTCCGTCGACGATGCAATCGCTCGCCAGCGTTTCCTCGGGCCTGAACGACGTTTTCATCAAGGAGACGCCGCCGCGGCGATGGCGACGGCCCCCCACGTCCTGGAGGGTGTCTTCCACAGCGGGGGGCAGGAGCACTTCTACTTCGAGACCCAGGCGGCCCTGGCGATCCCCGGCGAAGACGGCCGGATCACGATCCACTCGTCGACGCAGGGACCGACCGAGATCCAGCGAGTGGTCGCGTTGGTGCTGGGAATCGGCATGCACCAGGTGGTGGTCACCTGCAAGCGGATGGGCGGGGCCTTCGGTGGCAAGGAGACGCAGGGAACCTCACCCGCCGTGCTCGTGGCCCTCGTCGCACGGGCCACGGGACGGGCCGCACGGATCGCCTACGGCCGCGAAGAGGACGGCGAGTCCACCGGAAAACGGCACCCCTACAGGTCCGAATGGCAGATCGGATTCGACGACGCGGGACGAATCCTCGCCTACCAGGTGACCATGCATTCCGACGGGGGCGCCGGACTCGATCTCTCCCCGTCGGTGCTCGAACGATCGATGTTCCATGCGGATGGCGCGTACCACATCGAGCACATCGACATTCGCGGACGCGTCTGCTTCACGAATCATCCGCCCACAACGGCGTTCCGTGGTTTCGGGGGACCCCAGGGGGTGGCGGTGATCGAGAATGCGGTGCAGGAGATGGCGATCCACCTGCGGGAATCGAATCCGACGTCTCCCACGGCCGCCGGCATCCAACGACTCAACCTGTACGGGACCGACGAACGCAATGTCACACCGTACGGCCAGGTCGTTCATGAGAACCACCTGCATGAAATCGTGGATCAGGTGCTGGAACGAAGCGACCATGACCGGCGGCTCGCGGAGATCGAACGCCGGAACGCGAACGACCCGCTCTGGCTCCGCGGCATCGCGATGGTGCCGGTCAAGTTCGGCCTGTCCTTCACCTCCAAGATGATGAACCAGGCGAACGCCCTCGTGCTGGCGTTCACCGACGGCACGGTGCAGGTGTCGACGGGCGGCACGGAGATGGGCCAGGGATTGAATACGAAGATCCGTCAGCTGGTCGCGGACGTCTTCGGCATCGCTCCCGAATCCGTGGCGATCATGACCACGTCGACGGAGAAGAACAACAACACCTCGCCGACCGCGGCATCGGCGAGCACGGACCTGAACGGCGCGGCGGCGGTGTCGGCGGCCAGGACGATTCGCGCGCGAATGTCCGAATGGGCGACTCGTCGATTCGACGCGAACACGTCGTCCGACGCACCGAGCGAGGCTGGCGATGGCCGTGACCGGATCGCCTTCGAAGATGGAAACCTGTTCGACCGTCGGGATCCGTCGAACCGCATGTCGTTCGCGGATGCCTGCAGGAACGCCCGAATGGACCGGATCGATCTCGGCGCCCGGGGCTTCTTCGCCACACCCCGGATCGACTTCGACCACGAGACCGGAAAAGGAAGCCCGTTCTACTACTTCGCTCAGGGTGCCACGGTGGCCGAAGTTCGGATCGATCGTTTCACGGGCGAGTTGTCGGTACCACGTGCGGACGTGCTGATCGACGTCGGACGATCCATCAACCCCGGCATCGACCGTGGGCAGCTGGTGGGTGGTTTCGTGCAGGGCATGGGCTGGGTGACGAACGAATGCCTCGTGCACGACGAGCAGGGCCGCCTGCTGACGACCGGTGCGTCGACCTACAAGATCCCGGCCGCGTCGGACGTACCGCCGGTGTTCAACTGGGATTTCTTCTCGACGGACGATCGGATCACCGCGATCGCGGGCAGCAAAGGAGTGGGCGAACCGCCGCTTCTACATGCGATTGCGGTGTGGTCGGCGGCCAAGCATGCGCTCTCCTGCGCTTCCGGATCCGCCGCACGCCGACTTCATCTTCCGGCCAGCGCGGAAGCGATCAGGCACGCCCTCGGTTGAGTGCCGAGGGGCGGCGCCGGAACGCTCCGGATTCCATTCGATTCCCGTGATTCAGAGACGTTCGCAACGAGGTGATGAGATGGCGGATCGACCGAAGCCCAGAACCACCCCTGCGTACGGCGTCGCGTTGGTCATCGGCCTCACAATCGTCGCGGCAGCGCTGATGCGGCTCCGGAGCGGCGTCGACGCCGTTTTCCTCGGCGAGTGCATCTTCTACGGCCTGCTGCTGGCGTGGCTCGCCCGGCGTCCCGAGGTCCGACGAAGACTGCGCGGCGATGATGCCGGGTACGGACGGATCATCGTCGCATTCGTCGTCCTCCTCATCGCCGGGCAGCTTGTCTCCGACGGTCGCCGGACCTATCCATTCGTGCACTGGGCCATGTATTCGACGCCTGCGCGGAAGGCGCCGATCTTTCTCGAATGCCACGGAGTGTTCGCCGACGGGGAGGAAGTCGTGATACCGGCCGCCCAGATGTTCAAGAGCCTCAGCGTCCGGCTCACGAGAACCTGGTTGAAGCTTGCGGAGGCCGCCGCCGCCGAGACCGACCCCGAATCGCAGGCCGAATCCTGGCGCAGGTTCGACGGACTCGTGGAGAGCATGGTCCTCGAATACAACCGAAAGAATCCGGGGCCGCCGGTCGTCGAGGCCGTCGTCTGGCAGGTCATGATCCCGGCCAACGCGCGAAGCGACACCGAGGCCTATCCACGCGAAGTGTTTCGCCGCGTCACCGTCAGCGATGGAGCGGCGAGATGATCCACGAGACTTCGAACGCCGAATCACCCGCGATCCTCAGGATCACCGTGTTCAGCATGTGGCTCTACCATCTCTGGCACGACCCCATCCACGAGTTGGCGTCGATGCCAATGGTGCTGTTCTCGCCGATCGGCGTGCTGGATCTGCTTCCCTCGGCCGTGTGGCCGCTGATCCTGAGCGGGCCGTTTCTCTGGACGATGAAGATCCTGCTGCTTCTCACGCTCCCACTCCTGATTCTGGGCGTGCGGCCGTTCTCGCGAATCGCGATTCCGGTCTGCATCGCATTGACGCTCTACCAGGGACTCACACGGAGCTACGGCAAGATCAACCATGGCGAGTTGGCGATGCTCTATGCCGCCTACGTGCTCGCGATTTCGCCCTGCGTCGATGCGCTGAGCGTGATGAAGCCCAGGAGACCTTCGACGAATTCTCGGTATGCCGCCGCGCTCTTCGCGATGGCGGCCGTTCTCTGCCTGACCTACACGTTCGTCGGCGTGCGTCGATTCGCCGTCGGCGGGTTGGAGGTCTTCCTCGACGAGTCGATCCTCTCCTACGTCGCCCACCGTTCGGCCGAACCGGGCCCCTTCGGTCTCAACTTCGGCCTGATGGTGCTCGAGCATCCGTTGATGTCGAAGCTCCTCGAAGTGTCCTTCTTCGTCCTGACCGCCTTCGAAGCGCTCTCGATGCTCGCCCTGTTCAATCGCTGGTTCCGCTGGTGCTGGGTCGTCGTGATGCTGGGCTTCCACGTCTCCACCATCATCACGATGCAGATCTCGTTCAGTGCGAACATGGTCCTGATCGTCCTGCTCCTCACGCCGGCCACGCCGTACGCGTCCACGCGGATCCACACGATGCTCGCCCATCGCACCCAGGCCGGAGACGGCATCGCGTGATTCCGAATGGCGAAGTCCCCCACCTCTGCCTCGACTGCAACCATGAGTTTCGAGTGGACTCCGAACGGCCACGAACGACATGTACGAAATGCCGAAACCGAAACATCATCGACACCTGCCGGCTGGAAGGTCGGACGTGCCCGAAATGTCGAAGTGGCTCGTTCGAAGGTCAACCAGGGGCCATTTCCTGACCCAGCAGCGAGCCTGAAGAAACACCCCACGGGTCGGCGCAAGGCCGAAGGCGAGGGGTGTTGGGCTTGCAGTGGCTCGAACCACGTGCCTCGACATGCGGCCGAGCGTCCGCCGACGGATCAGGGACACAGACCCGCGGGACACGGGCCCCAGGCGCTCAGAAGCAGGCCCAGGTCACCGCCGTCGACGGTTCCGCTTCCATCGAGATCCGCCGCGGGATCCGAGGTTCCCCAGACGGCGAGCAGGAGGCCGAGGTCACCACCGTCGACGCCCCCGTCACCGTTCAAGTCCCCGGGACAGGGCTCCGGCTCTCCGCCCTTGAGGATCACGACCCAGGCGTCCTGGAAGAAGAACAGGCCTTCGTAGCCCCAGCCGCAGATCACGGTGCCGTCGTCGCTGATCGACTGGGCCGCGGCGAGGGTGAAGCCGGCGGGGATGCCCGCACCAAGGCCGTTCAGATGTTCCTTGAGATCCACGAGCCCGGTCTCCGGCGTCCAGTAGGTGGCGCGGAAGGACTGCCCGCCACCGAAACCTTCACGCTGATATCCCACGATCGCTCGACCGTCCTCGGTGACATCGAGCGCTCCGCCGCCGTAGGGAAACTGCTCCGGCGGCAGCAGGCCGATGTTCACGACGCCGTCGTCCGCGAGGTACATGAAGGCGCCGGACGTCGCGTCGGACGTCCCGTCGGCGCTTCCCACGAGGATCGAACCGTCGCCATTCGATCCGTTCACTTCGCCGTAGCCCTCGGGGTTTCCGAAGGTGCTCTCGAGCACCAGGGTCTCCTCCCACTCGCCGGTCTTCGCGTTCTCGAACCAGGCGGCGGCGCGGCGACTCCCGTTGGAGGCCTGGTCCCAGCCGCCGATGACGGCACCGTCACCGGAGATCGTGTCCGCCCGAGTGGCGCTCGGCCCGAGACGTGGAAGCTCGAACATTCCGCCATCCGGCGACCAGAGAAAGGCGCTCGCGGCGCAGCCATCCCAGCCGAGGCCGACGCATCGCTGGCCGTCCGAACTGATGTCGTACGCGCTCGAGAGGCTCGAGTCGCAGCCGCTCGGCCCGAGACCACCGAACTGGGTCCAGCCGCCCTTCACGACGTATCTCGCGGCGGTGTCGCCACTCGGAAGCGAGCGGTCACCGGTGATGAAGGATCCGTCCGCATCCGCCGCGATCGCCGCGACGCCACCGATCTCCTGGAGTCCGTCGAGGGTCCAGATGAAGCCGCCAGAGTTGTTCTGGCCGACCACGACGCCGCCGTCATCGGAGACACCGTTCGCCAGGCCCTCCGAGATGATCTCGAAAGCGACTTCGTCACCGGCGTGGACGATGCCACAGGGAAACGACAGAAGCAGCACCGGCAGGATACGAGTGGGGATCTGATGGGAGATTCGGTTCATGCCCCAAGCATAAATGAAGGCGCTCGCGAACCGAAACAGTTCTTCCCCGGCTCCCAGATCGAAAGCCCGGAATCTCCTTCATCGATCGTCCAGAACGTCTGGATTCGGCGGATCCGGTGGATTCAGGGGGACCCCGCTGGTCATTCCCCAACTCCAGTGGATGGATCGGCCTGGTCCTTCGCCTGCCTCCGCTCGCTCCAGAAGGCCCAGAACACCGCGGAATGCATCATGAGCAGGATCCCCGCGAACCCGCAGACTTCGATCGTGGCCGGATCGCATCGCACCGACAACCCGCGGATCATCGCGGAGGCCAGAACCACGACTGCGACGATCTGGGGAAGGATCAGCTTCAGCCTCGTACGCCCTCGCTCCTTCGGCGTGGTGACGAAAGTCCCCTTCAAGCCAAGCGCTGCCGTGATGGAAGCCTGCGTGAGGATCGGCCAGCTCCCGAAGGCCAGCAACACCCCCATCATCGGCATCCGCGTTCGTCGCGGGACCGGATCGGAAGCGAACGGCTTCGACGCGGTGACCATCACCAACCACATGATCACCACCAGTGGCGCCGCATGCAGGAGATAGCTGGCGAAGCCATCGATCAGTTCCACCGATCCCGAATACAGGATGATCGCCGTCATCACGATGCCCAGGGCGACCACCGGACCGGGGAGAAAGCAGGTCAAGCGCCACGCGTAACAGATGTTGGTCTTGAAATCGAGCCGAGTCATCAATCGCGGATACACGTCACGGAGGAGAGAGGTGACACCATGCGCCCACTTGAACTGCTGAATGAAGAACCCACTCAATTCGGTCGGCTCCAGTCCTTTCGCGATCGACTCGGACACGTAGGCGGAACGCCAGCCGGCGGCATGCAGGTGGATCGACGTGTGAAGATCCTCGGCGAGGCCGGGCTTGTAGCCACCGATCGAATCGAGCGCGGATCGACGGATCAGGCAGTTGCTTCCGAACTTCTGCGGGCATCCGCTCCCATGCATTCCATGCATCGGAGCCCCGAAGAAACCGTCGTTACGCGTCGCCGCGGCACCGGCGACGAAACTCTCGGATCCGTTCGAGTGGTCGAGTCGGACCTGGACGAAACCGATTCCGGAATCCTCGAACGGGCCGAGCGACCGAAGAAGGTAGTTCTCGTCCGGAACATGATCGACGTCGAAGATCGCGACGATGTCCCCCGACGTCCGTTCCAGGGCGTGGTTGACGTTTCCAGCCTTGTGATCCCGGTTCGTACTCCGCCGCAGGTAATCCACACCCAACTTCCGCGCGAGGACCTCCAGCTCATCACGATCGCCATCATCGAGCAGGATGGTCCGATGGGGATACTGCATCTCCTTCGCCGCTCGCAAGGTCCGCTCGACGAGTGATAACGACTCGTCGTAGGCGGGAACGAAGACATCGACACTCAGGCCGGCCGGCGCCTCGCTCCACTCGGGCCGCCTGCATTGGAGGAAGATGTACCAGCCCAGAAACCCGCGGACGACGCAGTACAGGACCGCCGCGCACAGAAGGAGCAGCAACCATGGATTCGAAAGTCGGTCCGACTCGAACCACCAGGAGATGAAGTATCCGAAGGCGGCCATGCCGGCGACGATCAAGAAAGAGATTTTCCAACGCTGGATATCCATCAAGGCGTCTTCCTGAACTCCGAATCAACCGAACGCTCAACCACGCGAGCGGACCGCCCACTGCCGCAACATTCCGATCAGAAGCAAACCGCGTGAAAAGATGAGGCCCCCGAAGAGCACGAGGTGAACCAGTCCAACGATGAAGTACTCGGGATTCACCACGCACAACTGAAGAATCAGCGAACAGGGAAGCCAGAGCTCGTAGAACGCGTTGTTCAACAGCGGCACGTACCGTTCTCGAGCCTTCGACGCCTCGAAGAAGACCGGCACCGTCAGACCGGACCGGACCTTTCCGGATTCCAGCACGATGTAGACCCCCGTCATGGACGCGAGTATCCAGGAATATGGAGTCACCAGGACCACGAACACGCACAGCGCGGCGACCTCCACCGGAAAGAAGCACCAGAGAACCAGTCGGCGAAGTGCTTCACGCGGTTGCCGACCGGCGAAGGTGACCACGTCACTCTCGAGATCACCGGACGCATCCAGAATCTGGTGCACGACGATCCCCCTCATCCCGAAGAACAACGACCACACCAGCGCCGAGACACCGATCCCGACCGCGGTCGGCGACATGCCATCACGGAAGAAACCGACGACGACCAGGACGAACAGCGTGGGCACGACGTGGGCGCCGAGCGCATCGGAGAGGACGCCCGCGAATCCACGCACCTTGAGTCGGAACGGGGGCACCGCGTAGATCGTGGGCAGCAGGTAGTTCACGAAAAGGACCGTGATCGCCATCCAGTCCGGGGTCGGAAGCAGCAACAGCACGAATCCACCGACGACCGTCGCCAGCCCCAGGCCTGCACGCTGCCATTGTTTCATGCCGGCCATCACGTTCGGCTTGCCGGCCTTCCGATCGCTTTCGACGTCGAACACGTCGTTCACGATGTGGCCGTACGAGGCGACGGATGCGATACAGACGAGAATCAGGCCGAGGCTCTGGAGTGCGGAGATGAAGTCAGTTCCATCAACGAGAAACGCCGCATAGGCGACCGCGAGCAGCGGCGGAATCTTCCATGCAAACCAGTTGTCGGACCTGATGATCCGTTGGAGGGAAGTCATCGCCGGGAACCCCTTCGCCCACCAAGGGCGTGGATCAGATCCGTGCACCGAACGAAGATCGAATCCTCCGAGACATACCGATATCGGGGGCAAGGGCCACAAGCCCCGATCTGTTCGGCGAAGACGCTTTTCGCGAAGTCGTACAGCCCTTGATCCAGCGCATTGAGATCCCGGATCCGTCGCCTCGTCGCTTCGTCGACGACACGCTGTGCCTGCGGGACTCGATTCTTGTTCCTGACCACGACGACCCCGAGCGGAATCCTGGAACCAGTCACATGCTCGAAGAGGTTTAGTGATTCACTGTATCGCTCGAGGATCCCCAAACTGATTCCCAGCGTGGAAATCAGTCGCTTCGCATCTCCGAGATCCGCGTCGGTGAGCACCCGGTCGTCTTCCGGCTCGACCCCCAGCAGGAATTTCAGCTGAAGGTTGCTGAACTTTGGGTTCTCCAGATAGCCGTCCAAGGTCTCAGGGCACGACAAGGCCCGCGCTGCCGCTCCTTCCAGAGTCTTCGCGAACTTCTTCGATTGGTAGAAATTCGAGATGTAGCATTCAACCGGATCACGAAACATCACGAAGATCTTCGCACCACTCAAGAGTCGCCAATTCGACTCGCGCATGATGTTCTTCGTACCCCAGACGATTCGGTCGCCCCGAAGCTTCGCGTGAACTTCCATGCAGTCACAGGCTGCCAGCGTTCTGGCGAACACGTCGGCGGCATCGTCGTCGAAGAACCTGTACGAATCCCCGTAAAGGCGCTGAAGAACTCGCGAGAACGTGGTCCCCCCGGTCTTGACACAATGCAGGAAGACGACCTTCTCGCGTCGGCGACCGGCGGCGGCTTTGGATGGCAACGGTTTCAACATGCTTGGAATCTTCTGGTTCGGTACGGCCAGATGCCGTTTCAGGACATCGCCGGGAGAAACCGCCTAATCGAATTCACCAGCCACGCCCCGGGCGTGCTGCCGCAAGACGCAACGAACCAGCGACGTGGTGATCACCCGGTTGGTGTCGAATGCCCTCCAGACGTCGTCGGCCGAAGCATGGAATCTCCAGATGTCCTGATCGGTCTCCCAGGATCCGTCATCCCGCTGGGAATCCAGAAGCGAGGCAATGGCCCTGCCGAGCACGTCCTCGTCCTCGCCGGAAGCCTGCAGGGCCAGGCAGGCCAGCGCGGTTTCATACGCATTCCCGTCCTCGCCCCAGGTCCCGTCATCCGCCTGGGAAGACACCAGGAACCGACGGGCACGGTCCCGCAACGGCTTCAGCGAAGGTTCATCCCGGATCAATTCAAGTGCCATCCATGTCCCGTAGTAGCGACTTGGATAGAAATACGAATGCCAGTGACCATCTTCGTGTTGGGATCTCCGAACCAATTCATAATCGATCGTCTTCTCCAACGCCGTTTCTCGTAACGCAAGGAATACATTCAGGTTCACTTCCGGATGAATCTGAAGGTTGTTGGCCGGCGTCGGCTCGAACACCAGACGCGCACGCACCCGGGAAGCAAACGTACGAAATCCGCCCTTCGGTCCCCATCGACCCAGCAACCACTCCGGCCCCTTCTTCGCCAGAACTCGCAGCCAGATCTTCCGGTGAAATGAAAACAATCGAGTCGACGACTTGTGAAGGCCCAGCGCCCGGCAGGTACGAATCACGAACGCCGTGTCGTCCGCGTCGACCAGAAACTTCCAATGTGAAGGGGAGACGTACGGCGCGGGCGGCGAGTACCCCCACAACCCTCGATACTCCTCCGACTGAAAGCGCACGATCAAGATCGACCGCTCGACTTCCGAGATTTCACCGCCGAGTGCTCTCGACAGGAAATAACCGGAAAATGCATGCCCCTTGTCGTGCGAGAAGCGGGGCGAACCATCACTCCCGAGACACTTCAAACCGTAGTTCCCCGCTCCGATCCGCGATTTCAGGAAACCGACCGCCCGCAGCTCCGACTCCGCCTGGCGGTTCGGGTCGATCGCGCCCGAGGCGGTCGTCGTATTGCTGATTCGTTCATTCATCATGTTGTCCTGGATTGATCGACCGGCGTCTCCTGCAACGATGAGCACCCTCAGCGGAAACGACGGGCCAGACACATGAGCGATTCCTGTATCTCCGCGCGACCGACTGCTGCTCCGACACAGACGTGCATCCCACCCCCGAATGCCACGTGCGGATTGGGCTGCCTTGCAAGGTCGACGCGATCGGGATCGTCGAAAACCTCGGGATCATGATTCGCGGCAACCAGCGCGAGCGTCACCCATTGCCCTTCATGCACCAATCCACCCGCGATTTCAACGTCGGCCGTCGCGACGCGGGAGCAGAATGCAGTGGTGCTGAAGTACCGCGTGAATTCCTCCACCGCGGTTCGAACGACGCCTGGCTCCCGTCGGATTCTCTCCATGTCACTCGGATTCCGAAGCAGATATCGGCAGGTCTGTTCCAAAAGCGGGCGCGTATTCGCATAGGCCGCCAGCACAAACAAGATGCTGTTCGGCAGCAGCCCTTCTTCGGACAAGAGATTGTCCGCCTCGCAGCCCTCGGACAGGGCTCGGATCATGCCGGGCGCGAGTTCCCCACGCTGCGCAAGCGACCGCCCCAGCATCGACTCGATCCGACGCAGGCCGCTCGCGTAGCCATCATCATTGCGACCGCCGAAACACTCGTGGAACCAACGCCACCGCTCTCTGGGCAGCCCCATCAACTCCGCCGCCACCATCGCTGGTAACGGTTCAACGAAACCTTCCTGCAGTGCTTGCTGGTCGCTGCAGTCGATTTTCTCGAGCAGTTCGTCGGCAATCGACCGAAACAGCTGCCGCAGGTCCGGCATCTGCCGGATCAATTCATCTCTCATGATCGTTCGGACGTCGGCGTGATACGGCCGATCCGCATAGTGGAACCAGTGCTTCTTGTCGGGCTGGCGATCCCGCTTGATCACCTTGATGATCCTGCGCAGGAACGACTGCCCCGTGGAATCGGAATCGCGGGAGCGATTGACGAGATGATTCTCTCGAAGGGCTGCGGACACGTCGGCATGCCGCGTCAAGACCCAGACGCCT
>Ga0315320_10001909_pt1 | contig 17307 bp, 14 predicted proteins | sample M140m21515metaG_FD_203458 | JGI IMG/M metagenome (GOLD analysis project Ga0315320, IMG submission 203458) | Ammonia-oxidizing marine archaeal communities from Monterey Bay, California, United States - M1 40m 21515 | ecosystem: Environmental > Aquatic > Marine > Coastal | place: USA: California... | reverse complement strand
GGGGCATGAGACCGCGCATGCGCCGATGATTCATGAGCTGGCCCGAAAGAGCGCATCCGTAGCGATCGGCTCCTATCCGCGGCGCGAGGAGGGGCAGTCCTTTGTGCTGTTGACCTTTGAGGCGATGACCGAGGCGGCGGTTCAACGGTCGCTCAAGGTGGCTTCGGAACTCTTCCCGGCGGCGGGCGCGCCTCAATGGCTGGACGCATGATGGGAGCGTTGACGTGGCCCGTATAGAGCTTTTGGTTTCGGCGACCTTCTACGGTCAGGTCGTAGAGGAGCGCTTTATGCGTGGCGGCCGACCTGTTCAGGTCGGCGGTACGGACCTCTTGTCGATCCCGTCGCCCGATGGCGCGGACTATGTCGCGGTCGCCAAGTGGGTTGGGCGTGACCGCGTGGAGATTGAGGCGTGGGACGGCGAGCGCTGGGTGCTGACGCGCGATGCGGCCATCAGCGTTGAAGTTGCGCCGGTCACGCTGACCTTTGAGTTGGTCCGACGGCGGTGGTCGCTCCCCTTTGTCCTGCCCACTTGGACCGCCTCCTTTGTGTGGTTCTTTCTCTGTACGCTCGTCACGCTGGGCGTGCGCCAAGTAGAGTTTCTCCATGAGTATCGTTGCGAGGTAGGGCCGAGGGTCATGAGTGAACGCGCGGTGTGGCGTCTTTGGCCGGAATGTTCTCCCCCAATGACGGAGGACAACTCGACGCTTACGGCCTTCACGGCAGAGTATCTCGCCCGTCTATTGACACGCGACTATGCGGGGGATGACCAGGGTGTCGTGGCGCGTGAGATCGAGCGGCCCGAAGCCGAGCGAAAAATCGAGAAAGACAACCAGACCTATCTGCCGGCGGGTGCGCAAGGCCCGAAGGACACCATGGGCGGCGCCGAGCGCGTGACGGTCGTGCCTGAGCGCGACCCGGAGCCTGCCAAAGCGCCGAAGGTCGAGCCAGAGGCGGAAGAAGAGCAGCTGTTGCAGGATGAGGGCGAGGTGCCTATCGACGCGGCACCTCCTGCGCCGGCCCAGCCTACCGAGACCGGCGATGACACCCAAGAGGTCGCCGATGGCCCCTCCGAAGAGGCTGAGGGGTGGGGGATTCCGGATTGGTACGATGAGGAAGATGAGCGTTTTGATTCGCTTGAAATTGACGTCATGCTCCGGCTCGCTGAGCGCAGGCTGGCGATCGACCCCAACGACTCCTACTCGCTGTCCGTCCTGTCATACTACCAATACTTGGCGATGGACTACGCGGCGGCGGAGGGCACCTACGACAAGTACATCGCGCTCAACCCCAGCGAGGCCGCGGGCTACAACAACAAGGGCCTGATCTTCAAGCGGCGCGGCGAGTACATCATGGAAGAGGCCCACTACCGGGTTGCGCTCGACCTCGATGAGAACGATGTCACCGCCTTAAACAACTTGGCGGTGTGCTTGGCACACCAGGGTCGGTTTGATGAGGCGCTGGGCTTGATGGCGCGTCTCGAGCTTTTGGACCCGGGTGACGCGTACGCAGACCTCCACCGGTCGAAGATTTACGCGCAGATGGGCGATGATGCGAAAGCGTTGGAGTACCTGGATGCAGCGCTGAAGGGGATGCAGCAACTCGACACGCTGCATCACATCGAGTTCCGACAAGACATCCGCGTCGATCCCTCCTTCGCAACGTTGCGCGGTACCAAAGCGTTTCGCGAACTGCTCTGGACCTACTACGGTGAGGACGCGCCGGTGGTGGAGTAGCGCCGGTCGAGATGTGGGGTTCCCATCCCAGCGCAGAGGCGTTAGGGGCAAAGGACCACGTCTGGCTGGGCGGGGTTGGGAGACCAGACGCACATGACCACGCCGCGTATCGCGATCTATCCAGGCTCATTCGACCCCCTCACCAATGGACACCTCGACATCATCCGTCGCGGTGCGGGATTGTTTGATGAGATCATCGTTGCGGTTGGCGACAACCCGTCGAAGCGCAACTATTGGTTCGGCCTCGAGGCGCGATGCGAGCTCGTCCGCTCTGCAACGCACGGTCTCTCGAATGTTCGCGTGGTCTCGTTTCAGGGCCTCATGGTGGAGGCCGCTCGTACGCTCGGTGCGACAGCGATTTTGCGCGGTGTTCGCGCGTTGGCCGACTTTGACGCCGAGTTTCGCAACGGGCTCGCGAATCGAGACCTCTCCGGCATGGAGACACTGTTTTTGCTCGCAGACCCGGCGCACATCTTTGTCTCGTCGAGTCTCGTAAAAGAGATCGCGTCGAACGGGGGCGATGTAACGGCGTATGTGCCACCCGAGGCGGCCAAGGCTATCACCGCGCGGTGTGCAGAGGGGGGCTAGGTCCAATGTGCGGAATTATCGGATACATCGGCGGTCGGTCCGCCCTCCCGAGACTTGTCGAGGGTCTCAGACGCCTCGAATACCGCGGCTATGATTCTGCCGGGGTGGCGCTGCATACAGGCGACGCGTTGTGGGTTCGCAAGAGCGTAGGACGCGTGGCGGAGCTCGCGGACAAGGTCGCCGACGGCCCGGATGTCACAGTGGGTATGGCGCACACGCGCTGGGCGACACACGGTGGTGTCACAGAGGCCAACGCGCACCCGCATGTCGACGAGACCGGGCGTATCGCGGTCGTCCACAACGGGATTGTTGAGAACGTTCGTCTGTTGCGCGCGAAGCTTCAGGAAGAGGGTGTTGTGTTTCGGTCCGAGACCGACACCGAGATCTTCGCGCATCTCATCTCTCGTTCCGATGCAAAAGAGCCCTTGGACAAGGTGCGTGATGCGCTCCGTGTTGTGCGCGGCACCTACGGCATCGTGGTCCTCTTCTTAGACCGCCCGGACCAGATGATCGCTGCTCGTAACGGCTCGCCGCTGGTCATCGGCCTTGGCGAAGACGAGACCGTGGTCGCCAGTGACCCCCAAGCGGTGGTCGCACACACCCGGAATGTCTTGTATTTACAGGATCGGGAGATGGCGGTCGTGCGTGCGGACGGCGTCCGCGTGGAACGCCTGGACGGAGGCACCGTCAACTCCGAGGTCGAGGTGCTCGACGGCGATTACGATGTGGCCTCGCTCGAGGGCTACCCGCACTACATGCTCAAAGAGATCCATGAGCAAGGCCGGAGTATCCGTCGATGCCTTCGCGGCCGGCTGATGATGGAGGAGGGGAACGCGGTACTCGGCGGGCTCAATATGGGTCCCCGGGATCTGGTCGCGGTGCAGCGCGTCGTCCATTTGGGCTGCGGGACGAGCTACCACGCGGGCATGGTCTCCGCGATGGCCATTGAGGGCCTATCTCGGGTACCAGCGCGTGCTGAGATTGCCTCTGAGTTTCGCTACCGCCATCCCATTGTTCCCCGGGATGCTGTATTTATTGCCATCTCACAGTCGGGGGAGACGGCAGACACGCTGGGCGCGGTTCATGAGGTGCAACTCAAAGGTGGGTACGTCTTGGGTGTGGTCAACGTCGTGGGCTCCACCATCGCACGAACCTGCGGACGGGGAACCTATGTTCACTCGGGTCCCGAGGTCGCGGTCGCATCGACCAAGGCCTTTACCAGTCAAGTGACGGCGCTGTTGGTGCTCAACCTGATGCTGGCGCGTACGCGAAACCTCTCTCTGGCGGACGGCCGTGAGGTTGTGCGAGCGCTCGACGCTGTGCCTGACCAGGTCGAGCATTACCTCGCCAACCCTGGACCGGTCGAGGAGGCGGTGCGGCATATCGCGAAGGCTGGGTACGTCCTCTTCCTTGGCCGCGGGTACAGCTACCCGGTCGCACTCGAGGGTGCGCTCAAGCTCAAGGAAGTCGCCTACATTCCCTGCGAGGGCTATCCGGCAGGCGAGATGAAGCACGGGCCCATCGCGATGCTTGAAGAGGGCACGCCTGTCGTCTGCGTTGCGCCCGATGATGGCCAACGCGTCAAAGTGCTCTCCAACCTACGCGAGGTTCAGGCGCGCGGTGCGACGCTCATCATCATTCATACTGAGGGCGACGAGGAGTTGGCGGACATGGCCGATGTGTCGATCCCAGTTCCAAAGACGCCGAGTTACTGCAGCCCGCTACTCACGGTCTTGCCGCTACAGCTGATCGCCTACCGGGTCGGCTTGGTGCTCGGTCGAGATGTCGACAAGCCCCGCAACCTCGCCAAGTCCGTGACGGTTGAATAGCGCGTCCGAGTCCCTCGCCCTGCTCATGTACATGCGGATTAGGCGGTCAACACGGTGGGGGTGTCTGGTGCTCGTCAAGTAGGCGCTTAGGGGCTGTGTCACCGTTTCGTTTGTGGTTACGCGATGCCTCGAGCCATATTCGACGAGCCACTGTGGGAGACGACATGTTTGAAACCAATCAAAACAATTCCGAGCGAATCTTGAGGCTGATTGTGGCAGCCGTGTGTCTGCCTGCACCCTTCGTGATGGAAGCGACGATCTACGCGTGGGCTGTCGCGGGCCTCGGAGCCATTATGTTGTTCAATGCGGTGTCTGGGACGTGCTACACCTACAAGATGTTTGGTGTGAGCACCTGTGAGTTGCCGCACGGCGACGCTTCGTAGACGTTTAAAGGACGCCTCACGGAGGCCTCTGTGTGGTCGGGTAGGGGAGTGCACTCTTCACCGTGCGCCCTGTCTCCATATCGCATAGACAGAAGCATGTAGACGACGGGAGCCGGCATGAGTATCAAGGTCGAACGAGTCGAATTTCCAAAAGATGCGGTTCGCTTCTGCAAGGTCTGGTGGCCCATCTATCGCGACGACCCCAACTGGGTTCCCCCCTTGTTGTTCGAACGAAAAGCCTTCTTTGACCCGGCGAAGAATCCATACTTTAATGTGGCAAAGGTCGCGTGCTTCATCGCCTCGGAGGACGGGGTGCCCTTGGGCACGATCGGGGCGAGCGTCGACAAGACCTTGCAAGAGACCGAGCCTGGCGTAGGCATGTTTGGGTTCTTCGAGTTCGCCGACCGCGAAGATGTCGCGCGTGCGCTGTTTGAAGCGGCTTCCGACTTTTTGCGCTCCGAAGGCATGCAGGTCGCACGCGGTCCGTTCAACTTCAGCCCCAACCATGAGTTTGGTCTGCTGATCGACGGCTTTGACACGCCGCCTACAATCCTCAATCCGCACAATAGGCCATACTACGAGGCCATGTACGACAAGCTTGGCATGCACAAGGCCAAGGATTGGTACGCCTACTGGATCGACGCACACGCCGTACCCGAACGTATCGGACGAATCGCCACCCGCTTCATGGAGCGAACCCCGAGGCTCACCATCCGAGCCCTCGACATGAAGAACTACGAAGAAGAGGTCGAGCGCTTCTTGGCCATCTACAACGACGCGTGGGAGCACAACTGGGGCCACATTCGCTTCACGGAAGAGGAATTCCGTTTTACCGCGAAGGGCCTCAAAGACGTCATTGACCCCGATCTCTGCTACTTCGCCTTTATGGACGATGAGGTCGCGGCCGCCTCCATCACCTTCCCGGACTACAACCAAGTGGTCAAGAAGATGAACGGGCGCTTGTTCCCCTTCGGTTGGTGGCACTGGCTCAACGCCAAGCGCAATATTGATCAGTTCCGCGTCTTCGTGCTTGGCGTCCGACAGAAGTATCAGCGCCTGCCACTCGGCGCGCCGCTCTACCTCAAGACATGGGAAGAGGCGAATCGGCGCGGTGTTCGCGGCGGTGAGGCCTCCTTGATCCTCGAAGACAACCACCGGATGCGTGGTGCGCTCGAAAAGCTTGGGGGAGCGATCTACAAGACCTACCGCTCCTACGAAGTGGACCTCTAGACGTCTCGTTGCGTGAGGTCGAGTCGGTAACCAACCCCTCGAACGGTGACGATGTGGTGGGGCGTGCCCGGCTTGTCTAGCTTTTGTCGCAATCGCGTGATGACGTTGTCCACGGTGCGGTCTGTACCGAGGTACTGGCTGCCCCAGACGGCTTTGAGTATCTGCTCGCGTGTCACCGGGCGGCCTTGGCGTGAGATGAGGTGCTCGAGGAGGTCGAACTCTCGTTTACTCAGGGTGACGTCTTCCCCATCTCGCCGCACGCGTCGGTTGTTTCGCTCGACAACCACCGAGCCGAAGCGAACACTTTCATCGCTTGATTGTCGACGAAGATGAGCTCGAATCCGTGCGAGGAGTTCCGCGAATCGAAAGGGTTTCGTCACGTAGTCGTCGGCACCTAGTTCGAGTCCGGTGACGATATCGTGCTCGGCGTTTTTGGCGGAGAGCAAAACAATCGGTGTCGTCACCCCCTTTCGGCGCAAGATGCGGCAGACCTGAAAGCCGCTCTGCTCGGGCAGCATGATGTCGAGTAAGATGAGATCTGGGCGTTTCTCTAGGGCCTCGGTCACCGCGCTACGTCCGTCCATCACGGAGCAGACAGCGAACCCTTCCGCCTCGAGATTCCAGGCGATCCCGCGTAGGATGGCTTCGTCATCTTCGACGACTAGAATCATGGGACTCATGAGGTGCTCCCAACGTAATCGGGTACATCCGCCCGTTTTAGCCACAGCGTGAAACGACTTCCCTTGCCTGTCTCGGTGGCGAGCTCGATGCTCCCACCATGTCCTCGGACGACGGCTTGGACGATGGCGAGACCCAAGCCGCTGCCTTGATCGCTTCCGAGCTGCTTGTTGCGGGGCTTGTGTGCGTCTCCTCGATAAAATCGCTCAAAGATGCGGTCGCGTTGGTCGCTGGGAATACCTGGGCCGTCATCCTCGATCGACAGCCCCACGTTTCCGGAGGCGGTGGTCACGGTCAGAAGGATGCGACGGGGAGGCGGGCAGTAGCGCACGGCGTTTTGCAGTAGATTGAGAAGCGCCTCCACGACCGCGTCTGCGTCGGCCAGCACCCACGGGACAGGGGCCGGGAGTTGCACAGCGATATCTTGTGTCGGGTCCAAAAGTCGCTGCGTTTGAAGTGCAGCGAGGGCGTCTTGAAACAACTGCTCCGAGGAGACAGGTGCGAGCTCATACCGACGCTTGCCTGCTTCCATTTTGGCCCAGTTCAATACACGCTCGATTCGGCGAGACAGTCGGTCGGTCTCTTGTCCAAGAATCGCGAGGCACTCCTTCACGCGCACCGGGTCCTCAATACGACCCGACTCCAACGTGTCGACGAAGAGTCGGATGGACGTCAAGGGGGTTCGAAGCTCGTGGGAGATGCTGGAGACAAAGTCGTTTTGAAGTGCGGAGAGGCGGATGAGACGCCGTGCGCTGAGGAGCGTGATGAGGGTGCCGAGCATGATGAGACCGACCAACGCCAACAGACCCGCAGGGGCGAGCCAGGCTGTCTTGTCCATGATCGAGGCGGTCGCTGCGCTGGAAGGCCAACTCAGCGTAAGTCGCCACCCTGTCAGCGGCGCGTTCAAGGTGCGCTCCGTGGGCAGGGGAGGCAGCAAGCGTTCAAGAACCTCCTCGAGTGGCGTCGCCTCCCGACCCGGCTCTACGATGGTCAGGGCCGTACCGTCCGCGAACCGCTCTGCGCAGCGCGCTTGAAGAGTCTTCCGTAGGTGCGCGACATGGGGCTCCCATGTGACGGCATACCCGTCCGTCTCAAACGTTCCACGGGGTACCGCGCTCTCGATAGCGGGCAGCCAAATGGAAGGTGTAGCTTCGTCACCGACTGAGGCCACGGTTCGTTCGACGGACGTAATGCGCCATCCTTGGCCCTGCTGCGTGCACTCGGACGGGTCAGCGCACGCGTTGAGGGAGTCTCGCAGGTTCGTCTCCGATCTCGCTATTTCCCGAAACAATGTGCTGGCGCCGAAGGCGAGTCGCTCCTCGTGCTGGAGCCGCAACTGCTCTTTTAGCAACGTTTGTTGGTGCCGAATCGCGACCGAACCGTAGAGCGACAGGATGACGGTAGGGATCACGACCGTACCAAGCGCGAGCCATAGCAATCGCTGAAAGCCCATCTGTTCGGTGATGGCGAGTCGGTTTCGCATCCGCGGTCCTCGCCTTGCGTCTAACCGATGCGCACTGTCGCTTCGTTGAACTTAGGGCGCCGCGCGGGTTAAAACAGGCACTGGGAGGCTGTATGGGTACCTCAATGGAGCTGCAAGAGATCTTAACGCTGGTCGAGAAGCCCTCTCGATACCTAGGTAATGAGCTCAACTCGGTGCACAAAGATCCGGAGTCCGTGGACGTCCGGATGGTACTCGCCTTTCCCGATTTGTACGATGTTGGGCTGGGCAACCTCGGAATTCACATTCTCTATGCTGCAGTCAACGCGCTGCCCTGGGCGTGGTGCGAGCGGAGCGCGGCGCCTGCTGTGGATATGGAGCGTGAGCTTCGAAAGCGTGACATGGAGCTCTTCGCGCTCGAGTCGAAGGATAGCCTGAAGTCCTTCGACCTCGTCGGGTTTACGCTTCAGTCCGAACTCACCTACACCAACATCCTCAACATGCTCGACCTCTCGGGCATTCCGCTTCGGACAAGTGCGCGTGGTGATGAGCACCCCATCGTCTGCGCGGGTGGACCGGCCGTGTTCAACCCCGAACCTATCGCGCCGTTCGTGGACGTCTTTGTGATCGGGGATGGTGAGGACGCCATCATTGACATCGCCAAGGTGCTGAAGAAGCTTAAGGGCGCGACGCGTCGGGCAAAGCTGTTCGCGCTGTCTCACCTCGAAGGGGTGTATGTCCCCGAGTTGTACCCGTTTGACACGCTTGAGGATGGCCGCGTCGTGCCGGCGCTCAACGCTCCCCGTATTCGAAAGCGCATCACGAGAAAGTTGGATGGAGCCGTCTTTCCGACCAACTACCTGGTGCCCTTCACCAAACAGGTTCATGACCGAATCAGTTTAGAGGTCCTGCGGGGCTGCACGCAAGGTTGTCGTTTTTGCCAGGCGGGCATGACGACACGGCCCGTTCGTGAGCGCAGCCTAGAGAACGTGGATGAGCTGCTTGAAGAGACGCTCAAGAACACTGGGTACGAAGAGGTGAGTCTGGTCTCGCTGTCCACTTGTGACCACTCGCGTGTGCGACAACTGGTCGAGAACACCGTGGAGAAGGCCAAACCTAAGCGCGTCAGCGTATCGCTCCCTTCGCTGCGTTTGGATAGCTTCTCTGTGGAGCTTGCGGACATGGTCGCGGAGACACGCCGCACAGGTCTCACCGTCGCTCCCGAAGCTGCGTCTCCGAGGTTGCGGGCCGTCATCAACAAGTGGATCCCTGATGAGGGGTTGTTGGACATGGCGCAAGGCGCCTTCGAGCGTGGCTGGCGCCATGTGAAGCTCTACTTTATGCTTGGTCTCCCCACGGAGCGAGACGACGATGTGGAGGCCATCGCCGACTTAGCGATTCGAACGCTCAAGGTTGGAAAGGACATTCAGCGCGGCGCCAAGATCAATCTCGGCGTCTCGACCTTTGTGCCCAAACCCTTCACCCCATTTCAGTGGGCGGAGCAACTTCGTCCCGAAGAAACGCAGCGTCGTCAAGCCATCTTGGGTCGATTGCTGTCCGGCTATCCGGCGATTAAATACGGTCGCCACGACCCCGAAGAGACCTTCCTCGAAGGGCTGGTCTCGCGCTCTGACCGCCGCGCCGCCGACTTGTTGGAGGCTGCGTTTCGCAAGGGGTGTCGCTTTGACGCGTGGCGTGAGCATCTGCGCTTTGACTGGTGGCTGGAGGCCATTGAAGAGACCGGCTTCGATGTAGACGACGCGTTGCGGGCACGAGATATCGAGGAGCGCCTGCCGTGGGATCACATCGACATCTTTGTACCCAAGGAATGGTTTGTTGAAGACTGGAAGCGTGCGGTCGCCCTCGAACACGCAGAAGACTGTCGTCATCGAAAGTGCCACAAGTGCGGCGTGATCGATGAGGAGCGCGACCTCTGCGCGCACATGCTGCGCAACCAAGTCAAGGGAAGGCCTTCCGAGGCCAACTGGACCCGAAAAGAGACCGTCCCCTTTGTCGAGCCCGATCCCGTAATGCGACTGTGGTTCCGTATCGAGAGGACCGGTGACGTCCGGCACCTCTCGCACCTTGAGACGATGAGCGCCTGGATTCGCGCCCTGCGGCGCGCCGAGACGCCGCTGTCCTACAGTCAAGGGTTTCACCCCCAACCGCGCGTTGCGTTTACGGCGGCCTTGCCGTCCGGTGAAGAGACGCAAGGTGACTACATGGACATCACGATGCACGAAGAGGTTGCTCCAGAGGAGCTCGCTGAACGTCTCCGACGCAAATTGCCCGAAGGCTTCGACGTGACCGGTGTACACCATGTCGCGAGGAAGGCTCCTTCGTTGATGGGACTCGCGACGGGGGCTCGCTATGTTGTGCGCTTCGTTGACCATGACCCCGACGAGGTCATGACCCGTCTCGAAGAGTTGCGTGACGCCGAGGAGATCTTGGTGGAGCGTAAGGGCAAGAAGCGCAACAAGCCCCTTAAGGGTGGTAGAAAGCGTCGGCGAGCCCGTGTAGTGAACACGCTCAACATTCGCCCCATGATCCGCAGCATCGAGGGTCACGTTCATGACGGGGTCTTGACGGTCGATGTCACGTTCGGTTCGGTCGATGGCAAGCCGGGCAAGCCGCGGGAACTGGTTGCGTTGATGTCGTCCACACCGCAGAAGGTTCGGATTATCAAAACGCAGGTTTTAACCGACCGATCTGGTGAATGGCTGTCGCTCGATGAATGGTGGGATCAATATGGTCGGCCCAAACCCGCGGCGGCGCCCGCTTTGGAAACCGTACCCGAGCCTGCTTAGCGAAGCGCAACAGGCGGGAGCTTGTATCGCCATATGGTAGCCGCAAGGCTAAGGGACAATGAACGGGAGAGAGTTTTGGAACCAACGGACGAGCAGCGTGATCTGATAGAGGCCACCAAGGCGTTCTGTGATGAGGAGATCCTCCCGTACGCCGAGCAAGATGACGAAGACGAGCGCTTTCGGCCGGAGCTGATGCGCTTGATGGGAGAGCACGGACTGTGTGGTGTCCCAACGCCCGAGGAATATGGCGGTCTTGGTCTCGGTTACTTGGAATATTCCATGGTGCTCGAGGAGATCGCCAAGGCCTCCAGCGCGTACGCCGTATCGGTCGCAGTGACCGGCTTGCCGCAGGTCATCTTGGCCTCCATGGGTACAGACGAGCAGCGCCAAGCTTGGCTTCCAGGTCTCGCGTCTGGTGAGATGTTGGGAGCGTTTGCGCTCTCGGAGCCGGAGAGCGGCAGCGACGCGGGCTCGCTCCGAACTCGTGCGGTTCGTGACGGCGACGAGTATGTGTTGGATGGAACCAAGTTCTGGATCACGCACGGCGGCTTTGCCGACATCTACGTTGTCATGGCTCGAACGGGTGGTCCTGGGGCCCGAGGGGTCTCCGCATTTTTGGTCCCGGGCGGTGTGCCCGGTATGAGCTTTGGCAAGCGCGAGCGGAAGATGGGCCTGTGTGCGAGCCCAACCGTTGAGTTGATCCTCGAAGGCGTTCGTGTTCCTGCGTCGGCTCGAATCGGTGAAGAGGGCGAGGGGTTCAAGGTCGCGATGATGGCGCTTGACTCCGGCCGCATTACGATCGCAGCGACCGCCGTGGGCTTGTGTCAGGCGAGTCTAGAGGCTGCCAGCAAGTACGCCTGCGCGCGTCGTCAGTTCGACAAGCCGATCATTGATTTTCAGGGTGTGGGCTTCATGTTGGCGGACATGGTCTCCAGCACAGAGGCCGCTCGGCTGCTCGTGCACAGGGCCGCGCAGCGAAAAGACGATGGGCTCTCGTTTGCCCGAGAGGCGGCGATTGCAAAGGTGTTCGCGACCGACACGGCGATGCAAGTGACCACGGACGCGGTTCAAGTGTTCGGGGGTTACGGCTACACCAGGGAGTACCCTGTGGAGCGCTATATGAGGGACGCGAAGGTTATGCAGATCGTGGAAGGAACCAATCAAATTCAGCGATTGGTCATTGCGCGAGGTCTCAAGCGCAAGTACTCGGATGGATAGCCTACTCTTGAATGGTCCGAAACGAAGGAGCCTTGTGGCATGAAGCGCTGTGAACGATGTGGAGAAACGTACGAGTCGTTCGTAGAGTTTTGCTTCAACGATGGAGAGGTTCTTGTTCCAGTAGAGCAGGGGAGTACCTCGTGGTCTCTCTCCTCTTTGGACCCCACCGAGGCGCCACCGCCTCCGCCCCGTCCAACTTCGAGGCCGCCCGTTCCGCCGGTCCGCATGGAGGGAGCCTATGTGCCTCCGCCTGTGTCCGGTGTGGATGACCCTGCGGACGCACCCACGGAAGAGATCTCTCCGTCGATCGAGGACAGCACAACGGAGATCGAGCCGTTGTTCGGGGGCGCCGACGCTTCGGGGACGTCGGACGATGAGTTTGAGTTTGATAACTTTCGTGCGGCTCCAAACCGGATGCTCTGGGTAGGTCTAGCGGGCGGCGCGCTGGTGCTGATTGGGCTCTTTTCCTTTACGGGCGGTGAGCCCGATACGCCTCCAATTGTCGTTTCCGAACCGGCGCCTGCAGTGGCGAGCGTAGCGGTCCCCAAGCCGGGGATGACACAAGCGCCGTCTCTTGACGCAGATCCTGGTGAGAAGGAGCCAGGCGGCGAGGCGCTTGATGCGGGGAGCGACGACGCACCGGAAGGCTTGGTCGATGAGCAGGCTCCTGAGGACCTCATCGTGGATGAGGCGCCCAGCGAGGCCCTGGAGGCGACGGAGGAAGGTGTCGTTTTAGAGGCGCCGGCCACTATCGCCTTGGACACTCCCGCAGTGGAGGAGCCGGAACCGGAACCCGAGCCCGCTCCTGTCGTTGCAACAAAACCCAAGCCCGCTCCTGTCGTTGTAACGAAGCCCAAGCCCGCTCGAACACCGAGTGCGCCGGTTCTTGTGCGCCCTGAGCCTGCTCCCGCAACCGCTCAGCCGGAACCCGAGCCTGAGGCCGCGCCAGTGGCCGCCAGATCTGGACAGTATACGGTCTCGTCGGTTCCTTCGGGCGCTGCGGTCTGGATCGACGGTAGCCGTGTTGGCGTGACACCGTACACGGGCGATACATCCTATGGGAAGCACGAGATGGAGATTCGGATGACGGGCTATCGTCCGCATGTCTCGAGCTTTGTCATGAGAGCACCGTTGGTTGAGCTGCCCGCTGTGAGTTTGCAGAGCGTGCTCGGGGGTGCGGTGGTCTCGCCGAAGCCCGCGCCTGCACCCGCGACAGGCTCCAGCCAACCCGCGGCAGAGGAGGCGAGCCTAAGTTTGTTCGTCGTGTGGCTCGGTCGCGATGGCCAGAAGCTCCGTGTAGACGGCGCGGAGGTCGGGACGCTCCCCGTTATGGCGGATATTCTCGTCGGAAGACATGTGTTTGAGGCCGTAGGTCCGGACGGTACGGTCAAGGTCACTCGCACGGTAGCCGCGGACTTCAAGGGCGTACTGCAGTTGACAGACTAGGGGTTCACAATCCGCGGGTCGTTTGAAGCGCGTACGGGTTCGCCAAGTGTCAGATGATTGGCGGAAACACTGATGGCACAAAAGCCAACGAGACCGAGTCCCGCGTGCGCCAAGGGTGTCTGTGCATGATTTCCAGTAGCGCCGACCCACAATGCGGTTGCCGGAAGCGCGATCGCCGCAGCCAACCACGCATTTTCGGACTTGCCCTCACGAAACGCAGCGTAGCCAGGCAACGGGACGAAGCGTAAGTCTCTCGTACGCTGCGTGGCTGGGGAGGCGTCCACGAGGTTGTCAACCGACGTAGGTTGTACGTTTGGGACAGCCGGCACGAAGGGTGTTTCGGGCGGCGTCAAACGGAGCGTTGTCAACAACGCACGATACAACTCCTCTTCGTCTAGCGTCGCCGTCTCTTGGCTCGACCGGATGTTGTATTCGGTATGTGCGGACTCTAGCCGAGCGCCCTCGGCGCTCTCGGTGACCGCGATCACGAAACGCCCTGGAGCGCCGTCGAGGGAGGTCAGCAGACAAGGGAGATCTTGGGCGCAGACGGCCGCTTGGGCCTGTTTGTCGATCGGCACATTGGCCGCAGGCCACCCACTTCCTACCGTCCAAACGTTCACAGAGGGCACGCGTTCGGCAGCGCGCTTAAACGCCATCAGCACAGATGGAGGCGCCGACAGCGCGATCTCCCACGAGGGCTGCGCAGCGTAGTCGGAGGCAGACGCCTCCTGCATGCCCGCGAGGTTTGAAAAGGGGAGTAGACGCTCACCTTGAGGTAGCTTGATTTGTATGCCTGTGGCTTTACTCGCCACGACCTCTGCGACAAAGGTCTGGCCATCGGCCAACTCAAAGGACCGATATTGTATGTCGTCTGCGCCGAAAGAGAGTGTCGTTAGCGCAATGAGCAACGGACTGATCATGTGCCCCCCACGAAGGCTGGACAGAGGACCGAGTCGCCGGACCTCGCCGAGGTCGAGGACAACTCGATGCGGTAGGGTACGAGCAGGTTTGGATCGTCTGGGCGCCAAGCCGCCAGCTGTATGGCGTACATTCCCATGGGTAAACCGACGGTCCATCCGCCGTCTGCGCCATCGAGTCCTACAACCTTTCCAGCGGTGTCGGTCAACGGAAGTCCGGGCAGCAGACAGTCGTCTAAAGAGAACACGAGGAGGTCATAGACAACCTCAGGAAGCGCTTCGACTGCGGCGCAAAGGGTTCCCTCTTCCAACATCTGAACGCGGTACGTGTCGACGTCGCCGGTGTAGTCCGCGTCGGCTTGTGGTGCGCGAATCGTTGGTGAGTTGGCGCATCCCGGGATCTCCCACACGACGGGCGTGACCGAGTCGTAGCCGGTTCCGATCAACTCCCCAGAGATGAACGCACCTTGTCCAGGCGCAAGCGCAAGCTCGTCGGGCGTTTCCCACATCAAGTCATTGCCGTCGGATGTCTCCGCCCAGTCCGTCCATTCGACGGCAATTAGCTCGTCAAGCGCAGTACCAAGCGGGCGTAGCGCATCACCCTCCGCCTCCGTTTCCGCGTACCGTGGCCAGCCCTGACACCCTCCGACGAGCAACAGTGCGACGATTCGACCTCTTACGTTCAACATCCTCTCCCTCACCCTATTGGATTCATACACCGTCAGCGGAGGTGTGCCCACCAGTTACCTACGCAATGCGGCGTAATCGGCGGAGACACGTTACATGCGAGCGACGTTTGAGAGGTGTGATCGTGGTCGACGAAGACGAAAGCGAGCTGGAACTTGAACTCGAAGATGCGGGGCTCATGTTCCGGACCGAGATGGCGACGAAGAACGCCTTTATGGGTTATTGGAAGCACCTTTTGACCGTATTGGTCGTGGTTCTTTTGAGTATCTTGTTCTATGGACAGTACAAGAATTGGCACCAAACCAACCAGCGTGATTTGTCTCATGCCATGTTTGTCGCCACCAAAGATCTGGCGATGGACCCCTCCGATGAGGAGTTGGGTGCTGCAGCGGCCAAGCTCCAAGAGATCGGTGAGCAAGGTCGCGGCTTAGGTGCCGTGGATGCGCTTCTAAAATCTGCGGAACTATACCGGAACGCGGGCAACACGGAAGGGCAGGGGAGTGCACTCGTTTCGGCCGGCGAGAAGGCGAGCGGTACCGAGCAGGTCTTTTTGGTGGAATCGCAGCGCGCGATGTGGGAGTTGGAATCCGGAGACGCGGATGCTGCTGTCAGCCGTTTGCGATCGTTGGTCTCCAGTACCACCGGACTTCTGGGCCTTGAAGCTCGGATGAGCCTGGCCTCCGCCTTGGAAGCCACGGGAGCCCATCAGGAAGCGCGCTCCGTCTACGAGACGCTTCTGGCAGACTACCCGGATACGACACGAAAGACAGAGGTTGAGGGACGCGTGAAGGCGCTGCCAAAGGCGAACGGTTGATCGGCTGGAGCTCGCTGTTTTGGTTGGGTACAGCGCTCGCTGTACCTGATGTCGCCACGAAGACCGTACCAACGTCTGTACGGCCTGCGCCGTACGCGGGAACGATGGACTCGCCACCGGCGTTGAACTGGCGACGACGTTTGCCCGGCGGACGTTCGGCGTCAGCGACCCACACCGAGCGGGCGGGTGCGCTGATCATCGGCGACCAAATGTGGGTGGGTGCTTCGTCGGGGGCGGCTGTCTACGCGCTGTCGAGAAAGGACGGTTCGGTTCAAGCCACCTATCCGGCGTCGGAGAGCGTCGAGTCGATGCCAACGGTGCAGGGTGAGCACGTCTACTTTTCGGACACCGCCGGGGATACGTTTTGCTACACGCTCGACGGTGAGCTTGTCTGGAAGCACGATGGTCGAAACCCCATTCTTGTCCAGCCTCAGCTTCACGGCTCTGTGCTGTACACCACCGATGTCGAAGACCTCGCGATAGCGCTGGACAGCGAGTCAGGCGCGCTATTGTGGCGTTACGAGCACCGAAAGGATCCCACACGACGCTCCCAACTTGCGTTGTACGCCGCGCCACAAGCGGTTGTGCTTGGTTCAGCCAACGTGTTGTTTGGGTTTTCGGATGGCTCTGTCGTATCCCTGAACGCAGAGACGGGTGACACCAACTGGACGAAGCGTATTGGCGAGGGAGCATATCCAGACATTGTCTCAACGCCGGTCGCGTATGCAGACGACGTGTTTGTGTCTGGCTACTACGGTCCACTCGTTGCGATGAGCCAGGTGGACCAGAGTATTCGTTGGCGCGTTGACGTTGGCGCGGCTGCGACACCAGAGCTCGATGTCGAGCGAAGCGTCATGTTCCATCCCGGCTCCGACGGCGTGTTGCGTTCGGTCAGCGCGCTGACCGGAGATGTACTTTGGACATGGGACAGTGAGACGGGCGGTGCGCTCACCAAACCGGTGGCGTCTGAAGCAGGGCTCTTTGTTGGAATGGCCGAAGGTGGGCTCGCGCTGATCGATCCAGACACCGGCGAACAGCTGTGGCGATTTGTCGGTGATTTTGTCCTGCAGGGCGTGACGGCGACACCTGCTATCGAAGGGCGGCAGCTCATCCTCGTTACAAATGCAGGTTATATCTACAGTTTCGTCCGACCTTAGCAAATAAGGCCGGTGGCAGCACAGGATGACAGTCTGACGCGATGCCAGGCCGGATAGCCCAAAGAACCGATAATGTATATTATGTAAAGTAGCGATGTGATTGAAGTTCCTGGTGTGCCTGTACATGTGCTCTTCCTGTGCGTTACCTTGTCGACGTAAAGGTCGGGACATTGACAGAAGCACAGCGGTTGAATGATATTTTAATGACGGAAGCCCCTGGGGTCTGGGCGATGCTGTCCGCGCTGGGCAAGCGGGCCGCGTTCCCTCGTGGCATACCGTTTCAATCGGCAGAGGCCAAGGATGTAGCGTTGAACGCTACCATCGGGCAGGTCACAGACGGACGAGGTCTGGCGATGCCGCTTGATGTGCTATCCGAGCA
>Ga0315320_10001908_pt1 | contig 17314 bp, 13 predicted proteins | sample M140m21515metaG_FD_203458 | JGI IMG/M metagenome (GOLD analysis project Ga0315320, IMG submission 203458) | Ammonia-oxidizing marine archaeal communities from Monterey Bay, California, United States - M1 40m 21515 | ecosystem: Environmental > Aquatic > Marine > Coastal | place: USA: California... | reverse complement strand
AAGTTCCGTCAACATACACATGCTTGGTATTATGAAAACTATAAGCCAGCAGATTTGTGGCCCGCGGTATTTTCTTGGATGGCAGAGAACGATTACTCCAAAGAACAAATAAAGCAAGCCAAGGCTGCTCCTAATTCGGCATTAAGTATTACAGCAGGTATTGTATCAAAAATGATACTTAATGGCATGCCAGACTATCACAAAGCACACGACGAACACTGGCAATCATGTCCGGGCACAGGCGGAGAAATTAAACCTGCTAGTGAGTTTTTGCACAAACGATGCGAACGTGCTATTAGTGAAGGCGCAAAAATTGTAGAAATTAAAGCAGAAGAAGCAGAAGAAAAGAAAGATATATACGTTCCGACTATACAAGAGCGTATTCGTGATCAAGCAAGACTACAAGCAGAAGCACTAGAAGAATGGCTTGACGGATTTATTAGTGATAAGAAAAACTTTGATCCTAAAGGGTTTGACTTTAAGAAACATTTTCAAGCAACAGGTGTTACACAAGCACATGCACGTAAACTTAAAGGCTTTTATGAAAACGAACTAGTTGACTTTAAAGAACTAGAACGTTTCCCAACAGCAGGCCAGCTAAAGAAGATGGACGAGCATACACAAGATCAGTGGGCTCAACTCAAAGAAGGATATGCACATCTTAAGAAAGCAGACATTAAGATGTTTACAACTGCTATTGAAGAACTGATGACTGCATTAGACTTTGTTATTGATACTGCTAAAGCAACTAGAGCTCCACGCAAGGCTAAGCCTAAGAGTGCAAGTAAACTTGTAGAGAAGTTGAAGTATCTTAAAGTTGACGACAAATTTAAACTTGCAAGTATTAGCCCGGATCAAGTTATTGGTGCTAGTGAGCTTTGGGTGTTTAATATTAAGACACGAAAACTAGGCAAGTATGTAGCACAAAATATTGATCCTAAGGGAATGGGTAGAGATGGTACAGGTCTTAGTGTAAAAGGTACAACTATCATCGGATATAATGAAGCTGAAAGCATACAAAAAACGCTACGTAAGCCAGCTGATCAAATCAAAGACTTTAAGGCAGCAGGTAAAGTTAAATTACGCAAGTTCTTAGATGATATTAAGACTACAGACACAAAACTTAATGGTAGGTGTAATCCTGATACGGTGCTTCTGAAGGTAAGTTGATAAATACTTACATGAGCAACAATGAACAATTAAAACCCGGAATAGAAGCACTAGGTACTGCTATCAATGACATTTTGAATGATGCATTGACAGTTGAGGATGTAGTTGCTAAAAGAACATCTAACATAGAGTTTCACGGAACTGAGACTGATAATGTGTATGGAAAAGGCCTAGTATGGCGTGAAGAACACAGAGCTGAAAAGCTAAGTGTGCTACCAAGTCCTAGTAGATTACACAGTACGATGCCAATTGATTTGCATCAAGAAAGCTATTATGCAATAGGCAGAGTAGCAGTTCTTAGAGCAACTGAGTTAGGACCAAGTGTAACAAAGTCTAGTTTATCACAAGTTGGTACACTTAGAAATTTAAGAACACAAGGTGATTTGAACTTAGATGACTTTGTTTCGTATGCATCAGGTAGCGATAGACTAGGTATTAATACTTCAGAACCAAATGGTACACTGTCTATAGCAGGTCTATCTAGTGAGTTCATAATTGATATTGAAAGTAACGCATCAAAAATTGGTAACTATACCAATGACCGTATGGAAATTGTTACTGACAATACTGCTCGGGTATCTATCAGCGGAACAGGACATGTAACTGTTGAAGATAGCATGACTATAGTTGGACGCTTAGGAATTGGTGTTTCTAATCCAGGCAATGATGCAGCACTAAGCACAAATGGTCCAATCAAAATAAATGCAAACAAGCTAACTTATGCAAATGAACGCCCAACTGGCGGCACATACAGCAAAGGTGATATTATCTTTAATACAGATCCAAAACCAACAGGGTATGTAGGTTGGGTATGTACTAGAACAGGTACACCGGGTGTATGGAAAGCATTTGGTCAAATAGCATCATAAACTAGCTATATAAATTCCTTTCAAAATTTATTAAATAATACTGGAGTTCGCCACGAGCCTCCTTTATCAAAAGGCATGAGAAGAAAATGAATAATAAAAGAAATATAGAACATCAAGTAGAACGCTGGGATTTATATGCAAGGATTGTACCTACAATTTTCCTTGTAATATCTCTTATCTTAGTCACGACTGGAATAATAGATTTTGATACAGCGTTTTGGGTTGGACTAGGTCTGTTTGCAATCACAGCAGTAACTTGGTGGTTTTGGACTATATACACTATAAGACATTTAGTTCGGACACTGAATTCTGCAAACGAAGGCTTAGCAGATATTAGACAAGAATTCATTGAGGTCACAAGAGAACTTGAGGTAATAAAAAATGACAGGCAATAGAAAATATATAATGTGGAAGGCAGCTACTAATATAATTAGCGGACTTAGCATGGTAACAATTATATCATTAGGTATAATGTATATGAGCTTTGATAATGCATTTGTATTTACAGATACACATATTAGCGTTACAAACAATCCAGTAACAGCAGATCAAGACATTGAGTTCTATATGGTAGGATCAAAGAAGTATCAGTGCAACAGCACAGCCGCATATGGCGTAGCACACGCAACAGATGGCTCACACTCACATAATTTAAACACATTTACAAAACGTTACATACAAGCAACAGCACCAGGGGAAGCTGTAGAAAACGGCTGGCATATGAAAGTACCAGACGATATGAAACACGGTGGCGAATATCGTGTTAGTATGACAGGCGAGTTTACATGTGTGCATATGATATTCAAAACACACAAAGTACAAGTATTCGACAACATTTATTTAAAAGTTGAATCACGTAAATAATTTGCAATGTTAGTAATTGGTAACGGTGAAAGCCGCAAACATATTAATATTGATTCTATTAATGATACGAAAGTAGGATGCAATGCTATAATGCGTGACTATCACGTAGACCATCTTGTGTGCGCAGACAGGCGAATGGTTAAAGAAGCAATTGATTGTAACTATAATAAAAGAAGCAAAGTTTATACTAGAGACGATTATTATCAAGGTTATCCTAATACAAAAAATCTTTTAGTAGTTCCTGATCTTCCTTATTCTGGTGAACAAAAACAAGATGATCCATTCCATTGGGGTAGTGGTCCTTATGCTGTATTACTAGCATGTAAACTAAGCGATGACATTCATATGATTGGATTCGACCTACATAGTAAAGACGGCAAAACGAACAATGTTTACAAAGACACAACTAGCTATAATACTGCTGATAAGACAGCAGTAGACCCAAGATATTGGATTTATCAAATAAACAAGTGTATGAGCTTATTTGATGCCCGCTTTATTGTATATGCAGAAGAAGAATGGCAAGTTCCTCAAGCCTGGAAAAAATCTAATGTTTTCGTTGACAAGATAAGTAATCTATAGTATAATAAGTACATAACACAGAGGACTTTATACGTCGACCCTCTTTAAACACTCCGCCGTTTAATATAGGAGAATACACATGGCTTACTTTAGCACTAAAACATACGGACACAACATCGGACTATCAGCGGTGTTCCGTCAACCTAATGCAGATCATTCACATTGTCACTTACTGCATGGTTATAGTTTACAATTTAAATTTACATTTGGTTGTAAAAATTTAGACAACAAAAACTGGGCTGTAGACTTTGGTGGTTTGAAACAAGTAAAAGCATGGCTTGAAGATAGTTTCGATCATAAACTTTGTATTGACAAAGATGATCCTATGAAGGATGATTTGCTATTGCTTGAATCAAAAGGGCTTGCAGAGATTAGACAGTTTGATGGTGTTGGTGCAGAGAAGTTTGCATATCATGCATTTAATTTTGCAGATAGACTAATCCGCGAAGCAAGTATTGATCGTTGCTGGGTCGAAAGTGTAGAGTGTGCAGAGCATGGTGCAAACAGTGCAATCTATACTCCATTCGAAACTCAGAAAATCAGATTTAATGGCTAAACTGGACAAAAGTCAGTATACAAAAGCCGAATGGCACAAAGTACGGGAGGAAAGGCGTAGGCAAAAATATGCAACAAAGCCTACTCCTCCTGTTAATCCTGTAGTTATACAAGACGTAGTTCCAAAACAAGTTAAAGAAGCTTCGGAAAGAAAGAACTACATACTTTGTCTTAAACATGGTAGCAAGTACGAACCTGATTACGTGAATACATTATATAATATGTGTAAGCGTAATTGCACTATACCTTTTGAATTTGTTTGCATAACAGAACAAAGTAAAGGACTCGACCCTGACATAACAGCAATAGCATTACCAGGAGGACTACATGGGTGGTGGTACAAACCTTGGATGTTTAGTGAGGACTTAGGACTAAATGGTACAGTATTGTATATGGACTTAGATGTAGTTATAAGCAACAACATCGATAAATTATTTGTTTACAGTCCGGGTGATTGGTTTATTATTAGAGATTTTACTCGTTCGATGCGTTCAGGTTGGAAGAAATATAACAGTAGTGTTATTAGATTTGAAACAGGACAACTAACACATATCTGGACTAAGTTTAAAGAAACAGCAGTATCAGCAATGCGTCAACACCATGGGGATCAAGACTTTATATACCATGTTGACAAGAGTGCTAAACTATGGCCAGACAGTTGGATACGCAGTTGGAAATGGGAAATACGTAAGAACAGAGAGTTTGATCCTAAGACATCACGAGGTACACGTAAATTGAAATACATTGAAGATGTTGAACCAGGTCCTGAATGTTGTATTGCAGTATTTCACGGAGATCCTAATCCACATCTATGTGATGATCCGTGGGTTAAGGAGAATTGGCGTTGACAAACTTTAAGAAACGTGTTATACTATTTAAACAATGGTACAAACAACTACGACAACACCCGGACTATGCTTGGTACAACTGTATACAATGGGCGTGGTCAAACTCAGGCACACACGAGCTAGACGGCTCATACAGGAAATGGTAACTTATGGATCTTAAATTTACAACAGCAGGAGACTTTTTGAAATCACAAGAAGATGTTCAGCGTATTGGTTTTGCTTGCAAGTATATGCATCCAGACCAAACACAGAAGAAGAAATTGTTAGAAGAAATTCAACGCCCGCTAAATACACGTAGCACAACAGTACAGTGGCTCAACAGACAGACACGTGATGTTGCTGAAGAACGCTTGTGGGAACTTATGGTTCACAACATTGCGTCATACAAAAGGTTGATTGAATATGTGGGATCTCTTCCAACTGAACTACGGATGGTACGACTTGGTTCTGATGTACTTCCTGTTTATACCGAGCCTACTTGGTGCTATTTTTGGCGTAAGCCTGACGTTGTGGCTTACTGTGAAAGAGCGTTTGCAGAAGTCGGTGCCACGGCAAGAGCCCTTGATGTACGACTTTCCCAGCATCCAGGTCAGTTCACAGTGCTTGCCAGTGATAACCCAGACATCGTCGAACGATCAATAGAGGAGTTTGAATATCATGTTAATTGCATCAGATGGATGGGCTATGGCCAATCGTTCCAAGACTTCAAGTGCAATGTCCATATATCAGGCAGACAAGGTCCAGCCGGTATCAAACACGCAGTTGACAACAGACTTTCTCCAGAAGCGAGAAACACGATTACGATCGAGAACGACGAGAACAAATGGGGCATTGACGCAAGCCTTGAGCTTGTCGACACCTGCGCACTCGTACTTGACATACACCATCACTGGTGTCGTGAAGGAGAATACATACAGCCCACCGACGATAGATTTGCTCGCGTAATAGATTCATGGCGTGGTGTGCGTCCTGCGATACACTATTCATACAGTCGCAACGAAGCATTGCCCGAAGGCTTTGCACACGACACTATGCCCAATATGCCAGCACTACTAGAATCAGGCTACAAGAAAGCAAAACTACGGGCGCACAGTGATTACTATCCTAACCAGCTTGTTAATGACTGGGCATTGAGCTTTTCGCCATATGCAGATATTATGTGCGAGAGCAAGTGCAAGAACCTAGCAAGCATTGACTTGTATAAATATTACAAAGGAAAAGATAATGAGCTATTTGAGCAAAATGTACGGGCGCACCGCAAAGATCGAATCCCAGAACTCAGCAGTTTCGGATAAGAACCCAAACAGAGTATTAGGCGGACTTCGTGGACAGGGTGCAGACACAATGACTGTACTCGGTGAAGATGGCACTGAACACAATATACCTAGTACAAAGTACGTTAAGGGTTTAGAAGAAAAATTACGTATGCAAGAACAACGATTGTCAGCTCTTGAACGTAAAGTTAGACGAGGAGAATCACATGATTAGACAATGGATTAAAAGTAGACTAGACGAACGCACATCTTGGGATGGTGCTGTACTAATAGCAGTTGGTTTGGTTATTCTAATAGCAGGCCCATTTGCTAAGTTAGCCGCATACGGTGCTATTGCATACGGTGCTTGGACTATTTGGAAGAAAGACTAAAGTTTTCCAATTGGAATATCTGAACTAGCACTCATATTCCACACTTTCTTACGCTCTACACCTTTTTTCTGAGCAAATCTCTTACTATCGCAGTTCTTACATACGTGAAAGTAATTATTGCTTAATCTTTTTGGATCCATGCTACCTCTAGCACGTTCAAACTCTGCATCACAACAATCACATCTAAATACACACATCGTAACTTTACGCTTGTAGGGGTGTTCCTTGCCGGTTTTGCTTTTGCGAACATGCCGGGTCTCTTTAGAAAATTCTTTAATGAACATAACTATATTTAACATTAAGATTATAAAACACAACGATAAATACTGATAAGGAAACATAAAATATGACAATCTGTACACTCACATCATCAGCAGAACAGCAAATTAATACAATTTGTAAAGAACATAACGTTATTGCAGTTACTTTAAACTTAAAGGGTGGCGGTTGTGCTGGCTTTGAATACGACTGGGGTACTATAAGTGATGCCCGTGATATTGAAGAAGGTGATGAAATTATAGCAACAAACGAAGGCTTTAATTTTGTTATTAGTAAGCACAGTCTAATGTTTCTAATAGGAACCGAAGTAGATTATGTAAAATCTCTTGTAGGTTCAAACTTTGAGATAAGAAATCCTAACGCCCAATCAAGTTGTGGTTGTGGTGTTAGTGTAAATTTTGATATGGATAAATTAGCCACACCGGCTATAGGATAATTGGAGCAATTAAATGGCAAAGCAAAATGTAGACATAGGCGTTGAGGGTAATGACAACACCGGCGATAGTATACGCGAGTCGTTTCGTAAAGTAAATGAAAACTTTACAGAACTGTATGCGGTATTTGGCATCGGCGGACAAATATCGCTTACTGACCTAAGTGATACACCTTCTACATATGAAGGCAACGAGAATAAAGTGCCAACTGTTAAAGGCGATGCTACTGGTATAGACTTCTTACAACTTGCTAGTGATAGTGCAGTAAATGCAGCCAACGTTGACAGTATATCTTTTGATTACAGCGTTGAAGGCAAATTAGTTATAAAAATTGGTGCTATTGATATTTCAACTGACCCTGCTCCAACATTAGGTGGTCCGTTAAATGCTGGTACACAGCCAATTGCTAACATAGGTACAGTAAGTACAGCCTCAGCAGATGTTTATAACGCTGTATACGGTACAACAGTTGGTGTTGATGATCTTGTTATTGATAAGAAATTTGCTGATGCAAACTACCAAGTTAGACAAAGTAGAGGTAGTGGACTACGTGTATCAGACGAACCTCTCAATACTGATTTGTTTATCATTACCTTTGATAGTTTTTCATTAGGGCAAGCAAACGCAGTTGGGCACGGACTTGACCAACAGTCAACAGGTGCTCCGTTTAGATTTAATACAACTATACCTAATGATCCGCCGACAAACATTGTAGACGGACAAATTGTATATCTACGTGTTATTGACGGCGACACCCTAAGTTTACACGTTGACGAAGATGGTGCTGTATTCAACAGCAACAAAATTATACTTGATGGCGGTAGTGGTGTACATACTATTACAGACACAGCATACGATCCTACACTAGAAGGCAATTTCCTTTCAAGTGTTGCTATGCCACGTAAAAGCATAGTAAGACGCCAAGGCGACACTATGGAAGGTGCTCTAACATTACACGATCATCCAGGTGAATTTGCTGGATCAGGTACACCTTATGGTGATGATGATTTACAAGCAGCAACAAAATTATACGTTGACAAAAGTGGTGGCTCGCAAGTTAATCTATTTGTTACTACAAATGGTAGTGATACACAGCCAGGTACACCGTTAGGTTTAGAAGGACGCAGTCGACAACTTGCATTTGCAACTATTAACAAAGCAGCACAAAAAGCTGAAGAACTAATTGAAAGTTCACCAATTGAACCAGGTCCGTATAGACAGATCATGACATTCAATAATGGTAAGAGTCGTGCTGCTATCAATACAGCAGGAACAGTAGCCTTTGTAGCAGGCAGAAACAATGCAAGTACATTACTTGTTGAAAACAAAGAGTTTATACAAAAAGAAGTTATTGCCTTCCTTGCTGCAACATATCCAGATTTTGAATACAACATAAGCACTTGTGCTAGAGATGTTGGTTACATGGTTGACGCTGTGAGGCTTGACATACTACGTGGTAATACTGCTAACTATTTGTCACGCTGGTCAGGTATTAGATACTATTCAAGTCCAAGTGCGCAAAAAGCAATTGGCGAACAAAGAACAGAAACACTTGCTGGTATTGAACACACACGTAAACTAGCACTTGATGTTATTGCACAGCGTGAAGTAGGAACTAACCTTGCATCACTGGCTGGACAGTTATATCAAACTAGAGAAGCACAGTTCTTAGATCCACTGGTTGTTCCAGATGCACAAGCGGTAAATGCAGCAGATCAAAAATTTGATATTATCGTAGAAACAATTAACTCAGGACCGTTAGGCGCAAGAGCTATTTCAGATGGTACCACACGTTATAAAATCAATGTTAGCAACGGTAACTTTGGTTTCTTAGATCAAGGTAATCCGGCTAACCAAGATATTAGAGCAGGTAAAGTTATACGTGGTAGAACTAGTGGTGCTACTGCTAGAATTATTAGTTATACATACGAACAAGATCCAAACACTAACGTTGACATAATAGAAACAGACCAACTTGAAGTAGAGCTACTAGAACCGTTTGAGTTTGAAGCAGGTGAAGAATTAGAATACGGTAACTTTGTACGTGAAACACAAATTACTATATCAGTAGAATCAGGTACTTACGAAGAAGACTATCCAATTAGGATGGCAGCAAACGTATCGATTAGAGGTGACGAATTTAGACGAGTGATTATTCGTCCAAAAGACCGTGTATCACAATCAAGGTACAGTCAACTATATTTCTATAGAGATAAAGAATTTGACGGACTTACTATTGTAAACGGCGAAATTATAGAATTTAGTGTAACCAATGGCGGTGTTAATGCACTACGAGCAGGCATTACTGGTCTTCCTATTACATATACAAATGTATCACCTATATCAACAACTGGTAATGGCGTAGATGCTACATTCGATGTAACTGTAAACGTAGACGGTTCTATTAGTGCAGTACTTAACCAACCAGGTGATGAATTCCTACCGGGTGACGAAGCAACAATACGTGATGTTGATATTGGTAGTGGCGGCGCAGCTGATGTAATTCTACAAATAGATGCAATCAACGGCGGCAAGCCATACTATAACGATGTTACAGGTGCAGTTGATGGTTACTTTGGTTACCATTACTTAAAGAATCCTAATAAACTTAGAAACATTGGTCCAGGTTACCTAGTTACAGGTGGATATACAAACGCAGCAAAAATCTTAGATGACAACAAAGAGTTTGTACAAGAGCAAGTTGTAGAATTTATTAATGACCAGTTTCCAGCTGTTATATACAATGTAAGTAAATGTTCACGTGATGTTGGATTAATTGTAGATGCAATGATTAAAGACCTCACACTAGGCGGCAATGAAAATACAATTGAAGCACAAGGTGAATATTACTACGGTGCGCTTCCAGTAGACGGCTCACAAACAGCAGCTACAGAAGCTGGTGTAAGACATATTGATACAATACTACAAGCACTATTAGCAGGAAATAACCCAGGTACAATTTATGGTGTTGGATTAGAATATCCAAGTGCTGATTTGTTTAACGGCACAGGCGAAACAGGATCTGATACAGCAGTAGCAAACTTAGTAGACTCTGTAGCATTTGCATTTAACGCAGAATACAATCCACCATTACGCAACGATCGAATGGATGTGTTCTTAATGGGCGATGCATGTATGTTACGTAACATGACAGTACAAGGGCACGGCGGATTTATGATGGTGCTTGATCCTGAAGGACAAATCCTTACTAAATCAGCATACATACAAACAGGTTCAAGTTTCTCTAAGAGTTTAAACAAACCAGCATTTAGAGGTGGACTACTAGCAGATGCATTTGTAGGTAACACAGCAGTAGAAGTTGTTGGCAAAGGTTATCCGGGTGGTGCAGCAGACAACTTTATCTTACAAGTCAAATCAAAAGGTGATGCTGTAAACGACCCACAAGGCTTGTTTATACGTAAGCCGTCAATGCCTGCTCCGTTCTATATTGATGGTAGACGTTTTCAGTGTAACGCAGTTACTGACTATGATCCAGATCTAGGTACAGCTACACTATTACTTGATAGAAGTTCAAACGACGGTAATGGCTTTACAGGACTAACAAGTGACAGTGTAACAGGTAGAGACTTAGATAGCATTGGTACATTCGAATATAACGCAGCAAAATGTAAGCGTGATACATTATATGTACTAGATGCAGTAAGTTACGACTTGGCACTTAATACTAACTACAACGCAGTTACAAACGGTCTAGCATATCAAAGAGCAAATGCTAATGTAGTACGTGATGATCAGTTGTCACGCACAGTACTGGCATTCCAATATGCTAAGACTAGAACAAATGAACTATCAAATTACACAGGCACAGCAGAAACTAGAGGTGATATTGCGTTTGATGAAATAATTGATATTTTACAAAACGGCACAGTAAGTACAGATGCATCAGCAAACGCACTAGTGTTTAATGCACCAAGTGTTTTGCCTACAACAAAAGCAACCGAAGCAAAAGCACAATTGCAAAATAATAGAGACTTCCTTGCAGCAGAAATAATTGGGTGGATAACAACAAACTTCCCAGCATTAGGATACAACAGTGCAAAGTGCGAACGAGATGTAAAATACATTGTTGATGCACTTTCATATGATATTCAGTATGGTGGTAACTCTGCAAGTGTAGCAGCAGCACGTTCTTACTTTGTTGGTACAGTAAATCAATTAGGTGAAGGCACTGACGAAAGACTAGCAACTGAACAAGCATATGGTATACTAAAGACACAGATTGCTTCAGTAGTACAAGACGTAACAGTAGCTACAAGTTATGGCGGATTATCTCAAGACTTTACAGCAGGTGCAGCCACAGCAACTGAAGTTGGACTGTTAGAAGATAATATAGACGAAATTATTATTGCAGTTAGAAACAACAATCTTAACAGTTTGTCAAGAGCAATTAATCCAAGTATTGCATTTGCATCACAATCATTAATTGATGCACATGATGAAATACAGCAAAACAAAGAAAGAATTGCACACTTAACAACTGAAAGTATTGATGCAGTATTTCCTATCACAATACAAACAGGTGGTAACAGATCGATACTAGGTAACGACTTTACACAGATTAACGACTTAGGATATGGACTAGTTGCTATGAACGGTGCGCTATCTGAAATGGTTAGTATGTTTACATACTATTGTCGTGCTAGTTACTACAGTAAAAATGGTTCTGAAATTAGATCACTTACAGGATCAAGTTGTTATGGTGAGTTTGGTCTAGTTGCTGAAGGCAGTGATCCAAACGAGATTCCAGACGCAGTTCAATTGCGTGATGATATGACACAACCTGCTAAAATATTTACAGCAGATGTAATCTTAAACTTTGCTAATCCTGTATCAGTTACAGCAGGTGAAACAATTACACAAACTACATCGCCGAATGCAACAGGTGTTGTAACAATGAGTACTGTAGGTACAAGAGTTTACTTGACTAGCGTTGTAAATAACTTTAATACCAGCAGTAGTATAAGCGGTAGTACAACAGGTGCGATGTCAGTACCAAGCGAAGTTAATTCAATTGGATTTACAAACAAAGAAGAACAACTTAGTGCATACATCTACGATATAGAAAAAGCACCTAGTAACAGAGGTGAGTTTGATTATTACCATGCTGCAAAACAAATATTTGCACGTTATGAAATATCAAATATTGAAGTTACAGATATCCTACTTGATAATTTTGTAATTGACGGTACTGCTATACCATATAGTATTACAAGTGTAGCAGGCGGAGGCACACCTACATTTAAGATCCGTAAAAACATTAGTGAATATTACGGATTAGAAGTAGTAGGTGCTGGATCAGATTTTGAAGTTGGCGATACAATTGTTGTAAACGGTGCAGATTTAGATGGTGCAACTCCAGCTAATAATTTAACAATTTTGATTGATGGTGTAAACAACGATGGTAACATTACAGCAGCAAGTGCAACAGGTACTCCTGCAATAACTAGCGAAACTCCAGTGTTTACTGGACAAGTTTATAAAGTTAACTTTAGTACAAGTGATGGACAATTTAGTCAAGACGGACTTGTAGACAATATCGACCATAATGAATTAATATCTGTTAGATACAACCAAACATTTATCTTAAATGATATTAATAGACCTGACGTATTAACTATTCGTCCTTCAACGGCGGTTATATTCAAAGAAAACACAGGAACTGTTTATAGAAGTATTTCGTTCTTAGGTGCAGATGCTGCAGGTGTAGCACTAAACCCAGATGAATCATTAGCAGGATTCGATAGTACATACGATTATGTTAGACTAGTTGTTGACCCTACAAATGGACAGTCAAATGCAAATACAGTTTATGATCTAAGCGGTAACCCACTTACAGCAACAGGTACTATGGGTAATACAGCAGGTGATACAGTTATTGCTATTACAAGGTTATACGAAGCTAATGAAATAAACAGATTGAATAACAACACATCTACTCCAGAAATACATAGACCTATAACATTTACACAAGCTGGTGCTGTGCAACCTATGATAACAGCATGGTCTGGTAAGAAGCATAGAGTGTTTAACTATCGTGGTGTTAAGTTTAATGATGATACATCGAGATACGAAGTACAAGCAGTTCCAACTGAAAACGATGATTTTGGTATTGTTTCGATAACTGACAAAGAAGAAATTAATTATCCGGCTACAGCAGCAGGCTTAGGAAGTCCAGTTATACTCGGCGCAGCAAATGTTATAATTAGAGCAGGTTTACAAGAAAATTCACCTGCAACAGTTACAATTAATATTTCAACTTGTCGTGCAACAGGACATGATTTCTTAGATGTTGGTTCAGGTGGATTTAACACTAGTAACTATCCAAATGTTATTTTTGGATTACCACAAGAGCCAGATCAAGCTAACGAAGTTAGAGAAATAGGCAAAGGGCGTGTGTTCTTTGTTAGTACAGACCAAAATGGTATCTTTAGAGTTGGTAGATTCTTTAGTGTGGACCAAGGTACTGGTACAGTGTCGTTTAGTGCAAGTATTGCGCTTTCAGATGTTGACGGACTAGGCTTTAAGCGTGGTGTTGTTGTTACTGAATTTAGTACAGACACAGCCATGGTTGACAACGCTTCAGATACTGTACCGACAGAAAGTGCTATCCGTGGTTATGTTAATAGACGCTTAGGATTTGATCACAACGGTGCTCCGGTAGGTAACAAAATTGGACCAGGTGTGCTTGCATCCAACGGTAGTGTTTCATTAGAAAATGATCTTAACGCAGCAAGTAATACAATTACTAACTTACGTGCGCCTAATGCAGATTCAGATGCAGCAACAAAAGGTTATGTAGATTCAACAGTTGGACTATTTGACACTGTTGAAGAAATGCGTGATACTTTGTTTACAGATGTTCAAGAAGCTGAGCTAATTGTTTCATCAGGACATAGAAAATTAGTTGTCGATGCTACAACAGTAGTTTCGGGTCCATTTGAAGTTGGTGACAACTTCGTAGGTAGTGTTACAGGCGCAACAGGTACTATTGTTGATGTCCAAGAAGCTGAAAGTGTTGAAGGTAGTGTTATCTTTATTACATATCTTGCAACAAGCGTAGGTACTGAAGTATCAGATGGTAAACCAGCAGGTGACTCACCTGATCCAGATGTAATCGAAGTTCCAGGTGCTGCTGAAGCACAAGTTATTGATGGACCGTACGATGAATTAATGAATGCTGTTTATGCAACAGCTAGTGACATTGATGTTACTGTAGCACGTACAACAACAGGTCCAGTTTCTGCTCCAACTAGCAGACAACTTGAGCTTAACATGCAAATTAAAGCAGACACAATTATTAATGCTGACGTAAATTCAAATGCAGCAATTGCACAAAGTAAATTAGATTTACAGTCAGCTGATACATTTGATGAAAACAATGCAGCAACAGGTTGGGCAGGTACGAATCCAAAAGTACAAGCAGACTTAGGACTTGCTAAATTTAGTGATGAAAACTTTGAAACTGTATCAGGATTTGTTAGAATTAAAGAGCATGGTATTCAACTAGGCGAGCTTGCAGAACAATCAACAGATACAGTAATTGGTAGAAGCGCAGCAGGTAGCGGTGACGTTACAGCAGTTGCATTCAGTACTGTTGTTGATGAAGGTGGCGCTGTAATGGATACCGACTTTACAGGCCAAGTTCCGCCTGCTAATGATGCTGGCGATACAATGGTTAGAACTGGCGCAGGTGCTTATGCTCTTACAAATATTAGTACAACTGGCGAAGTTGATAGTGTAGTTAAAACTGATGGTACTGGTAGTATACAAGTTAATTCATTAATACTTGGTGGTGATAGTAGTTACGAAATACTTTCATTGAATACTACTGAGTTACAAATTAAGACACCAGCACAAGGTACTATACTTACTGCATCAGGTGGCTCAGCTTCTGCAAACCCAACTGTTAATATTCCAGGAAACTTGAATATTGGCGGAACAGGTACTGCACAAAGTATTCTACAAGGATTAAGTGGATTTAACAATGAGCCAAGGATTGCAACTGATTGGCTGTACACTAACTTTATTGAAAGTACTCAAGAAAAAGGTGCTGCAAGTACAGGTATTGCACTAGGTGCTAACACAGGTAAAACAACAACAGGTCAAATTGGTATAATTGTTGCTGATACTGCAACATCATCTAGTTTGGTTCCAGCTATCTTTACAAGCCAAGGTATGCAACCTGACTTTAATAACATTTATAATATTGGTTTATCAAGCAAGCGTTATAACACAGTTTATGCAACAGTGTTTAACGGTGTTGCAACTGAAGCATACTATGCTGACCTTGCAGAAAACTATCTTGCAGATGCACAGTATGAGCCAGGCACAGTATTAGTATTTGGCGGTGACAATGAAGTTACTGAATGTAATGCTAAAGGTGATAGAAGAGCAGCCGGTGTTGTAACAACTAACCCTGCACACTTGATGAACAGTGCGCTAGAAGGTGATAATGTTGTTGGGCTTGCATTACAAGGGCGTGTACCTTGTAAAGTAATTGGTAGAGTAGAAAAAGGTGACTTGTTAGTAACAAGTGCTATTGCAGGATACGCTATTGTAGACAACGATGCTAAAGTTGGTACAGTGATAGGTAAAGCACTTGAAAACAAAGACGACGGTGACAGAGGTGTTATCGAAGTTGTAGTAGGTAAAGTATAATGAGTAACCCACAAATCAAAAGACTAATACAGAAAGGTGACGCTAAGGCGTCATCTGTCGACAAAAGAGGTAGTAACAAAAAACAAGTTGTTGCAACTTCAGGTAAACTTAGAGTAGTGGTAACAAAGGATAATACAAATGGCAAAGCAGTCAATTAATATAGGTAGCAGTCAAAACAAAGGTGACGGTGATCCGTTGCGTACTGCTTTCACAAAAATTAACAATAACTTTGATGAATTATATGCAGATATAACAGCACTTGAAGATGGCGATATTACAACTGATATCAACGGCAGTGTGTTTGGTGATGATAGTACATTACTAGTAGACGCAGTTAACAACAAGATTGTTGGTCCAGTAGATACAGCAAGTGTAGATGCAGTAAGTTTAAGAACAAGTGCGACAAGTATAGCACTTGGGTATGAAGCAGGCAATACAGGTCAAGGCGCAAATGCAATAGCAATTGGTGAAAAAGCAGGTTATGCAAACCAAGCCGCAAACTCGATTGTAATAAACGCAACTGGTGCAGAAGTATACAACTTTGGAGCAAGTAGTCTAGTAATTACACCAATTAGAAACGATACAATGACAACCATACTTGGTTACGATGCTGACACCGGACAAGTTACACACAACGCGGCAATACCAGGTTACACTAATACAGCAGACTTGAAAGCATTAGTAGCAGCAAGTGCAGACTTTGCAGACTTCAAAACAAGAATAGCAGCACTTTAATGATTGCGATAAATATGTATAACAATAGGAAATGACGAATGGCAAATAGGTTCCCACTAGTACTTGACACCAGCAGCGGCAATAAAATTGCTGAAATTGCAGCAGGTGACAATTTAGATCTAAGACAAACAAGTATAGTCGATGTGCAAGACATTACAGCATTAGGAAATATTAATGCTGCTTCTGTAAGTGTAAACGGGCAGGATATTAAGCCTGGCGTCTTTACAGACTTAACAGATGCACCTAACAGTTATACTGGTAATGAAAACTTTATTATAAGAGTTAATTCAGCAGGAACCGGATTAGAATTTTTCCAGCTAGGCGGCGATGCACAACCGTTGAGCGTAACTGATCTTGCAATAAGCGGAGATATACAACCAACAGTAGCACCAGGTGGTGATATTGGTAGTACGTCACAAGGCTTTAATGCTATATTTGCTAATTACTTTCAAGGATCTATAAAGGGCAACAACGGTAGCACAGTATTTGATGCAGCTACTAACCAGATACCATATTCAGTAATTGTTGGTGGGCCAACAGCAATGTCTGATCTAACAAACGATCTAGGCTTTGTAACAAATGCACAATTAAATGACGGTACTGTTACAGTAGAAATTAAAAACACAGGTGACTTACAAGGCAGTGTGTTTGGTG
>Ga0315320_10001907_pt1 | contig 17315 bp, 12 predicted proteins | sample M140m21515metaG_FD_203458 | JGI IMG/M metagenome (GOLD analysis project Ga0315320, IMG submission 203458) | Ammonia-oxidizing marine archaeal communities from Monterey Bay, California, United States - M1 40m 21515 | ecosystem: Environmental > Aquatic > Marine > Coastal | place: USA: California... | reverse complement strand
CATGAAAGCTAGGTTCGGGGAGAAGGTTGAACACTGGTGCAGGGCTTCGTCTTTTTTGACCGTAAGTGCATAAGAAATGGCCGCAGCACATTGAAAAATGGCAGGACATGTGGAATGTTGCATTGTAAGAGGCTGCTGAGTTCCACCGAACCCCTTCTAGCAGCCGTAATTAGCCCCTCATAATTTGGGGGGCTTCTTCTTTTGGATGGGTAAGGGGGAGGTCGCCACCCTCAACCGTTCAGCCCTTTTGGAGGCTCACCAACGGGCTCGAGGGTTTTCACGGAGAGGCAAACTTCCCCAGCCTTTTTTATATCACTTGCGTTGCTGGTCAAACATCCATTGATAGAAGTCAGCATCGGAAAAGGCTTTGCGACCGGCTCCGTGTCCTTCATCAGGGTATAGCTTAAGGCGCGCCTGTTTTCCCCCCATTTTTTGAATAGCATCGATCATTCGTTGAGAGCGTTCCGCGGGCACTACACGATCTTTTACTCCGGCAAACGCGTATACTGGAATCTTAGAAAGATTAACCGCCCATTTATTGAGATCGGGGGTTACGTCCTTTGGACCTCCCGGTCCAATTCCTCCCGATACGGGCGCGATCGCAGCAAAATGTTCCGGATGTAGTCCTCCCCATGTCCACGAACCATAACCGCCCATGCTGTTACCAGTAAGGTAGATTCTATGACCATCCACTTTGAGCGAAGTCTTAAGGTGCTGAAGGAGTAAGTTCAAATGTTCCGGAATCCACCCCCCGGGCTGACGGTTTTTCCGGCTAACCTGCGGGGCCACGATAAGGCAGGGGTTTTTTTTGTATTGTGTGACGCCACGCACGATTTGGCCAACTTGGCCTTTGATCTTTTGGATGTCGTCTCCAACTCCACCCGCCCCATGAAGGTAAATCACCAAAGGTACAGGCTTGGTTGGTATGGGTTTGGGGTAATAAACAAGATACTCAGGATTCAAGGTCCTAGCTTGGGCAGATAGTTTTTCGCCCATTTTTTCCGCCGCAATATTTTGACCCTGCAGGCTGTGAGCTACTATGCAGCAGACTAGTGCTGCCAATGAAAATACAAACTGCTTCATGCGCGAGACTCTATTGCATTAGATCAAACAAAAGCAACGATCAAGGCGGCGGTACGGAATGCAACGCCGCCAACTGTTAAGAATATCGCTGATGCAATCTGGAAAATATATTTCATGCTCCATCCCTACGCCGCCTTTCCGAATTTCTAGCACAAGGTAATGGCCATCTCATCAGAAATCGCCGACGGGCTTCACGCCATATTCGGGCATAACCCATGCGGCGGGAGAGTTTTTTTTGGGCAAGACGGTGGCCGGGTTGCCGGCTCCGTTGTCGTCCGGATCGGTTTCGTTGCTGCAAGCTACGTTGATGAGAAGAAGGGCCATGGGAAGGAGTGGTGGCGAGGTGGTAAATGGGGGTGAGTTGGCGGAGTATTTGTTCGAGCTCAGCGTAGTAGGTGTCGGGCTCCAGGATGGCTTTGCGGGCGCGGAGTCGGGCGAGATCGATATCAAGGGGGTCAGCGCGGGCGCGTTGGGCTGCGGTGAGGGTGCGTTCGGCGGGGGTTGGGCACGAGGTGCAGTTGATGTGGGCGTAAGCCGTTTGTGTTGACTTCAATTCATTTTTCATGCGTTTCTTTTCCAAGCCATAGCTGCGAACGGGGAACCACATCGGAAAAAACCTCTTGGCACATTGATTAAACCATTTTTGCATTCAGCTCCCCCCAAGATAAGGAATAAGAAATGAAACAAATCACGATCCTGGCGTTGAGCCTATTCAGCAACCTCGCCCTGTTTGGCGCTCATCCAGTGAAATTTGAGATGCAGTTATTGGCCGTTGATGCGAATGAAGGCATTGCTGTTGCGGATTATGACAAAGACGGCAAGCTCGATATCTCCGCAGGTCGTAACTGGTACCGGAATCCCGGTAAGTCCGGAGTTTGGGTGCCCAGGCCATTACGCATTATTGAAGATAGAGGCGGTTATGCTCACTCCAATGGTGAACATGCTTATGACGTTGATGGCGACGGCTGGATTGACGTTGTGTCGAACAGTTTTTGGCTGCCCGAAGTGAACTGGTACAAGAATCCAGGAAAGAGAGGGCTCAAGGTGGGCTTGCTATGGAAGCAGAGCCTTTTAATTAATACTAAGCAAACGACTAATGAACTCTGTCAGTTTATTGATATTGATGGTGACGGTAAGCGCGAATGGATTGCTAACCAATGGAACAAGGAAGCACCCATGATGGTCTGGAACCAAGATGATAAGGGGGATTTCAAAGGTTATATGATTGGGCCCCGCAACGGCCATGGGATTGGGTTTGGCGATCTAAACAATGATGGAAGAAGTGATATTGTGATCGGTGCGGGCTGGTATGAAAGGCCAAAAGGTAACCCCTATGCACGCCCATGGAAGTTCCATCAACAAAGCTGGCCCAAAGGGTTTTCTTGCCCGGCACTAGTCCGCGATGTCAATGGTGATGGAAAGAATGATCTGCTTTGGGGTAATGGGCATGATTACGGCGTATTTGCATGGCTTTCCAAAGGCATCGATGGAAAAGGTAATTTTCTTTATGATGAAGTAAAGATTGACGATTCTTTCAGCCAAGCACATGCGCTTCACTTCGCGGACTTGGATGGCGACGGCGTTGACGAACTTATCACCGGGAAGCGCGTTTATGGGCACAATGGCAGGGACCCGGGTGCCGACGACGTTCCAGTCGTGATGTATTACACTTGGGACAAGAAGTTCAAGACGATCGGCAAGCATGTTGCGGCCAAAGGTGCAGGTATTGGACTGCACATAGTTACTGCCGACTTGGACGCCGATGGTGATCTCGATATTGTTGTTCCCGGCAAAGAGGGAACCCAGATTCTTTGGAATAAGCGTAAGTAAGGTTCAACCATCTTTCCTCAGAAAGCCATTCACATTACCAAAGTTGTCTATTGATCTGTACAAAGGGGAATCCCGTTTCCTCCGCTTGAACCGTTCGGACTTGGATTTTTTCTGAGAAGAGCAATATTGGATGGGTGTAAGGGCATGTGACCGGGACTAACCCTGAAGGGCCCACCTTATAAACTCTTTTTTAGATCAAAATGAAACATTACATAATTGCCTGCATTACATTGATGATGTTTGGCCTTCAGGCCAAAGAGGCGAAGAAAAACGACTTGCATCTGATTCATGATAAAGGTGCTCAGACCGTTTCCCTATATCGAAAAGGTAATGACACTCCGTTAATTGTTCAGAATGCGAAGAAAGATTTTCGGCCCTATATTCATCCTATCGTAGGCCCCGATGGCAAAGGTGAATTAACTCAATACAGCCCCAGGCATCATAAACACCAAACGGGTGTTTATTGGGCATTTACGGGCGTGAATGGTCGTGACTATTTCCATCATCCTGAAGGCAGTTATTGGAAGAAAAAATCCATGGAAATTATAAATGGCCAAGGAGCCGAAGTGAAATGGAAGACTGTATACCATCTGCTGGCTAAAAATGGTGGGCCTGTAATGGAAGAGACTCAGACATGGAGCGTTTTAGATACGGGTAAAGAGTTTGTGATGGACCTAGAATGGTCCGGCAAAGCTGTTGTTGATTTGAGTGTCCAAAAAAAACCCTATGGTGGGCTTTTTCTTCGAATGGCCTATGAGAGGGGCGCGAAGGCTGAAGCCAGAAATACAAAGGGACAAAAAAATAGCGAAACTGAAGGCATGCGGGCTCCATGGGTAAATGTTGGAATGAAGATTCCTGGGCGTGACAACTGGGGGAATATAACCGTTTTCGATCATCCCGATAACCCAGAGTATCCAAATTTCTGGCGTGTGGACCGACAGTTCGGTTTTGGGCCAGCGAGTGCCCGCGGAGCGGGCTGGTCCCTTAAGCAAGGCGAAAGCAGAACATACAAGCATCGTTTAGTAGTCTATACGGGGCAGTTTAATAAAGAACTGATAGACCAAACGTGGGCAGAATGGGCAGGGAAAGTGCTCAATCCTAAAAATTAAGAAAATTGTGAGGGGCTAATGATAGGGGATTTCATTCCATAACCCGGCGTTTTTCTCTGAAAGAACCATGTTTCACTCGTGTTAGGACATGCGAAGCATACCAATCCGGCGGTTGCACTATTTCAAGTTACGCCCCTTATTTTGCAAATCTCATTCCATAAGGTAATATATTAACCATGAATGCATTTTGGCGGTCGTTATTGTTCTCCCCATTTTTGGCCTTAATCGGTTGTAAAAGTGATGGAGGGCTAAGCGTAGGCGATGTTGCGCCCGATTTTTTGCTTCAAGGTAGTGATGGTAATTCTTATCAGCTTTCTTCTTACGCGGGAAAAAAAGCGGTTGTGTTGGCGTGGTTCCCGAAGGCGTTCACTGGAGGGTGCACGAAGCAATGTAAGGCGATCGCTGAAAGTTCGGCTGCGTTAAAGGAATATGAAGCGGTTTACTTCACGATTAGCTGTGATCCTTTGGAGGGTAAAAATGGTATCGTGAAATTCGCCGAGTCATTATCAGTTGATTACCCTATCCTTAGTGATTCAAGTAAGTCGGTGGCCGAACAATATGGTGTTTTGGGAAATGTACTGCCATTTCCGAAACGTTGGACTTTTTACATCGGAAAAAATGGTAAGATTCTCAAAATAGATAAAAGTGTAAAGACAGGCTCCAGTGGAGATGACATAGCTGTCACGCTTGGGGAATTGAAGGTTCCCAAAGAGAATCTCTAACGGGTTTTGCCGTTAGGGTTTCGAGGTTGAAGGGTGGTATATTGCCGCTAGCTCACGAAGAATCGTCTCCAGTTCTTTGTAATACTCATCTTCGTTTATTTTAGATTTGCGCGCTCTGAGTGTTGCCAATTGCAAATCTAAAACATCTCGCCTTGCACGTTGGTCTATTGAAAGCTTTCTTTCCGCTGCGCTTGGGACCAAGTGAAACTGATGGGATCGTAGTCCATCGGGCAGTAATTTGGGGTCATCAGATTTTTGGGTGATTCGCGTGCCTCGAAACCAGTCGGGAGAAGTGCCTTTGCCATCACCGTTATCATCGAGTAAGGAGTGTTCTGGGGTCAGGCGATTTTCGTTTTTATAAAATTCAGCTGTCTGGCGCGAAGCGGTCAGCCAGGCTTCGAGCAGGGAGGTTTGGCCGTCCTTATCTAGGTCGTAGTTTGGGCTGCTGATTGCGCGTGCTAAATATCCACCAAGTCGGCAAAAGTTACGTTCGGCGCCACTCCGTGTGGCGGTGAGTATCACCCGGTTAGTCCCGCTTAGGGCATTAATGAACGGGGCGCTGGACGAAGCACAGTTGATGACCGCAACTGGGCGAGAGTAGTTATTAAGCCAGGTCTTTAATCCAGCGGCGGTCAAGTCTGGACCGTGGAGGTTGAACTTGGCAGATTTACCGTCAAACGTGCCGTGGCCAATTAGCACAAGCCAAAGGGGAGTTTGACGGGATTGTTTCTCGGCGGCTAATCGGGTCTTCAGAACGGCGGCCTGCTTAGGGCTGCTTGGAATCTCATAGTAATCTGCGTCGCCATGCGTGGCGGCGGTTTTCCAGTGAGACGCCCATTGGGTGAACAGGGCCTGATAGGCTGCCGTGCCGGGAGCGCCGGTGACGACGATGACCGTGGCGCGATCGGCGGCGGTAAGCCATGGAGCCATCAGCCACACGGCGACGAGGAGGGGGGGGATGCGGAGTGGCATCATGGCAGGCCTTTCCGGCGGCGGAGGAACCATTCGGTGACAAAACAAAGCAGGGCGAGCAAGAAGATGGGGCCCTGATTCCAGAGCGGTACATGGCGGATTTCCGTGACCGGAGCTCGTAGTGCGGGCAGGCCTGCGGCGAATTTCTCGAGATCTTTCAGCTCAATCACCCGTCCGCCGGTGCGTTGCGCGAGATCCGCCATCAGGGCGGTGTTGGGAGCCAGAGATCGGTATTCGGCCGCGGCATGGTCGGTGGCCCATCCAGCTTGGCGGCGGCTCAATAGTTGGCCGGTTTCATCTTGAACAGCGGCTTCCACAAGGTACCCGCCATTGGTGCGCGGTAGGTAGCGCGATTGGTAGAGGCCGGCTTGATCCGGCTCGGCTTCGGCCTGTAACTCGACGGGTTGATCATCTCCGAGCGGTTTGACAGTGAGTTGGACCTGCGCATTGTCTAGCGGCGCAAAGGCGGGGTCGTGGGCACGCACGGTGATTTGTCGTCCGCCCGCTTCGCTGCCTTCAAGCGAGGTGAGATCAAACGGTACGGGGACATCGGCCACTAGCCAGCGAATCATTTGGCGCCAAGCCTTGTCGAGATCTTCCCGCTCCGTCTCGCCCTTGAGCCCCCATCTCCAGAGATCACCTAGTAGCACCGAGGCCACGCGGCCACGGCCGAAGGTGTGGGTGACCAGAGCCGGATCGGAACCCTGATTACCGGTGGACACGGTGGCCAGCACGTTGGCGCCCGGTTTCTTGCCGCGCACGCGATTGAGCGAAACAAATTCGGTCATCTCCCCGAGGCGCGTGCGGTCGGCTGCTTCATTATCGCGCAGACGCACCCACGGCTGGAGCCAGCCGTCGCGCGTGAGGGAGAGCTTGAGGTTGTTCAAGGGCGTTTCATCCTCGGGGCGATCGAGATAAACGGGCAGAAGGTTGCCCACGGGGGTGCGGGCGTACTCGCCCTGACGGAATGATTCCTGCCCGCCCAGCATCAGCAGACCGCCACCGCGTTCGCTCACAAAGCGATGGAGAAGTGCGTGCTGGGCCGGTGTGAAAAAGGCAGACTCCAGATCATCGAGGATCACCGCGCTGTACTGGAACAATTCCTCGGCCTCCGTGGGAAAGCCGGTTTTCAACTCATCCGCATCTGCGGTGTTCAGCCGCACCAGCACGGGCTGATCGTAATCGCCGACATCCTGGCCGGACCCGCGCGCCAGCGGATTGGCGTTCTCACCCTTACGCCCCTTGAACTCGAATTTCGCCTCCTTGCGCGCCACGCGGATTAGGCCCACGAGATCGACCTGTTCATCCTCGGACACGGCGCGTTGGAGAAACTTATATTCCCAGTTGGGCCGGCCGGCGAGATACAGCACACGGTACGGGCCGCCGCCGCGATCGATCACGACCACGCGTTGGTTATTGGTCTGAGTGGCTTCGGAGGTATCGCCTTCAGTCGCCACGTTCAGTCGGTAAAACAAAATGCCTTTGACCGCCGGTCGCACTTTGAAGCGGAAGGTTAGCTCGGCGTTGTCGCTAGTTGCGCGGCGGGTTAGTTGCTTGATTGTGACCGCTTCCTTGCCGGTGGAATCAAGCAACTCCAATGAGGCCGTGATGTCTTCATCCTCGCAGCCGCGTGCGGTGACTTGAGCGATGATGGACACGGGCGCATCTTCAAAGGCGGTTTGTGTAGGCGTCACCGTGCCCAGTGCCACGTCGCGTTGCGGGGCGGCTTTGCCGATCAACACGGGATACACCGGCGGCAATCCCTCGAGCTGTGGCAGGGTATCATCGAGATCGGTGGCCACGCCATCAGTAAACACTACAATGCCGGCCAGCGGTTGGCCGCGATAGCGTCGGGCAACCGTGCGCAAGGATTCGCCCAAACGGGTGGAGTGGCCGGTAAAGGTGAGCCCTTCAAAGCTGGCGGCATTGCGCAGGCGCGCATCGAAGGCGTAGCGTTTCAGGTCGAAGTCATTGGCCAACTGCGCCTGCCAGTTGTTAGCCTGTGGAGCGAGTATTTCCTGTAGGATTGCCGCGCGCGATTTGGATTCGCCCACGCCGGTTAGGTTCATGCCGTCACTGGTATCGGCCAGTAACGCGAGCCGGTTGGCCCCAGGTTTGGCGCGTTCCTGGCTGGCCATGGGATCGAGCAGGCAGAGCAGTAGCAGCAACAACCCAAGACATTTGAGGCCCATACAAGCTCCACGGATGTAGCGATCCATCGAGGCGTCGCGGTAGGCCCACCACACCGTGGCCAAGCCCACCACCAGCCAGAGAGCGGCGGGGAGCAACCAGGCTTTGCCTGCCAGATATACGGATTCCATTAGCCTATCGGGGTGGTGGGCGTCGGTTATTTGCCTTCGCCCAATCGCTCGTAATATTTTTCCACCAAATCACTGAAGCGACTGGGCACGGGGTCGCGGTCGATCGGCACGAGAGCACGGTCGGACTCGGACTTGGCCAGTTCTTCGGCGAGGGTGCGGCGGACTTCATCGAGCGGTTTTAAAATCTTTTTCTCCACCAAATCCCACTCGGGCTCCTTGCTGTTGCGACGGAACTCGGTGTTTAGCTTGCGGATGTCTTCGCGAATCTGGGCCACCTGCTCGCGGACTTCAGGGCGGTCAACGGCTTCCTCCACATCGCGCAGGCGATCGGTCCATTCGCGGTGATGGCCCCCGGTGATGGGGTTCTGGCCGCTTTCACTACGGTTGAAGCCTTTTTCCAAAAACGAAGCCGGGCCGGTCTGCGGTTGTTGACCGGCTTGTTGGGCTTGGGAATTGGGTGGGGTCGGCTTGTTGGGCTGATTAGTCTGACCTTGCGGGTTCGGTTTTTGGTTGGGCTGACCGGCTTGTTCGTTGGGGGAGTTTGGCTGATTTGCCTTCGGGGCGCCCTGGGCTTGGGCCGGTTTATTTTGGGCGTTCGGTTGTTCGCCGTTCGGATCGCCTTTCTGTTGGCCGGGTTTTCCCTGTTGCGGCTTGGAGTCGGTTTGCTTATTCGGCTTTTCGCCGGTGGTTTCGGCCTTTTCGTTTTTGAGCGCTTCGCTGAGTTCGCCGAGTTGTTGCTCGGCGAATTTGAGGGCTTCGGTTTCATTGCCGAGCACGCTTTCGGCGGCTTGTTCGACGCCTTTTTTCAGGTCATTGAGTTTGCGCTGGCCCTGGTCGCTGAGGGTCTTGGAGGCCTGCCGGAAATCCCGTTGGCGCAGCTGGTCGATGAGCTTTTGCTTGTCCGGATCTTTATCCATAATCTCGTCGAGCGTGCGCAAGAGTTGATTGTTGCGGAGGGCGTCCTCCTCCTGTTCAAGCAACGTGGCAGCGGCCTTGAGGGATTTGTCGGCTCGATCCTGATGTGCCTCGCGGAATGTTTGGTAGAGCTTCCGGTTGAGCAATGGCTCGGCGATCTCGGATTTCTCAACGGCGTTTTTCATATCCTCCAGAAGGTTCTCAAGCTTCTTTTGCTGATCGTTGAGGTCCTTGGTGATCTCTTTTTGGTCGTCAGTACCCGTGAGCGATTTGCGGGGTTCGTTCTTCTTTTCGGCCTGATCCAGCTTGTTGCTGAGTTCTTTTTGTTTCTCGGATAACTCGCGGGCGTCTCGGCGCATGTTCCGCATTTCCTCGGCGAATTGGTTGGAGGTTTTCTCGCGCAAATCATCGCGCATTTCCTGCAAGTCCTTTTGGGCGCGCGTGGAGTTTGAGATGGCCTGGGACAGCTGGCCCTTTTGCATTTGCTCGGCGGCCTCGTTCATTTGCTGACGGGTCTGCTCCAGCTGCTGGCGTTGAGGCTGCATGTCGGCGCGATTCTCAGGCTTCTCCATGCGTTGGTTTAACTCATCGAGATCGGCCAGATTCTGGCGCTGCTCCTCGCGCAGGCGCTTAAGTTGGCGTTCGATTTCCTCTTTTGCCTTGGCGGCATCGGCGGCGCGCAGAGCGCTTTCGAGTTCCTTGAGTTTTTCATTGAGATCATGCTGGCGCTGGGCGAGATCGCGCAGTCGGCTGAGCACCTGCAATTGCTCGCGCTGCTTGGGTTCCTCCAGCTTGCGGGCCTGTCGCTCGGTTTCGTAGCGGTCTTCCTGTTTGCGCAGATCCAGTTGATCCAACTGGCTCTGGGCGCGCTGATTGGATTGCTGTTGTTGTTGCTGACTGGATTGTTGTTGCTGCTGTTGGCTGACCTGAAACTCATGGGCCTGAAGGCGGAGCAGGGATTGGTACGCGGCCTGTTCCGCGGCGAGAGCGGGCATCAGAGCGGCGGCTTCCTGCGTGGCTTCGGTGAGTTGGTTGACGGCGCGTTCCATGTGAGCGACCACGGCCTTGATGTGTTCGGTTGCTTTTTCGTCGCTGCTTTTATCCAGAAGCACACGCGCTTTGGTGAGGGCTTCGGTTTGGCCTTCGACCAATACGGGCGCATCCTTGGCCAGAGTGGCGGGTTGGCGACGAAGTTTCCACGTGGCGTTGATGATTTGTTTCTGCAGCTTGATCAGTTCCTCCGTCTGTTGATTGGGGGATTGCTGTTGCTGTTGTTGCTGGCTGGGATCACCTTGACGAAAGATTTGCTCGAAGGGTCGGATCTCGGCAAAGAACATATCGCTGTAAGCGCGGCGCGGTTGGCCGTCGGGCCCGGTGTCTTCGGCCCAGAAGAACCAGTTGATGAGTTGATCCGGCTCCACTTCAAGGGTTTCCAGAGCCAGCAGATGGCGGGCTAGGGCCTTGGTGTTGCCGGGCGCGGGTTGGCCGAGGGGAATCTCCTGCATTTCGCCGCCGTTGATGTTGTAGGTGAGGCCGTAGCGGCCGATGCCGAAGTCGTCCTCCATCTCAGCGGCGTAATCGACTTCCTCTAGTGGCGACACCTGCTGGTCGCCATGGGGGCTGCTGACGCGAATGACCGGCGGCTTGTTGGCGTACACCGAAATCTCAATGCGCGGCGCGATTTTGTTTTGGCGGCCGGCCGTATCCGTGAGCTCGAGTTTCCAAGATTGGTTTTGGGTTAGAGCCAACGACGGCAACTCGGCCAATGGCTGACTACCAAGAACCTTGAGGTCGATGGACTGGTCATCAGGACCGACGAGGCGCGCACTTTGCACGGGTTTGTTGAGGTGAAACCGGTAGGAGAGTTGCGTGCCTTCCACGGCGCTGAGGCGGCGGGTGTCTTCCACGGTTCGGCTGGGCAACCGGGTGTAGGAGGGGTATTCCAGCGCGGCATCGGCGCGGTCGAGCGAGGGGAACTCGAACACGTTCACCTGATAGGTTTCGGATTGTTCGCCATCGTATTCCACGTGATAGGAAAATGCCTGATCCACGGTGGGCAGGGTGGCACCGAAGATGGGGTCGTCGAGGTTCTTGGTGAGATCAATGCGTCGGGTGCCCTGCGGATCGCGGATCACCAGCGTGGCGTGGTTCGGCGCTTGATTGACGAAGTGGGCAAGCACGGCCAGCGGGGTGCCGCGTTCCACCTCAGTATTGCCCGGCTCCACCTGATCCAGCTGCGCCTGCCGAGCGATTTCTTCCGTCACGGATTCCTCTTGGCCTGGGGCTTGGGCGAGGGTGGTGGCCTGAGGCAGTTGATGCAGCTTACCGAGGCACACGCAGGTCATGAGAAACAGCAGGGTAAGTGCGGCCTGCAGGGCCAGGAGTTTGCTGCGAGGAATCACTTTGCAGAACTGTGATTGCTCATAGGCGGCTTTGGCGTCGTTGATGACGCGTTCCTGCAGAAAGTTGTATTCGCCAGAATCGGGATCGGGCTCTTGTTCGATGGCAGTGAGCAGGGTGGCGTGCAGTTCGGGATGCTCAACCTCAATGTCCCGGGCGAGTTGCTGATAGTTTAATCGTCTGCGTGAGATATTCAGCCACAACACCACAAAAGTACCGAGCAAGAGTGCCCCGCCCACAGCCAGCGCGGTCCATGCGGGGAACGCGTCGCCGGCCTGCGCGCGGATGAGGATGACACCGGACACGGTGGCCAGTCCGCACCACCAATAGAGCATTTGGTTCCATGTTCGCCATTGTTGTTGGCGGCGAATGATCGGGTAGAGGATGCGTTTGAGTTCGTTCATGTTGCCTCTCTTGGGGATTCAGCGGCGGCGGCGGGTTTGCGCCAGAGCCAGCCGCCCAGCCATGTCTCCAATAACACCAGCATGATCGCTGCCACGATTAGCCAGCGCCATATTTTCTGACGTTTTTCGAGTTGTTCGTCGATCAAAGTTTGTTCCCGGTTCTGCTCGATTTCGGCCTTTTCAACTGATCCCGGGGCAAAGGGGAGGTTTAACCCATCCAAGCGCTCAGGCGCCAGAGGTTCGGTGCGGCTTTCACGAGCAGGCACATTCACGGCAAAGGTCACCGGCCGTGATCCTTGTAGCATAAATAGACCCGGTTGATCGGCGTGAAAACCACTCTGACCGGCGGGAATTTGCGCGTCTGGTCCCGGGCCGGTAACAGTGCGGGCAGTGTCTGTTTTGCCGGGGAGCGTAACCGGTTGGCCGACAAAATGCCTGGTCTTTAGCCGCCCGCCGGTTTGGCCCAGCTCCAGCATCGAATAGAGCAGAGGCACAAACTTACTGGCCAGTGCGAGTTGGCTGTCGGCCGGATGCCAGCCGCTGGTGAGGACAAAGAGATGGCCGCGGCCCAGCGGCAGATCGAGCAGCGCCGGATCGCCGTCATCAAACCGCGCCAGTACGCGCGCGCCGGGCAGTCGGGCTGGGTCCAGCGTGCGATGTTTCCAGAAATGGATTTTGGTGAAATCACTGAATCGCGGTTCGTTGAATGGCGCCAGGAGGGGGTGCTCGAAATCCACCTGACTGAGTAGCGCGTATTTCTCCACGCTCGCCTCGCTCAACGGTATGGGCCCGGATTTTGCCAGTGCGGTCAACGTGCCCGCCATCGCGTCGCTCTTCAACGCCAGCAGTACCGAGTGTCCGCTTTCGGCAAACTGCCGTACAAGATCCACATGCGCCGCCTCGATCGGTTCGCCAATGATCAACAGGCGATTATCTGGATGCGTCAGTTTACCTTCCAACGCCGACGGCAGATGCGTGAGCACCTCCACATGTTGCAGACGCGTGGCTGAAAAAGCGCGCTCTAGATAAAAGCGCATGGTCTCCGTGTCTTCGGCCGATTCGCGGCCAAGATAATGAATGCGCACTGGCTCCGGTGTGAGGGGAGCGATATGCAGGGTGTTATCAAACGCCTCGGAATCTCCAAGCAGAGCGAGTTGCCAATTAGGTCCCGCAGGGCGGTGGGGCGCGGTGAGCGTGCGGCTTTGTCCGGCGGGCACATACACGGGTATGGTGTTGGTGTGCGTGGTATCGCCTTGGCGCCAGCCGAGTTGAAACTGTTCGCGTCCGGCATCGCCGGAGTTGGTCACGCGCACGCGTTGGCCGGTGCTATCGGCATCCTCGGTCGCGTGGCCGTGCGCCAGTTGCAGGCCGGCATTGCCGGTGACGGAGGGTGCTATCGTTTTCAGGGTGAGTTGTAGGCCGCTCGGCCAGTCATGGCCCTGTAGGCCGTCTAGTTGCGCGCCTTCCTGTCGGTCGGTGAGTGCAATGATCTGTTGTGGGCCGGTGTGCGGGTTTTCCTCCAGCAACTCGGCAGCGGTGAGAATGGCGTTGCCTAGATGTGTGCTGCCCCAGCCGGGTTGCAGGCCGTTCAGTGCCTCGCGGGCGGCGGGCAATCGGCTGGGTTCGGGCAGGTCACGCCATTGGTCAAACCGTAGCAGCGGCTGGGTTTGGCCGTTGAAGGTCAGGATGGAAAAGGAATCGGAAGGCTGCACGTCAGCCAACGCGGCGCGCGCTTCGTTTAGGGTTTTCTCCCAAATCCCCGCGCGCTGCATGCTGGCGCTGGTGTCGATGAGTAACACGACCCGTTGGCCGATTGTGGCGTCGTGACCGGCAGTAACGGTGTTTCGGATGAACGGTCGCGAAAAGGCGAGTGCCATTACCGCCAGCAGGGCGCAGCGGACCAGCAAGAGCAGGATATCTTCCAGCCTGCTCTTGCGCGTGACCTTCGGCGGGTCGGCTCGCAGAAATATGAGCGAGCTAAAGGTGAATTTTTCACGCGTGTTTCGCCGGATGAGGTGGAACAACACCGGACCGGCAATGGCCAGTCCACCGAGCAAGAAGAGAGGGGCGAGGAAACTCATGCGTTGGCGTGGCGTTGAATGGTTTTGCCACGGCGTTGCCGTTGGCGGAGGTAATTGGCGAGCACCTGATCCAGTGGCTCGTCGGTGGTCATCTGCAGGTAGTCCGCTCCGAGCTTGGAGCATACGGCCCGGGCGGTGTCACCGTGCTCGGCAAAGCGTTGCAGGTAATTGCGCTTGGCCGCGGCGGGATCGATGAATAAATCCTTCTCCGATTCCACATCGTGAAAGAGCAGGGCGTCCTCGAAATCAAAATCAATCTCGCGCGGGTCTAGGACGCGAAGGACCACGACGTCATGGCCGGTGGCAGTCAAGCGGCCGAGCTTGGCCTCCAGTTCCTCCACGGGCGCGAGTAGATCGGAGATCAGGATCATTAGGCCGCGTTTGTTGACCAGCTCCACAATCCGCTGCAGCGGTTTGGCGATATTGGTAGCCTGACCGGCAGCGGGTTTTTCCATAGACAACATCAGTTGCCGTAAATGTCCGGGACGATTGCGAGCGGGGAGATAATCGCGAATACCTTCGTCAAAACTGAGCATGCCGACAGCGTCGCCTTGTTGAAAGAGAAAATAGGCGAGCGTGGCGGCCAGCGTGTGGGCGTAATCGGCCTTGGTCCAGTCGCCGGAGCCGAAGGTCATAGAGCGGCTTTGATCTACCAACAGGTGGCAACGCAGATTGGTTTCATCTTCAAACTTTTTGATGTAGTAGCGGTCGCTGCGGGCGTACACGCGCCAATCGACATAGCGGGGATCATCGCCGGGTACGTACTGGCGGTACTCGGAAAATTCAACGGAGAAGCCGTGGTAGGGGCTGCGATGGATGCCGTTCCAGAAGCCCTGCACCACAATACGCGCGCGCAGTTCCAAGCTGCGGATCTGCATGAGGGTGCGCGTGTCGATAAACCCATCACACGCCGAGCTGGCGGCGGGTTCAGGCATCCGGATTGATATGGTCGAGCAACTGCTCAATAATTTTTTTCGTAGTGATGCCTTCGGCTTCGGCGCGGTAATTGATTAGAACTCGATGGCGCAACACCGGTGCGGCCACGGCCTGAATATCCTCGGCAGTCACGTGGCTTCGACCTTGCAGGAGGGTGCGGGCCTTGGCACCGAGCACCAAGAATTGCGCAGCGCGCAGGCCGGCGCCCCAGCTGACCCATTCATTGACGAAATCCGGGGTGTTGCCCTGACTCGGTCGACTGGCGGCAGCCAATTGTACGGCGTACCGCACGAGATCCTCGGCCGCTGGAACCTTGCGCACGAGATCGTTGAAGCGCTGCACATCCTCGGCATTGAAAAGTGGCTCAATGGTTTCGCTGCCGCCCGCGGTGGTTTGCTGGACCACGGCCACTTCCTGATCCTCGGGTAGATAATCAATGACCACGTTGAACATGAAACGATCCAGCTGCGCCTCGGGCAGCGGGTATGTACCTTCCATTTCAATGGGGTTTTGCGTTGCGAGCACGAAGAAGGGTTGGGGTAACGGATGCCGCTGGCCAGCGGCAGTGACCTGATGCTCCTGCATGGCCTCCAGCAGGGCGGCCTGCGTCTTGGGAGGGGTCCGATTGATTTCGTCCGCGAGAATGATATTGGCAAAAACGGGCCCGGGCACGAACCGCAACTGCCGACCAGCATCGGTTTCGCTGAGCACCTCGGTGCCGGTGATGTCCGCTGGCATGAGGTCAGGCGTGAACTGGATGCGCGAAAATTGAAGGTCAAAAATCTCGGCAATTGATTTCACCAGTAGCGTCTTGGCCAGGCCGGGCGCGCCAGTGATCAAGACATGGCCACCGGCGAACAGGGAGATGAGGATTTCGTCGATCACTTCTTCCTGGCCGATGATGGTTTTGCCCAGCTCGGACTTGATGCGGCTGTAGCCCGTGATGATTTGGTCCACGGTCTCAGCGTCGGTGGGGGTTTGGGTGTCGGTATCCATTAGTGGGTCATTGCGTAAAAGATTATGTTGATGCCCATGGGGTAGGCCTTGGGCTCGGAGAAATTTTTGAAGTAATATTGGTTCTCACCCTCACGTTCCCAGCCGTCGCCAAGATCGGTGTTGTGGCAAATGATGACCATGAGCCGGTCCTTGTCATCGAAGATGCCTTTGTAATGGACCTGGCTGCCATTATCCGGCCCAGGCCGGTATTCGAAATTCATCCCCTGCATGGCCTGGCCGATGGAAGGTAGCTGTGGTTTTTCCTTCAGATCGAACACGCAGTGAAAAATCGGGTGCTCCAGTGGCAGTTCTTTGGGCTCGCGGTCGGGGAATACGCGCCGCATTTCCGCCGCGAAATTATCGTATTCATCGCCGCCCCAGAAATCATCGACCATTAGAAATCCGCCATTAAGCAGATAGCCGCGCAGCGCCTTCACCTCCGGCTCGCTCAGCCATAGATCGCCGGGCTCGGCCATGTAAACGAACGGATAATCGGTGAGCTTGGGATCGGTGATGTTCAGCACCATGCCGTCCGGATGCACCTTCATCGAGGTCAGTTCCTGAAGACGATAGGAGAAATTCAGGTCGGCATCCGGGTAATCGGTGGCCCATTTTCGACCGCGGCCACTATAGCTGCTGTAGCGCAAACGGCAGAAGGTAAACACATCACGCGGCATCTCGTTGTCTACCTGCCAACTTGGTACGCCACGCCGGTCGATGGACGGCGGAAGCGGGCGGGGTTGTGCCATAATCCAAGCCGTGGCTACTATTGCGACGCCACTCAAGGCGATAAACATCTTATTTCTCATCGGGTTTCCCTTCGGTTGTCTCCCAGTCCAACAGGAGCTTCAGTGCCGCACGAAAACGCGGGGCCTCCTCAAGAGCCATAAGGAGATGCCGCTTGGCCTTAGGGTTGTCCGGTTCACGCAACAGCCGCGCCAGCCGGTAATTTGCCTCGGCCGGATCGAGCGGGTCCAAACGCAGCAGGGTTTGCCAGGACTCGATGGCCTGCGGCGCGTCGTTCAGCGCTTCGGCCGCCAGTGCAAGGTGCTGATGGGTATCGGGCAGGAGGGGGTTCACCGCCAGTACCCGTTCACAATTCAAACGCACTGCCTCCCAATCCTCTTGTTCCGCGGCCAGTTCAGTGAGGCGTTGGAATACCGGGTAGGCATCATCGGCCATGGCAGCAAGCGCCTCAAGTGTTTGGCGTTCGGCCTGATATTCCTCCAACTCGCGCTGAGCGCGGGCGAGCATCACGTAGGGATTGCCTTCGCCATTTGTTTGGCGCGGGAACAGCTTGATCAATTCCTTGCAGGGCGCCTTAACGGCTTCCCAATCCTTGTCGTTCAACGCCCGTCGGGCCTGGCGCACAAGGAGATAAAAATTCTTCGGATGTTTCTTCGCGAACTCCTCCATGCCCGTCCGCAGGGTTTCCGGATCGGGCTTGGTCCAGTCCAGCTCCGGCGCTAGCGCCTTGGCCTTGGTCACAGCGTACGCACGGAAGGCGGGCTCCAGTTTGTTCAACGGCTCGGTGTGCTTTGCAATG